>Ga0209039_10000772_pt1 | contig 30767 bp, 30 predicted proteins | sample BogFormECP12_OM1_FD_188238 | JGI IMG/M metagenome (GOLD analysis project Ga0209039, IMG submission 188238) | Bog forest soil microbial communities from Calvert Island, British Columbia, Canada - ECP12_OM1 (SPAdes) (version 2) | ecosystem: Environmental > Aquatic > Freshwater > Wetlands > Bog ... | reverse complement strand
GCCGACTTCCGGCCTCTCCGCGGCCGAGACAAAGACAATGACCTCGATAATCCTCGGTCTCGACCCGGAGATGACCCTTATCATTATCGAGCACGATATGGATGTAGCGTTCCGGCTGGCACATACCATGGTGGTTCTTCATCACGGCATGGTGTTAGCGGTCGGTCCTCCGGCGGAGATCAGGGCAGATTTGAGAATCAAGGAAATATATCTGGGTGCGGAGGGTCAGGCGACGTGCTAGAGGTGAGGGACATCCACACTTACTACGGAAACAGTTATATCCTGCAGGGTGTCTCGCTAAAGGTTGATGAAGGATCAATAGTGGGCATACTGGGGCGCAACGGAGTCGGCAAGACAACGTTGATCAGCTCCATTATGGGTTTTACATCGCCTCGCAGAGGTCAGGTGATCTTCAAGGGAACCGATATCACGAACCTCCCATCCCACAGGATCGCAAGAATGGGTATCGGATTGGTTCCTCAGGGGCGGAGGGTCTTCAAGTCGCTCAATGTGCGTGAGAACCTGACCGTCGCGGCGATGGACAGGGGCAAGGGCTGGAGCCTCAGCCGAATATACGGCCTGTTTCCTGTCCTGGGGAAGCGGGAACGGCAGAAGGCCGGTAGATTAAGCGGAGGCGAGCAGCAAATGCTGGCCACGGCGAGGGGTATCAGAAACGAGCCTGATCTGCTGCTCATGGATGAGCCCTCCGAAGGGCTCGCGCCCCTGATGGTCCAGGAGCTGGGGCGTACAATCTCACAGTTGAAAGCGGAGGGATTTTCCTGCCTTCTCGTGGAGCAGAACCTGGCTCTTGCCCTGAGAGTAGCTGACTACATCTGCGTGATGAGCAAGGGAACGATCGTCTACAGATCAACGCCGGAGGAACTGCTCCGCAACGAAGAGGTGAAATCCCAGTACCTGGGAGTCTAGAGCATGACACCAAATAAAGTGCCTATTGATCAATTGCTGGTACATCGAGCATACTGAGATGAGACTTCGTTATTGCGCTTCTTGGTCGATACCGGTAAAATGTCAAAGCATACGGACACGCCGTACATTAATTGCTGGGCGCCGAATACTATTCCCGAGGGAGCATCAGTATGAAGCCTCACATTAAAGCCACAAGCTTCGGTTCGATAACCGTTGGAGATTCACTGATTGAGCATGACGTTCTCATTCGTTTGTCCGGGGAAATCAAGAAAAGAAAAAAGAAGCTATCCAAATCTATGTATGGGACGTCTCACCTCATATCCCTTGAAGAAGCAAAGTACGTGTACGAAAAAGGTGCGGAAAGAATAATAGTCGGCTCAGGGCAGGAGAACAATGTGACGCTATCTGAGGAAGCCCGCGATTATTTTAAGAAAAAGAATTGCAAAGTCGATCTCATGGCCACCCCCAAGGCTATTCAAGAATGGAACAAAGCAAAAGGTGAAACCATTGGTCTCTTTCATGTGACCTGCTAGTTTGTCTCTTCTTCACTCTTTGTTTTTTTCACGGCCGCCTAGAATTCTCACTTCAAGAATATCTGTAGAATGTGTCCGAGTATACTGTTAGACTGGTTAATGGATGTCCCGTCGGCGGTTTCATTTATTTCTGGTCGATAGTGAAAACATTGCGTCCGCCAGAGCCCCATGTAGCTTGAGGATGACGGGAGATAGGATTGAAGAGACCGTTCAAGGGAGGTGCAGCATGAAAGGCAGAAGATCCATAATGCGAAACATACTATTATTGTCCGGAATTCTTTTGTTACTATTGCCAGCCGTTTCGCCTGCCCAGCAGTACCCGACAAGGCCGGTGAACATCTATATCGGAATGGCTCCGGGCGGAGCGCAGGATCCGTGCATCCGCGGGATGGCAGCAGCCGCAGAAAAGTTTTTGGGCCAGCCCTTTGTCGTCTCAAACAAAGGCGGAGGAGGAGGATCGGTTGCCTACGGTCTCATCGCAAGGGAGAAACCGGACGGCTATCATCTCGCGGGCACGTCCTCGGGTGGTCTCTTATATGTACCTCAGGTGCGGCAAGTCTCCTATACACTGGACGATTTTGTCTTTATCATGACCTTTGCAAAGGCACCCCCTACAGGCCTTTTGGTTCAGGCGAGTTCACCGTGGAAGACCTTCAAGGAGTTCGTAGAGTATGCAAAGAAAAACCCCGGGGCGATCAACTATGGGACATCGGGGGTTGGCGGACCCCCACATCTGGCAATGGAATACGTTGCCAAACAGGAGGGGATCAAGTGGACCCATGTACCCTTCAAAGGCAGCAGTGAAGCGCTGACCGCGTTGCTCGGAGGCCATATACAAGCGCAATCGGGCGGAGTTCTGGAAATCATAGATTACGTGAAGACAGGGAAAGTTCGCGTACTGGGAATCCAGGATGACAACCGGGCGAAGGGTCTTCCCGACGTACCGACATTCAGGGAACTGGGATACAATTTTGTGGCTGAGCTGTACTATCTATTCTCGGCGCCCAAAGGAACGCCTGCAAACGCGGTGAAGAAGCTGGATGAAGCATTTCATAAGGGAATGGATGATCCGAAATTTCTCAAGATCATGAAGGACCTGGAGATGGAGGTTGTCTATCGCAATTCCGAGGATACGAGAAAATTTCTGAAGAGTGCCTACCCGCGCCTGGAACAGTTCGTCAAGCAGCTTAACCTGCCTAAGGAAGCGGAAACCAAATAATGAAAGGGTATGACCGGGGGAGTAGCCTTTTCTGGCTGCTCCTTTCCACCTATGTCTGTATCGCATCGTTACGGATGGGTATCGGCACGCTCAGGAATCCGGGTATGGGCTTCATGACCTTTGGAGCTGCGGGAATATTGGGCATACTCTCGTTGATCCTGTTTACCGGATCATTCTTTAAGGGAACGAGGGATGAACTGGCGCCGTCCTTTTCTGGAATTCTCTGGAAAAGAATACTGTTTGTCATCATCGTGATCATCGGATACGCCAAGTTCATGCCTGATCTGGGTTATCCGATCAGCACGTTTCTTCTCATGTCCTCTTTGTTTCTGATCTTGAAGAGGACGCGCTGGTGGTGGGCCCTCGGTTTGTCGCTCGTCACGACCCTCCTCACCGATTACATTTTTTCGACATGCTTGAACTGCCAATTTCCAAGAGGTCCTTTTGGATTCTGATACCAATTTGCCTTCAAGTGTATACCTTCGTTGTCGCTGCGTCGCTCTCCTCGACGTACTGCCAGTACACCTGCGTCGGCTCCTCGCTGCCGCCTCGGTCTCCAACTTGAATGCTAATCGGTATAATAAGCGGTTACGGGGAAAAGCATGACGTTTTTCGATAACATCCTTCTCGGTTTTCGGGTGATTGCGGACCCGATCAATCTCTTTTTCTGTTTTATCGGCGTATTGATAGGTACCCTGGTGGGTGTGCTTCCCGGCATCGGTCCGCTGGGGGCAATAGCCCTGCTTCTTCCGGCCACGCTTAAGAGCACTCCTACGGCGAGTATTATCATGCTCGCGGGCGTGTTCTACGGAGCCATGTACGGAGGCTCGACCACCTCCATTCTGGTGAACATTCCCGGTGAAAGCGCCTCCGTAGTTACGTGCATGGACGGATATCAGATGGCGCGCAAGGGTCGCGCGGGTCCGGCACTGGCCATTGCGGCATGGGGCTCTTTCATTGCGGGCACGCTGAGTGTTGTGGGTCTCATGCTGGTTGGTGTTCCTCTGGCCAACGCCGCCCTCAGTTTCGGTCCGCCTGAATATTTTTCACTCATGTGCGCTGGACTGGTCGTCGTCGCGTTTCTCGTCCAGGGCTCTATGCTTAAAGCAATAATGATGGCTCTGGTGGGGCTTCTCGTCGGGAGCGTCGGTCTCGATCTGGTGACCGGCCTTCCAAAATTCACGTTCGGTATTGACGATCTGACGGACGGTGTAGGCATAGGCCCGACGGCCATGGGCCTTTTTGGAATATCGGAAGTGCTGGTGAATCTCGAACAGAGCCTGGAGGGCAGGGAAGTTTTTCAAACGAAGATCGATCATCTGTGGCCATCTTTGAAGGATTGGGCAGCGTCAGCATGGGCCATTGCCAGAGGGTCAGTCATTGGATTCTTTCTCGGTATCCTCCCGGGAGGAGGCGCGGTTCTCTCTTCATTCGTCTCCTATGCCGCGGAGAAGAAGCTTTCCAGGCATCCCGAGAGGTTTGGGACAGGCGAAATCGCGGGGGTGGCCGGTCCCGAATCAGCCAACAATGCTGCCACGGGAGGATCGTTAATCCCGCTTTTGTCTCTTGGGATTCCTGCGACTCCTACGATGGCGCTCCTCTTCTCCATGTTGCTCATTCATGGAATTCAACCCGGTCCGCTTTTCATAACAACGCATCCCGACATGTTCTGGGGCTTGATAGCCAGTATGTATCTGGGCAACGTGCTTCTCCTGATTCTCAACCTGCCGCTTGTCGGCATGTGGGTCAAGGTACTGAAGATCCCCTACCGGATTCTATTCCCCTTGATCCTTCTCTTCTGCCTCATCGGGGCTTACAGCATCAATAATTCCAACGTCGATATTTATGTGATGATTCTCTTCGGAATCGTGGGTTACTTGATGAGAAAATTTGGCTATGAAGGCGCTCCGCTTATTCTTGCATTCGTGCTCGGGCCCATCCTGGAACAGGCCCTTCGGCAATCTCTTCTCATCTCGAAGGGGAGTTTTGCAATCTTTGTCACCCGTCCTATATCGGGGGTGACATTACTGATCGCTGTTCTTCTCCTTCTTTCCACAGTGCTTCCTTATATGAAGAAGAGGCGCATGGAATTCAAGGAGTTGAAAGAAGATTAGATGGAGCGTGATTAGAAAAAGCTTGCAACGCCGGATAAATCTTTATTGGAGGGAGGAATTATGTTCTCACCAACGGAAAAGGAAAGAAGACATGGACCCGTTCGGCAGGTCATTAAGGACGATGATCTCAAGGCCATTCTCCTGATCGGCGATGCGGGCAACGGCTCTGGATTCTCCGGGGACTACCGGTACTATACAAATAACCGCACGATTACCTACCGGGAGGTGATAGTAGTATTCCCTCACTCAGAGGCGGTTCTCTTCACCACTACTACGCGAAAACTACCCGAGATTGAGCGCCGCTCGTTTGTGAGCGACTGTCGTTTCAGCGACGATCTCCTGGATGATACGATCAAACTCCTGATTAAGCATGGCATCTCATCAGGAAGAATCGGCGTCAGCTTTGAAATGCTTTCTGTAGCCTGGCATAGACGCCTCATGGAGTCATTTCCCTCGGTGGAGTGGGTCGAGGTGCATGAAAAAATGATGCAAATCCGCTTTAACCATAGTGACGAAGAAGCAAATATCTGCCGCAAAGGCGCGAGCCTGGCCGACGGGAGCTACGAGGCAGCGCTTGCGGCCATTCGTCCCGGCGCAAGTGAGTTCGAGATAGTTGCCGCAATTGAAGGCTTTTCTCGTCCCCGGGGTGCAGAGGAACATTTCAGTCTCATCGGCTCCGGCAAGTACAGCTTTAGAAATGGCACAAACCTCATTTTTTACTACCCGACTCACAGACGCCTGGAAGTTGGCGACAGCGTGCTTATGGAGATCACACCCCGCTATGAGGGCTACTGGACGCAGGTTGTGAGGGCTGTCAATGTAGGAGCGCCAAACCCTGACCTGGAAAACATACAGAGAGTCTGCCGGGGCGCCATAAAGGCAGGTCTGGAGCAATTCGGGCCCGGCAAAAAGGTAAGAGACGTCGTGTTGGCCATGGAGCCGTATGTTGCCAACTGCGGCTATGTGCTTAAAGCCCCCTTCGGACACATCTCCGGTATCGATCTGGTCGAGGCCCGGGTTTCCCCCAAAAACGAGATGGTGCTGACACCGGGGACATCAGTCACCATTCACCCCACGGTATTCACTCGTGATGATAAGAACTGGAGTTTCTGCGGTGAAACGTACTTGGTGACTCAGGATGGCTACGAACGGCTGAATCGTGCTGCGGATGATTTGATCACCGTGTAGGGACCAACTCGGACGTGAACAGAAGATAGGAGGCCATTCCTAAATATTTTTATTGCAATAAATGTCTATATATTGTAAATATTATACCATAGGCCTAGCTGGCAGCGCGGCTCGGAATTTCGGGCTGACCCGATGTCACGTTACGGCCGGGAGTCGATAATCCATCGATTTACTATCACAAACAGGAGGTACGATCATGAAAAAGAAGTTACTTTATGTGTGGCTGGTGCTTGGTTTCTTCGCCTTTGCTTTCGTTCCCCTGGCCGCTCAGGCCCAGGAGAAGGCAATGAAACTCAGGCTTTCCGTTATGTGGCCGCCGCAACACCCTTTTACGAAACTGTTTGATCAGTGGGGTAAGGATGTTGAGAAGGCAACTGCAGGGAGGATAACCGTGACGGTATTCGCGGCCAACACGCTTTCACCTCCCATGCAGGTCTATGACAACACCGTAAAGGGTGTGGTGGACGTCGGCACGAATCTATTGGCATATTCGCCCGGCAGGTTGCCGCTTTCCGAAGTACTGCAGCAGCCGTTGGGATATAAGAGCGGCTATCAGGGAACCAAACTGGCGAATGCCTACTATCAGAAGTTCAAACCGAAAGAATTCGATGACGTGCACGTTCTCTTTCTCCATGGTGCCGCTCCGGGTTTCATTTTTACAAAGAGTGCGGCTAAATCGATCGCTGATTTAAAAGGGCTCAGGATAAAGGCTAATGCAGAAAATGCAGACATAGTGAAGAACCTCGGCGCTTCTCCGGTCACCATGCCCGTTACTGAAACCTATGATGCTCTTTCAAGGGGTCTTGTCGATGGGTGCCTTTTCCCGTTAGAAGCATTACAGGGATTCAAAATCGGAGAGGTTGTCAAAACAGTGATTGAGGACTACCCCATGTCTTACCTGACATCCATGTATGCTATTATGAATAAGGCCAAGTGGAATTCAATATCCCCGGCGGATCAAAAAGCAATCGATAAGATCAATGACGAATATATCGAAAAAGCGGGCAAGCTGTGGGTCGAACTGGATAACAATGCCACGGCATTCGCCAAAGGAAAGGGCGTAACGTTCGTCAAGGTTTCCAAAGAAGATGAGGCGGCAACGGCTCAGAAGATGAAGCCAATCCTGGATGACTACGCGAAGATGGCGAAATCCAAGGGGCTGCCCGGCGACGAGGCGTTGAAATTCGCCGAAGACTTCTTGAAGAAAAATCCTTAATAGCATTTTCAGGATGGGGGACTGTAATCGTGCAGCCCCCCATGCTACAATGATAATGTTATAGAAAAACAGATCACGTTTAGTTCTTCTAAATGCGGAGGGCAGGCGATGAAGCGTTTCATGGCAGGGATTGTCAATATTGATAAGTCATTGTACGTTGTTGCCGGAATCGTACTGGCGTGCATGATCGTATTGACCCTCTTTGATGTCATCCTGAGAAACCTTCACCATCCTATTACCGGATCCATGGAATTCATACAATACGGAGGGTCTATCGTATTCGGCTTCTCGATTCCGTTCGGCACGTTGCTCGGCGCCCAGGTAATTGTCGATATCTTAACGGAGAAGCTTAAGCCCGGGACGAAACGAACCGTAAACATAGCCACGAGATGCATCGGCATCCTCCTGTTCCTTTTTATCGCCTACAATTTCTTCCTGTATGGAATTGACGTGCGACATTCGGGCGAACGCACGGCAAGTTTCAAAATACCATACTACCCATTCAGTTTTGCTCTTTGCTTCAGCTTTCTCTTGCAGAGTTTCACTATATTTCGCGACCTGATATTGGTGGTAAAAGGAGCAGAGAAATGAGTGATGTCGCAGTCGGAATATACGGGATCATAGTGCTTCTCGCCCTTTTTCTTACCGGACTCGAGATGGCCTATTGCATGATACTGGTCGGGTTTCTCGGATTTACCTTTCTCATGACATTCCCGGCAGCCTCCAGTCTCGTCATTAAGGACTTCTTCGATAACTTCACCACGTATAGCTATACCGTAATCCCCCTTTTCATCATCATGGGCGAATTCGCTTCAAACTCAAACGTAGCGAAGAGACTCTACTTGGGGGCGCATAAGTGGTTCGGTCATATACCGGGGGGACTCGCAATGACGACCGTAGCAGGCGCGACAGCCTTCAAGGCCATGTGTGGTTCGACGCTCGCTACCGTCGGGACGTTTTCAAACCTCGCAATGCCTGAAATGGACCGCTATGGATATCGGAAGGAACTCTCCGCAGGAACCATTGCATCGGTAAGTACCATAGGCATGATATTGCCCCCCAGCACCGTGCTTATTATCTATGGACTCGAAGTTGAGCAATCGATAGGCAGGTTATTCCTTGCAGGTATCGTCCCGGCGCTGATGATATCATTTCTTTTTATGGTGGTTATAGCCGCATGGGTAATGTTAAAACCTGCAGTAGCTCCCAGGGGGCAGAAGGCACCCTGGAAAGAAAGGCTCGCTGTCATCCCCGAGGCATTGATCGTTTTGGTCATCTTCGGCGTCGTGATAGGCGGGATGATAACCGGTTTTTTCAGCCCCACAGAGGCCGGTACGATTGGTACGGTAGCCATTTTCATTCTCGCCCTTGTGCGCAGAGAAGTTAATCCACGCATGCTTATCAGTTCCTTCAACGGGGCCTTGAGAACGTCTATCATGGTTCTCATGCTTATTGCCGGATCTGCCATCTTCGGCCATTTCCTTGCAATAACGGAAATCCCGATGATCGCCGCAAAGTGGGCTTCCTCGCTTCCCATCCCGGGTTCCATGATCATGCTTTTGATAATAGCCATCTACCTGATAGGCGGCTCTATCATGGATGATCTGGCATTCATGGTGCTTGCTACGCCTATCTTCTTCCCGACGGCCGTTCAACTCGGTTATGACCCCATTTGGTTCGGCATCTTGATTTGCGTCACCCTGATGATAGGCGGCATTATTCCACCCGTAGCGATTTACGTTTTCATATTGGGCAACATAACAGGCTTACCTTTCAAAACGATCTATAAAGGCGTGGTTCCCTTCCTCTCGGCCCTTGTCCTGGCCTTGCTGATTCTCTTTCTTTTTCCGCAGGTCGCCCTATGGCTGCCCAATCTATTCATGGGTAAAGGATAAGTAGTGGAGAGATGGATAATTCAATCGATGGCAATCTACCGGAGAATGAACCGTTCCTTTACCGGACTGGGTGCCATTGGGCCATAGTTCTCGGGCCGATGCTCCTCATCATTATTGGCGGGCTTGCCTTGAAGTCTCAGGGATTTCACGCAATGATGCTTATGGCTTTTGGTTTCATCTGGGGTGTATTCTCGTATGTCAGCTTACATAGATCGGAGCTAGGGTTGACCCGAAAGAGGCTCTTAATCAATGCCGGGTTTCCATTGTTGAAGTCTTATGATATCGCGCTCGGTAAGATCGTTGCTATCGATTTCCATCAGCCTTCTCTCGGCTCAATGCTGGATTTTGGCAAGATCACGATCATCTATGGCGGGCGGAGTAGATGCGTTATCAGGTTTGTTTCTTCGCCGGCGGAATTTGTGACCATGGTTCGACAGCAAATGCCTGTTTCATGACCGACGGATGCCGGCCGCCGACCTGAAGGCTTATACCAATTTGCATTCAAGATGGAGACCGAGGCGGCAGCGAGGAGCTGACGCAGGCGTACTGAGCAGTACGTTGAGGAGAGCGACGCAGACACCCGCAAGCGGGTACCCGGAAGGTATACACTTGAAGGCGAATTGGTGTTAGAGACCAGTCTGCTCCCATACCTCTTCAGTGGGATGAGGAGCCTCTCCTGTCTCGAAAATCAAGCTCCATCTCCATGAGCGTCTTGCCAAATTGGAGGGCATGTTTTCTCATGGCTGTTGCTGCTGCGTCGGGGTCACCGGCGAGCACCGCCTTGATGATGGGCCGGTGCATGCCTGAGGGATGCAAAAAAGGGGGTTGATTAGGATGCACCGCCTCGATGGTTCTGCGGGTTAATCCCATGACAGACCTGACAAGCCCCTCAAAAAACCGGTTACCGCACATCTCAGCCAGAATAAAGTGGATTGCAGTCTTTCTGTCCAGATCTTCGGCCAAAGAGGGTACAACCGCCTCCTCAGCCTGGAGGGATGCTTGCAATCGCTTGGCATATGCCGGCGTAACCCTCTGCGCGGCCAGACGCGCCACCTCCGGTTCTACCAGGAGACGCACCTGGTACAGTTCGGGGATGGAGATCTTGTCAGCCATAAAAAGATCCAGGAAAGCATTCACCAGGTGCTCAAAAGTGAGGTCAGTAACGAATGCACCGCCGGTCACTCCCTGGCGGGTCGTTATGAAGCCCGAATGTTCAAGGGCGCGCAGGGCCTCCCGCACGGCCACCCTGCTCACCTGGAACTGTTCGGCCAGATCGCGCTCAGAGGGCAGTTTGTCGTCCGCTTTGAAATGGCCCAGCAGGATTGACTGCTTCAGCTGTTCAGTGACTTCCCCGGAAACCCGGAACTGTTTGATCGGTCTAAAACTGGGCATTTTTGCCTCGCGGTCTTAATCATACGGGAAGGAAACATATTTTTCAAGCAATTTTTGAATATTTTTATTGCAATAAATAATTATATATTATAAATATTATACCAATTCCCAGCACCAGCGCGGGCCGGGATCTACGGCCGACTCGGCGCTCCCCGTCAACCTAGACGGGACAAGGTAGCTGGTATTGCCAAAGGTTTTATGAGAAATGCGGAACGCGGCTCAACCTTTCCTGAGCGAAGCATTGCGAGAGTCTCTCGGGACCCGTCTTATGTTCGGAGGGAGCGGTGCGCAGTGTGAGGCGCATGCCGAGGACTGCCTGAGCGGTAAGCCTGCTGATGACAGCAGGCGTGCGCGAGTTCCGCAGGCAAGCGGAAGGAGAACTTAGAACGGGTGAGAGACGGAGCACCAGCAAGCGAAGGAAATGGTTGAAGCCAGCGCGGATTTTGACAATATCAGGTAGCTTCCGAGGAGAGTTGTATGAATCTTGCCACCAATCTTGAGGCATCCGCTTTCTTTTTTCCTGATCATCCCGCCATCAGCGAGAACGGGATCGAAATAACATACGCAGAGCTTAACGATCGCGCCAGCCGTGTGGCAACCGGTTTGATAAGCATGGGTGTCAACCCGGGTGATTATATCGCCCTGTGTGCGCCCAACTCGGGTGACTGGCTCACGTTTTATTTCGGTGTACTCAAAGCAGGTGCCGTCGCGGTGACCTTGTCTGCTTTGTTGAAGCGAGATGAGCTTGAACTTCTGATCAACCACTCCAGGCCGCGGTTGCTGTATACCTGGCCAGATAAGCTCGCCGACCTGAAAGGCCTCAGGGGGACTGGAGGAATTGAAACCACGATCTGCCCAGGAGGCGATCTCGATCTGAAGACGCTCATGGACAGGGGAACAAGTTCGTGCAAAGCAATCGACAGGGAGCGCACTGACACGGCAGCGATCCTGTATACGGGAGGCACAACCGGGGTGCCGAAAGGCGTCATGCTGACCCACGAGAACATCAATGTATCTGCTCACAACGTGGCCCACAACGAACGCTCAAATGAGCATGACCGTGCACTCTGCTTCCTGCCCCTTAACCATGTGTTCGGCCAAATGCATATTACGAATGCCACGATACTGAGCGGCGGCTGCCTTGAACTACTGCCGGGCTTTGACTTGGACCGTGTACTTGAACTGCTCAAGGCCGGCCGCGTGACCAAACTCTTTTCTGTGCCCACGGTATTTGCCCGTCTCCTCTCTCTGGATAACCTCAAAGAAAAGCTGGGGCGTGTCCGTTACTGCTTTTCTGCGGCAGCGAGCATGGCCGAGGAGATAGTCCGTCAATGGAAGGAGCGGACAGGGGTGACGATCAGCGAAGGCTATGGCCTGACCGAGTCAGCCTCTGCAGTCACCTACAACCACTATTATCGGCATGTTGTCGGATCGATCGGGACGGTCGTGTCGGGCGTTGAGGTCCAGATCAGAGACCTTGCGGGTAACAGGCTGGGCGTGAACCAGGAAGGCGAAATCTGCATCAGGGGACACAATATTATGAAAGGGTATTTGAACAACCCCCAGGCAACGGAGGAAGCTTTCTGGCCCAATCATTGGTTTCGCTCGGGAGACATCGGCTTTGTGAACGAGGACAGCTATATCTATATCGTAGACCGCCTCAAGGACATGATCATTACAGGTGGTGAAAACGTGTATCCCCGCGAAGTGGAGGAGGTTATTTACAAGGTACCCGGCATACAGGAATGCGCGGTTATCGGCGTGCCTGACAAAGAGTGGGGTGAACGGGTCACGGCATTCATCGTGGAAAAGCCCGGACAAAGAGTGGATGTGGCAGGGCTCAAGTCTTTTTTGAAAGCCCGGCTCTCTCCTTTCAAGGTTCCGAAAGAGTTCATCGTGAAGAGCGACCTGCCAAAAAGCGCTGCAGGAAAGATCCTGAAGCGGGAACTGAGGACACAACGTGAAGAGAACAAATAATGGTGCGCCATCCATCTCATTCTTGGTTTGTCGTCATTCTTGGACACGAGCACTAGGACCTGAGATGGCCCTTCGACTTTTCCTGATGTACCTAAGGAGTTTGATATGAATCTTGCGCGTAACCTGGAGGCATCAGCGTTTTTCTTCCCTAATCGGCCTGCTGTGCGAGAAGCCGGCCTGGAGTTGACGTATGCTCAATTGAACGATCGGGCAAGCAGGATCGCAACAGGCCTGATTGCGATGGGGGTTAAGCCGGGGGAGCACATCACTCTTTGCTCGCTCAACTCGGCTGACTGGATTGCTTTCTACTTCGGGGTAATCAAGGCAGGAGCCGTGGCTGTGACGCTCTCCGGCCTTCTTACAGGCGATGAACTGGCGCTCCTTGTGAACCACGCAAGGCCACGCTTCATGTTCACCTCCGAACATAAGCTCCCGGAGATGGAGCGGATAAGAGGCCAAGCCGGGCTTGAGAAGGTCATTTGTCCAGGGGGAGACGTGAACCTTGCTCACCTCATGGCCCTTGGCTCCGGATCATTCGAAGCAACCGAGAGAGGTCGTGCTGATGTTGCTGCCATCCTTTTCACCGGTGGCACAACAGGTATCCCCAAGGGGGCCATGTTGACTCATGAAGGGATGATTTTTTCGAGTTGGAGCATAGCCTACTATGAGCGCTCGAGCGAAAATGATGTTGGCCTTTGTTTTCTCCCCTTCAACCACGTGTTTGGCCAAATACACATCATGAACGCCACAATTTTCAGTGCCGGATGCCTGGAACTCCTGCCTGCTTTTGACCTGGATAAAGCCCTGGAGTTGGTTCAGGCCGGCAGGGTAACTAAATTTTTTGCCGTGCCCACGGTCTACATCAGGTTCCTGGCCCTTCCCGACCTTGAAAAAAAGCTGGGTAAGCTGCGCTACTGCTTTTCGGCCGCGGCCTCGATGGCCATGGAGACGGTAAGGCAGTGGAAGGAACGTACAGGCATCACCATTGCAGAATCTTTTGGACAGACAGAATGTATGCCTATCACGTTCAACCATTACTATCCTGAGCGACATGTTGTAGGATCGGTCGGCCATCCCGTGCACGGGGTGGAAGTCCAGATCAGGGATATGTCGGGAAACGTGGTGAAACAGGGTCAGGAAGGCGAGATCTGCATGCGCGGTCGCAACGTGATGAAAGCATACCTGAATAATCCTGAAGGTACGCGGGATGCCTTCTGGGGCGAGGATTGGCTGCGCTCAGGAGACATAGGTGTGTTTGACCGCGACGGCTACGTGTACATTGTGGATCGTCTTAAGGACCTCATCATCACGGGTGGCGAGAATGTCTACCCCAGGGAGGTGGAGGAGCAACTTTACACATCGCCCGACGTGGAGGAGTGCGCTGTCATCGGACTACCCGACAGGGAATGGGGGGAACGTGTGGCTGCTTTCATCGTGCCCAGGGCCGGACGAACCCTGGTCCCTGAAACCGTAAAATCCTTTCTCAAAGGAAAGCTCTCGCCCTTCAAAGTGCCCAAGGAGTACGTGGTTGTGCGCGAGCTCCCCAAGAGTCCGCAGGGAAAGATCCTCAAACGGGAACTCAGGATGACCTATTCCCAAAAGCCGGTCCAGACGTCGAGTAAAACTCCGGGCTGATTGTGCGAGGCGAAGGTTCTGTCCCCTCCTCAACCTGAGCCCTTGCTTTCACCTGTCCTTGCTCTCCTCGATCAGCGCCAGGAGCTCATCGTACGCAATGGTTTTCACTCCGAGTGATGTAGCTTTCTGCAGCTTGGAGCCCGCATCGTCGCCCACAACAAGAAAACTGGTGCCCTTTGAGACCGATGAGGTACTGCGCCCGCCCAGGCTGTCGATGAGATCCTCGATCTCCTTCCTCGGCCTGGGAAGTGTGCCGGTGATGACAAACGTAAGTCCGTCGAACGGTTTCTTCTTCTCCGTCTCTTCCTCAAAGTCCGGGTTGGTGAGCCTGAGACCCAGCGCCTGTAATGTCTTCAGCGCTTTGATATTATCCGGATGGCTGAAAAAACTGGAAACGGAACCCGCAATCTTCTCACCCATCTGTTTAATCTCCATTATCTTTTCCGTTCGCACATGATACAGATCTTCCAGTGTTCTGAAATTTTTTGCGAGCAATTTCGCGGCATACTCTCCGACGTGCAGGATCCCAAGGGCATAGAGAAACCGGGCAAGAGTCGTCTGCTTGCTTTTTTCAATTGCGTTGATCAGGTTCTCAGCAGACTTGTCTGCGAATCTCGGCAGCTTGAGCAGGTCTTCTTTAGTAAGTTTGAAGAGGTCCGAAAAGTTGCCGATCACGCCTTTTGAATAGAAGAGCTCCACGTTCTTCTCACCCAGACCTTCAATATTCAGGGCATCACGGGAGGCAAAATGTATGATCCTCTCGACGACCTGCGCAGGGCATTCCAGGTTAATGCACCGGACTGCCACTTCTCCCTCCTCCCGCACAACTCTGCTTCCGCAGGCAGGACACTTCTCGGGAATCGCGAAATGTCTCTCCTTCCCTGTCCGCTTCTCCTTGATAACAGCTACCACGTGAGGAATAACGTCACCGGCCCGTTCAACAACAACGGTGTCGCCGATCCTGATATCTTTGCGAGCCATCTCGTCCCAGTTATGGAGCGTGCTCCTGGAGACCGTGACGCCGCCGATGCGGACCGGCTCAAATACGGCATATGGCGTCAAGACCCCGGTCCTTCCCACGCTTGCATGTATCTCTGCTATCCTGGTGGTGCTCTGATGGGCGGGGAACTTGTACGCGATAGCCCAGCGCGGCTCTCTCGTCTTAAAGCCCAGTGCCCGCTGCAAGTCAAACTGATTCACCTTGATCACCGCACCGTCAGTCTCAAAAGGAAAGGCGCTTCTCTTTCCCTCCACTTCTTTAACGAGATCGATTGTCTCAACAATGCCCGAAGCCCGTTTGACAAAAGCCGGAGTCGGAAACTTCGCGGCCTTCAGCCATGCAACAAATTCGTAGTGGCTCTTGAAGGTCACACCCTTCGCATAGCCAATCCCATAGCAGGCAATATGAAGTTTTCGTCCTACAGTTATGGTGGGATCAAGCTGCCGCACGGAACCGGCAGCCGCGTTCCGGGGGTTGGCGAAGAGAGGCTCCCCTTTTTGCTCCCGTTCCTTATTCAGCTTCTCAAACTCCGCTATATCCATGTACACTTCCCCTCTAATATCGATCTCGGCAGGGACATGTCCATCCTTATCAATCTTGAGGGGAACAGCTTTTATTGTGCGGATGTTCTGGGTGATATTCTCTCCCTCGTACCCGTCACCCCGCGTGGATGCGCGGTCGAGTAACCCGTTCTTGTAAGTAAGTTCTACCGCCAGCCCGTCATACTTCGGCTCAACCGTGTATTCTATCTCCCGGGTCGTATCGAGGAATCTCTTCACCCTCTTGTCAAACTCCGTCAGCTCATCGTATGAAAACGCATTGTCCAGGGAGAGCATCGGCTCAGTATGTTGTACTTTTTCAAATTTTTCGAGCGGTGCCGCCCCGACCCTCTGCGTGGGAGAATCAGGCAATACATAGCCGGACTTCTCTTCCAGCTCTTTGAGTCTGCGGTAGAGCCTGTCATACTCATCGTCCCCGATGACCGGTGAATCGAGCACGTAGTAGCGGTAGCTGTGATGATTGAGCTCTTTGACGAGCTTTTCTATCTCTTTCTTGGTATGTTCCGCTATTTTCTCCATGAAATCTTCCTATCCCGTACTTCTCTTTGAAGGATATATCTTCTCAACAGAATCTTCAACAGCAGGGTTAGGAACACAGCTTGAGGGAAAGGCTCCTTTTTGGTATCCTTAATACCGTTAGACGAGAGACAAGCCAAGATTGGGAGGTTCCGGCAAATGTCCTTATTATCTGCGATAGGTAATACACCCCTTATCGAACTCCACAACGTAAGTCCGAATTCAGGGGTGAGGATATTTGGTAAGCTCGAAGGCTGCAACCCAGGTGGCTCAGTCAAGGATCGCCCGGCATATTACATGATCAAGAGGGCCGAGGAATCAGGGGCGCTCACCCGCGACAAGGTCATTCTCGAACCGACATCGGGCAACACCGGCATAGCCCTTGCCATGATAGGCGCCGCTAAAGGATATCGTGTCAGACTTTTCATGCCCGAATGCGTCAGCAGTGAGAGAAGGCTTATCTTGGAGGCTCTTGGCGCTGACGTGCTGCTTACCCCGGCAAAAGAAGGCACCGACGGCGCGATACGCAGGGCTCACGCGCTTTATGAGGCTGAACCGGACAAGTACTACATGCCAAATCAGTACGACAACGAGAGCAATATACTGGCGCATTATGAAACCACAGGCCCTGAAATAGATCGCCAGAGTGGCGGAGAGGTCGATGTGGTGGTCGCCGGGATGGGCACCGGGGGAACGCTGATGGGTCTGGCGAAATACTTCCGGCAAAAAAAGCCGAAGGTGAAGATCGTCGGAGTAGAGCCCACCCTCGGTCATACCATACAGGGCCTGAAAAACATGCACGAATCGATTGTGCCGAAGATTTATCGGGAAGAATACCTGGATGACAAGATCGTGGTCGAGGATGGGGAAGCCTTTGAGAGAACACGACTCCTGGCCCAAAAGGAGGGTGTCTTTGTTGGCATGTCCAGTGGGGCGGCTATGGCAGGCGCTCTGCTTGCAGCCAGCGGCATGGACCGGGCGAATATAGTAGTAATCTTCCCCGACCGCGGCGACCGCTATCTAAGCGTCACTCAGTTCAGGTCAATCTGCGCCAAGTGCCCACCTTAGAGGTGGGCACGAGGTTAAGGTGAAGGGGGCTCTTGGCATCGCCTGAAGGCCCCCTACCCTCAGGCTGAGGGGGTGCCACGTTTACCGCTGTCCCGTCAGCCACTCCCTGAGCTGTTTCTTCGCCTTGCTTACTTCTTCTTCGCAGGAGCTTTTTTCTTTGGTGCTGCTTTTTTCTTCGCGGGCATCATCCATCCCCCCTTCCTTTAGAGTATTTGCTCCCTGTCGTCCAGCTCTATCCTTCCTTTGCGTATGAGCAATCTCAGGAACGTAGAGACATTCATCCCGAGACCGGAAGCCCTTTTTTCCACCATCTCATATTCTGCCCTGCTGAGACGAACCACCACGGGGACCGATTTTTTTTCTTTGTCTGCCTTTCTTTTCCTCATTATCTATCTCTATAGTATATAGTAATAATCCCATAATTCTGTCTTGTCAACAAAAAAATCAAGGAAGAGCATATTTATTTGCCGAGAAGCTGCTTAGTTGTGATTCAATGTAATACATTTTACACGCTCTGCCGCCCGTACGTCGCGGGCCCTGCGCGAGAGGTTGGTCCGCCAAGAGAGGGGTCAGATTGCATCAGAAAATTTCTTCAATTTAAAAGCCGGGGTTTTTGGTCTATGATATTGACATGTCCATGTTGCGCAATTCAATCTGAGGATGCCCGTGCACCACACATTTCTGTTTGAGGAGGGACTCTGGAGAGCCGAAGGATTCTACGTTGACGGCACAAACACCGTTCTACGCGCCGAAGGAACGATCAGAATAACGCACGAGGAGGCAGTCTGGATCAATCAAGGCTCTCTCAGGCTGCTGCTCCCCACGCCTGTCGAGTTTCAGAACCGGTATGAGATTGTCCCCTTCGAAGAGGGTAGAGACTACACAACGTGGCATTCCCTGAACCCCGTGATAGGCACGTTGCTCGGCAAAATTGTCCTGGTCGATGACTCATTCATATCACAGTATGAGTCGCAGGGCGGCCATTACACCGGGTCAGAATATCTTCTTCAGGTCAGCGAGAGCATGTACAGAAACAGGGGCTTCGCCTTTAAAGACGACCGGCGCATATCCTCGTGGGCAGTGGAGTTGACCAGGGTCGAATAACGTTACAATACGCTGATACGTTATGCGTTGATACGTTGATACGAAAAGGCGCGGGTATAGCACTCGTTCGAGGGTCTCTTCGCGTCAACGCATAATCAGTCAACGCATCAACGGCTTTATCCAAAGATCTCTCGAATCAGGGCCTTGGCTTCTTCAACCTGCATGCTGCTCAGCTTCAATCCTTCGGCGGTGCTCTCGGGCGCTGCGTTGATCGAGTAAATACGCTCCGTCATCTTCGCCTGCTTCTTCATACCCGGCGGAAGTTCCGGCGTGAGCCCGATCGCCTGCTGTACATCTTCGGGAAATTTGCCTGGATCTGCTGTTTCATAAATCACACTGAGCCGGTCGTGACGGCCCGACAAGTAAATCTCCAGCGTTCTCCAACCCACCGCACCATGCGGATCGAGCACAACTCTGAACGTGTCAAAGACCTCCTTCATGGTCTTGTAATGCTGAGAGTTGTCCACGCCAACCGAAAAAATATCCCATCTCATGGCATCCATGTTTGGCAATTTCCCGATCACGCCCGGCCTCAACACATTGCCCGTGGTTCCATCTCTCTCGTCGTACATATGCCCGCCATAAAAGTCGATCAGCCTGGCGAGATTACTCGGGTGCGAAACGATCATAGCGGACGAAGGTGACTTGATCGAGGAGCGTACCTGGTAGACACCGCTTTCCAGAAATTCAGGGAACTCGGTGTTCTCATTAACCCCGGCCAGGATGCGCGAGACCGGAAGTCCCATGCCTTTTGCAAGCACAGTGCCCATCATATCGCCGAAATTCCCTGAAGGAATGCTCGCAAACATCGGCTCAGGATAGTCAGCGACTCTCACGTACGCGTAAAACGGATACACGGCTTGTGGCAGTAACCTGCCCACACTGATGGAATTAGCAGAGGTGAAGCGCTCGCGCTCCCCGAAGACCTCGGCGGCGAACGTCTTGTCGCCCAGGAGGTTCTTGGCCAGGGCCTGGCAGACGTCGAAGTCCCCGTTTATCTCAAAGGCATAAATGTTTTGCCCCAGGGTTGTCATCTGTCTTCTTTGCCCTTCGCTTATCGAGCCCTTGGGAAAGAAGACGATGTTATCTACATTCCCGAGCCCGTGGAGCGCATCTGCTACTGCCCCGCCGGTATCCCCGCTCGTCGCCACCACGACGGTCCGCCTCAGGCCTCTTTTTCCGAGAAAATAGTTGAGAGCCCTGCCAAAGAAGCGGGCTGCATAATCTTTGAAGGAATAGGTCGGTCCCTTCGTTAACCACATGATGTAAGTTTTACCCGTAACGTGCTGGATCTCGGTCGGTATTTTGTTTTCCCGGTACGCGTCTTCAAGGAACGCCCGAAGTGCATCGCCCGGGATCTCAGCGAGGAGATACGGAGAGAGCACCCGGTAGGCAATCTCGGCGTACGATTTGCCCTTCATGCCCGCTATATCGGACTCGCCGAGCATGGGGATATTTTCCCGAGACACCGTGTAAAGCCCGTAATCGGGCGCTAACCCGCGAAGCAGGGCTGTTTCGAAATTGACCTGCTCGTCAGGATTATTGGTGCTCTTGTAGAGTATCGGCGTCATGAGAAAAGCAACCCACTGTAGTCTTCAAAGAAAAATAGGATACCTAATCGCCGGCGCTTTATCAACACTCGTTCCCCGTCTTAGTCCCATGCTTGACGGCCTCAAAGATTAAACAGGTGGAGACGGCGTATGCGTAGAGAAGGCCCTTAGTGTCCAGCATTTTTGCCTCTGCCACGGCAGTGCGGCTTCCTTTGTGTATCAAGGACCCTTCGCAACGCATGATCCCTGTCTCACTTACGATGGGGCGAAGGTAGTTTACCTTCACCTCCAACGTGGTCAGAGCCATGCCTGCCTGCAGTGTTGAATGGACCGCGAAGGTTGCGGCCGAGTCCAGCACGGTGAACGTGACGCCACCATGAACCGTGCCGGCAGGATTATAATGGTACTCCGCTGGATTGATTTCAAAAACGACCCGCCCTGAATCAACCTCAGCCAGCCGAAAACCGACAAGGCTCAAGATCGGCGGCGAGACCTTTCCGTCTCTCATCGCCCGGAGAAAGTCGATACCATTCATGGCTGAAATTGCCTTCACCGTAATCATGGGGTCTTGCCAGGTCACCGTGCGGCTTCGCCTCGTAGGACTGATCTTCTTTGCGCACATGACCCCTCCTCTAATTCATACCTGGCTATCAGTCGCCGCAAGCGACCTGTATGGTGAAGTTATACCTGTTCCCGTGCTATTAGGCAAAAGAATTACATGTTCAAGGCGGGCTGGTGGATGACCGGCAAGTGAGCCTTCACCCGTCGGAATAGGGTGTAGGAAAGAGATTGACTTCCAGACCTGATTCTGGTAAATCCTTTGCTAGATAGGAAGAAAACTCCTCTTCCGGCCGAGGCCGGTTTCGGTATCGATGGTTTCGCGAGTTCTGGGGGATCGTTCAACGGCAGGACAACGGACTCTGACTCCGTGAATTAAGGTTCAAATCCTTATCCCCCAGCCATTACATATCAAGGGGTTAGCTGACATTAGCTAGCCCCTGTTTTTTATCCGTGCTAACCTATAGCTAACCGAGGGGCGCCGGAATGACCCTCCACCGGCTGGCCTCCGGAGCCAAAGGCCCCGCGTTCGAATCGCGGCGGGCGCGCTTTATTTTAAGGGATCTACAGAGGGCGGCAGGTTTCCGTAGAGAATCCTAGCTACCCTATTGCTACCCTAAAAGCTTGGGCATCTCCATCAAGGACTTGTGGGAGAATTTGTGGTTCATCCGGTTCCCGATGACAATTGTGAGACGGAGATGCAGATGAAAATCGTCAACAGCAAAGACACAGCCGTATCTAACCCTGTTTCGGTCTGAACGCCGAATAGTCCTCTAGTTATCCCTCTCAGGAGGTCTTCTGGCGGAGAGGACTCGTGCGCCTTCCTTTCTTAGGTCTGTCTCTATTCACAAACCAAAAAATATCAAGCAGAACAGGCTTATCCGGATGAATAGATCTTAAACATTTCTGCCAAGCATAATACATATCTCTCAGGAATATACGGCTCAGCGAGAAATTGGCGGGGTTTATTATACCTTTTAAGGACGATTCCACTGCCTTCTCTCCCTGGTGTTGCAGTTTTGCCCTAACATCGTCTCTCCTTCCGAACAGCTCACGGATGCGATCATATTCCTGAACAACGTGGAGAGAATAGTCACTTGGAAAGTTATCCTTTATTGCCTTCATAACGATAGAGTCCAGCGGAACATGAAGAAATGGCCTCAAGGTCATTGCCTCTTCTGGTGTCGGCTTATTTGCCCAGTCGACAAACACCTTGAGAAACACATTCAATGGTTTTTGGGCTTGGCCGTATGACGGCTCCTCACCCCTAATTGTTTTGATCTCCTTACTTATGAGGCTAACAACCTGATCGTGAAATGCATCGAATCCTGCTTGATCGTTTATTCTTTCAAGTTTCTCCACATTCTCCGACATAAGGTTAATAAATTTGTCAACGCCACCTCTTTTCAGAACACGGCCAATTGACGGAATATAGGCCATCCCCGCAAACCCTTTTACAATAGCTTCGGCTTCCTGCTTCTTGAGGTTGTCTATTATACCCATCTCTCTTCCTCCATGTGGCTCACGTTTTATCCCCATTTGTAGATCAAGTGATATATTTCTTTCGATCCTCCTGCTAACTATAAACCGCCGGTCACTGTAAGCCTGGCAGCTGCCACGGTTTCTTATCCGAGTTTGCTTCATTGACAAGCTCGAAATCGAGAATGCGAAACTCCACTGCAGACTCCCTCCACTTAGTCAAGACCCCAATGCTGGGATGCACTTCGCTGGTCACTCTTTTTGCAAGGCCGGCTGGGATCAGCCCGCCGAAACGGACGAGATCCACTTCTATTGGCTTGCCCTGGGCACCATGGAAGACTACAAGGCAATACACGTTCCTGACGTTTTCCCTCAGTTGGTTCCGAAGAGAGAAGGAATACCCGCCATGGAACTGGTTGTCAGGCATATCCCAAGCGAGCTGTCCTCCCACGACGCCCTGTGAGCTTCGACCTCCCAGGTCCGCCACGAGCGAACGTTGGGCCTTGGCGGGCTTTGCCTGTGCGAGGGGCTTTGCAGGGCCTCTTTTTCCAAGTAGCGCTTTCAAATAGTTCGCCGGGATTGCAAAATTCAGATTCTGGCCAGCCCTGAAAGTCGCGACCGAAACACCGATAACTTCGGCCTTTCCGTTCAACACCGGACCGCCGCTGCTGCCCGGCGAAATGGGGGCCGTGATCTGGAGTAGTTTGTTGGCGCCGACTTCCCGGACGCTGCTGACGATCCCTTGCGAGAACGTGCCTTCTAGCCCTTGTGGATTTCCGACGGCGTATACCGTCTCGCCAACCTGGACGGCGTCACTGTTGCCAAAGGGGAGCGGTTGTGAATGAGTCGCCGAAATCTTGAGCACCACCAAATCCCGCTGAGGATCGACCGCAGTAATGCCCTGAATATCATACTTCGCTTGCTGGCCGACAAGCTTTGCGTAGCCCCGCGCAGCCCCTTCCACAACGTGCAGGTTGGTCGCGATCTCCCCGTCTCCAACAAAGAAGCCGCTACCGAGCGAGAGCACCTGCTTATTGGCGTCTTCCATCACCAGTAATAATGTCGAGCCGAATGCCTTTCTAGCTATCTCTTGAGCGCTTTGGGCATGCGCTGAATTTGCCGCAAGCACCATGAGGAACATAGGGCATAGAAGCCGCAGCCATCTTGTTTTCATCTCTGCCATTGCCTCATCCACACCCCTCTTCAGTTATCATCCTTTTCAATCCTTCGTGTTTTTCTTTTTACCGAGTGCAGATTCACCTGGTCCACGATAATCAAAATCACCAAAACAGCGATACAGATAATGATGTATGTGCCGTATTCCCCCCACAGGCCTCCTGCTTCTTCCTTATTACCGTTAATCGTGTTAACCAGGAGTTTGAGAAAAAGAAACGCTCTCCAAAGTGCTTCCTCCATTGGATTTTCACCATATGCCGACGGACGCTGTTTAATATCGTAAAGGCGGACAAGGGGTTAAGCTCTCGTCGGGTATTGCCCCTTGCAACCTACCCACCCATACATTACCACTAGCAATCGTGCATTTGAAGAAAAATATCTGGGTACTCACTTCCAGGAAATTGATCATCTTTCTGCATAGCACTTTCGGTGGATCTTCATCGGCTATAACTAAATGTTGGTTAGATGCCCTAGTAGGTTGGATCGGCCCTCTGTTGGTGAAAACATCCCCGTAGAATGCCCCAGGGCGCACGTTTAGAACCTCGTGAGGCATATATTACCCCCGGATGCGGCATCGATGTGCTGGCGGGCGGGCGAGGAGCCGGCAGAGAAGAAAGGGTTCTGGAAGGAACCTTTATTGTCTGTGGGCGGAATGGGCGTGGGGCAGAGAGAGTACGTGTATTCGAGCAGAATAGCCGTACTCTCTCTGCCCTATCCTCAGCGCATGAAGGGCAGGGGTCTCAAACCCGGTGACCCACTCAATAGCACGGGGGGCTACCTCGCCCCCCGTACCCCCTCGGCGTCCTCAGCGAGGGAAAGCTTGCCCCCTCGCTTCGGACGCTTTTGATCACCCTATCCCTTCACAAAGTGGTCTCTGTTCTCCCACCCCCCACTTGGCTAGAAGCTAGAAGATGTGTTCACTTGTGGCCACTATACGGACTGGAAAAGTGGCCCTACACGTTCAGTTATGGCCACTATGAGGAATGGAGGCTTTAAATATAGGTTCACTTTTGGCCACTAACTGAGGCCAAAAGTGAACTTGCGATATCACATCGGTGCAGTGAACAGGCGGTAAAGCCATAAATCGAGTATACTTCGGGTGCGCCCTGATGTCTGGGCGGGATAAGGAAGCGGGTAGAGAGAAAACCTCTGTGGAGGCTTTTCTGTCTGCGCCGCTGAATCTGTCAAGGCATGGAAGAACATGGGCATTTGAGGCTACGAAAATTGCCATGTTCATGCATGCCTTTCCTCGGCGTTGGATGGGTGGGGCATCCGGGCGCATTATCATCATGAAACTTTGCCTGCGGTCACAGGCCGAGGATGAGGAGTGCATCTTCGGCTGAGAGCTGGATCCTGGCGTAAGAGTTGCGTACGGGGGCGCAGAAAGAACTTGCCGCTTCAACGTTACCACACCTTGGAGTCTTGACTTCAATTTTACCGCGCCCCCTTGATTCACGACAAAGCATGTTTTTCGCCGGAGTTCCTCAGGTTGCAGCAGGCTCACGCATGCGGCCGCATAGTGCAGCTCGTCGCATTTCTCGGTTTGTCCCACCAGGGCGATTTGCACTTAGCACAGACCCGTATTTTGTTTACGCGTGGCACCCACGTGTGTCCGCACCTGTGGCAGTGCAGCTTCCTCACTCTAATCCTCATCGTAAAGGGCTCCTTTTCCCTGTGATATTTTCCTACTTTCTCGAATCTACACATTACCCCTGTTGCCTATACCTATGAAGCCTTGCTGCACCACCAGTCCATGACCAGTTCGGGATGCGTCGGTTTAAGAGCCTCGGCAACGTCAGGTTCCATGCTATCGAGAGGGGTAATTCCGTAGTTGTCCATCACAGTGGCGTCCGCCCCAGCGTCGACGAGGACGCGTACAACGTCAACGTGGCCGGCAATAACGGCGGCGTGCAAGGGAGTCAGACCAGTGCGTTCCTTCGCATGCACGTCCGCCCCGGCCTTGAGAAGGGTGCTCAGCGTCCAGGTGGTACCAAAGTATGCTGCCCAGTGCAGAGCGGTATTTCCGTGCTCGTTTTTCGCATTGACGTCCGCCCCAGCCTTGAGAAGGGTGTTTACGATCTGGCCGTTAGCGCCGTGCACCGCCAGGAGCAACGGGGTATTTCCAAGCTCCGTCTTCGCGTTGATGTCCGCCCCGGCCTCGAGGAGGGTGGGTATAACCTGGCCGTTAGCGCCGTGCACCGCCAGGAGCAACGGGGTATTTCCGTGCTCGTTCCTCACGTTCACGTCGGCCCCGGCCTCGAGGAGGGGACGTACGTGCTTGGAGGTACCGACTTGTGCGTGAAACAATAATGCTTCGTTTAATGCCTTTTGTCTTTCCATCTTGACCTCTCATTTAGTTTGACCTAGCGCTCCCCAGGGAGCGCGCCTGTCTTTGATCCCAGGATCTGCACCGCGGTCGAGCAAGTTTCAATTCACGCGCCCGAAGGCGCGACCAACACCGGCCTGGCGCCAGGCCGTTACGGCGTTGCCTTTTTGGTGACGAGTCTCGGCCGGTTTCCGCCCAGGATCTGCTTTTTGATCTGCTGCTGCCCGAAGCCCACCCAGGACACCTGGTGATAGGCAATGTTGCCGTAAAGCATCCAACGATCGGATAACCTGAATTTGCTAGCGCTTAGGCCCCAGCCCCGCAGACCGCCTTTCACCACGGGATCCACGAAGCCATGGTCAATGAGAGCCACGAGAACCCTGGAGAACGTCCGTCGGGCACAGCCGAGGGCGGCCGCCTCACTGTAAGGGAAGGTGAACTCCATGGTGTGGTAGGCGGGGTGCTTCTGGGGCACTTTGACCTTACCGAGAAAGTACGGCAGCATCTTAGCGGCGAACGGCGGCAAGGTCCGGTATGCAAGGCTGTTAAGCATCTCCCAGATAATTGCCACAAATGCTGACAGTTTGTATTTCGTCTTTTTTCTGGCCATGTTACCTCTCCATGCTGTCGAGCGTCTGCACTGGGTATGCACGTAGCCAACGCTCAACGTCCTCGATATAGTAGAGAACCCTGCGGCCCCTTTTATAGAAGCGTGGCCCCCGGCGTTGTGAGCGCAGATTAGCAAGCGTGCCGACCGGGATTCCGTATTGATCCGAAATCACCTCGGGCCCTGCCGCAATTCTGCGTTGCGCCACGTTCACCTTTTGGATATTTTCCATTTCGTCCCCCTAATTATTGAGTCCTCTTTAACTATGTCCTTTTATTAATATAGGAGATTTTGGCGACTTGTCCAGCAAAAAATGATCAATAAGTACCTAAATTTATTAAAGTTTCCGCACAAACGTTATTGCGGCATTTTGCCGCACAAACGTTATTGCGGTATGCGGCATTAAGAGAGGCCGGCCCGTTTCGACTAGTTACCGGTACACGTCACACGGTTACTTCACAGGCGGGGGCTTGGGTATTCTGGTTCTTCGGGATCTTGATCGGGGCTTGAGCAGGTGCTGCCTGGGGCGAAGGCGGTGCCCACATCACCTCCAGCAGCCGAAGCGCTAGCATCGGTGTCGCCGTCGCCTTGTTTCGGTTTGTCCTTCTGCCTGTTTTTTGATAGAACGTGGACGAGCTCGCCGACAAAACTCTGGTATGACTGACCGTCTGGTATTGGGATGGAGTTCTCTTTAATGAATTGAACGGTCTCTTGATATGCTTTCGTCAACCACCCATTTCGAGTGACTGTATTGGTGATTTCCCAGTAATTCCAGAATTCCATGCCCCGGGTCTCGCATATATCCCGTGCAAAGGACTCAATGTCGGCATTCAGCTTTTTGAAGACGGTCGGTGGCAGCTTCGCTTTCATGTTCTGCTCCTTTCTAGCGGGGTTTCAGGCCAGGCCCTGGGCGGAAGGATTGCGACGTGGCCTTGGTGGTCTTCCAGGACTGGTAGAGATCCGCTAGCTGCATGTTTCTGTCTTTTTGTCGGAGTGCTAGGGTAAGGTTTGCGATTTCATGCTCTATGGAGTCGAGCTGCTGCCGAAGCATCGAGGACTGCCGGACATAGCGCCGAATGAGATAATCGTCTCGGCTGACGCGGTTGCGTTTTTGCGGTGCTGGGTTCTCGACTATGGAGTAGCCGAATCTTGACAGCTGCGCCGCGATGAATGCATAAAAGTTTTGGGCGAAAGCGCGATCCTTAAAGGTACGGTCATTCTTACCGGTAGAGATTGATCGCGTGTTAAAAGCGATGTGAAAGTGTCTGTTTTCTGGCACCATGCCGTTGCGTCCGCCGTGGAAAACCATCATGTAATTCACATCAGTGAAGTATTTTTCCTGAATGCCTCTCATGAGGGTTTTTACCTGTTCAGATGATATTGAATTTGGCACATCAAAGATGATACGGGTCTGAAACCTCGCGTCTTTTCTTTTAGCGAGGTCAGCTTCTTCCAAGGTCTGCCACTTCTTTTCGATCTCTGCCTTATTAGTACCCATATTGGAACGATAGGAAGTACATTCGGACGATCGCATCAGGTACCTTGCGTGGACTTTTGATTTGCCCGCATCGCCAACACCAGACTTTGTTGAAATGTTACCCCAGACTTTCCATTCCATGGTCAGCTCTTGTTACCTATGAACCGTTGCCAACATGGCAATGGGACATAGGGCAATACTTGATGTGACGATTACGGTTCAGCGGCGTTCCCAAAGGTAATCGATAGCGCATCGTCGCAATCTTTGCACGCATTGGTCAGTATCCCCCTGAAATTTTGAGGGTTCGAGTCCATCAGTATTGCGGAGGTAAGTTTGAAAATATCCTGCACAAACGATTGGTAGCTGATATTGGCCGATGTGAGCAGCTTGTCCGGATCCATGCCGTATTGCTGTTGATTGGTTTTTGAACAAATGAGAGCCCCGACCTGGATCAGGGAGCGAGTTCTCTTTCTCTTTTCTGCGGCAGCGTTTTCCAATTGGATCCTTTTTATTTTGGCGTCGATCCTGTCTCTTTTCTTTTGCAGAGCATCGAGTCGGTCACGCATGCGTGCCGTCATATCTGTTTCGATGGCTCGATTCTCTCTCATTTCTATCCCACCACTTCGTAATGGTATAAGCGATTTATCACCGCTTCGCAATAATAACTATCTCAAGTCGAGAAATTAATGCCGCAACAACGTTATTGCGGCAGGCGGCGGGCAGCGTTGGGCGTTTCTGCGGGAAGGTTACTCTACGTCTTAGAGGTCTTTCAGAAAGCGTTCAAATGTGCGGCGACTCATCGGGCTCATCCCTTTTCGCTCCGGCGTAAAGGTGAATTTCGACTTGGATTCGTTGCCAGACTCCTGCTTAGAGCCTTGACTCCGTTTAGTACTGCCATCAGTAGTTCTTACCGCGTAGCCCTCTATGGGCCCTGTATTGGCACTGTTTATCTGCCGCCATACAGTCCCAATGTCTTTTTTTAGGTTGTACTTCGTGCAGTGATCGAGGGTCTTTTGAATTGCTGTTTTCGCTATTCTTGATTTAAGGGCTTTGGTGACTTTGCTATTATGCTTTTTATCGAGTTCCGCTTTTGCTAAGGGCCCGAGGATGTCATGGATAATTTGCATGATTCCTTCACCCGCCTCCAGGGCGTTTGATATCGCGGCATCAGTATCGTTACGCGCAATCCCGTCACTTGCTTTATGGACGAGCTGTAATATCCCTATACACTTCTCTTCAAGGTCTTCGTCTCCCTCGTTTGCTTGCAGAATCAGCATGAGAAAGTTTTCGTAACTTGCAAGTATCGCCTCTGTCCGTGTAACTAATATTTTACCCGACGTGTTGCGTGGATAGGCGCCCACCAACGGGCCCTTAGGGCCCTTAGGGTTCAGCGCACTCCCTAATCGCCTGGTGAACGACGACGCCCTGCCTCGTCTAATTTGGGTTGAAGTGACCGTAGTATTCGGTTTGCTTCCGGATTTCATGCCCATTTACCTTTTATCGGCGGATTGGCACCTGCACGTAAGGCCGACCACGCGAGAAAAACACTTTTTATAGAAGAAGCGCAATTAAGTCGATGTGATTTGCCGTCGCGCTTTTTCAAGGCTGGCCTCCAATCTTCTAGTGGCCTTCTTCTTCTCGTCGGGAATAAGGTGGGTGTATTTTTTGAGCATCTCGTAAGACTGATGCCCCATGAGTTCGCGCATGGTCGGAAGGCTCTCCCCTTGAAGTGCTAACCACGAGCAGAACGTGTGCCGGAGCGTGTGGAACGTGACCTTGTGCCGCCGATCCGTTACGCCCTTGTTGAATTCCAGCTTATCAACGGCTTTCGTGAAGGTGAGAGAAATATGTTTCACTTCCTCATGGTGCCTCTTATCGGTGAAAACAAACTCGCTCGGCTTCTCGGGTAGTCGCGCCTGCAGGGCCTCTTTGACTGCTTGCGTCATAAACGCCTTTCGGCCTTTCTTGTTCTTCGTGTCAGCCACGTTGATGATCTCATTCCTGAAATCAAGGTCTTGCCCTCTGAGGTTAAATATCTCTCCAGCACGCAGTCCACAATGAAGGCTGATAAGCGCCATGTCGTGTGTGAATTGTGATCTGGAGAGCAGTTCCTTGAGCAGCGCATCGGCTTCTTCGTATGAGAGAAAACGCTCGCGCTGATTCTGCACCGTAGGCAGTTTTACGCCCTTTATCGGATTCTTACCCTCGTACATCCCCCAGGAGACTGCCTTATTGAAAATCTGCCGGAACAATACAAGGCAATGCTTCACCGTGGCGGGAGCAAGGCCCTCTTCCTTGAGTTCCTTTTTCATTTTCTCAAGCGCAAGCGGCCCGATCTCGTCTAAACGCTTATCGTCGAAACGAGGTGCAAGGTTGTTCTTGTACCGCCCTTCGTCATCCTTGCCGCTCTTCTTGTTCTCATTCGCCCACTTCACATATTCTGCCGCTACGTCTTTGAAATAGGGCGCTCTCTTCTTTTCGCCGGGCAACTCTTCACCGTGCCGGATTGCCCTCACGCGGTTGTTTCTGAGTTCGTCGGCCAGCCCCGGAGAATAGCCCTCACTGCCCCAGCCTACCTTTTCCCATACTAGCTTTCCGTTGTTCTTATAACAGATGTCATAGCAAACATCCGGCTTACCGTCATGGAGCCGTGTTGCGTGTTCCCGAGCGTAGACGCCAGTCCAATATTGCATCTGTTTTGTACCCTTCACCCTGCCTTTCGCTACCAGGATTCTTTTCGCCATGCTAACCTCCTGCTAACCGCGAATGTTATTTCTTGTGATTTTCAGTGAAGTAAACGGATTGGATACCATCTGTATATAGTCTAAATTACTACTTCTGTTATGTCAAGTGAATTGTGGTTATTAGCACGAGACTGTTGCTAAAACGGACTCTGACTCCGTGAATTAAGGTTCAAATCCTTATCCCCCAGCCATTATATATCAAGGGGTTACGAGACATCGTGGCCCCTTCTTTCGTTTTCAACTGCCTTTTTGCCAACATTATGCCAAACATGAACTTCCCTACGCTTCCTCTTTGTTATTTTGAAGTTCACGATATGCCCTTGTCATGGAAGCATGAGTCAATCTGAATTCCGTTCCATTCGAGGCTCCTTCGGGAGTGCACCAATCGTACGCATATCTTCCTGAATTGTTGCATCCACCTTTTCTCACGCCGGTGCCAGCTTTCAAAAGGTAATGGTGCAACCGTTTTTCAGGCCAACAGCCGAAATGGAGTTGTCCGTGATAAT
>Ga0209039_10000771_pt1 | contig 30792 bp, 28 predicted proteins | sample BogFormECP12_OM1_FD_188238 | JGI IMG/M metagenome (GOLD analysis project Ga0209039, IMG submission 188238) | Bog forest soil microbial communities from Calvert Island, British Columbia, Canada - ECP12_OM1 (SPAdes) (version 2) | ecosystem: Environmental > Aquatic > Freshwater > Wetlands > Bog ... | reverse complement strand
TCAAGCCAGGACTCATCGATTACCCACTGGTACTGGGACTTCGGTGACGGGTCCAACTCCACAATCCAGAACCCGGCTCATACCTACACAACCAATGGGGCCTATGCAGTTTCCCTCACGGTGAGTGATCCGTATTGCAGGAACACTACCACCGTCACTGACAGTGTCGTGGTCGGCCAGCCCATTGCCAATTTTACCGCGTCCCCCACCACCAGCGTTGTCCCGGCAACGATCGCATTTACCGACACCTCGCTCGGGAGCCCATCAACGTGGAACTGGAGCTGGGGCGATGGATTATGGACAAATGGGTCAACAGAAAACCCTACGCACGAGTACACGAACGCCGGACTCTACTCGGTTACCCTGATAGCAAACAACACGTATGGTTCGGGATCGTTTACGAGGTCCAACTACATCGATATCCTGAACGGCGCCAACGTATTCACCAATACGAGCATCACGGGCCTGACACTCGTGGATACCGGGAGTAGGCAGAACGCAACTCTGGATGATACTCTCCTCACTCAATGGACCTTCCCCCTGTATCCCAACGTTTCTGTCCTCGAATTCACACCCCCTGCTGACCGGGGATTCGGGAACATCACGCTCTACGCGTGCGATGGGATCGGGTTTGGCACGGCAAGTCCCCTCCACACCGGAAATATCACCAGCGTCCACCTCCAGACCGAAGAGATCGTCCCGACCGGGTTCTCTGCAACTACCGGGGGCCCGTCATGCTCAGTCAATTACTCGGTCGACCTCCCGGCCTACCCGGAGAACGCACTCCTGAATACCCAGATCTGGGAGGGATCAGTTCCGCCAGATACCTCGAACTTTAACATTGTTGCCGGGGGCAGTGGTTTTGGGGGGACCAACCAGACCGCGTACACGATAAAGATCTTCAAGACCAATTTCCCCACCGAAGGAACGGCCATCCTGCACATGAGCCTGAATGCATCGTGGGTAGCCACAAAGCCTTCCGGCAGGAATGATGTTTTTGTCGTGCGTATTGATGACAGCGCAACGTACGGGCAGGTGCTGGGGACTCATTTCCTGTACCATAATTCAACAAGTAACCTTGACTATTTCGAGGCAGACTCGCCCAAAGGGTTGTCAACGTTCGGGTTGTCATTTCTCCAAGGAACCGGCAACCTCTTCCAGCTCATCACCCTCACGGTGAGCAACCAGGTACAGAATCAGGTTCATTATGCAGGCAGTGGCAGCTGGGGCCAGTTGGGGAATCCCCCTGATACATACTCCCCCACAGCAGTTCAGACTCAGGTCGTGCCTCAGGCAACACAGTCTCCCTCCCAGACAGCGGCAGTACCCCCAAGTGCGCCCCCGAATACCGGGGCATCACCCCCGGCACCAACAGCGGTGAGCACAGATGTAGGAATCATCGGCTGGCTTGCAGAGACCTTCGGCGGACACATCTACCTTGTTGCGGCAGTAGCGATCGTTGTCGTTTCGCTGCTGTATATACGACAGCGAAGACGCCGGTTTGACCCCTTGGGGTAAAATTCACTTCGGGACCGGCGTTTACGGAGCCCGGGCCGGGCCGCCCGGGCGGTCTCCCCACTGGGCTGGCAGGTTGGGGTCCTGGACCCGGATCTCGAACTCGTCGTTTGCAAACGATTTCATGGCCGGGACGATGAAGGCGGCCGTGGACATGCCAAAATAGGTCTGGCCCCGGGCTTTCCTTGCTCCTTTGTCGAGGTTCGTGTCGACCATGGGCGGTATCAGCTCAAAGACCTTGACCGGGGTACCTTCCAGCTGCTGCCTGAGTGCCAGGCTGAACGTGTGGACGGCCGCCTTTGTCGCACAGTAGACCGGGAGCGGGGCCATCGGGTGGAAGGCAAGACCGGAGGAGACGTTGACAATCGCTGCCTCTTTCTGGTTCATCAGGTGAGGAGTGAAAAGCGCGGTCATGTACACAAGTGCCCGCAGGTTTACTTCGATCTCGTCCTCGCCGTCCTCTGCCCGGTGCGCGAGGAGGTCTTTTGTCCCTTTCCGGAAATCGATCATCCGCTGGATGCCTGCGTTGTTGACCAGCACGTTCAGGCCGGGGAATGTGGCAAGCGCCCACTCGCAGAGAGCCCTGCGATTGGCTTCATCTGCCACATCGTACCTTCTCGTGTGCAGCGAGGGAAGTTTCTTTTTTGCCTCCTGTAAGGTCTCTTCGGTCCTTCCACAGATAATGACCTCGCTGCCCCCGTGTACAAACGCTTCGGCAATGGCAAGGCCGATCCCGGTCGCTCCGCCGGTGATAAGTACGGTATTTCCACCAAGTTTCATGAAATTTCCCTCGTAAATAACAGGATCTTCGCTTTCTTAATCAGACGTTACTCATACTTTTTCCCGTACGCGTTTGCATGCGCAAACGATCCGATTTCCCTGCGGACGCGGAGATAACGCGACTCTGTCATCGGGTATCCCAGCCTGACGGCAAACGATATGGCCATATGCGCCGGGACCTTCAGTACTTTCTTTACATCCGCCTGGACGGGACCGGCAAAGACGCTCATGATCTGGAAACCAACCCCGAGCTCTTCAGCCATCAGCCACATGTTCTCCATCATGCAGCCAAGACTGAGTATGCCCAATACATCACCCTCCGATGCCGGGGCTCGTTTCCTCGTATCGTATACGACCACGAGGAGTACCGGGCTTCCCTTCATGGTTAGGTTCAGTGTCCCGGGGACCGCGTCCTGTATTGCCTGCTCCAGTTTTGTCCGGTCCCGCCATTCGGGAGGGAACTGCAGCCCGAGGATCCCCACCCTTTTTTCCCGCAGCTCCGCCTCGGTCATAGAGAGCTGCTCGAAATTTTCCCTGATAAATTCAGGAGACGGGAACGTCGTAATCTTTCCCAGCCGGTCCAGAACTTTTGGGTCATCGACGACGATGACTTCAAAGTTCTGCATGTTGTGGGCAGTCGGTGCCCACCGGCCAGCCTCCAGGATCTTCTTTATGTTACGGCTGGGCACCTGCTTGTGGGGATCGAAGAGATCCCGGGCCGAGTGCCGCGCTTCTATGATTTTTAACAGGTTGTCCATAGTCTTCCCCGAGAATAATTGTACTTTTACACTATACCTGTTCATTACCGGGCAGGGTGCAATAAAAGTTACCCGTGGTATTTCCCATACCAGGTCAGGAGGGGGTCGGGTTGCATGCAAGAATATATACCGTACCTCACCAGCAATCCGGATTACAGACAGTGGTGACAGACCATGCTTTACAGGATCATGAAAAAAGCCGATCCAAAACTCTCGATCCTCGGGTTCGGGTGCATGAGACTTCCGGTGACGGCGGACGGGCAGATTGACGAGAGAAAGGCGACCGAAATGATCAGGTACGCGATCGACCATGGCGTAAATTATATCGATACCGCATATCCCTACCATAATGGCGCAAGTGAACCTTTCGTCGGGCAGGCACTTTCCGGGGGATACCGTGAAAAGGTAAACCTCGCGACCAAGCTCCCGAGCTGGCTTGTTACATCCCGCGAAGACATGGACAAATACCTCAATGAGCAGCTCGACCGGCTCAGGACAGATCATATCGATTTCTACCTTGTGCATGGGCTCAATGACCCATTCTGGAAGAACCTCTCAGCACTTAAGGTAACGGAGTTTCTTGACGATGCAATCGCAGAAGGCAGGATACGGTACGCCGGTTTCTCGTTCCATGACAACACTGCGCTGTTTAAGGAGATCGTTGACAGCTATAACTGGACCTTTGCCCAGATCCAGTACAATTTCATGGACGAGCAATATCAGGCCGGCACGGAGGGGCTCAGATATGCGGCCAAAAAAGGGCTGGGCATTGTCGTCATGGAGCCGGTCCGCGGCGGATTGCTGGCGCGGGACCTTAAGGGGGTCGCGGAGATCTGGCAGACGGCAGAGACCCGCCATGATCCCGCTGAATGGGCGCTCCGCTGGGTCTGGAACCACCCGGAGGTGACCGTTGTCCTCTCCGGTATGTCAACGATGGAGCAGGTCAGGCAGAACGTGGCCCTCGCACAAACCGGGGTACCCGACTCGCTTTCCAAAAAAGAGATCGCACTGTTTGGGAAAGTCAGGAAAGAACTGAAAAAGCGGATCATCATTCCCTGTACCGGCTGCAGGTACTGCGTGCCCTGCCCGCACGGGGTGAGTATCCCGGAGTGCTTCGAGATGTTCAACCGCGGGCATATCTACGACGATGCTGAGGATGCACGGCAGCATTATACGATGTTCCTCGGCGGTTTCTTCGATGGTATTCCCCATTACGCCTCCTGCTGCCAGGAGTGCGGGGAATGCGAGGAGAAATGTCCCCAGGCTCTCCCGATCCGCGAGAACCTGAAAAAGGTGGCAGACTATTTTGGGAAATGAAAAGATCGAACAGAACAGCTGTCCGGCGCGGGTAAAACCGCTGGATTCAGGAAAATTAAAAAATTTGAATGCGGGATCATCAGGACAGATCCCCTGGTTTCCGTGCAGATGGGACGCTCTCCCCGACAAGGCGGATGAGGTTCTCCCGGCCTTTTTTTATCTTCTGGATGATCCCCCGCTGGTGGAGATCGTTGAGCGTGGAACTTACTGTGGATTTTGGCAGGCCCAGTTCTTTGACGATCTCTGACTGGAACCGCTCGCCGCCATGTACCCTGAGCAGCCGGATGACCTTTTCTTCGACGGTGGCAAGATCTGCCTCAGACAGGGCGGGCGACGGCTCTTCAGGTTCACCGGGGTCCTCCTCTGGCACGAACGGCTGTCTCCTCTTCCGGTAGACCATGAACCCTGCTGCGGCGATGATGACAACCGCAATTACGATGATCAGCGGCAGTACCGGTAATGATGGTCCCGCGAGCACGACTTGCGGCTCCCCGGGGCCGAACGACCGCAAGCCATACCAGACAAGACCGTTTCCCGACTGCTGGTCTGGTGACGGGTCTGCGGAGGTCAACGTATAGCCTGCCGGGTACCGGACGATCAGTGCCGAGTCCTTGTCCAGGTACAGCCCGCCCGCAAATGCATCACCGGCGGTAAGACCCCCTTCAGGAACGGAGAAGTTCGTCCATGTAAACGTGTACGTCACCACGCCGAATTCCCCGGTGGGGGACGTCTGGGTGACGGTGTTCCCGGAAAAATTGTCCGCCGCCATTGGCCGGGATGTGCCAGAGGCTGCCTCTGCGGCGGAATGCTGCATCAGGTCCTCGAACTGCGGGAGGTAGACAGAACTGATATCGGCCGAGTAGTTCTGAAAATTTGCAAGATCGTCGCCGGTGGCAAGAGGGGTGCGGTACTCCACTGTCCAGAGCGCCGAATTATCCGGCTGCAGGGTAATCGTATAAGTGGTGGTGTACTCCGTTGTGGATGCAGCCGCGGCATGCGGCAGGATGCAGAGAAGAAGCAGGAGAGTAATCGCCATGTACCGTTTCAGTGTATCCATGATGCACCCGTTTGTTGATCGTTATCCTGTACCCTATAAAAAATACACAGCCGGTGATGAGTACCGGTGTGCGGATCCAGAATGGCAGCCTTACTGGTTATGGAACCGGGTATCACGGTAGCCGATGCCGTAGGGATATCCATTATTATTTGCATTGCCGCTGTCATTTCCGTTGCTGTTCCCGTACATGTTCCCCTGCCCGTTGGATGGGTACTGGCCATGGTCCGGGTTTTCCTGGACGTCCTGTCGGTGCTGGTCCTGCCAGGACTGGTTTATCTGCCCGGGATACTGCCCATTCCCCGTGTTCGCGCTGTTGTCCTGTGTCTGGTTCCATGTCTGGTTCCATACTCCCTGAACAAACCTGTCCGGTACAGTGCTGGTATGGTTCCAGGAATATACCGGGACGCTCCGGTTCTGTGCGGCGGCATTCATTAGCTGCGGCTGAAACACCAGCCTGTTCTCCGCATCACGGCGGAGATCGAACTGCAGCCGGGTCTTGTCCTCAAACCTCTGCTCCAGGTCCAGGCTATTGTTGAATGCCCGGACGAGGCCCTGGTTATCGGGGTGCGAGGAAAGGAGGTTTTCGAGAATGTTCTGGTGCAGGAGAATCATCTGCTGTGCATGGACAATGCCTGTGTCTGTGGGTGCCGGGGTATAACCAGTCCCGTTGAACCTGTCAGGGTACCCGGTGCCGGTATAGTTCCAGCCGGACCCCGGCGTGTAATCGGCACCGGTATAGTTTGCGCTAAATACTGGTAGGGCGCCGGTATCATTGAGCTGTGATAGGGTCTGTTGGGTCTGGTTTAGGGTATACCAGTACTGGTCCAGTGCCCGGTCAGCGGCATCGGTCTGGTTTGCGGCGAGCGCACTTTCGAGTTCAGCAATACGGGTGTCAGAGTGGTCGATCTCTTTTTCAAGCCTCTCGGTCTGGTTAAAAGTGAAGGATTCATCAAGATTCTCAAATGCAAGTTTGAGGCCGTAGAGTGAGCTGTCCGGGCCTATGGGTCCGTTGTATGGCTGGATATCATTTGCATACTGCATTCCCTGCATGCTTGTGGTATTGTCCGCCGCGGCGGGCCCGATGGCGCAGAGCAGCCCCAGCGCCACCAGCGCGAGAAGCACGCCAATTTTTGTATTCATCATCATTTCCCCCTTTTCCGGCGTGAGCCGTCTTAACTGATTGTTCCCGCCCGGCTCACATAAGGGTCGTTACCGTCCAGGTAAATTCCGGTCGTCCCTGCGGTTGAGTTAGACTATGCAATCGTTCCGGACCGTCCCGTCTGTCAATCGGAGCGGTTTTTACGCGGAGAGAAATCCGGCGATTTTAATGACCGAGTCTGCTTTCGACCGAAGCCGGATCGACCGGGCGCGCGAAAAAAAGTCGGGGGGGCGCCTCATGAACCGGCTGGCCCGCAGGTCCCGGGTACATCTGGGTCCCGGCTAAGTCCATTACCGTTGCGGTATAATGAGAAACCGGCATTTCATGAAAACCGAACGCTTCACCACCCAGTACCCGTACCTCAGTGCAGCCGGTTTCCTCGTGATCGTTGTGTGCGTGGTCCTTGGGATTGGCGCAATCAACGAAGTCTTCCTGATGGGAAGTCTCGTGCAGGTAGCAGTCGTCGATTCTGTCCTTGCCCTCACCGGGATCTTCCTTGTCGCGCGTCTTGGCTGGTGGGAAAAAGCCGGTTATACGACGGGGATCCGGTGGGCAGATGTCCCCCTCTTCGTCCTGCCCGGGGCAGTGGCCCTGCTGTCGCTCTCCGGGGGTATCCGGGTGACCGCACCGGTCACCATCCTCGCGTTTGCTGCCCTGACCCTTGTGGTCGGGTTTGCGGAAGAAACTTATTTCCGCGGCCTGATCCTCACCTCGCTTCTCCCGACCGGTGTGATCCGTGCAGCGGTGATCAGCTCCTTTTTCTTTGCCGCACCTCACCTGCTCAACAGTCTCGGCGGTACATGGGACCCGGCATTCACGGTTGTTGACAGCATCGCCGCGTTCGGTCTTGGCCTCACCTTTGCCGCACTCCGCATAAGGGCGGGAAGCATCTGGCCCCTTGTCGGCATCCACGCCCTCTTTGATTTCACCTCACTCGTTGCGCTCGGGGGAGTCGAGGTGCATGCGCAGTCACTCCAGCTTCTGGTCTCATCGGTGATCGTCGGCATGGCCTTTGTGGTGTACGGCCTGTTCCTGCTCCGGGGCGTGAAGAGCAACGTGCCGGAACAACCGGCTTTGTGAAGAAGGCAAAACCAGAAAAAGGCAGGCGGCTTCGGGGACTGTCCTCCATTAAGGGCATCAAATAGACCTGCGTTTTACTGTTCTTTCCCGAGCAGCGAGAGAAAGAGGGCCTGCGCTGCAATGATCCGCTCCAGGTCGCCGAGATCCACACTTTCGTTTGTCCCGTGGATACGCGAACCTGATGCATCCTCGGCCCCCCACAGGACAAATTCAGCATGCGGTACAGCGTCGTGAAGCGTACGCAGCAGGGGAATCGAGCCTCCGGTTCCTTTTTCAAGGACCGGCTGGCCAAAGGCGGTTGTCAGTGCGCTTTTTGCCGCTGTATACCCGGGACCACCGGTCGGGCAGGAAAAACCCGGTGAATGGCCCACCTCCCTCACCTCAACGTGGGCGTTCCACGGTGCAGCGGCACGGAGGTGATTCATCAGGACCAAAAGCTCATGCCCCGCATCCGCATCAGGGGCGATACGCATACTGATTTTTGCGGCGGCCCGGGGAATCAGGATGTTTGCAGCCGTTTTTAGAGAGGGGGCGTCGATCCCGATAACGGTCGCGGACGGCCGGGACCACAGGCGGTCGCCGAGCGGGCCGGTGCCGATGAGGTCAACGCCATCAAGCACCCCCGCACTCTCCCGGTAGCTGTAGACAGGATACTCCCCGTCCCCCGAGGCATCCGACCGGAGACCCTCCACGGCCACATTGCCCCGGGCATCGTGGAGCGTGGCAAGGATCCTGATCAGAGCAACCAGCGCATCGGGTGCGGCCCCCCCGAACATGCCCGAGTGCACCGCATGGTCGAGGGTCGAAACTTCGACGATACAGGAGACCTCCCCCCGCAGTGTGGTCGTAAGCGCCGGTTCACCCACTGAGAGGTTGCCATTATCGGCAATGATGAACGCATCACACAAAAAGAGGTCCGGGCGTGCAGCGACGAGCTCTTCGATATGGCTGGTCGTCTCCTCCTCGCCCTCGATAAGTACCTTCACCCCCACAGGGGGTTTTCCTTCGAAGATCCGTAGGGATGCGGCAATGAGGATGATTCCCGATTTGTCATCGGCGCTTCCACGCCCGTAGAGACGCCCGATCTTCTCTACCGGCTCCCAGGGATCTGTCTTCCACCCGTCCTCTTTTTGTGCCGGCTGGACATCGTAATGGGCATACATCAGGACAGTCGGCATGCCGGGCGGGGCCGGGATCTCGCCGTACACCGCCGGGTATCCTCCCGGGATCTCGATACAGTGGGCATCAGGAATCCCGTACTCCCTCAGCACCGCAACTGTGGCATCCGCCATTGCAAGGACCGGTTCCTCTGGGTAATCGGGAAAGGCTACGGACGGGTATCGGATAAGACTTCTGAGATCCTGCACAACGCCGGGCATCAGGGCCCGGGTCTTTGAGAGAATCTCTTCGAACGTGAGCTCACCGGCTATAGGTCTCACCCCATACCTTCATGGGTATAACGCCGGTTCCTCTCTCATCCTGATAGGTTAAAGGACTTGCGCAACGGGTTCTGGCTCGACTGATGGCCATACTATCTGGATCCGTCCTATGATGCATGACCATCTCTGAATCGTTGCCGGATCTCTTTTTTTCTCAGGAGCCGGTCACCGCAAACGGGGCGCAGGAAAAGGTGCCGGTCACCGGCTTCCCTTTGCGTCCACCGCACCGGTGCAGACCAGAAGGAGGATACGGACGTACATCTCACGCTCGTGAGTGGTGGGCGGGCATCGGGGATCGCACAGGGCAATCTCTACCTGCCGGACAACATCGCCAAGATTGGTCATGGGATGAGGAGTCTCCTGCCTTGAGTGGCGTTATTTCGTTGAGGCGATTCAGGCACGATCATCAGGTCAACCGGGCTTGGGTATATATTGCCAAAATGGTCCGGGTTCGAGGATGGAACCGGGAAGTTAGCTGAAGAGATCCCAAAACCTTTCAAAAAGTCCGGGTGGGTTAAAAATCCCCATTCACCACATGAGGGAATACGGGTTCTCGCGGACCCTGGCAGCCCCGAACTGCTCACGACGTGCCTCTTTATCTGGTATTCCAGAGATAACCACTACATATGAAATGGCCGCCGTGGTTGAACAACACGGTCCTTGGGGCCGGCCTTGCAAGTTTTTTCGGGGATCTCGGCTACGAGACCGTCACCGTGCTCCTCCCCTCGTTTTTGATCATCCTCGGCGCACCGGTGTACGCCCTTGGGGTTATCGAAGGGCTGAGTGATGGTGCATCCAGTTTCGTGAAACTGTTCTCCGGGTACTTTGCTGACAAATTTGGCAGGCGCCGCGAGTTTGCCCTTGCCGGTTCGGTTGCCACCGCGATCTTTCCCGCGTTTATCGCTGGAGCTGCCTCGTGGCTGGTTGTCCTCGCGGGCCGGATCACCGGCTGGATCGGCAAAGGGATCCGTGCTCCGGCCCGGGATGCAATCATTGCCAACTCAGTCGAGAGAAAAGATCTCGGCAAGGCATTCGGGTTCCACCGGGCCGGCGATACGCTGGGGGCAATTGCCGGCCCCGCGATCGCGCTGGTGCTGGTCTCAACGGTCGCGATCCGGACGATCTTCTGGTTAGCCGTGATCCCGGGATGCCTGGCATTTATCACCCTCTGGCTGTTTTTAAAAGAGAGGAATCCTGCGCCGCAGGATCGTCCCCGGGAACTGATTCCTTCGCTCCGCGGCCTGCCGTCGCGGTTCAAGGCTTTTCTTGCGGCCGTGCTGGTTTTCGGGATCGCGGATTTCTCCCAGACCCTGCTCATCGCGTTTGTGATCGTCTCACTCACCCCATCGCTGGGATTTACGGTGGCAACGGCGGCGGGTGCGGGCCTGTACCTCATCCGCAACATAGTCTACGCGGCAGCGTCCTACCCTCTCGGCTGGATGGGTGACCGCATCGGCCGACGTCCGGTGCTCGTTTTCGGCTATGCCCTTGCGGCTGTGACGTTTATCGGCTTTGTCCTTGCACCGCCAAATATTATTGCCTACGGGATCCTGTTCGCGATGTGCGGCTTCTTCATCGCGGCGGAGGATGCACTCGAAGCGGCGCTCTCGGGGGAGATGGTGGGGGAAGCGTCCCGCGGGCTTGGCTATGGAGCGCTTGCAGCCATGAATGGGGTTGGGGATCTGGTGTCGAGCGTCATGATCGGCTTTGTCTGGACGTTTATCGGGTACAGCGCAGGGTTCATGATAGCAGCGGTAATAGCGGCGGCGGGGACTATCCTTCTTATCTGGACAACACGGGCGGTAAAACCGAGACGAGCTACCGGATCCGGAGCGTAAATCCCTGTCGCAGGCACAGGGAGAGAACCTCCTCGTTTTTTTCCTGTTACCTCAGAAGAGACGAATTTTTCTGGCAACGGGAATAAGACAGTGGCATGAACGAGAGGGGGGTTGCCGGGATGTCAGCGATAAAAAGGATAGTATATACGGGTAAAATTTTATACGGACAGGTAATCCGACGGGGTGGGCATCTGTTCTTTCAGGCCCTTTCTCTTGCGGATCGCAACGACGACTTCTTTGACCATGTTGTTCGGGACCAGCTCGAACCCTGAGAACTCGGTGTTCCACATCGCACGGCCTTCGGTCGCGGACCGGATATCGCCGGCAAACCCGAAGAGCTCGGCGACCGGGGCTTTCCCTACCACCGTGATCGTGTCACCCTCGCTCTGCATATCGAAGACCTGCCCGCGCCGTCCCTGGATCTGGGAGGTCGCGGCGCCCATCTGGTCGAGCGGGACCGTGATCTGGATCTTCTGGACCGGCTCCAGGAGCGAATCGCCGGCGATGAGCATACCGCCCTTGATTGCGCCACGCACTGCCGGGATGACCTGTGCCGGGCCACGGTGGATCGCATCTTCGTGCAGCTTGACATCAACCAGTGTCATCTTGAGGTTCTGGACCGGCTCATCAGCAAGCGGGCCGCCGGCAAGGGCCTCGTTGATACCCTCGATGATCAGTTCCATCGTCTCGTTGAGGTACTGGACACCTTTGGTCATATCGAAGAGCATGTTCGTACCCTTGATATGCTTGACATTCTTTGCCTCGTCCTTGTTCATGCCGGCCTTGAGAAGCACGTCACGGCGCTCGATCGCCGGCTGGTTCATCGACACTTCACCGGCCTTAATCAGGTCGACGATCTCGTCGGGAAGGGGCTCGAGGTCGAAGTAGAACCGGTTGTGCCGGTTCGGGGACTTGCCTTCGACCGATTCCACCTTGCCGGTGACGGTCTCACGGTACACCACGATCGGCTCGGAGGTGATGATCTCGACACCCTTGTCGCGCTTGATACGGCCCGTGACAATCTCGAGGTGCAGCTCGCCCATACCGGAGATCAGGTGCTCGCCCGTCTCCTCGTTGATGGCGATGCCGAGCGTCGGGTCTTCCTTTGCCACCTGCCGCAGCACTTCAACGAGCTTGGGCAGGTCCTTCATGTTCTTTGCCTCGACCGCCACGGTCATGACCGGTTCCGAGTAGTGCTTGAGAGACTCGAACGGCGCCATCTCCATAAGGGTGGTGACCGTTGAGCCGACACTCGCGTCCCGGAGACCAGTGACTGCCGCGATGTTCCCCGCGACAATCTCCTCGACCTCGACACGCTTCGGGCCCATGAAGATACCGACCTGCTGGAGCCGGTTCTCTTTTTTCGCGGAACCCATGACGTAGAGGCTGTCACCCCGCTTCAGGCTCCCGGAGAAGAGACGCCCGGTGGCCACTTCGCCCGCGTGGGGGTCGAACGAGATATCGGTGACCATCAGCCCGACCGGGCCGGTCGCGTCGCAGCTGATCATCGCCTTTCCTTCCTTGGACTCCTTGTCGCCGTGCCAGATAACCGGGATACGGCGCTTCTGTGCGACAAGCGGATCCGGCAGGTGGTGCACGACCATGTCGAGCACGACTTCGTAGAGCGGGCTGTTCTTCGCGAGATACTTCATGTCACCGGAACGGCACTTCTCGTACACGTCCTTGAACGAGACGCCGCTCTTTTTCATGTACGGCACCGAGATAGCCCAGTTGTAGAGCGCGGACCCGAAGGCAACTGTACCCTGCGAGGCATCGAGCTTCCAGCCGTTATTGTAGGACTCCTCGTTCATGCCCTTGATGAGCTTGTTGACCTTGTCGATGACTTTCCCGAGCCGGATCTGCATCTCGGTCTCGTCGACCTTGAGTTCATTGACCAGCCGGTCCACCTTGTTGATGAAGAGGACCGGGCGGACCTGCTCCTTCAATGCCTGCCGGAGTACGGTTTCGGTCTGGGGCATCGTACCCTCGACCGCATCGACGAGCACGACTGCGCCGTCGACCGCACGCATCGCACGCGTCACGTCGCCACCGAAGTCCACGTGGCCCGGCGTATCGATCATGTTGATCAGGTAATCATTGCCCTCGAACTCGTGGACCATCGAAACGTTTGACGCATCGATGGTGATCCCCCGGGCCTGCTCTTCTGCATCCGAATCCATGAAGAGCTGCTTACCCGCAAGTTCCTCGGAGATAATACCGGCACCCGCAAGCAGGTTATCGGACAGGGTGGTTTTGCCGTGGTCGATATGCGCCACGATACCGATGTTTCTGATGTGCTTGGGGTCCTTCATGAGCTCGACTACGCGCTCTACCGTTTTTTTGCCTCGTGCCATAAAATAACCTCAAAAAAGATGTTTTACCGGGCGGATTTTGCAATCCGCTCTTTTTCTTCCTTTTTCCCGACCGAGTAACATTTTGCGTCGCCTTTGGAGGCTGCAATCAGTTCATCGGCAAGGATCGCGCTCGCGGGCTTCTTGCTCTTGCGCGAGGACTTCAGGACTGCCTCGGCGATGAACCCGATGGCGGAGTCGACACGGCGCATGGGGGAAGTATCGACGGATTTCGGAACGTTGATGCCGCCGTATTTCAGGCGGACTGTCTCTTCCCGGGGACCGGTGTTGCCGATTGCCTCGACAAGCACTTCAATCGGGTTTCTCTTGGTCTTCTTGTTGATGAGCTCGAATGCATCCCGCACAATCCTTATTGCCAGCTCCTTCTTGCCGGTGTTATTCTCGGTCTGCATCAGGCCGTTGATCAGCCGCTCGACGATCATCATATTGGCCTTATTGAACTCCTGGCGTGAGTACTTGCCACAGGAGTGGGGGATGATCTGGGGGGTGAGATTGACATACCGGATAAGGCTCGGATCGGTCACCTTGACCTCGGATACATCCCATTTGTTGAAGAGCAGTTTCTTTGCCTGTGGCTTTGCCTCGGTTGCAGCTTCAGTTTTTACTTTTGCTTCTGCTTCAGCCATCACGATCACCTGCGCGGTTTCTCTTTCCTGCCGATGACCATCTCATGGAGGCAGACGTTGTTCACGCTCGTTACGACGTACCGGACCCCCGGGATATCTCCCATGGACCGGCCCAGACGGCCGCCGATTCCCTCGATTTCGACTTCGTCGTGCTCATCGATGAAGTTAATGGCACCGTCACCAACTGCAAACGCGGTTACCTGACGGCCGTTCTTGATGAGCTGGACGCGCACGCATTTCCGGATCGCCGAGTTGGGCTGCTTAGCCTCGACACCGACTTTCTCGAGCACGATACCCCTCGCCTGTGGAGCGCCTTCCAGCGGATCCGACTTAACATCGAGGTTGAGTTCGCGGCGTGCGTAGTTCTTATCGCTCCACCGGAATTTTTTTGAGTCCCGAACCAGTTTTCTGGCTGCGAATTTACCCTGTCCCATTAAAGAGCCTCATTTCAGTTGTTTTTGTGGTTATCGATAACCCACACTGAGATATATACTAAAGCGGGGAACCGATTTATAAATTGTGGCATCCGCCTGCCTGTCTTATTCTATTATCCCTGACTCATAATAATATTATATCCTCCTGCCGCCAAACTTATGGGCAATGACCGTCGCGATTTACAAGGAAGTCCAAATCGATGCGAGCCACCGGCTGCTCCATTACCAGGGGAAGTGCGCGAACCTCCACGGCCACCGCTGGAAGATCGAGGTGTGGATTGAAGGCGAGCCCGACGCGACGACGTGCATCCTGCTTGATTACAACGTCATCAAGCTGGCCATCGGGAAGTACGACCACCAGATCATCCTCAACCGCGATGACCCCATGGCGGCCTGCATCGAAAAGTTCCAGCACGTGCTCACGACCCCGGGTGATCCTACAAGCGAGCTGCTTGCGCTGATTTTCAAGGACGATCTCGATGCAATCTGCCGGGCGCAGGGTATAGCGGCGCACGTAACGAAGATCCGGGTCTGGGAATCGCCGAACTGTTATGCCGAGATCGCAGAATGAAGGTCGCCGAGATTTTTGAAAGCCTCCAGGGGGAGGGAAATAACCAGGGCAGATCCTGCCTTTTTATCCGGCTTGCGGGCTGCAACCTGTCCTGCCGCTGGTGTGACACTGCGTACGCGCAGCAGGGCGGGATGGAGACGGACTGCAGAGAGATCCTCGAACAGTGCTGGCGAAAGAACCCGCACCTGGTATGCATCACGGGCGGCGAACCGCTGCTCCAGAAAGACGCCCTTCTCGAACTGCTCCCCTCCCTCTCCATGCGCGGGATTGAAATCGACATCGAAACAAACGGTACGATTGCATTTACCGAGCTGCAGCCGTACGCCTCCATCTGCATGGACGTCAAATGCCCCTCATCGGGAGAGACCAGTGATCTTGCGCTCCTTGCCGCCATCCGGCCTGAAGACAGCGTGAAGTTCGTGGTCAGGGACAAGGTGGATTGCCGGTACGCACAGGACGTACTGGAGCACCACCCGATCGCGGGCGGGATCTTCTTCTCCCCTGTGTACGGTGCCGATTACGGGCCCATCATCCGCTTCATCCTCGATAACGACCTGCCGGTCCGGTTCCAGCTCCAGCTCCACAAGATCATCGGGGTGAGATGATGAAGGCGGTCTGTCTTCTCTCAGGGGGCATGGACTCGTCTACCCTTGCGTACCTGGTAAAGAGCAAAGGTTACAAGATCCTTGCCCTCCATGCGAACTATAGCCAGCGCACGGAGAATAGGGAACGGGCCTGCGCACAGAAGATCGCTTCACTGCTCGATGCGCTGGACTTCGTTGAGATCGATTTGAGGTATTTCCGGCAGTTCGGGGCGAGCAGCCTGACCGATGAAAAGATCGCGGTCGACCGGTTCGACCCGGCCCGGGCGCACCTCCCCAATACCTATGTCCCGTTCCGAAACGCAAACCTCCTTGCCATTGCCACCAGTTTTGCCGAGGCCCGCGGGGCAGATGCGATCTTCATCGGCGTGCAGGCGCTCGATTATTCCGGGTACCCCGACTGCAGGCCTGCATTTATCGATGCCTTCCGGAAGGTTATCGCGCTTGGAACACAGGAGACCACGCATATAGAACTCTTCACGCCGTTCATCACTATGACCAAGACGGATATCCTGAAGATCGGAACAGAGCTCCGCGTCCCGTACGAGCACACGTGGTCGTGCTACCAGGACGAGGAGAAAGCCTGCGGGACGTGCGGCTCGTGCCATTTCCGGCGCGATGCATTTACCGCGCTCGGGATGACCGACCCAATACCGTACAAGGTGGAATGATGGAGATCTTCCGCGGCAAGCGCCTCTGGATCGAGAAGTCGAATGTACGGTTCCCGAACGGCGTCGAAGCGGAGAAAGTTACTGTACATCCTGGAAGCGCGGTCGCAATCCTGCCGGTCACACCGGCCGGGTACAAGCTCCTGCGACAGTACCGGTACGCCATCGGCCAGTACATATACGAGGCGCCGGCCGGTACCATGGAAGAGGGAGAGGATCCACAGGAGACCGCGCACCGCGAGCTCATCGAGGAGGCCGGCGTTTCGGCAGGAACGATGATCCCCCGGGGTTTCATCTACACCACGCCCGGTTATACCGATGAGAAGATCTGGCTCTTTGAAGCCCGTGACCTCACGCCCTCGGACGAATTTGAAAAAGACGCTGATGAAGTGATCGAAGTGATGGATGTCACCCGAGAGAGAACAGACGCGATGGTAGCCGATGGCACCATCTGCGATGCAAAGACAATCTGCCTGATCCATCGGTGCAGGGAGGGATAAGCGTGCGAACTTTTCTTATCGCCGCCGGACTTGCCTGCCTTCTCGTTCTTGCGATCTGTGCTGGATGCACGAGTAGCTCCACAACCCCGTCGTATTCGGTAGATAGCAATGGTATCCTCTCGGTTATCTGTGCGCCGGTTACAACGAATGAGACCGTGCTCTACGCAAATGGGACCTATACCGAATCACAGGTAATCCTTCACACCCAGACAGGGGACGTAACCACCTACCTGAGTTATCCGAAGAATCCCAAGGCCGTCTTGCTGTATCTGCCGGGAGCCGGGGAAAAGATCACCGGTCACGCTGGGAGGATGGTCCAGTATGCCGCAGATGGGTATGCCTTTATGTTCCTTGACTACCGCGGCAGGGGCGGGGAGACGGCCGGGTACCCGTTTAACCCAAATACGGATTACGCGTTATTCGAGAACAAGGAATGGCCCGAGTATTACCTGACCATATGCGACATCTCTTTGGCACAAGCAATGCTTACCACCCGGTTCGGGGTCCCGGTCTACGCGATCGGGGGCAGCAACGGTGGCCGGTACGCAGCGGTGGCAGCCGGCGTCGACAAGAACTTTGCTGGCTACATCGGAATCTCCACTGCGGACTGGGGGGTCAAAGAATCGGTCATCGCACAGGGCGGATCGGGCGATATCCTCCGGTTTGCCACCTCGATTGAGCCTAGCACCTACCTGCCGACGATCTCCCCGCGCCCGGTCTGGATGTATCACAACGTGACCGACCCGATCATTCCCTTTGCCGATGGACAGGCCCTCTTTGCGACCGCTCATCAGCCCAAAACCTTCACCGAATTTAATGGCGACCATGGGATCAACCCGGATGTTGACAACCGGCTTATGGCCCTCTTGGCGCAAATTTATGGTACACAAGCGTGAATAGGTACTAGCTTTAGGAGAGGCTGAAAACCGCTCATGACAGAACCCGGGGAGATGGACGAGGCACGCAAGCGCTACGAGTTCAAAAAGACGCTCGAAAAACTGGAGGCGCAGGAAGGGGACGGGACGGAGCTCATCACGCTCTACATCCCTCCCGACAAGCAGATCTACGATGTGACAGGCCAGCTCAAGGATGAGTTCGGCCAGTGCGCTAACATCAAGAGCAAGCAGACCCGGACAAACGTCCAGAGCGCCATCTCCTCAATCTTGTCAAGGCTCAAGTACTACAAGCGCCCACCCGCAAAAGGCATGGCGGTCTTTTGCGGTACCGTCAAGCTCTACGGCGACCGTACCGACCTCCAGTGCACGATCATCGAACCGCCCGAACCCCTCAATCTCTACATGTACCGGTGCAGCTCGAAGTTCGAGCTCGAGCCGCTCAAGCAGATGCTCGAGGAAAAATACGTCTACGGTCTTCTTGTGCTCGACCGCCGCGAGGCGTACTGGGGATTCCTGCGCGGCAACCGTATCGAGCCTATCGGGGGATCAACCTCCACAGTACCTGGTAAAATGCGAAAGGGCGGCCAGTCGGCAGCCCGGTTCGGCCGGCTCCGTGAGATTGCGATCAACGAATTCTATACAAAAGTCGGCGAGCGTTCAAGTGCGATCTTTTTGGCCGAGAAGAACTTCTTCGAGCGCTTCAAGGGTCTCCTCATCGGTGGCCCGAGCCCGACAAAAGAGGAGTTCGAGGCCGGAAATTTCCTTCACCATGAGGTCCAGAAGAAGATCATCGGACTCTTTGACGTCGCGTATACGAATGAAGACGGCCTGCCCGAGCTTGTTGACGCAGCAAAGGACGCCCTTTCGGGTATGGAGGTTGTCAAAGAGAAGTCCCTCATGGAACGGTTCTTAAAAGAGCTGGTAAAAGACAATGGCCTTGCCGCCTACGGGGAGGAGAGCATCCGGAAAAACCTCGAGGTCGGAGCAGTCGATACACTCCTCCTCTCTTCGAACCTGAGGAAGTCCCGGCTCAGGATAAAATGCCAGAGCTGTAACTATACCGAGGAGCGGACCGTGAGCATGCCGGTGGGAAAGACCGTGCGGGACATCGAGCTTGGTACGTGCCCGAAGTGCACCGCACCGCTCATCCTTGACGAGGAGATCGATATTATCGACGAGCTTGCGAAGCTCGCTGATAGCTCCAGTGCAAAAGTGGAGTTAATCTCGGACGATTTCGAGGAGGGGTCTATCCTTTTCTCAGCATTCGGGGGAATTGCCGCCATTCTCCGGTACAGGACGGGATATTGATGGTTTTTGATACCACGACAATGATTGCGAATGCATTGAAGGAATGCACGGGTACAGCAGACATCCAGCTTACCGACGGCGGGGAGCATGCGGATCTCGCATCAACCGTGGCGTTCTCCCTTGCAAAAGCAAAGAAACAGGCACCGGTAAAAATAGCACAGGAAATCGCTGCCGCACTCAAAGGCAACAAAGATCTCGCGGAGCAGGGTATCGCCGTCGAGGCAAAGGGTCCGTACATCAATTTCGTCTTCGGAAGCGAGTATGTTAATGCCACCCTCAAGGACGCAACACAACCCGGCTACGGCTCGTTCCCGAAAAAGGAGACCCGGGTCGTACTCGAACACACGAGCGCGAACCCCAACGGTCCCCTCCACGTGGGACACATCCGGAACTCTATTATTGGAGATGCGCTTGCCCGGGCGTTCCGGAAGGCCGGCTACCGGCTCGAAGTCCAGTACTACGTCAACGATATGGGCCGGCAGATCGCCATTGTCGTGTGGGGTTTCGACCATCTCGAACACGCACAGGCCAAAGGGGAAAAAGAGGACGCCCACATAGCCCGGGTCTACATTGCGGCCAACCGGGAGATCGAAAAAGATCCAGATATCACCAAGCAGGTCGACACCCTCATGCAGCTTGTCGAGGGCGGAGATCTTGAGACCGTAAAAAAATTCCGCAGGGAAGTCTCCCGCTGTCTCGATGGTTTTGCAGTCACGATGACGGACCTCAATGTGAAGCATGACCGTTTTGTCTGGGAGAGCGATTTTGTCAGGAATGGCGACACGAAAAGGGTCATCAGTAAGATCGAGAAACTCCCGCAGGCCCGGACCGAAGAGAACCTGCTCGCACTCGACCTTGAAGAATTTGGCTTCAAGAATAAGTACGTGATCCGGCGGAGCGACGGAACCTCGGTCTATGCGGCCCGCGACCTCGCGTTCCATACCTGGAAGAGCGCGAACTTCGACCGGGTCATTGACGTGCTCGGCGCCGACCACAAGCTGATCGGGTCGCAGCTCCAGTGCACCATGAAACTTCTCGGAGAGAAAGCCCCGGAGATCGTGCACTTCGAGTTTGTCTCGCTCCCCGAGGGCTCGATGAGCACCCGGGCTGGGAAGTTTGTTTCTGCGGATGACCTGATCGCTGAGGTCACGAAACGTGCCTTTGATGAAGTGACCGTACGCCGGCCCGAACTTGACGAGGCAACCCGCAGGAGCATTGCGGGATCTGTCGCACGGGCCGGTATCCGGTACGATATCGTGAAGATCTCACCGGAGAAGAGCACGGTCTTTGACTGGAAGGAGGCACTTGACTTCGAACGCCAGAGTGGTCCCTATATCCAGTACGCCCACGCCCGTGCGTGCAGCATCCTCGAGAAAGCCGGCACCTTTACCGAATGCTATAATCTTGAGACAGAACAGGAGATCATTCTTGCAAAGAAGATCGCAAAGTTCCCCGGTGTCATTGAAAAAGTGGTCGCCGAGCTCCGCCCGCACCTCCTTGCCACCTACGCCCACGAACTGGCAGATACCTTCAATACATTCTACCACTACGAACCTGTCCTCAAAAGCGAGGGGAATGTGAGGGCCCGAAGGCTCACGCTCGTAAAGGCCGTGCAGAACACCTTACAAGAGTCCCTCGAGACGCTCGGGATCGATGCCATCCGCACCATGTGACGCCCGGAGAAAACAGGGCTACCTCTTTTTTTCGCCAGCATCGTCTGCTGCCCTCAAGCCGTGCCTCTGGTGCAAGCGGGCCCTTACCGGCGGCGAAATGTGCTACAAGCACCAGTTCTACGGGATCGACAGCCACCGCTGCGTCCAGATGACCCCGACACTCCGGTGCAACCAGCGCTGCCTCTTCTGCTGGCGCTCGTTTGAGCACGAAGTGGCCGATGAGGTGGAATGCCTACCGGAGACGATCCTTGCCAGCGTAAAGAAACTCCAGAAAAAGGCGCTCGCCGGGTACAACGCAGTGCTCGACAACACCGTAACCGAAGAACGCTGGCAGGAGGCGCTGGCACCCCGACACGTGGCTATCTCCCTCTCCGGTGAGCCCACCCTCTACAGCAGGCTCCCGGAACTTGTCGATCTCTTCAACGCGAACGGGTACACCACCTTTGTGGTCAGCAACGGCACGAACCCCGGCGTGCTCGCCCGGTGCCGGCCCTACCAGCAGTACGTCTCACTCGATGCGCCGGATATGGAGACCTACGAAAAGACCTGCCGGCCCATGGGCGATGCAGAAGAGTTCTGGAGCCGTATCAGGGAAAGCCTCGTGCAGCTCCGGGCGAAGAGATCCGCCGTCCGGATCACGCTTGTTTCCGGCCTCAATGATACGGACCCGGAGGGGTACGCCCGGCTCCTGCAGGACGCGGGGGCTACCTTTGTCGAGGTGAAGGGATACATGTATCTGGGATACAGTAGAAACCGTTTGCAACGGAATAACATGCCGGAGCATGCACAGGTGCGGGACTTTGCAGAAAGGATAGCCGCATTATGCGATTATAAGATCCGGGATGAAAACCCCTTAAGCAGGGTCATCTGCATGGAGCGTGTGTAAATGAGATTCAACCCGCAGGACTGGAAAGAAAAATCCCACTCAAACTTCGAAGGTGCATGGCACGAGGGCCCGTCCGTGGTCACCCCGCCCGGGGGAGACAAGAATTACCCCCGCCTCCGGTACACACGGGCGCAGGAGCACCCGATCTTTGCCATCGTCAACCGGCTGCGTGAGATCTACCTCTCGATGGGTTTTGATGAGTGCGAGAACCCGGTGATCGTCGAGGAGAGCGATATCTACCGGCAATTCGGCCCTGAGGCGATGGCTGTGCTCGACCGGGTCTTTTATATCGGCGGCCTGCCGCGGCCAAATGTAGGGATCGCACGCGCCCAGATCGATGCAATCAATGAGATCCTCAAAAAAACCATGCCGGCCGCAACCGAGGAGAAACTCCGCGAGACCCTCCACGCGTACAAGAAATCGGAGATCGATGGCGACGAGCTGACACACGAGCTGGCAAACGTCCTCGACAGCGATGATGGAAACGTGGTTCATATCCTTGACGCAGTATTCCCGGAGTTCAAGGCCCTGGTGCCCGAATCCTCGCGCAGCACACTTCGCAGCCATATGACCAGCGGCTGGTTCATGACCCTTGGCTCCATCTGGGAGCGCACGCCCCTACCCATCCGGCTGTTCTCGGTCGATCGCTGCTTCCGGCGCGAACAGGCAGAGGGCCCGACCCGGCTCATGACCTACCACTCCGCATCCTGTGTGGTTGCGGGAGAGGATGTTACCATTGAAGACGGCAAAGCCGTGAGCGAGGCGCTCCTGTCCGCGTTCGGGTACAAGGATTTCCGGTTCCAGCCAGACGAGAAGCGATCCAAGTACTATATGCCGGACTCTCAGACCGAAGTCTATGCAAAGCACCCGGTGCACGGCTGGGTGGAAGTGGCGACCTTCGGTATGTACTCCCCCTCTGCTCTCGGCGAATATGGGATCGGTGTCCCGGTCATGAACCTCGGTCTTGGCGTAGAACGGCTCGCGATGATCGCGTATAATGCAAACGATGTCCGGCAGCTTTCATACCCCCAATTCTTCCCCCACCTGACTAATGACCGGGAGATCGCGCGTGCCGTGCACTTCAAAGAGGAGCCGGTCACCGTCTATGGAAAAGCGCTCGCGCTTGCCATTGCACAGGTTGCTACTGCCAATGCAACGGCGCAGGGGCCCTGCTCCTTTGATGCATGGGACGGCATCCTGTTTGGCAGGCATGTTAAGGTGACCGTAGAGGAGACCGAAGCGAATGCGAAACTCTGTGGGCCGGCGTGCGCAAACGAGATCTTCGTGCACGAAGGAAGCATCCTGGGCGTTCCTGATGCGGATAAATGGAAAGACGTGCGCACCCAGGGTATCCCGACCGGTATCTCATACCTTGGCGCCGCCTCCGCTTTTGCGGCAGCGGAGATCGAACAGGCAGCCAGGTGCGGGAAAGGGACTCTCGTGCAGGTCAAGATGGCAAAGCATCCCAGCGACATCAACCTCAGGATAGAAGAGTACGCAATGCGGGCAATTACGGATACCAAGAAGAAAGTCGATGTCCGGGGCCCGGTCTTCCTTGCAGTCAGGTCGCAGGTAACTGAATAATCTTTTTTTCCCGAAAAGGAGGTTCAGCCCTCAGAATGAACGGGCATTACCTGCCCGGTCAGAGAGAGTGACTTTCCCGGAAATACCTCCCTATCCATCTTGGGATCGGCTGATATTTCCGGAGTGAGTGAAATACTCTTTCATCGGAGAGCGCGAAGTACTTTTCAGGAAAGAGACGGATCAGGTTTGATCCTCCAGGAATATTCGCCGGTTGATGATCCGCCACGAGAGGATAAGCTGGACAATATCGGTCGCGGTCACGGTCTTCCGGTTCTCGAACATCGCAATGGGGGTCACCCCGGTCTGCTGCTCAATCGAGAGCTCCAGCTTCCGTACCGTGTCGTAATTCATCTCACCGTCAAAGGTGAGGGCCCGCAGGAAGGAACACTCGATCCGCCGGGTCGAGAACTCGATAGAGAAATCACTGTCATGAAAGGCAAGAAGTGACGTGAGATCGATAGAGAGTGCGATATCGCGGACTGCCTGATTCATCGGGTTCTGGAGAAGCGAGATTGAATAAACGTTTTTCTCCGGCCCCAGCTCCGGCCCGTACTTTGAGTACCCGATCCGTATGATCGCATCGGCAAAGCAACGCTGGGGCTCGATATATGCCGTGTAATCCGCTTCGCGCCGGGCGATCTCGTCACTGACCTCGGCAGACAAATAGCCCCGCTGCCCGGTATCGCGCTGTCGTTTCCACGCGTACTTGACCTCCCGGTCCGGATCGACAAAAACCGAAAAGTCCATCAACGACCTCAGTGTCGGGGTATAAAGGGTGTGGAGCCCCTCAAGGATAAGGATCTTTTTTGAGGCAAACGGCACCAGAGGATCGAAGGTCCCGGTCGCATGGTTGTAGACCGGTTTTTCTATTGCACGACCCTCTTTGAGACGAGCTACATCCGCTTCAAGCTGTGTGAGGTTGTTCGCCTCGGGATGGAGCGGGGTAACATCGCGGCGACGGCGTTCATCCCGGTCAAACTTATGATAGTCATCGAGCGTAATGGTAGCAACGAGATCCGGGCCAAAGATCTGGCGGATGGCATTGGTAAATGTTGTCTTCCCTGACCCGCTGTCACCGGCAACACCTATAATAAAGACTCGCGGCGACCGGGCGATGATCTCCTTGAAATTAAGGACAGGGGGCATGTGCACCTGTACGTTCGATGCAATCGGTCTTAAGTTCGCGGATGTGAGGGGAATGTACCGGAAGTGAGATTTCATATTTACTATGTGTTAGAAATAAATAACATTAAAAGAAATAAGCGTTAGAAATACATAACAATAAGGGTGTGAACGTCCATGCAGACAAGAATCAGGGAGTACCGGGCCATGTATGAGCTGACTCAGGACGACCTCGCAAAAAAAGTTGGCGCGCGGCGGGAGACGATTGTCTTTCTCGAACAGGGAAAATACAACCCCTCGCTCAGGCTGGCACACGATATTGCAAAAGTCCTGCACGCAAAAATCGATGACCTCTTTATCTTCGGAGACGATGAGCCGGAGCCGGAGAGGCGGGTTGTGCTCGTGGACTGAACCGGTACGAAATCAGGGAGCCGCAGGTTCCGGCCCGGCCGTGCATGCTCCCTCCATTTCATATTTCTCCGATTCCTGACACAGCTCACAAAGAATTTTTACCGTTGCCTCCTTGTCAAGCGGCACATTGTCATTGCCACACTTGGGTGAGTAAATGCACGAAGGGCAGCCTTTTTTGCATGGGCAGTCACGGACCAGCTCATGCGCGCTCAAAAAAAGTGCAGGAAGAAGGGTAAACGCTTTCTCAGCAAGACCGATACCTCCTTCGTACCCGTCGTAAACAAAAATTGTGGGATCGCCATTCTCTCCAAACGCGGGGGTGGAAAGTCCCCCGATATCCCAACGGTCGCACATCACATGCAGTGGCATAAGTGCGATCAGTGCGTGTTCCGTGCCATGCAGGCCGCCGGCAAGGTCGAGGCCGGCGCTGGATACGGACGTAGCAACCTGATCGGGCAGGACAAGCCAGAATGCCTTTGTCCGGAACGTCAGTGGAGGAAGGTTCAGTGGTTCGACGCCGAGGATCGTGTCGCCTTTTTTGATCTTGTAGCCGGTGTACTGCTCGGTCACTTCAACATCGCCAAACGCGCAGTTTACACCATTCACGTCCCGGGTCGAGAGCGTTTCAATCACGCGGAGATCGACCTCCTTAAGCGGCTGGGTATAATAATCCACGTCAGTCTCGCTCACGCGGATCGTATGCGTCTCAAGATCCATCTCGTTGACCACGTAGGTCTCGCCCTGGTGGAGCATGATCGCCCCCTTGTGCGCCTCGCGGTAGGCCTGCGCACGGTCCATCGTTTCAAGCAGCCGGCCGTTACAGAGTATCCGGAAACTCTCGGCCGCCATGCCATCGAGCCGAACAGCCTCGGCAGCCCGGCCACGACCTGCGTAAACCCACCCCCGGGGGGTCTTCTTCAAAAGACGGCTCTCCTCAAGCCCGGCAAGAAGGGGCGCAAAAGATTCGCCGAACAGCAACGCATCCGTTTCCTCGCGCAACGGTTGCTCTGCTGCAGCGCAGAGGAGATGCCCCGAGACGATATAAGGGTTCTGTGTATCGATGATCGCATGCTCATGCGAGCGGGAAAAGAACGCCTCCGGGTGATGCATGAAGTACTGATCGAGGGGATTTGCCTGCGCCACCAGCACCGCAAGTGACTCTCCCCCTTTCCGGCCGGCACGGCCTGCCTGTTGCCGGACCGACATCATGGTACCCGGATACCCATCTATAATCACCGCATCAAGTGACCCTATGTCGATGCCAAGTTCGAGCGCGTTGGTCGAGATGACCCCCCGGATCTCCCCGCTCTTGAGCTGCCGCTCTATCGTGCGCCGCTCTTCTGGGAGGTAGCCGGCCCGGTATGCTGATATTGATTGGGCAAGATGCGCCGACGTGCGCCGGGCATCCTCCCGGGCCCAGATGGTAACGAGCTCTGCCATTTTCCTTGACCCGGTGAAACAGAGAGTCTGGAGATCCTCTTTGACACAGGAAATGAGGAGGTCTTTGGTCTCCTGGTGGGCGGAGCGTTCGCCGATTCCGTCAAAAAAAGGATTGTAGAGGACAAAGTGCCGGGTGCCGTGTGGAGAGCCATCAGTATCGACCAGCGTAAAAGGCCGGCCCACAAGTCGCCCGGCAAACTCCTCCGGGTTTGCAAGGGTCGCAGTCGAGAGGACAAACTGTGGATCGGAGCCATACGACCGGGCCACCCGCAACAGCCGCCGGATCAAAAGCGCGATCTGCGAGCCGAAAATCCCCCGGTAGCGGTGCGCTTCATCGATCACGACAAATTCCAAGTGCGAAAAAAATGGGCTCCACTTCGCATGCCACGAGAGCACCTGGTGGAGCTCGTGGGGGTTGGATATGACGATCCGGGCGTGCTCGCGGATCGCCGCCCGTTTTGACTGGGGTGTATCACCGTCATAGATCGCCGGTTTTGCCGGGATTCCGGTGAACTTTTCCATGGCCGCAAGCGTTGCGTACTGGTCGTTTGAGAGGGCTTTTGTGGGATAGAGGTACAGTGCCCGCGCCTCCGGGTCAGCTGAAAGACAGGAAAAGACGGGGAGGTTGAATGCAAGGGTCTTCCCGCTTGCCGTGGGTGTGGTAATAATCACGTTTTTTTTCGCGCGAAGAGCATTGATCGCCTCACACTGGTGGGAGTACAGCTGTATGTTATTCTGTGCAAGGTATGCATCAAGCGCCCCGGGGAGCGGCGCGTCCAGAGTACCGTACCGGGCCGGCTCAGGATCCAGGATCTGCTGGCTGGTGACCCGGCTGCGGTATACCGGATTGGTCCCGAGGAGCCGGATAACATTATCAACAGCCACAGCTCTCCCCCAGCAAATACAGGAAAAGACGGGCGAGCGAGACCACATCCTGCCGGTTGTGGTCGACGATGGGGACAAGAGGGCCACAGTTGTTCGTTCGCAGGTAGGTCTCGTAGAACTCGGGCACCATCTGGCCAGGCACATCATCAGACCGGCTTATCCCGAGAATTGAAGACTCAAGCTCCGAGAGCCGGCATGAAGCCAGCTGACCTTTCCACCGGCGCCGCGAGAAGTGCAGCATGTCAAAATGCGGGTTGCGGGGAATCGTCCCAAGGCCGTAGTAAGCGAGCCGATCCTGGATATAGGGAAGATCAAACGCTTTTCCGTTGAATGTCACGAGGGCTGCCCTGTTTGACCCGCACCTGACGGCGGTCTCAGTAAGAGCGGCAGCCTCCTCGCAGATATCGCGCAGGAGATACTGTCGGACGATAAGTGATCCCTGCTCGATGGTGCCGATACCGAAGAGGATAATCGGTCGGGAGAAGAGCCCAAGGGTCTCGATATCGAGAAAGACATACTCTTCCGGTGCAAACGAGCCGGCAGTCCCAAGTGCGAACCTGTGGGACTTTGCGTGCCTGCTGCCGACGAGATCCATTACATCAGAGGGATCCGCACGGTTGAGCCTGTCGAGCACCTGACAGGCCGCAGACCGGAATCTCGGGTGCCCTGCAAGATCTGCAATTGTCTGGTAGCCCCGAGCCTTCAGGCGCTGTTCCGATACCCCGCCCACACCATGTACGAGCGTGAGATCACTGATCATGTCCTGTTTCAGGCCTTCCGTATCGAACACAGCAGAAGGCAGTTCGTGGCGGCTCTCAAGCACCATGCAGCTTCCACCCTCGTTCGAGATCACATTTCCGGGAAAGATGGCATCGAACCCGGCACCCTCATACCGGGCCATCAGCTGCCCGAGCAGGGCACGGGCTTTATCGTACTCCGAGGAAAAAACGCAGCTGCCGGCAAGGCCGGCACCAAAGACATTCCCGTCGCGGACGATATTATATTCCCGAATAGCGTCCATCCGCTGCTGCCAGAGCGACGCAATCCTGCTTTCTGCCTGCATAGCGGTTACCTGTACAGGACAGTCGGGAAACCGGACAGTTAAAGGCCGGCCGTGGAGGGTGAAAGTGAAGCGAATCCTCATCATCAAGCCAGACACACTTTTTTTAATGATTACGATCCTCCAGCACGGTGAGTACGAACCTGCGGGCACTATCGTGGATTATCTGGATTCCCATCACGAACCTTACCAAATCCTCCGGCTCTACGAAGGCGATCCGCTTCCTGACGATCCGCCCGGCCGGCTTATAGTCCTTGGAGGTCAGATGAGTGCCAATGACGAACGGGAGTACCCCTTCCTTTCCCCAGAGAAAAAACTGGTACGGAGAGCGATCTGTCGGGATTGCACGGTGCTCGGGATCTGCCTTGGAGCCCAGCTGATCGCTGCTGCCTGCGGGAAAAGCGTGTACATGGGGAGGGTGGAACTGGGATGGCGGAGCATTGAAGGGTGCAAAGGGTGCGGCGCCCCTTGGGATCGGCTCTTTCCGGCGTCGTTTGGGGTTTTTCACTGGCACCGGGAAACCTTCGATCTTCCGGACAGGGTAAAACTCCTTGCCACGGAAAAGCAGGCGCCCAACCAGGCATTCCTGCTCGGCCACGCGCTCGGCGTCCAGTTTCACCCGGAGGTGACTCTCCCCGTGATCACCAGCTGGGCACACGAGCTCAGCGCTGATGAGCAGAAGCTGATGATCGTAGAATCAGAAAAAAAGATTGGAACAAACCGGCAGCGGTGCAGCGCGATCATGGATGCCTTCTGTACTGGCTGGAGCGGATAAGGCAGGCCCGGAATGACTCTCGAAAACGTGAAAGGATTTCTCATCGATATTGATGGCGTGCTCACGACCGGGGAGACCGCAATCCCGGGAGCACGGGAAGCAATAGAGCTGCTCAAATCCTGGGGCTACCCGTTCCGGTGCGTCACCAATTCTACGAGGAAGTGCCGCGCCTCCCTCGCGGCCCGGCTGGACAGGCTGGGATTCGCTATCCCTGAAAGTGCGATATTCACTCCACCGCTTGCCGCGGTAAAATACATGGAGGAGACCGGAAAACACCGGGCATATCTCCTTACAACCGGGGATATGGACCGGGACTTTGCCGGAGTCTGTATCGATGACGGTTCTACAGCAGTTGACTACGTAATCATCGGAGATGCGGGGGACCGGATCACATATGCAAGCATGAACCGGGCATTCCGCTGCCTGATGGAAGGGGCAGACCTTATCGCATTGGAAAAGGACCGGTACTGGATGGCATCTGACGGGCTCTCGCTCTCGGCAGGGCCGTTTGTTACGGCCCTTGAATCTGCAACCGGGAAGACCGCAACGGTGATGGGGAAACCCGCAAAGGCATTTTTTGAACTTGCGATTCGCGATATGGGACTTGCAGCATCAGGTGTTGTGATGATCGGTGATGACATCCTCACCGATGTCGGTGGTGCACAGGCCGCGGGGATGCGAGGTGTCCTTGTAAGGACCGGTAAATTCAGGAAGGATGTATTCGAAAAAAGCAATATACGCCCTGCGGTAGTTATCAGCTCTGTCGTCGATATTGGAACCCTCATATAACAGAACACAACCATGTCCCGCACCGAACGATCCCTCGTTACTATCATTATCGTGCTCCTTGCCATCGCAATTGCTGCCGGGTACCTTTACACCCGGCAGGCAGTCGTGGTTCCCCATATCGTTGTGGGCTCAGGAGATTCATCACCGATAACTGCTACGCATACGTTCTCCTTTGAAAAGAACCAGATCACCATCTCAGTCCCGGTCGATGCGGCAGTCTATAATGGGGCAAAATCCACCGATAAATCAGTCTCCGTCTACGGCAATGTGACAGAAAGCGTCTGGGTTACGGATAGTTACCTTGAGATGGTCAACGATCCGGCGCAGGACCAGATGTACGCTGACCTCATCGCTCAGTTCCGGAAGATCCGGGATGACGAGGGACTTTCAAGCGACGAGTATCTCGAACTGATGGCAGCATACACCCAGTCTCTCATCTACGAGACCACGCCGGACAACCCGACGAAGTACCCGGTCGAGACGGTTGTTGAAGGGGCCGGGGACTGTGATGACAAAAGCGTGCTGCTGGCCGGTCTCCTCTCACGCGAGGGATATAAGGTATCACTTCTCTTGTTTTCCCCCGAGTCGCACATGGCCCTTGGTGTCGGGTCTCCGGATTCGCCTTACAAGGACACCGGGTATGCCTACCTTGAGACAACCAACCTTTCCTATGTGGGAGTCCCCCCCGACGAACTTGAAGGGGGCGTGGTCCTCACGTCCGAGCCGCTGGTCATTCCGGTGGGGAACGGGACCACCGCCTATACAAGTGGCGCGGAGACGGCATACATCCACACTATGTCCACCCTGGCAGAACAGAAAGTGATGGGTGTGAACGCACAGGTACAGCCGCTCGCTTCCGATCTGATGGCAAAACAGGACCAGATAGCCCAGCTTGAGTCCCGGATGCAGGCACTGCGGGGATCAGGAAATATCGGGGGGTATAATGCGCTGGTCTCATCCCACAACGAGCTCGTATCAGACTATAACGCCGAACTTGCCACGTACCGCGGGGAAGTGGCACAGGGTAACACCTATGCAGAGATTTACAATTACATTAATTCGCATGCATACGACCGGAAAGGTACCTATGCCTGGGTAATGGCAAACATGCCCGGATAAAGGTGCATCAGATTAGGGTCGATTAGGGGCCTCTTAAAAAACGGGATTTCACTTGTAAGGCTCTTAAGGCACCGGCAGGCGATGATCCGTTGCAGCCTGCAGGCGCCGTATTGCCGTTTCGCAGTACT
>Ga0209039_10000770_pt1 | contig 30792 bp, 33 predicted proteins | sample BogFormECP12_OM1_FD_188238 | JGI IMG/M metagenome (GOLD analysis project Ga0209039, IMG submission 188238) | Bog forest soil microbial communities from Calvert Island, British Columbia, Canada - ECP12_OM1 (SPAdes) (version 2) | ecosystem: Environmental > Aquatic > Freshwater > Wetlands > Bog ... | reverse complement strand
TATCTACGCGCACCAGGTGCGGGTGAGGCCGGACAACAGATCGGTGATTCTGGTCACCCGTGGCCACGACGCCGCCTCCGGCAAGCCCGAAGAACCGGGTGCCCTGAAGGTCTTCGCCTATCGGCGAGGGCTGCTGACGAAGGAAGTCTCGGTCGCACCGAATGGCGGCTATGGATTCGGCCCGCGCCATCTCGATTTCCACCCGACGAACCCCTGGGTCTACGTTTCACTGGAGCGGCAGAACAAGCTCGACTTGTTCGAATTCTCCGGGGACGCGCTGTCGCCGGCACCCGTCTTCCGCAAAGACACCTTGGCCGAGCCGGGTAATATCCGGGGACGGCAGATTGCCGGCACCGTTCACGTGCATCCGAACGGCCGCTCCGTCTACGCAGTCAATCGCGCCTCCACAACCATAGAATTCGAGGGCAAACGCGTCTTTGCGGGCGGAGAAAACAATTTTGCGGTGTATTCGATCAACCCGTCGACCGGCGAGCCGAGTTTGATCCAGCACGTCGATACGCGCGGCATTCACTGTCGCACTTTTCATATCGACCCGAACGGGCGCCTGCTAGTCGCCGCGCACATCATGCCGCTCCCGGTGAAGGACGGCGCAACCCTGCGCATCGTACCAGCGAGCCTGGCCGTCTTTCGGATCGACGGCGACGGCAGGCTCGACTTCGTCCGCAAATACGACGTCGACGTCGGAGACAGGACGATGTTCTGGATGGGGATGGTCGCGCGCTAGCCGACGCTCTATCCCCATGCTCGACCGGCTCGCCCTGGCGCGCGGCAGCTCCTAAGGGTCACGGGGCGATGAAGCGGTCGATCTTGCGGTAGCGGAACAGCCACCGCCCGTCTGCTCTGACCATTTCGTCGATGTAGGCGCCGCCCGACCCGACCCGTGGGCCCTGCGGGCTGTTCTGCATCACCATCCAATTGGAACGGACCTGGGCGCGGTCGCCGTCCAGGGTAGTCGCAATGTTCGTCACCAGATGCACCGCGCGCGGTCGCGGTTCTTCTGCGCGTGCCCGCAGGCTGCGCGCCAATTCGGCGATTGCCGCCCGGCCGGTAGCCTTGCCGAATGCCGTGTCCCACGTGCCGTCTTCGGTGAACAGCGCCGCCATCTCGGCGAACCGACCGTCATCCAGTCGGAAGCAATACTCCGCCAGCACTTCCCTAATCGCATCCTTGTCTTCGACCGCGGTAGGCATTGCAATTCCTCCCCTCATTTGCCGAACGACTTCGATCCTGCAATCTTCGCATCGCGCAGTGCAAGCAGCGCATCGACGATCGCCTTGTCGTCGCGATCCGTTGAGGCCTACCCTGACGCGAGAGATTACGATCGCATCAGGGCCGGGTTGATGATCGTCGATGTCCACGCCCATTACATCCCGAAGAACTTCCGCGACTGGATGGGCGACCGGTTCCTTCCCCGCGTCGGCGTGCCGGCAAAGGCCGGGATCGCGCGTCATGCGGTCTCGGACTTGGAGGAAGACGTCAGCGGGCGCTTCGAGCTGATGGACGCCGCCGGCGTCGAAAAGATCCTCCGCCACAACGCACAGGCACTGTTCGGCTTTCAGCATTAGTGCCTGAACCGAGAGAGAGACAGCATGAGTCAAACGGAGCAGGGCTTTGGGTTCGCTCCCGAACACGATGCGCCGATCCCCTATATGCAGCGGATCCGCGACTATTATCTGGCGCTCGGCTATGCGACGCCTTATCACTGGGCGCATTACGCCGAGGTGCCGTTCCAGCCTATTGGCCAAGGCGCAGTCGGCGCCGCGGTGAGGTATCGGTTCTGGAAGGGTGCGTCATTCCGGCGTTAGCGCACGGGTCCGGCCTGTGGCCGTGAGCCTTCAGCCCGGAGCCTGCCCCCGGGGCAGAGCCCGGCTCGGACCCGGGGCCACGCCCCGGGATCAGACCCTGGGGGACTTGATCCCTGGGCCCGAGGACAGGCTCCACGGCGCGCCGGCCCCCGGGTTTCGCCAGCGACGGACCGACCAGCCAAAGCCCGGGGGCATAACCCGCTGATTCAAATGGCTTTCTGCTTTCGCCCAAGGCAGTCCGGGGAAAATTGAGCCCGGGCCTCGGGAGGGGCGCTGCATGCAGGCTAAGTTCACCCTCTCCCCTGCCGGCCGGTGCCGGCCGGGGGGAGAGGGTAGGATTGAGGGACTCGCGCTTAAAGCTGAGGTTGTGTTAGACCTGCTCGCAGGATCGACGACCGATTGCCAAGCCGCCAAGTGCAAGAAACGCACCGAGCAGAGGCATGGTTCCAGGCTCGGGAACAGGCGTGTTCGTGCTGCAACCCGATGTCCCCGGAGTGCACGCTCCGGTAGTGAGCACTAAATTGTCGATCCCGATGCCCGCGGGCCAGTCCGCAAAGGTAAGCTCGGTGTTCCCGGCCGGAATGCTGAGATTGGCTGAGCCGATAAGCTGCGGAGCAAGTTCGTTGCTGAACGCTCCGCTATCCGGTGAATGGGTGTAAGGCGACGAAGGAGTGTTGCCGAAATATTGGGCGATCGAAGTGGTGCCCGCCAGGACATCGAGATCAGGTCGGTTTGGGTTTCCCGTGCCGCCACAGTTTGCGGCATTGAGCGCCGTGCAGGAAGCGTCCGGGAAGATCTCGTAATTGAAGGCGATGCCGCTGAGCGCGTTCGAGCCGGTGAAATCCGGGCCACTGAACGTCATCGTGATCTGATTCGCGCCGCCGACAACAAAGTCGCCGCCCGTGCCGATGAAGGTCGTTGGCGTCGGCAGACCACCGAGAGTAAGTGATGTTACGGTGGTGCCGCTGACCGGACCGACAATATGACCATCTGCTTGATAGGGGCAACCATTGCCTCCCGTGTTGCAGCTTCCCGCCGCGCCGGTCACAACCACTGAGTCACCCGAAGGCAACAGACCGTCAAGGTAGGTTTGAACCTGCGCATCGGTGGCGGCGTTGGACAGCCCGGCGAAATCGAGCGTGATCGTTCCGGCAAACGCTGGGCTGGCAACCGTCAAGGCGACGGCAGCCGCAGAGGATAGGAGCAAGTGCTTCATCGTATTCCCTTTTTGGTGTGGTGTGAAGGAACCCACACCCGGAATAAGAGATATATCTTGTTATATGTTTTGGATCAATCTCAAAAATAGTTAAAATACTCTCTCTTAGGGATCATAAGAGCATCAACTCTCATTAAGAGTTTTAGAGACTCGATCCTAACCGGGGTTGGAAGACGGGATCCGCTCGCGAGGTTGGTTTTTTACGGTCGGTTGAAGGCGGGAAATAATTCGTCGGGGTCGTTGACTATACGAACGGTATGCCTTGCTGATCGGCGCAGTCCAGGACGTGCCGAAACTCGGTCTCTACGGTAGCGCCGACCCTGCTCTGGTCAATGACTATCGCGACGGGCTCGCCAAAGGAAAAGCGCCAACTGCCCAGAATGCGATCGGGGTCGGTGGGCTCCGGTAGACTTTGAACTCGATGTCTGATTGGCCCTCTGACCCCGATTGGCCCTCACAAAATCAGCGAATGATTTACGGCTACGCACGAGTATCGACGGACGGCCAGAGCGTTGAGGCGCAAGTGCGCCAGCTTCGTACCGCCAGAGCGGGACGGCCGGTTAATGCTGATAGCGCTTGGCGGAGTTCCAGCGCTGGATCTTATCCGCGCCCGCACTGGCGAAGGCCGGGGACGTGCGAGGCAGCGCGGTGTGAAGCTCGGCCGTTCGCCAAAGCTCATCCAGGAGCAGCAGCGCGAGGCGATCGAACGGCGCAACGAGGGCGAGGAAACGCGCGCGGAGATCGCTCGCTGCTACAACGTCCAACCTCACCGGCTTCTGGCAATCACCAGCTCGCTTTGTCGCTTTGGTCGGCTCTACAGTCGCTCGTTGATGGCGAGTATCAACCCGATGGCCCGCGCCCGTGCGTTGTTGTCCGTCTAAGTAAAGGTCACACTCGTCACGTTGTTGGCGTTGATGGTTTGCCAGCCCCCCTCATGCCAACGGGTCGGTCTTTTCCAGCTATTGGCCAAGGTGTAGTAACGGCGCGGCCGGCTAAGCCCCTCTCCTTTCCAGCCAATGGCTGGATGCGTACTCCATCAAAGAAAACCGATCGACAGCCATGGGATCGCGGCGACGATGCCGAGGGAGACGACGAGCGCCCCAATATATGGCCAGATTCGCCACAATGCGTCATCAGGCGAGATGCGGCCGATCGCGCAGGCGCCGTAGTAACCGACTCCAAAAGGCGGGGCGAAGAGACCGATCCCCATCGCCAGGATCACAATCATTGCATAGTGAACCTCGTGGACGCCCATCGCCTTTGCCACCGGAAACAACAATGGGCCAAAAAGGACGATAGCCGGCAGTCCTTCGAGCACGCTGCCCAGGATGATGAAAGCAATGATCGTGATGGCCAGAAACCCCGCCGTGCCGCCCGGCACCCCAGCCATAACCGAGACGAGCCACTGGGAAAACCCTGACTGGGTCAATGCCCAGGCCATCGCCGTAGCGGTGCCGATGATCAGCATGACCGCACCGGTCAGCGAAACCGTGTCGACGAGAATCGGATAGATCCGACGCCACTCGAATTGTCGATAGACCAGCAACCCGAGCAAAGCGGTGTAGACGACACCGACAGTCGAGACCTCGGTAGCGGTCGCGACACTTCCGATGACTGCGGCGCGGATGACGAATGGCAGGGTAAGACCGGGGACCGCGATCACAAAGGTGCGGGCCATCAGCGATACCGGCGCCCGGGTGCCGGCGCCGGTATCGGCTCTGCGCGAGCGAAACCAGGCGACGACGACCAGGCCGAGAGCTGCCACGAACGCAGGCAACAAACCGCCGGTGAATAGAGCGACGATCGATATATTGGTTACCGAGCCGATCGTGATCAGCACCAGGCTCGGCGGTATCGTCTCGGACATCGCACTCGACGTGGCGAGCAGCGAGGCGAGCTCCCCCGGATGGGCGCCCCGGCGCAGCATCTCCGGGAACAGGATCGGTGCGACTGCAGCCATATCGGCCGCCTTGGATCCCGAAATTCCCGAAACCAGGTACATCGCGCCGAGCAGCACGTAGGACAAACCGCCTTCTGACATGACCAATCAGCGCCGCGAGAAAATTCACCATTACCCGCGCGATCCCGGTCATCTCCATCAACAGGCCGAGGACGACAAACATCGGCACCGCGAGCAGCAGCAGGTTGGAAATGCCGTCGTCGATCCGGTTGACGACGATCGACAGCGACAGGTCGGTAGTCAGCGCCAGATAGGAGAAGGTCGAAAGACGGCCAATAACGAAGTGAAGAGTTTCACGCAATGCGTTATGCATTGGTGATTCTCTTCACCCCGGAGCAGCACCGTGAGGCGATCAAACGGCGCGAGGAGGAGGAAACGCGCGCGAAGATAGCCCGCTGCTACACAAGCATGAGGGGCGTCCAAAAGGCGTCCACTGATTTGAATTTGGACGGAATGCCCGTATCGGGCTGTTACTACTTTAGGTGATAATTTGGGGTGTATTGCGTAGAACCCACCCCTCACGTGTAATAGTTTGTCGAAGTGAATTTTGTCGAAGGTCTTATCCCCCGTCGGCGGATCGAGCGCGGATAGCTCGATTGCTTACGAACGTTGCGGCTCGGCGTGCCCGATGACATCGGGCCAAGGGCATCGTATTTCTCGCCCCCAGCGATTCCGGCTTTATGACCGGCATCGGACTGGTGGTCGACGGCGGGTCGACGGCAGGATGAGCGCAGCTGCAGGGGTTAGAGCGGTTCGGCGTCGCTCACCGCGACACCGAGAACCCGGCCGTCCGTTGCCTGGAGGACCACCGCGATCCGGTCGCAATTCCAGCGGATCGGCGCAGCGATCGCGCCCGCGGTGCCGCTGTACCGCGCGATCTCTTCGACACCGCGCACGACATCGACATGCGGGAGGGTCCGCCCGCCATTCTCGCCGCGCTTCACCGCGGTGACGTGCCGGCGATCGAAGCCGATCAGCAGGACCGAGGCCGCCGCAACGTCACTACCCGGACCCAGCTTGATCTGCGCTTGACCGTGATCGAGAGCGAGCGTGATCGGCACCTCCTGGCGGTCACGTCGCGCGAGGTCGAGCGCATGCTCGACATCGGCACGATCCGAGCCGACTGCCTGCCACCTGCCGTCGACGACGATCTGCGGCGTGTAGACCGTGGCAAGATCGAGAAGTTTAGCGTAACGGTCCTGGCGCTGGGTCGCCTCATGGCTGGAAAAGGGATCCTTCCAGCCGAGCCGGTCCCAGTAATCGACATGGAACGACAGTGCCAGCACATCGGGACGGCTCGCGAGCTCGGCGAGCAGCGCGTCGGCCGGCGGACAGGACGAGCAACCCTCGGAGGTGAAGAGCTCGACCACGACCGGGCGTTCACCTGCCCGCGCGGCCGCGATGCCGATCGTCAGGCAGAGCGCAAGAAAAAGCTGGAAAATCTTGATCATGCCATCAGGCTACACCAAAGCTCCGACCGTAGAGTTCAACAGAGTGTGAGCGCAGCGGCCCCGCGCCGTCCCTTCCCACTTTACTTCGCATCAACCGGGACGAGGTCACTGGTTACTGACGTTTGCGCCGCGGTCTCCGCCGCGCTGGATGGGCTGTAAGAACGCAGCAGCAATGCAATCAGGCCAGTCCAGCCGGTTTGATGCGAGGCACCCAGGCCGCGGCCGGTGTCGCCGTGAAAATACTCATAAAACAGCACATTGTCGCGGAACCGGGCATCTTCCTGCTCGAGCCGCGAGTCGCCGAACACCGGCCGGTGGCCCTCCTCGTCGCGCAGAAAGATCCGGCACAGACGCCGCGAGAGCTCGGCAGCCACTTCGCCGAGGTGATGCAGCCTACCCGACCCGATCGGACATTCGACCTTGAAGTCGTCGCCGTAATAACTGTGGAACCGCTGCAAAGATTCAATGATCAGGAAATTCATCGGCATCCAGATCGGGCCGCGCCAATTGGAATTGCCGCCGAACATCCCCGAATCGGACTCCCCCGGGACGTAGCGAACCTCGAACCGGTGGCCCGCATGCTCGAACATGTAGGGATTTTCTCCATACATTTTGGACAGCGAACGGATCCCAAAGTCGGATAGGAATGCCACCTCGTCGAGCATCCGGTTGAGCAGGCGCTTCATGCGGTGGCCGCGCAGCAGCGACAGCAGATGCCGCTCGCCGGTACTCGCGTCATTCCACCGCGACACCAGCCTTGCGAGGTGCGGACGGTGCTCGAGAAACCAATGCGCTCGGGCGCTGAATCTCGGCAGTCGAGTGAAGACCGAAGCGTCGAGCACCTCGACGGCAAAGAGCGGTATCAGCCCGACGAGCGAGCGCACCCGCAATGGATTTCGCTCCCCGCCGGGGAGGTGCACGACATCGTAATAGAATTCGTCCTCCTCGTCCCACAAGCCGATCCCGTTGCCACCGATATTGGTCATGGCTTCGGCGATATAGAGGAAGTGCTCGAAGAATTTGGAAGCGATGTCTTCGTAGACATGGTCGGTGAGGGCGAGCTCGAGCGCGATGCGCATCAAATTGAGCGTGTACATCGCCATCCACGCAGTGCCGTCGGCCTGGTTGATGTGACCTCCGCTCGGCAGCGCTTCGTTCCGGTCGAATATGCCGATATTGTCGAGCCCCAAAAACCCACCCTGGAAGATATTTCTGCCCTCGACGTCCTTGCGGTTGACCCACCAGGTGAAGTTGAGCATCAGTTTATGGAAGACACGCTCAAGGAAATTCCAGTCGCCCTCGCCGCCGCGTTGCTCTCGGTCGATTTCATAGACCCGCCACGCCGCCCAGGCGTGCACCGGCGGATTGACGTCACCGAATGCCCATTCATAGGCGGGCAGCTGGCCATTGGGGTGCATATACCAATCGCGCGTCAACAGCAGCAGCTGGTTCTTGGCGAAGCTCGGATCGATCAGTGCCAGGGTGACGGCGTGAAACGCGAGATCCCAGGCGGCGTACCATGGGTATTCCCACTTGTCCGGCATCACGATGATGTCGGCATTGTTCAGATGCAGCCAGTCGGAATTGCGTCCATGCAGCCGCGCTGCGGGCGGCGGCGGCTGGAGCGGATCACCCGCGAGCCATTCGGGAATGTCGATGTAGTAGAACTGCTTTGACCAGAGCATGCCGGCCAGCGCCTGGCGCTGCACCAGCCGCGCATCGGGGTCGGCGATGTTCTGCTGCAGCTCGGCATAGAATTCGTCGGCTTCAGCTCGGCGCTGATCGAATACGCGGTCGAAATCGTCGAGCCCGGAAGCGTGGTCAGCCAGGGTCAGCCGGGAACGTAACCGGCGGCTTTCTCCCGCAGCCAATCTAAGATGATGATGCCCCGCGACTTTGGTGCCCCGACGGTCCGGTTTCACGGCCGCGGTGTCGCCATTGACGATATAATCGTTGATGCCGTCCTTGAAGTGGCGGCCCGGGGCATCGATCCCGCACAACCGCCTTATGTTCGTGTCATTTTCACAAAACAAGAATTCCGGCCGGCCGTCACAGAAGAGCCGCAGCGGCGGGAGCCCCGGGCGATCGACCGAGATCGAATTATCCTCGCGTGCAACGAGCTGCGGTCGCATCGAATCGGGCTTCCACGACCAGGTGTTGCGCGCCCAGAGCTGCGGCAGCACGTGCAACGTCGCCGCTTCAGTCGCGCGATTATGGATCGTAACCCGCTTCAGGATGTCGTCGACATCGGCTTTTGCGTATTCGATCTCGACATCGAAATAGCGGTTTTCGTCGAACACGCCGGTGTCGATCAGCTCGAACTCCGGCTCGGTCCTCCCGCGCCGCCGGCTCTCCTCGACCAGCCGGGCGTAGGGAAAAGCCGCCTGCGGATACTTGTAGAGCATGCGCATGTAGGAATGGGTCGGTGTGCCGTCGAGGTAATAATAGAGTTCCTTCACGTCCTCGCCGTGGTTGCCCTCCGCGTTGGTCAGCCCGAACAGGCGCTCTTTGAGGATCGGGTCGCGGCCGTTCCACAGGGCGAGGCCGAGGCAGAGCAGTAGATGATCGTCACCAAAGCCGCCGATTCCATCCTCGCCCCAGCGATAGGCTCGGCTGCGCGCATGGTCATGCGGGAAAAATTCCCAAGCGTCGCCGTGCTCGCTGTAATCCTCGCGCACTGTGCCCCACTGACGCTCGCTGAGATAAGGCCCCCAGCGCCGCCAATGCACGCCTCGATGTATTTCCTCGAGGCGCAACGCCTCTGCAGTTCGCGCACCTGCCGTGCGCAATCCTGTGCTTGCTGACATCGCCATCGGCTCGGTTCCCTCCGAACGGTGGGTCAGGCTAATATGGCCGTCCCCGACGACCAAACCCTTTCGCCGGGCGGGCGCGGCCGTCGAGCGAGCAGGCAATCCTCGCTTGAGGGCTTGCGCCCGCTCCGGTCGCATCGTCGTGACGAGGGGACACGCTCGAACGCCTCAACGCGCTGCGCCGCGAGCTATGCCGACCAGTCCGCCACGGCCCGCGGAAACCGCGATGACCGGCGCGCATCCGCATAATACCCTCTTGGCATTTCTGCCGGATCAATCGACGGATTACCTGCCAACCATCCGATAGACAAATCGGATGCCACATCTGAAAAAGAGGGTCCGATGACCCGAGTTGTCCTCGATCGCGCCAGGCAGGCCCGACTGACTTTCACCGCTTCCCGGTTGCAGCCTCGGTTTCGATGCGGGCCCCCCTTTCAGCCGGCGTCGACTGCACGACAAGAAATGCAGCGAGGAACGACCTTTGATGCCGATTTGGTAGCTCAGCTTCCCGTTCTCCGTCGCTACGCGCACAAACTGCCTCGCGATCGGGAGGAGACCATGGATCTAGTGCAGGACACATGCGAGAGAGCTCTGCGCTTTCGCCACCTCTTCAACGAGGGGACCAGTCTGCGCGCTTGGGTTCTGACCATCATGCGTCATCAGTTCCTCGACGCGGTCAAGAGGAAGGACGCGATGGTGAGCGGTCACCGCGCGCCACTCGAGGAATTGTCTGAATGGGCTCAGAGCGACGCCCGATCCGAAGATATCCGTTATGTAAAGGAAGTACTGAGGCTTGCGGGGGAGGGACTATCTCAGGAGCATGCGAGCGTTTTCTGGCCCATGCTGGCAGGCGCGAGCCGGGAGGAGTGTGCGGCTCTTGGCGGAGTGTCTAATCAGACGGTGGCCAATCGCCTGCACCGAGCCCGGTCCTTCTTGCGCCATGCGTGCGCGGCCTGACGGAGCGAACAGCCATGGGAACACGTAATCGCCCTGGCAACAAACGAATGATCCGATGGAGGACCATATGAGCCTACAGCTGTCCACCCTTCCACACCTCCGCGTCGGCTGGCAAAAGGTATGCGATCGGTACAACACGACCGCGTACGTCGTCGCCCAGCTCGGCGGCTCAACCGGTTGGGCTTGCTACACCAATCGCTCGGACGCCGAAGCCGTCGGGACTATCATCGAGACCCTGGCTCCGGCGGGCACCCCTGACCACAAAACGCGGCCGCCCGCCAGGCGCAAGGGCGAAAGGAGAACGGCGCGGGCGCACAGATGATAATTTCAAGATGCCGAAAAGACAGACACAAAAACGGGTTATGATTTTACGGACTGCAAATGGTCTCGCCTCGATCTCCCGGCACTGTAGGCGACGGCGACCCGGGCCCAGTCGAAGTCCCTGTCGTTGGCCTCGAAGTCGTAAATCTGAACGCTGTTTGCAATGAGCGCGAAGACGAGCTGTCTCAAAGCGCTCGCCGGGTCAGGCCGGCGCCTCCTCCACCTCCGGCCACTTGTACCCCCGGATTGCGCGAGCGAAGGCGGCGACCACCGGCGAGAAGCGCCGGCCCGCGATCGACACCAGGGAGACCTGACGGACAACTTCCGGATCGGCAACCACCCGAGTTAGGACGCCGGGGATCGTCGGCGAGAACTCCGGGATAAAGCAAATCCCAAACCCGGCAGCGACCATCGTCTGGATCCAATCCTCGCGCTCGCTGCGGAAGCCGACCTGGAGCGTAAATCCTTGCTCGCGACAGCGCTCGTTCAGGTGGTCCTGGTATTCGCAATTGATCCGGGCGAGATAAGTCTCCCCGGCGACATCCGCGATCCTGACCCGGTTCTTCTCCCGGAAGCGATGACCCATAGGGAACGCGACGCAGAATCGCTCGCCGTACAGCGGGCGGATCTCGAGCCGGTCGGTGAAGGGTTCCGGCTGGGCCATCACCGCGAGATCGAGCTTGCCGTCGAGGAGGAGTTCCGCGAGGTGGCCGGGCACGCCTTCGATTAACGTCACTTCGCAACCCGGATGCGAGGCCCGGAACTCGGCGAGGAAGCTCATAAAGCGGATCGGTCCGACCGTGCACATCACGCCGAGATTGATCGGCGCGTTATCCATCTGGAGGAAGTGCATCGCCGTTGATTTGGCCGCCTCGGCCTCGGCAATCATCTGCTCGAGATGCGGCCGGACCAGACGCCCAAAATCAGTGAGATGAGTTAGGTTGTGCTCGCGCCGCAGGAGCAGCCCGCCAAGCTCCTCTTCGAGCTTACGCACGGCACGCGTCAAAGCCGGCTGGGAGACATTGCAGGTTTCTGCCGCGCGGGTGAAGTTCAGGGTCTCGCAGAGCGCGAGGAAATAGCGGACCTGGTGCATCTCCATGCCGAATGGTCCTCCATGGCGAGCGGAAAGCGCGATAACCGGCGCGCATCCGCATAATACCTAGTCGGCATTTCCGCCGGTCAATCCTGCTCCGTACATTTCTACGTGAACAACGGGCGCGGCTCTTCGAGTGGGTCGACGCCTCGACAAGGAGCAGACACGATGGACGGCAGCGTGGTGATGGAGCCGCTGACGAGGCCCCATGGGACGCCGACCCCAAGAGTCGAAATCAAGTCTATCAACCTCGCCCTGCAAGGCGGCGGGGCACACGGCGCCTTCACCTGGGGTGTCCTCGACCGCCTGCTCGAGGATGACCGCATCCGCATTGAAGGCATCAGCGCGACCAGCGCCGGGGCGATGAATGCAGTCGTGCTCGCCTCCGGCATGGCCGCGGGCGGCCATCCCGGGGCCAAGCAGGCGCTTGCCAAGTTTTGGCATCGGATCAGCCAAGCGGCATTGTCGAGTCCGCTGCAGCCGACCCTGCTGGATCGCTTGTTCGGCAATCACTCGATCGCACAATCGGCGGGCTTCGTCTTCTTCGATCTGATGACGCGACTGTTTTCGCCGTACCAGTTCAACCCGTTCAACCAAAATCCTTTGCGGCAAGTGCTGCTGGACAGCGTCGATTTCGCTGCGCTGAACCCGACGACCTGCCCGATCAAACTGTACCTGGCTGCGACGAACGTCCGCACCGGAAAGATCAAGGTGTTCGACAATTCCGAGATCGGCGTCGATGCGGTGCTCGCTTCGTCTTGCCTGCCGTTCCTCTTCCAGGCCGTCGAGATCGACCATGAGGCCTACTGGGATGGCGGCTATGCCGGGAACCCGCCGATCTTCCCGCTGATTTACAACTGCGCGAGCAGCGACGTCTTGATCGTGCAACTCAGCCCGATGCGGAGGGAGGAACTGCCGCACAGCTCGATGGAGATCCTCAATCGCGTCAACGAGATCAGCTTCAACTCCTCGCTGCTGCGCGAGATGCGGGCGATCCAATTCGTGACGCGGCTGATCGATGACGGCACCGTCGTCGACGGGTCGCTCCGGCACATGCGGATCCACGTTATCGCGGCCGACGACGTAATGACGACGCTCAGCGTCGCCAGCAAGCTCGACGGCGACTGGAAGTTCCTGACCGGACTGCGCGACATCGGCCGCAAACGGGCAGAGCGATGGCTCGACGCGCATTTCGACCGCCTCGGCGTCGAATCCACGGTGGATCTCCAGGCCGTTTACATGTGACCGCCGCCAGAGCGGTGTGCGACCGATCGTTTCACCGGCGTCCGGGCGTCGGCGGGCGGAGCAACGACAAGAACCTTTTCCCGGCCACCCTCCACCGAATCGAAGGAGTTCATCATGGAGTTCGACAGCAAATCTCTCTCATTGGCTGCCGCCGCCTTCGCTGCAGTCGTCGCGTTACCGCTCCTTGCCAGCGCAGGACCCGCAGCACAGCCGCAGTTCGCGGCCGAGAAGTGTTTCGGCATCGCGGCTGCGTCACAAAATGACTGCCAGACCGCGACGCATTCTTGCGCGGGCGAATCCAAGCTGGCTCGGGACGCGAATTCCTGGGTCTACGTCCCAGTCGGCACCTGCGCGAAAATTGCCGGCGGCAGCCTCAAGAGAGCCTGACCAAAAGGACCGGGCGGGGCCGCGATCATGACCAAAAGTCGGCCGATCCCGAGCTGCAGCGTGGGTATAGGCCTGCGCTTGCCGCACGTGACAGAGATCGCGGTCACCCGGCCCACAATCGGCTTCCTCGAGGTGCATGCCGAGAACTACATGGCCGAGACACCGGCGTTGGATCGGCTCCTCGAGCTGCGGCGCGACTACCCGATCAGCCTTCACGGCGTCGCCCTGTCCTTGGGAAGCGCCGAGGAGCTGGACCGCTGTCATCTCGACCGCTTCAAGGCGCTCATCGAACGGGTCGAGCCGATGCGCGTCTCCGAGCACTTGGCGTGGAGTGCCATCGGCGGAGCCTACCTCAACGACCTGCTCCCGCTGCCCTACACCGAAGAGAGCCTCGATATCTTTTGCGATCACGTCGAGGAGGCGCAGGAGGCGCTCGGCCGGCGGCTGCTGATCGAGAACCCATCGGCTTACCTCCGCTACACGCAGTCGCCGATCCCGGAGGCGGAGTTCATGGCCGAAGTCGCCCGTCGAACCGGCTGCGGCATCGTCTGCGACGTCAACAACATCCACGTCAGCGCGTGGAATTTCGGGTTCGACCCCATCGCCTATCTCGACAATTTGCCGATCGAAGCGATCGGCGAGATCCACCTCGCCGGCCATCACGCCGCGGAGGACGTAGACATTCTGATCGACGACCACGGCTCCCGGGTCGCAGAGCCTGTCTGGGAGCTCTATGCCGCAGCACTTCGACGCTTCGGCCCAGTCCCCACGCTGATCGAGTGGGACGCCAACCTTCCCGCGCTCGAGGTCCTGCTGGACGAGGCGCATCACGCCGAGGAGCTGGCCGATGCCCGCAGATATGTCGATGCTGCTTGAGCTGCAAATTCGGTTCCGCCGAGCCATCCTCGACGGCGATACGGCCGAGATCGTTGCCGCCATCCAAGGCGACGGGCTCGATCCGGCGGCGCGAGTGGGGATCTACCGCAATCACGCCTTCGGCACACTCGGCGATGCCCTACAAAGCACCTTCCCGGTCGTCTGCCGCCTGGTCGACAAGCGCTTCTTCGCCTACGCCGCGCATGAATACCTGCGCGAGCACCCGCCTCATTCGCGTTGCCTCGTCGAGTACGGCGCCGACTTCGCCGATTTCCTCGCCCGCTTCACCCCGTGTGAGGGGTTGCCGTACCTGGCGGACGTGGCGCGCTTCGAATGGGCCCTGAACATCGCCGCCACCGTGCGGGAGGCGACTCCGCTACAAGCGGAAGCGCTCGCCGCGGTTCCAGCGGAGCAGGCCGCATACGTCGCGCTGCGCCTGCAGCCATCGCTCAGCTACTTCGCCTCGCCCTGGCCGATCGACACAATCTGGCAAGCGAACAAAGAGGACGAAGTACCGCCGATCGACCTTGCGAGCGGCGGCACCAGCCTGGAGATCCGCCGCTCCGAGGAGGCGGTCGCCTGGCGGCGGCTCGACCAGGGGATCTTCGCGTTCCGAACCGCGCTCGCCGACGGCCTCGTGCTCGCTGCGGCGATGGCGGCGGCGACCCTAAGGGACCCGGCCTTCGACTTGACGTCAGCCCTTCAGCAAGTTTTCGCCGAGGGGCTCGCCGTCGCCTTCTGCATTTCACGGAAACGGGAGATCCCACGATGATCGCGCACAGCGCCACGTTCCGCGAACCCACCAGCCTAGCCGTCCGGCTCCGCCAGGCCATCGCCCTGTTGGGCCGCTTTCCGCCCTCGATCCTCCAGCTGATGTTCCGCGTGGCCATCGCGGCGGTGTTCTGGAGCTCGGGGCTAACGAAAATCGCCAGCTGGGACAGCACGGTCGCGCTGTTCCGCGACGAGTATATGGTTCCGCTGCTGCCGCCCGAGATCGCTGCGGTGCTCACCGCCACGTTCGAGCTTTCATGCTCGGCGCTGATCGTCGTTGGCTTGGTGACGCGGCTCGCGACCCTGCCGCTCCTCGGCATGACCTTTGTGATCGAGGTCTTTGTCTACCCCGAGTACTGGACGCAGCACCTGATGTGGGCCTCGGTACTGCTGTTCCTGCTGACCAAGGGCCCGGGTGTCTTCTCGCTCGACCACTACGCCGAGCGTTTCCTGCGCGCGAAGGGGTATCTCGGCTGACCGAGCGCCGGGTGGGGAAATACAGTGGATTCAACCGAGCTTGACGCCCATATCGCGCCCCGACCGCCGGAGCAGGCCGCCGCTGCGCCTCTGATCGCAGCGCGCGCTGAGGCTCAATCGCCTCAATCACCTCGCCGACCTCAATCGCGTCGCAAGCCCGGCCTGCAGGCGGCGCTGACCGGCCTCGCGCTGATGACGGTGACGCTCACTGCCATCTTGATCCACCTGACCTGGTTCTACGCCGCTCGACGGAACGTCGCCGACGTTGTTGGGCAACTCAACCGTCAGATCGTCGGGTCGGTCCAGCATGAGGTTCGCGAGACCCTGAACGACGCTTGGTCGGTGCAGGAAGCGGTTCGCTCGATCTTCTTCCAGGAGGCCATCAAGCCGACTGACGAGGCCAAGCGCGAATTTATCTTCCTCGCACTGCTGCGGTCTCATCCGACGCTGTCTTGGATCGCCCTTGGATTTCCTGACGGAGCCTTCTTCGGGGCGCTCAGAGCCGCCGATGACGAAATCGACATGGTCGAGGTGAAACGGAATCCCGAAACGGGAATTCGGCAGCAGCGGGTCGACACATACACGCCCACCGAGGGCGACGTAATGTTTCGCGGACGCGAGATCACCCCGAGCGACTTCGAGGCGACCGGTCAATCCTGGTACCAACGCGCCGTCGCCGAGGACGGCCCAGGCTGGAGCATGGTGTCGCATCTCCCCTATCGCGACCGGCCGGCGATCGTCACCTCGACGCCGATCGTCATCAACCTCGATTTTGCCGGCGTCCTCGCGGTCGTCGTCGAGCTCGAACGCCTCTCTCAATTTCTCGCCGGCCTGCAGGTCGGGAAGACGGGCACCGTGGTCCTTCTCGACCGGAATGGCAAAGTAGTGGCCTCGGCGGCTTCGGCGATGTTGAAGCGGCAGCGAGCAGGCGAAATGCCCGAGCTCGAAACATTCGCCCGGGGCCACCCGATGCTCGGTTCGGTGGATGCTCTGCTCCAGAGCGGCAGCGTGAGCCTGGCTGATCTTCGGGAAACGCATCAGCAGCAAATAACCGGTCCGGCCGATGGCAAGATCTACTTCGTCACCTTCTCGCCGCTGAATTTCAGCGATTGGGTGGTCGCGACCGTGATCCCGGCCAGCGACTTTCTCGCCTCGATCGAGCGCAGTGCAATGACCCTGCTGATCGCGCTCGCTGCCTTGACGATAATCGTCGCGGCGATCGCGATCTTATTGGCGAACCGCCTCTTGGCTGCACCGCTGCTGCGCATAGCCGGACAGCTGAAGCATATCGAAGACTTCCGCCTCGATCGGGTCATCCGGGTTGCCTCGCCACTGCGCGAGCTCGACGAGCTTTCGAGCGTCCTGCTGCAAATGAGCCGAGGGCTCGCGTCGTTCCAGAAGTACATGCCGACCGAACTGGTCCGCACACTGGTCTCCCAAGGCGTCGAGGCTCGCCCCGGCGGGCACCAGCAGACGCTGACGGTAATGTTCACTGATATCGCGGGCTTCACCGGCATCTCCGAAGAGCTCGGCGACGGCGTGGTGCCCGTCCTCGCCGAATATCTGGAAGCGGTCTCGAGGGCGGTTCTGAACCACTGCGGTACGATCGACAAATTCATCGGCGATGGGGTGATGGCTTTTTGGGGTGCACCGGTACCAAGCGAGCGCCACGCCGTCGACGCCTGCGCGGCCGCCCTCGAATGCCAACGCCTGCTCGCCTTGCAGAGGGACGAAGCCAAGCGCTGCGGCGGAACCGCACTGCGGATGCGCGTCGGCATCAACACCGGCCGAATGCTGGTCGGGAACATCGGTTCGAAGGAGCGGCTGAGCTATACAGTCATCGGAGATCCAGTGAACGTCGCCAGCCGCCTCGAGGCGCTGGGAAAAATCTATGGCGTCGACATCATCATCGGCGAAGAGACGCGCACTGCCGCCGGCGATGCGATCATCGTCCGCCGGCTCGACCGGGTGGCCGTATACGGTCGGATCGAGGGCCTCGCAATCTACGAGCCTCTTGGGATGGCCGAAGATCCCTCCGCCGAGGCCCCTGAATGGGTCGAGAACTACGAGGCCGGTCTTGCAGCCTATGAGGATCGGAACTGGTCGGAGGCAATCAGGCTGTTTGAAGCCGCGGCCGCTTGTCGCGGCGGTTTCGATCGGGCCGCGGAAATCCTCGTCGGACGCTGTCGCGCCTGCCTTGCCGATCCACCGCCCGACGATTGGACACCGATTTCGGTGCGTGAATCGAAATGATCTGAGGATTTCCTGTGCTGACTGAAGCTGATCTCCTTGGTGCATTGCCCGCGTTGCGGAGATATGCACGTAAGTTGACGCGCGCTGTGGTTGATGCCGAAGACCTGCTTCAAGATACGTTGACGCATGCGTGGGCCAAACGAGCGCGTTACGATGGCGGCGATGCGCGAGCTTGGCTCTTTACGGTTATGCACAATGTTTATGTGTCAAGGATCAGGCGCATTTCCGCCCAACCGCGCGCCGTCAACGCCTATGCGCCTGCGGAGACCAGTTCTTTGGTCGATGCAGCTGGTTTCTTCCGCCTCTTTGTCGGAGATGTCGCACGCGAATTGCAAGCTATGCCGGAAGGCATGCGACAGGCCGTGGTGCTTGCCGCGGTGTCGATCGACGGTTACGACGGCATGGCTGCCCGATTGAAAGTAGATCCTGGGACCTTCAGATCTCGGCTGTCTCGGGGGCGGCAACGTCTTCGTAGAAAATTTGCCAGTGCAGCAGTGGGTTGACTATGTTCGTTGTGTGACATGACGTGACGTTCGCACGTCACGAAACATCACCCGTATCTTCAAGGCCCTGTCACGCTGGGGCGATCCCGCCATCAAACAGTTTCACGCTGTGGCACCATAAAGCCCCGGCTCATTCATTCGAAAGCGGTATGACCGATATAAGGGCGGCCTCGATTGACGCGATACCGTTCGGTAGCGATGTTAAGCGCCGACCCGCCGGCGCAATCACCAAAGAAAGCGGAGGAAACGCGAATGGCTTGGTACATATCCTATCGGGCCGGCGGGTCCACCGTAATGCATATATTCAAGAAAAGGGAGCTCGCTATCGCTGCCGCGTGTGAGCTTCTCGGTCGCGGTTCTCGTGATACGCTCGAAGTCGGGCCGATGCGCGAAACACGGCAAGGAAAGGTGCTCTACGAGCGAGACCTCCAGCGGATCCGATCAGCAACGCCCGCTTCGGCCACTCGGGCGTTATCGGCTGAACGTCATTCGCTTGCGGACACGGTCGACCACCGGCTGAAGAACCTGACGACGGGCGTGGCGGTTACAATGTCGCCCGGTGAACCAGTTAGAAATACTCCTTGAGCGCGCCGCGATGCCTAGTGTCCAATGTGGCGCAGTGGAAGGAAAGTGGGTACAACTAGGAGGTTAGTTAGTCCCATGCATTTGTTGCGATACACGCCCTCTGGAGTAACAAGACTGATCGCCGGCCGCAACCTTCGCCCCAGCGCTATGGTTTTTGTCTGTGCGGCCATCGCATTGTTTGGTTTCACGTCCGGAACACTGAAAGCGCGCGAAGTCTCGGACCAGCCCGGATCGCGGGAGATCCTCGCCGATCTGGCTGCCGGCCGCAACGTATCAGCGCGCGTCAGCTTGCCTTTGCAGATCGGGTTCTTTAACGGTCAAACAGCACTTTACATTACACCGGAAGTTGGCGTCAACCCGAGTGCCGGGACAAGTATCGTTGCCGCCGCCCGACAGGTCGCGGTGGGATTCAACGCGAATTTTATTCCGCTGAACTTCGCTTCTCTCCCTGGCTCTGACGCGGTCGACGACATCTTTGTCTTCACCAATTTCAGCCAGGGCAATGTGCTGGCATCTGCCCCGAATCCTGCTGGTCCTGGCAACACCGATACGGACTACACGCCATTATGGCAGGTGAACTTGGTCTCCTGGTCAAAGGACGCCCAACTGTGCTGACCTCACAAGCCGACATAACCACCGCAGCGCAGAACGGTTTCGTGAGCGTTCAGAAAACACCTATTATCGTCGAGTGCTCGGTCATTTTCACGCCTCGCGGCGGACTGTTGCCCTTGGCAACGGTCAGGGAAGACCGCGCTGAGGAGGCAGACCGCAAATGAGTCGGATCGCCCGAATTGCGCAGTGGCGAGTCGCTCGTCGTCGCTGCCCTTGTCATCGCTCGGCAGCGCGGCCGCAAATCGGGAGCTGTGATCCGATAGGCGTCGTGTGCGAGGCCAGGCGACCTTGCGGATCAGCAATCTAGAAATAGTCTTCGAGTACGCCCGCACGCCTGGTGTCCAGCGTCGCGCAGTGGAAGGCGCCGCCAAAAGGGGCCGTAAGCAAGGAACGGCAACGGCAGGGGCTCGAACCCCCAATCTTTCAAAGCCCGGTGCAGCCGCCCGCACTATGTCGCCTCCGACTGCGGCGGCCGGTAACAGAACATTGATCGCCTCCCGGACCGTGCGAAGCCCCAAGGCAACGACTACCCGCACTGCGACAACACTCTTCAACAGCGACCACCAGGCGAGACCGCAGATAGCGATAATGGTGCCGCGGATCAAAACGACTAGGCCAGTCCTCCAACAACCCCGGCCACGGTACGCAGCACTGCGCGATAGTCGTTCTCGTGCAGAAGCCAGAGAACTACCGCAAACCCGCAAAAGGCGAGGATTACAGAAGCGAGGCTCATCGACAGGAAGTGGCCTCTTTGAGGTGATGATTTTTGCATCTGCACGCCCCGGCGGTTAACGCGCTAGCTGTCGGTCAGTCGGCGCAGCAACGAACAGATCACGACCATTCTTGCGATCACGTCGCCGGTAAACCTGTCGATTGCTCGCGTCACGCGACGCGCCGTGAGAGGCCGGATCGGCGGCAGCGGTGCGGGCAAATGTCCAACAAGGCGCTGGGCCCGGGCACGCGCCTTGGCAATGGCGGCTTCGATCGCGCGGTCCAATCGCTGATCGATCTCGAGCGGCGCCAACATAGTCCACACTAGAGCCAGATAGGCTGGCCAGTGCGCCAGATGACGGTACATGCTGGCGAGGAGAGGCTCGCGATGTATTGCGCCCAACCCGTTAATAGCGAGCACCAGTTCGGCCGTCATCGGCGACAAGTCCGCCAGCGCAAGCAATGGCGGCAGAGGCAGATCCGGTTTGGCTCCGCTGGAACTGAGGCAGGGCGGCGGGCGACGACCTCCACCGGACGTGGTACCCCTTCTAGCCGGAGCTGTACTGCCAAAAAAGCTATCAAGGCCATTGCATTGGTTCGATCATAGGCAGCGAGTACCGTCCGGCTTCCAGCAATATCCCCGTCTTCGAGACCGGCCGACCTAAAAACCGCCGTCGGCCATGCGGGCAATTCCGGAAGAGACAAACCCGCGCGCGACGCCGCGGCTTCCCGGCCCACGGTCCCATCCGCATAGAGCGGCCGGATCGTCGACCAGACCCAAGGCAGCCCACCCGGGATCGTCGCAAGGTGGCGCCAGATCAGGTTGACGACGCCCACCCTGTATGTGTGGCGGATATCGGCAAAGATCTCCGCAATAAAGCCGGTCGCCTCACTCTCCGTAATCGCCGGAAGGGGGTCGCGCATGAACCCTGAACCGTCCCAATCGTCAGCCGTCGACTGCGCTACGGTCGAGGCCTTGCCGACAAACTAGGTCATGCGGTGATGCGATGGACCCGGCACGTTGCAAATTTCACCGATACAACTATCGTATCAATCCATGGACATCGTTGCTGCCATGCAGGTGTTCGTCCGCGTCGCCGAAGCGAGAGGCTTCACGCCCGTCGCGCGTGAGACGCACACCACTCAGCCGACGGTGAGCCGCCTTGTCGCGGCGTTAGAGGACCATCTCGGGGCGAGGCTGTTTCACCGCTCGACGCGCGCAGTGAGCTTGACCGATGACGGCAAGCAATTCTACGAATTGGCGCGGCGCGCGCTCGAAGCCATCGCCGAAGCCGAGAACGCTGTCGGGAAGCGGCGGACACGAGCCTTTGGGCGCCTGCGGCTCAGCACCCCTGTAGCCTTTGGTCGACTGCACATCGTGCCGCGCATGCCGAGTTTCCTCGAACTGAACACCGAAGTTCAGATCGAGCTGGCGATGAGCGACAGTTTTGTGGATCTCGTCGGGGAGGGCGTCGATCTGGCGATACGTATCGGCGAAATTGGCGATCCTAACTTGATTGTCCGACGCATCGGCGATACTCGCCGCGTCACCGTCGCCTCTGGACCCTATCTAGCGCGGCGGGGAGAGCCCGTCCATCCAACCGATCTCGCCAAGCATGATTGCATCATCTATACCCGGCTTGCGACCGGCGACGAGTGGCATTTCGCCGGTCCCGAGGGCGAGATCGTGGTCCCGGTGCAAGGCCGCTATCACGCCGACAATTCCGAAGGAGTGCGGGAAGGGGTGCTCGGCGGGCTCGGCGTCGCCGTCATCCCGATCTGGTTGTTCAACGACGACGAACTCAGCCGCGGCGCGGTCAGAATCATCCTACGGGATTTCGAGCCGATAACTCTACCGATCCACGCCGTCTATCCGTCGCGGCGGCTGGTGCCGACAAAGGTCCGCGCCATGATCGAATTTCTTGCCTCAGAGTTCGGGCGCGACCCGCTGTTGTCCGACCGGGCTTCGCTCACGCCGCCTGGAGCAACTCCCGCACCTTGGCCCACGGATCGGGCTGAAGATTCTTGAAGGGTGTGGCATCCGCCTCGGTCATGCGATTGAAGATCGCCTCGTCGGTCGACGGCCGCCGACGGACACGCTCCCACCAGGCGGCGACACCCCGATGCCCGTCCCACATTCGGGAAAGCCCAAGCAGCTCAAGGCGTAGGATGTAAGGAATGACCGCGATGTCCGCGAGCGAGTAGGCATCGCCCGCGAGGTACGGCGCGGTATGAACCGCATCCTCGATCGACGTCAGCAGCTTTTCGTGGTGCTCGACCGCCTCCTTGACGAACCCGGAGTCGAGGCCGTGCGCCACCACGTCGCGTTTGTATTCGGAGCGCTTCTTGCTGGGCGACTTGGCGAAACCGGCTTCCCGCTCTTCGGGTCTCAGCCGCAGCAGACCAGGACGGAACGCGGTGGCGAAGGTCAGGATCGTGCAGGAATTATGCACGTATTCGTCGATCTGTTTGTTGAAAAGGCGCACCTTGGCGCGGCGGAGCGGTGAGGCCGGCATCAGTGGCTTCTCCGGGAATGCTTCGTCGAGGTAGTAGAGGATTACCGAGGATTCGATTATCGGCTGCCCGTCATGGATCAGTGTCGGCACAACGGCGTTGGGATTGAGCTTCATGTAGGCCGGGTCGAACTGATCGCCGCCGAGCTTCATCAGATGCTCCTTGTATGGGAGCCCTTTCTCGGCGAGAGCAATCCGCACCTTCTGGGCGCATACGGAATTGATGCTGTGGTAGAGTTCGAGCATTGGGTCCTCCTCCATTAACGCCGCGATCCGAGCACATCACGGGGTTGGTTGTAATCGAAACCCGGCGACTTGAGATGGGGCGCATTGCGACAAAATGCCGGCCCCCTTCCGTTACCATAATGTGTGGGAGCGGCCCATTCAGAATGGACATGAGTGATATTACGGCCGGGCCATCGATCGCGCGAGCGGGATCCCCACCTGATTCGAGCGCGTGCAACCGTTCTTCACGGCCCCCTGTGCCCCATGGCGGCCGTGCTCAATGTGCCGGCACGGCTGCACGCGCTCTCGAATTTAGCGATGGTTCGTGCGGCGGAGTGAACACAAGCGTGATGCAGGCTCGCTATGACATCGATACTGCCAGCTTGCCCAATCCCGCTACACCGATTCGGACGTTCGCCGGGTCAACAGAATCTCGTGGGGTCTTCTTCGGGCTTATAGTCGCGCTCGCAGGCGGCGGATACCTCGCGCTCGCTCGCGGCGGCGGGATCGGCGGGATCGGACCCGCGGATCTCACGTTGCTGTGCTTCCGGGTCGCCGCAATCCTCCTGCTTACGGTGCTCGCTACGCAGTTCGTGACCTTGCCGGCATCGGATGGCGACGCGGTCTCGTGCTCACGGCCCTCGCTGGTCCGCCATTCGCCCTGCTGCAGACCGGCGGTTTTGTCTTTGCGCCGGGCGCGCTCAACATACCTGCCGCTGTTGCATAAAGTAGCCCGTGGATTGTTCCGCTGGAGATCGCGGGGCGCAGCGATGCGTTGGGTATATCGTCTTGCGGCAACCGCTTTCCTGTGCTTGGTGCCTCAGCTGGGCTTTTCAGCTGACTCCGGGTTAATCACTAAGGAGAGCAAACACTCGGTCAGCGAAACGGTCCAGAGATTCGAGTCAGCGGTGAATGCAAAATCGGCGAATGGCTGGATGGTATTTACAGAAATTGATCACGCAGCGGCAGCAGAAAAATACGGATTAAAGCTCCTACCTCGCACCGTGGTTGTATTTGGTAATCCAAAGCTCGGCACGCCAGGTATGCAGAAGGCACCGACTGTAGCGATAGACGTTCCGTTAAAGGCACTCGTCTGGGAAGACGATCAGGGAAAGGTTTGGCTCACGTATAATTCAGCAGAGTACCTTCAAAACTACGTGTACCCACGGCATGGACTGCCATCGAATCCGGATGCCGCCAAAGCAATTGGCGGTGTGCTGGCAGTTTTTGCTCAGCAAGCTGCCGAATAGGAAAACAGAAATCGGTACCTCGCTCGTCCGTAATAGGCGCTTTGGAAGCCGGGGTCCGGGTCCAACCGCCGTTACGACTGGGATTTGTGACATTAGCCGAGCGTATTGATGCGGCTTAGTTGGCTGGGACCGGGGTGGTGATCCTCATTGGAGTGCCGCTCATCGGGAGGTACCTGACACAGTCCAGTTGGCCGGGCTGACTCTCGTAACGATCGGGCTTCTCGTGGCCATCCATGTTCTGCGGTGGCGCTGACCAACTCTAGCGACCGAGTCTCAGACCAACATCATTCGGCCCCAAGATCCGCTCAGATTCGTGATGGGTAGCGGACACCGGCCGAACCTGGTTTCCGACCGGGATGCGGTGACGGTGGGTAGGGTGCGCCGACCGCGAACTAGTGAGGTCATGTCCATTGTTGGCCCATGGTTAGCGGAGAGCCGATAACCGGCGCACATCCGCATAATACCTAGTCGGCATTTCTGCCTGCCAATCCCGCTTCACACATCTCTCCGTGAACCACAGGCGCGGCTTTTCGCGTCGCCGGCGCCTCGACAACGAGCAGGGATGATGGACGGCAGCGTAGCGAGCCGGCCGACGAAGAGACGCTACGAGACACCGACCCCCGAGGGTCGGGACCAACACGTCGAGGTAAGAGAAATGACACCGAGACCCCGACTAGTGATGCCGATGCTGGTGGGTATTGGCCTCCTGGCGCTGACGGGCGGCACGAGCATCGCCTTCAACCCGTTTCTGTGCTGCAGGTCCGGCCCGACCGTGACCGAAGCAATATCGCAGGTACCGCCGACCCCAGCCGGGATGGCGCGGGTGTGGTTTCTGCGCCAATTCGAGCCGACCGAATCTCTCGCCTCGCCAATGATCTCCGCGAATGGCGCGCCCGTGGGTCTGAGCGAGCCGGGCACTGCCTTCATCCGCGATTTTCGACCGGGAACCTACACCTTCACGGTGCCGAGCTATGGGGTCGATAGCGGCCAGGCGGCAACCGTTCAGCTCGTTCCGGGGACGCAGACCTATCTCGAGGTCCAGTCGCTGCGCAGCTGGGCGGATTTTAGCGAAGAAGGCCAGCGAGACACTCTCTATGTACGGGCCATTTCGGCGTATTGGGCCGAAAAATATTTCCCCACGATGATTTATCTGGGTCAGCGCTGATCTTCATGCCGCAGCAAAAACTCGATCTATAGCCGAGGCTACCGTCGCGTCCGAAGGATCCTGATCCTCGCGTTTGCATCGGGACTCGGGGACACGGTGCAAGCGGCGCACAACCAAGCCGCCAGGGACGCGATCGCCATGGCAAAATACGATGGCAAGCTGGTCTACCATGCGATCGTCATTGCCCGGCCGGACCTCGAGATCAAGAAATGGCCCGAGGACGGCAGAGGGCTCCGCATTTCCTTCGCAATCTCTTCTGCTCGATTCCTGCGAGCGGTATTTTCATTTTGGGGCTCACCCTCTACCGCTACTCGCGGGGGTGTATGGGACCGGCGCGGGAGTTTTGGGCGAAACGGCAAAAATCCGAGACCATGCGAACGCAATCGCAAGACCCCAGATGCCGTTGACGATCAGCGCATTGACGGCGCCGACCGATGCGGTAGCGTTGCTCGGCGAGAGCCCCTTCAGCGGAAAGATGACGAACCACGTCGTCAATGTCGGCGGCAGTGCGCCAAGACCTAGTGCCCCGACCCAATAGACCCATCCGCGCGGCAAACGATCCAATACCCAAGCGATCGGGATCGTCCAAATGCCACCCCAAAAGCTCAACGACAGGAACACAGGAATACCCCAAGGCTGTGTTGCTCGAAGGCTGTAGGGCATAATCGGCGTAGAACCGAGCGCATGCAGCAGACCGACAACGGGCTGGTGAACGACGAGAACGGCGAGACCGCCGACCACAAATGCCGCGGCTGCGCGAGCAAGCGGGTTCGCCCAGATGATCGAACGCATTCGCCCTCCTTAACCGCTATTGCGGGAAGCGTAGAAGCTCCCCGTATCGCCGCCTCTCAATCGCCAAGCACGCACCGCCTCATGCAAGAGCCTTGATGTCGTCGACCGTCTTCTGCGGTTCAGGGCGGTGCTCGTAGTTGGGATCGACATCCGCGGCGCGAACGATGCCCCCGGGGTCGATCACAAACCGTCCCGGCATCGGCAAGGTCCAACTGCCCTCACCGTTGCGTACCGCGAGGTCATTGCCAAAGCTGAGATAGACCGCTTTGAGGTCATCGGGCAGCTTGAACCTTAGACCCAATCTGGCGGCGTAGTTGTTACCGGGATCGGACAGCAGGTCAAAGCTGATCCCCTGCTTTTCAATTAGAGATCGGCTGGCTTCCGCCAGTTGCGGCGTGATTGCGACGATTGTCGCGCCATGTTCTTTGAGGGTACCCACCACTTGCTGCAAAGCATACAGCTCTGCGACGCAATAGGGTCACCAGCTGCCGCGGAACACGGTCAGGACCAACGGTCCCTTCGCCAGAAGCTCGGATGAGCGCACCTCCTGCCCGAACGCGTTCTTCAAAGCGAACGCCGGCAGCGGGTTGCCTACTTTGATGACGCCATCCATGATCCCCGATGCGCGCAGATCATCGGTCGCGCGATGCATGATCGCGCGTTTGTCCGGCGGGATGCGTTTGTCGGCGCCTTGTCGGATGGCGTCGAGTCTTTCGCCAAGTGTCATCAGATCCTCCCTGAGGATATCACGGCGGAATGATAGCCGGTCCCGCGCGTTTGGAAAATTCGCGCGATACCGATATCACTCATTCGGATTCGGAATGAGTGATATCGTGTCGTTCGATTCCGCTTGGCTCGCTAAAGTCGGGTAGCCGGCAGGCCGGAAACATTTCACTCTCTATTATCGGTGCTACACGCGGTGAACGTAGTCCTTGTGACACCAGGTAGTGTGTTGGCCTGCGAGCGACATGTAAAAATTCGGCCGGCGGCGGAGTAGCGATCGCGACGGACTATTGATCATTCCTGCGCGGAATGAGGGGACGGCTCCGGGAGAGTGTGAGCAGCCGTCGGCAATGCAACGCAGACATCGCGATGATAGCCAATGGGCATTTCCGCTCGCTCGCCGCAATTCCAACATTTCCCCCATGGGAAGCCACCCGGCTTCCCGGCCCAGGAAGGCAGAGCTCCATGCCGAGAACCGGGGCGGTATCGACTGTTACTACGCCGACCGCCCCGTCTGCCGACCGGGTCAGGCGAGCAGCGATCTCACGATCGCTTCTGCCAAATGCAGCGGTAACTCGACATCGGAGGACCATCGACATGAGAACTCTCTTGAGCGGCGTAGCTATAGCTGTTGTCGCCGCACTCGCGATCGCCGCACCGGCTTCAGCCCAGCGTTCGGGCCCGGGACAGACCGCACAGACGACTACCGGCCCAGGCGTCATTCCCCCCGGCGGGTTTGGCCCCTCCGAAACTTCGCTCTACAATGTGCCGTACGGGTCTCCAGGTCTGCCCTATTCGGCGTTTTACGGAACAACAGGGGTGACGATGCCCCCGCCAGGTGCAACGGCCCCTGCGATCTTGCCGCCGTCACCGTAGTAGTTTGGCGAGCAAGATAGAGCACGGCGTCGATGGGCGAGGCCCGCTTTGGCGGCGGGCCCGCCCATCACGCGTGACACGCGTGGCCGGGGGCTAGCGAGCGCACCTCTGGTCAGTTCAATCCTTAGACGATGTTCAGGAGATGGCGACGCTGTCCCACGTCACGGGCGGCTACACCTACATCGACCCTCATGGGGGCGCGCTGGGTTACGAGGGCGTGTTCACTAAGCTCGAGCAGGCAAGCCGACACTACGAGGCGGTCGGCCTCGGAAAAGACTGTGTCAGGAGGCTGGTCCGGTGACGACGCGGGCGGCGATATCTACCGAACCCGACGCGCCGGTGACCCCGGCGATGTCCGTTTTGAGGATTGCAATCGTTCTTGCTCCGCCCTCGCATCACGGAGCCGCAATACTGAAAATATCGTTTTTATTGGAGCGCCGCTGCGCCGAGCATTCGGCCATCGGGCGCCTGAACCAGCACGGCGATGCCTTCGCCGGCGGCAGGCGGCTCTATGGCGAAATTGAGCGCCGACCCGTTCCAGTTGCCGAGCGATGCCAGCGCTTCCACCCCATTGGCGTCCTGCAGGGTGCGGCGGGCGTTTTCCCCGCCGGCCACCTTTGTCGTGCGGCTTTGGGCGAAGCGCATCAGGAGCACGCTGCCCTGTCCGTCGCCGGCGCCGATCGTGACCGAGCGATGATCGGCGGAGAAGACCACCGGCGCGATCGTCTCGGGCCGCGCATCGCGCACCGCCGTTAGCACCTGCCGCCGGTCCGACCCGACCATCTCTCGGGTGCCGTCAACTACCATCTGCGGCGTGTAGACCTGACCAAGCGCGAATAGCCGAGCGTAGGCTCGCTGCCGGTCCGTGGAGCTTTGGCTCGAGAACGGGTCCCTCCAGCCCGGCCCGTCCCAATAGCTGATGTGGAGGCCGACAGCGATCACATCGTCGCGTCGTGCCAGCTCAGCGAGCAAGGCATCCGCGGGCGGACAGGAAGAGCAGCTTTGCGAGGTGAAGAGCTCGACGACGACGGGCCGCGTGTCGGCGCTTGCCGGTGCTGACATAAGCATCAGGTTGCCGAGTAGCGCGCAGGTGACCGGGACGTAGCGAAACCTTTTCACGAAATCCTCCTTTCACACCGGCGGTAATAGGACCGCGATACCAAGCAATCAGTCGAGACGGCGACGATAGAGGGCGAGGGCGAGGGCAGCGGCGGCAAGGGCAAAGAGCGCCACCGGCCACATCTCGTGGCCGACGAGCGCCCCCCCTTCGCCCTTCAGGAGCACGCCGCGGGCCGCGCGAACAAAATGCGTCAGCGGCAGCACTTCGCCGATCCCCCGCGCCCAACTCGGCATCCCCTGGAATGGGAACATGAAGCCGGATAGCAGCATCGAGGGAAGATAAAAGAAGACGGCCCCTTGCATCGCCTGCATCTGGCTTTCCGCCAGAGCAGAGAAGGCGAAGCCCAGGATCAGATTGGCGGTCGCATAGACCGGCGCGGCGGCGAGCAAGGTCCAGATGCCGCTTGTCGCCGGCAGGTCGAAGAGCAGCTCGGCGATCCCGACGGCCACCACGCCCTGCACTGTCCCGATGACGACATAGGGCGACAGCTTGCCGATAAGCGCATCCAACGCGTCTACCGGCGTCGCGAGGAGCGCTTCCCAGCTGCCACGCTCGCGCTCGCGGACAAGGGTCAGCGCCCCGAGCATCAACATGCTGATCATGACGATGACGCCGACGAGCCCCGGGACGATCGTCCAGGCGGTTCGTCTCTCCGGATTGTAGAGCCAGTCGACCTCGATGGAAGCACCGTCATCCAGAGAAAAAGCCGCCGCCCGCTTGCGCCAATAGGCCGCCTCCAGCGTGGCCAACGCCGGGCGCACAGCGCCCGGATCGGTCGCATCGACGACGACCCGCGCTCGCGACGGCGCATCGTCAGACCCCTCCTCATCAGCAGACGGCGGCAGTTCGATCCCGACCAGCGCCCGACCGGTGGCGACCATCCGCTCGGCTGCGCCGGAGGGTAGGCCCTCGCCGATGATTTTGAAGTAACCGGTTTCGCCGACGATGCGAGCGGCCTGCGCGACCAAGGGGCCGTCGCTTCCGGCAATCGCGATCGGGACATCTTTCGGATCGAGATTGACGGCGTAGCCGAAGAGCACGATCTGCACTGCCGGCACCAGGGCAATCAAGGATATAGCCACGCGATCCCGCGCCAGCCGCAGAGTCTCAATGCGGGCGACGGCCATCATCCGTCTGAGGCGCCGTTGCGCAGCCCTCCATGGGACGCGGAGTTTCATGTTTGACGCCGGCCCATCGGGACCGACCGCGCGAGGACAGCGTCCTCGAGCCGCGGCCTCGCTCGGGCGAGGCTCGCCGCGCGCGTCGCCGCGAAGCGGCGCAGGTCGAGCTCCGCGAGCGGATCTGCGACGACGCGCAGATTCTCACCCTGAGGACAGCTGGCAAGGACACCGGTGACCCCGGTCACGTCCTTGGCGAGCCGGCGCACGTCGGTACCGCACAGGAGAAACACAGCCACTGGCGAGCCGGCCGCGATCTCATCGGGCGCCCCTGCGGCCAAGACCCGCCCATCCGCAAAGAAGGCGACGTGAGAGCACCGCTCCGCCTCGACGAGGTCGTGGGTGCATACGATCACGCCCGTCCCGCCAGCCGCCAACCCTTCCACACGCCGCCATACCTCCTGCCGCGCCGCCGCATCGAGACCCGCTGTCGGCTCATCGAGGAGCACGAGTTGCGGCGAATGCAGCAAGGAGGCAGCGAGCTGAAGCCGGCGCGCCCAGCCTCCGGAGAGCGAGCCCGCCGGGCTGCGAGCCCACGGCATCAGTCCGAACTCGTGTATGGCGGCCTCGACCTCCGCCCGCGGGTTCCTCAGCCCGTAGACCGCAGCGCGGAAACGGAGGTTCTCGGACACCGAGAGCTCGGCATAGAGCGACAGCCTCTGCGACATGTAGCCGACCCGCTCGCGGATCTTCGCGGCGTCGCGCTGAAGGTTGAAGCCGAGCACATGCCCGCGCCCGCCGTCAGCCTTCAATATCCCGGCGAGCATGCGAAGGGTGGTGGTCTTGCCGCCGCCATTGGCGCCGACGAAACCGCAAATCTCGCCGGCCCGCAGGGTCAGCGTCACCCCAGCGACCGCGGTAATTCGCCCATAGCGTTTCGAAATGTTCTCGATGGC
>Ga0209039_10000767_pt1 | contig 30864 bp, 30 predicted proteins | sample BogFormECP12_OM1_FD_188238 | JGI IMG/M metagenome (GOLD analysis project Ga0209039, IMG submission 188238) | Bog forest soil microbial communities from Calvert Island, British Columbia, Canada - ECP12_OM1 (SPAdes) (version 2) | ecosystem: Environmental > Aquatic > Freshwater > Wetlands > Bog ... | reverse complement strand
ATGATGTTGATCCCGACCGAACCGTCGGGCCTCGCGAACGATTCGATCGCGTTGACCGGGCAGACCATCTGCACCTCGGGGACGACGTGGGTCAAGACCTTCGCGTTGATCGGAAGGCACAACCGGATCCGCTCGGGGTCGTACGAGGGAGCGGCCCCGTAATGCCCCGCCAGCATGATGTCGGCGACGAGCCCGCCGCACGCCGTCGGGCATCCGGCCACATTGATCCGTAGCTTGGCCGGCAGGGGGATCTCCCCGGTGAAGTACGGGACCATCTGGTCGTAAAGTGCCTTCGTGATGCTCGGAGCGTCGACGACGGCGGTCGTGCAGGTGAGATAGGAGGTGCACGCGTTGATGGCCCAGAGGGTGGCGCCCCAACCGCCCACGTGGAATCCGATCGCTTCGACCGCCTGCTTCACGGCCAAGGCCCGCTCCAGGCTTCCCGCGAGGATCTCGATGCTGCCGGAGCGAGTGAACCGAAGGGAGCCGAGACCTTGGTCGTCGGCGATCTCGGCGAACCGTCGTAGGGTCTCGGTACTGAACCTCGCGTTGGGAGTGGCTCCCGCCTTCACCGTGAACAGGTGGTCGCCGGTGTCGGAGATGTGCTCGATGATCCCGGCTCCGTGATACTTTCGGCCGACCCAGTGACCGATGTTCCGGCGCACGATGTCGGGGAGGTTCCGGGTGTACGGGACCGGGACGTTCTTCTTCAGTCGGTACGTGGGGGCGGGCGTCTCCGGGGCGGACGCCGGCACGGAGCTCATCCCTCGTACTCCCGGGCGATCGCGTCCGCCCAAGCCGCGAACGTCTCCCGCTCCTTGTCGGTCAGGACGCTGCTATTGACGATCCGCGGGGCCCCCACCACATGGCCGGCCGTTTCGACGGGGAGGTGTCCCTTGAACTTCTCCACCACGTTTTGGAAGCCTTCTTCCACGAGAAGGTCTCCGAGCCGGTCCTTATGCGGCGACCGGTCGGACCAGTACTCGATCAGTTGGTTCATGAATTCCCCGGCGCTCTTCCAGTCGTCGAGGAGTGCCACGGGCTTCGCCATCTTGGGGCCGGACCTTCCTTTCGAGTGGCCGCCCACCAGGAAGGCGATCTTCCGGTTCCGGCCGGGCTTGATCGCCGGGAAGGCTTGGCGGATGCAGTTCATCGACTTCTTGCACTTGGCCCCGTCGATCGAGAGCTCCTTCGTGGAGGAGTTCCATCGGATCGCCTTGCCCGGACACCGGGCCGCGAGCTCCTGGCCGGAGACCTCCCCGGCCTCGGACTTCGCCCGGAGGGCGGTCGGGTCCACGGCGGGGGCCCCTTCCCAGAATCCCACGAAGGCGAAATCCGCTCGGTGGGCCGCCCGGGCACAGTCCATGGGGCACGCGCTGAACTTGATCTTGATCTTGAACGGGAACGGTTGGCTCGCGAGCTTGTCGTAGAACGCCGGGTACTGGAAGAAGTAGTCCCGCGCCGCCAACGAATCGAAGAGCGCATACTCGCACAACGCCGGACCCACACACGCCGCAGAATCCCGGAACGTATCTCCGGTGCCGCCGAGGTCCGTTCCCAGGGCCCGGAGCTCGTCCACGGCTTGGTCGGCGAGCTCGGGCCGGATGGGCATGACGAGGTCTCCCGTCTGCCCGACCGTCTCGACCGAGCCGAGACCGAACCGGTCCGAGAAGTCGAGGAGCTTACGAAGTTCGTCGGTGCGGTAGAACTGGCCGGACGGGTGGTAGATCCGAAAGTGAATCTCGGTCTGCTGGCCGTCCTTGGTCCGCCGCGCGATAAACCCGGTGAACTCGCATCGAATTCGAGCGGAGCCGCCGAACCAGGGTGAGAGCCCCTGGCCCAGGCCCTTCGCGTAGGCCTCGATCGGATACTGTCCCCTCTTGAGCTCGGAAACGTGGCTTGGCCAAGGCCCCTTCTCGAGCTCTTCCAACATCTCGAGGCCCTTCCGGAGGGAGGGATCCCCCGGGGCCTTCTCTCGAACAACCTCGCCCATAGCAGGCTCGGCAAGGGCGAACGAGCCGGGCGCGCTAGTTCAATGCCTTGTCAACTGGATTAGAGCAGACCGCGACTCAGCACCACCCATCCGACGCGTGTATCTTGGAGAGCGTGCCGGACGACGTTCCGCGGCTGAGCGCAAACCCACGCCACCGCCCCGCAGGAACCGTCGAACGGAACAAACGACGTCTCGCCGATGGACCGACCCGGGCAGCGGGTCGAGTGTCATGGCGTCGAACGCCACGGCTGCAGGTCGTACGCTGGTTCTATACCCTCGAAAAAACCGTCAATTCATCGTCGGGCGCTGTGCCGGCCGGGCTTACCCGGTGGGGCGACCGAAAACCTCGGAGGTAGGAAGAAGATGATTGGACGCCGGACGTGGGTTTGGGTCGGTGTATGCGTTGTGGTTGGGGTCCTGCTCCTCGGCGGGCTCGCTTCGGGCACCGGGCGACCTGCGCCACGATTGACGGCTTCCGCGTCTTCCCTGTCGGTCTCGGTATCGGTCTACCCACAGACCGTGTCCGAAGGTTCCCAATTCACCGTCACCGCGACGGTCCAAGGTGGAGCTGGCCCATTCACATACAATTGGAACATCCTCCCCCAGAATTGCCCCTCGCCGGGCAACATTTCGAGCTGGACCTGCAGCATCGATTCTTCCGGGCAATACTCGGCGGGAGTAACCGTAACGAACCCCGTGGGAGCCTCGGGCAGCGGCTCGGCGTCGGTCACCGTGACCGGCAACGGTGGGAACGGCAATGGCAACGGCGGTGGCTCCAACGGCAACAACTCGAACGGGCTCAACCTCTCCGGGCTCGGGCCCATCATGACCTACGCGCTCATCGCCGGGATCACGGCGTTCGCGCTCCTGGTCGCGCTGACCGTGGGCGTCATCATGATCGCGGTCACGCTGTCCCGTCGCCTGCCGCGCCAGCCGCGGCATGGGGTCGTTTGCGCGTCCTGCCACGCGAGCGCTCCGCCCGGCTCGAAGTTCTGCCCGGCGTGCGCCGCGCCACTCCCGCCGTCGCAGTGAGGAACCTTCGGCCAAACGCGCGGTCTAGGGCAGCGGCCTTCCGGCCTCCGGGCCGGGGGGAGGGACCTCTCCGTACGAGAGGGAACGGCTCGAGAGCAGCTGGACGAGGGCATCTAGGAGCTGGGCCTCGAGGCTGTCCCCCGCTCCATACAGGAAGTTCCCGATAAGACCGGAACCACCCCCGGCGTAGCTGAGGTCGATCCGCTGCACGGCCCCGTCCGACGCGGCCACCACCACGAGGCCGAGACGATCGTTGGTCCGAAGGAAGAACTTACGGCCGACGATCAGCACCACCCGCGTGCTGCCGAAGGCGTAGCTCGTCGCGCTCTGGACCTCGGCTCCGACCGTCGCGAACAGTCCCGAAAGGTCCGCCCCTCCGAGTTCCCCACGAACCAGAATCGCGCGCATCTGAGTTTCCGAAAGCCCCGTCGCCCGGGCTCGCTCCAGGACGTTCAAGGGGTCGGCGGACTTGACGATTGTGGGCTCGACCACAGCGGTCCGGAGGCCCATGGGCCGACCCACGCAACCGCTCGGAGCAGACGATAAATCGACCTGGTCCGGTTCGGAGAGGTCGTGGAGCCGGGGGACTGCGAACGGTGCGGCGGGTCCAATCCCTGGGACGCCCTGAACTGCCAGTGGTGCGGCGCCCGGCTTCCACGCCCCCTTTCGGTGGCGCTTACCGCCGAACCGATCCCGGAGGGGTACCGCACCCTCGAGGCTCCGGAGCCGCTCGAACCACCCCGAAGGATCTCGCCCGCGGTCGTCGTTGGCTTCGTCCTCCTCGTCATCGTACGCCTCGTCCTTTTGGCCATGGTCTTCTCGAACCCGCCGTCGACGACGTCCCCGGGCACCCCGATTCCTAGCCCCTCCGGGAGCGTCCGCGTCACCGAGGTCCAGGTGAGCTCGCCCGACGACGCCTGTGGGCTGAACGGGGCCGACCACGCCGGATTCAACGCCACCCCCTTGGGTGGATGGACGCTCACGTGGACACTGCCCGTGTCGGGGCCCCTTCCGTGCAACGTTTCGAGCGTGGCCTCCGTCACCCCCGGTTTCACCGCGATCTCGTTCGAACTGCCGCTCAACGTGACGTCCCAGGGAACGCCGCTCCCCGTGACCGTGTTCACCCCCGAAGAATCGTACTCCGGGCTCCTGAACCTCACCTTCCGGTAGGGGCCTATGAAGACCGGGTCTCACCTCACGGCTCTCGAGTGTCGCGCCTGCCGCACCTCGGTCGAGGCTCGCCGAGTGGCCGGTGCCTGTCCGACCTGCGGGCACGCGCTCTTCGCCTCCTACGACACGTCTTCCTTGGACGGCCGTGCGTGGTGGAGCGGTCTTTCGAGCCGCCCGACCACCCTCTGGCGGTATCGGGAGCTCCTCCCGGTTCAGGAGAGCGAGAACGTAGCGACGTTGGGAGAAGGCTGCACTCCGGTGCTCGACCTGGGCGAGGTCGAGACCGCCCCCGGCCTCCGGGTACTGGCGAAGGACGATGGGGTGATGCCGACGGGCTCGTTCAAGGCCCGTGGAATGGCGGTCGCCGTCTCCCGCGCCCGGGAGCTCGGCCTCCGCGAGCTGTTCGTCCCCAGCGCGGGCAACGCGGGAACGGCGCTGGCCGCCTACTCCGCCCGTGCCGGCCTCACCGCCCGGGTCTATCTGCCCGAGCGGACCCCCGAACCGATGAAACGGGCGGTCCGGTCGTACGGCGCCCACGTGATCGAGGTTCCCGGAACGATCCGAGAAGCCGGCGAAGCGGCCCGTTCCCAGGAGAAGGCCCGAGGGTCGTTCGACATGTCGACGCTGCGCGAACCGTACCGGGTGGAAGGAAAGAAGACGATGGGGTTCGAGATCGTCGAGCAGACCGGTCCGGACGGGCTTCCGGATGTGATCCTCTATCCTACGGGGGGCGGGACCGGTCTGGTCGGCATGGCGAAGGCGTTCCGGGAGCTCCGGGCCCTGGACCTCCTCGACCGAATCCCCCGGCTATTTGCCGTTCAACCCGAGGGGTGCGCGCCGGTCGTCCGCGCGCTCGCCGACGGTGCGTCGAAGGTGACCCCATGGCCCGACCCGACGACGATCGCGCCCGGCCTCCTCGTCCCGGCCCCCTTCTCCTCCGAACGGATCCTGGAGGCGGTCCGGGAGAGCCGGGGCGGCGGGGTCACGGTCCGGGACTCTGAGATCGTGCGCGCGATGCGCGATCTAGCGGCCCGGCACGGCATCTCAGCCTCTCCCGAGGCGGCGGCGCCTTACGCCGCGCTCCCGAAGCTCCTAAAGGACGGGTCGGTCCGCCCGGGGGAGAGGGTCCTCCTCTACCTGACCGGCACCGGGCTCACCTTCTCCGTCGAGGAGCTGGAGCGGTCGCTCCCCCCGTAGACGGAGCGGGGCCCGGGGGGCGTCCCGGCTACTTGCCCAGCAGCCGGAACGCGACGTTGAAGTTGCCGAGACCGGCCGCCGACTTCACCCAGAGGATGCAGAGCGACTCGAGCTCGCGAGACCCTTCGATCCCGCCGATGTCGAGGACCGAGGGCCAACCGAAGTCGTGCAGGAGCTTCTCGACCTGTTTCTTGGCCCCCGCATCGTTCCCGCAGATGTACATGTCCGGCGGCCCGTTCGGGAGCGTCGGTCGGAACATGAGGGAGTTTCCGACGATGTTGAACGCCTTCACGACGTGGGCATTGGGGATCAGCTTCTGGTTCTGCTCACCGGCGGACGTCGTGTGGCCGAACGCGAGGCTCGGGACGCCCTGCGCGGAAAAGGCGAGCGGGTTCGTCGTGTCGATGACGACCTTTCCGTCGAAGTGGGAGACCCCCGCCATGCGGATCGCGTCCGGGGTCGCCACGCCGTGGGTAGCGAGGACGAGGAGCTCCCCGAACGCTGCGGCATCGGCGAACGTCCCGTTCGACCCCTTCCCGTCCGTCCCCTTCGCCCAGGCCGTCGTCTTCGGGTTGTCAGCAGTCCGGCTCCCGAGCCGGACCTCGTGCCCGAGGGTGACAAAACCGGTGCCGAGAACCTTCGCCACGTCGCCGCTTCCGAGGATGCCTACCTTCATGTCGGTGCCCTGGGCGCGGGACACCGGGTCGGCTATGAGGTCTTTGGTCCGGTTACGGAGAAATGGCGTCCAGGGTCCGCCGGGAGGCGAGGAAGCTCTGCGTCTTCACCCGATGGCAGTCGCGGCAGACTGTCTGGAGGTTCGAGTACTCGAGCGCCGCTCCTCCGGCGGCGATCTCGACGATGTGGTCGACGTCCAGCTGGCGGGCCCGTCGGCGCCCGTGGCAGATCTGGCACGTGTACCGGTCCCGGAGCATCACGTAGGAACGGGCCGAGTCCCAGAAGTAGTGGCCGTGAAACTTCCACTGGCACTTGCGGGAACAGTACGGGCTCCGGTGGGAGCGGAGCTCCTGCCCGCACTCCACACAACGACCGGCCCGGCGGGCCTCCGTTCGACGGCGGGCTCCGTCGGAGAACCACGCGGCGGAGAGAGAGACGATCCGACCGTTGGGCCCGACCACCACCGACTCGGAAGGTTTCGGGCGCGGCATGGTTCCGAGGGCGACGCCCGCACTCAAGAGGGTTCCCGTGCACAGGAAACCGGCCCGGCCGGAGGCGGAGTCGGCGGGGACCTCGCCGGCCGCGGCCTCCTCGATGTACGGTTTATCCCGGCCCTTCTACGGGAGATGGATATGTCGTTCCCGCTCGCGGAGTGGATCGACGGACACGCCCGCTGCCGGCACAACCTTGCGGTCAGCGGGATGGTCGGCACGATTCCTTCCCCGGTGCCTTCGCCCGTGGAGGTCCGCCGGGCCGACGCGGACGAGCTGAGGGCCCAACTGGCCGAAGACCTCGGCGTGGACGCCCGTCGCGTGTTCCTGACCACCGGGGCCAGCGAAGCGAACGCCCTCGCCATCCTGTTCCTCGCCCGGCTCCGTAAGGGAGGAGCGGTGGGCGCGTGCCGTGTCTGCCCCCCGGAGTACCCGCCGATGTTCGACACAGCCCAATGGGCCGGTTTCCGGCTGACGGAGGGGGCGGGTCCGGCGGAGATCGCGATCGTCTCCCAGCCGCGGAATCCCGAGGGGGACCTCTGGGACCGGACGCGGTTCCTCGATTGGGCCTCCGACGCCCGGTCGGTCCTCGTGGACGAGACGTTCCGCGAGTTCGCAGGAACGCGTTCGCTTCTCGGAACGGACCACCCGGGTCTCTGGGCGAGCGGGTCGTTCACGAAGTTCTTCGCCGGCGACGACCTGCGGGTCGGGTTCCTCGTCGCTCCGGAGGAACGCGCCCCCGAATTCGCCCGGTTCCACGGTCTCGTCACGAACCTCCTCGCTCCCTTCTCCGTCGCCGGCGCCACCCGGGCACTTCGGGACCGGGAGAAGATCCGTCGGAAGGTCCTCGCGGTTCAACGCGCCAACGTGGCCGTGGCTCGGGCGTCGTTCCCGCGGCTGCGCCCGCCCGTGGGCCCGGTGATGTTCGACCGTCCCGAAACGGGGGAGGGAGGGGATGCTCTCGCCCACCGGGCCCTCAGGGCGTCGGTCCTGGTCTGCCCGGGCTCGTTCTTCGGAGACTCGTCGGGCGTCCGCCTCTGCCTCACCCGACGGAGCTTTCCCGCGGACCTGGCGGCCTACCTCGTGGTCCGGGCGCGGGTCCCACGCAGGCGAACGCTCGCGAACGCGACAAGCTCCATCAGCGGTAGAGGCCCTCGAGTCGCTCGACGGCCCCCTGGGGGAAGCGGCCGAGCGAGAGCCTCGCCATCGTGACGTTGTGGACCGGCTCGACCCGTGTCGGGGTCGGCCGACCCGCGCGCTCCTGAAGGAAGGTCGTGGCGAACCGGACCGCTCGGTCCCGGTCGGATTGGTGGACGAGCAGGAACCCGCGGGCGAGCTCGGTGAGCACGGCGCGCGCCGGCACGACCGCTTCGATCGCCTCGACCTCTTCGTCGAACGATGCGACAGTCTCCTCGTTCGACGGGGCCATTCCAGTGGTACGACCCGGGAACGCGGCATAAAAGCCAACGCTCCAAAAGAAGGGGAAGGTCAACCCGGCGAACCGTGGATTTATTACCCTCGCGCCGGTCTCGCCCGCTCGAGACCCATGAGCGAGAGCACTCCTGCGCACGTTCCGCCCAATGCGATGCCGCCGTCCGGTAAGTCGAAGCACGGGGTCGTGCTGAAGACGCCGATCCCGGGCCCGAAGGCCCAGAAAGTGATTGCCCGCGACGGTCGCTACCTGATGACGAGCACAAAGACGTCGCCGATCGTCGCCGCGTCCGGGGACGGGGTGTGGATTACCGACGTCGACGGGAACCGCCTCCTCGATTTCGCCTCGGGAGTCGCCGTCGCGGCGGTCGGGTATTCCCACCCCGATGTCGTCCGGGCCGTCCGCGAGCAGGTCGGAAAGCTGACCCACTTCGCGGGGACGGACTTCTACTACGAGAACCAGACGCTCCTCGCGGAGAAGCTCGTCAAGATCACGCCGGGCAACTACGAGAAGAAGGTCTTCTTCACCAACAGCGGCACCGAGAGCGCGGAGGCCGCGCTCAAGATGGTGCGCTGGAACCGCCAGAAGCCGATCGTCATCGGCCTCATCGGCGCGTTCCACGGGCGGACGATGGGCTCGCTCACGATGACCACCTCGAAACCGGTGCAGCGCGCCCGGTTCGGGGCGTACGTCGGCGGTGGCCACCATATCCCGCCACCGAACTGCTACCGCTGCCCGTACAAGCTCGAATACCCGAGCTGCGACCTCTACTGCGCGAAGATCCTGAAGGAGCTCTACTTCCAGACATCGATCCCGCCCGAGGACGTCGCCGCGTTCCTCGCGGAGCCCGTCATGGGCGAGGGAGGGTACATCGTGCCGCCGAAGGGCTGGCACGCCGCCCTGAAGACGATCCTGGACGAGCACAAGATCCTCCTCATCAACGACGAGGTCCAGGCCGGCATGGGCCGGACCGGCAAGTGGTTCGCGATCGAGCACCACGGGGTCACGCCCGACATCACGACGATGGCGAAGGCGCTCGGCGGGGGCCTGCCGCTGGGAGCGATCGCCTTCCGCAAGGAGCTCGACTTCACCACCCCCGGCGCCCACTCGAACACCTTCGGGGGGAACCTCGCCGCGGTGGCGGCCGCCCAGGCCACGATCGACGTGATCGAGAAGGAACACCTCCTCGACAACGCGCGCGACCAGGGGAACTACCTGCTCGCCCGTCTCCGCGAGCTCCAGTCGAAGTTCGAGGAGATCGGGGACGTCCGCGGCCTCGGCCTCATGACGGCGACGGAGTTCGTCAAGGACCGGAAGACGAAGGAGCCCGCCGTAGCGTTCCGCGACCGCGTCCTCGAAGAGGCGTACAAGCACGGCCTCATCCTGCTGCCGTGCGGCAAGTCCGCGATCCGCTACATCCCGCCCCTCATCGTTCGCCGCGAGGAGATCGACGAGGCGGTGGAGATCCTCGAGGCCGCGCTTCGGACGGCCCGCACCGCGGCATGAGGTACGGCCGGCTCGCGGGTCCCGGGACCGTCGTCCTCGAAGAGCGCAGCGAGCCCACGCCGGGCCGCGGCGAGGTCACGGTCACTCTCGCCGCCTGCGGGGTCTGCGGAACGGACCTAGAGAAGCTCCGGGGGAACTACCGCACCGCCGGGGTCCTCGGGCACGAGCCGGTCGGCCGGGTGGCGAGGGTCGGGGACGGCGTTCGCGCCCTAGAGGTCGGGGACCGAGTTTTCGTCCACCACCACGTTCCGTGCTACGCGTGCGAAGTGTGCGCCCGCGGCGACTACACGTTCTGCCCGACGTACTCGAAGACGAACCTCGACCCGGGCGGGTTCGCCGAGACGTTCCGGGTTCCCCGTGAAAACGTCGAGCGAAACGCTGTCCTGAAGCTCGACCCCAAGGTCGATTGGGATTCGGGCGCCCTCCTCGAGCCGGCAGGGTGCGCCCTCACCGCGATCCGGAAGGTGGGGATGCCCGAGCGGGCGACCGTCCTCATCCTGGGCCTCGGCCCGGTCGGCATCCTCTACGCGCGCCTCGTCCGCGCGCTCGGTGCCTCGTGGGTCGGCGGCACTGAGGTCGCCGCCCTCCGACGCTCGGCGGCCGAGCGCGGCGGGGTCAACATCACGGTCGACCCGAGAGATCCCACAGCCGTCCGGGCCGCAGTCGATGCGGCCACGAACGGTCGGGGCGTTGACCTCGCGGTCGTGGCCACCGGCCACCCTTCGGTCGCGAAGTCCGCGACCGAGCTCGTCCGCCGCGGGGGCACGGTGAACCTATTCGGCCTTCCCGAGGCGGGGAGCCGCCTCGACGCGGACCTCCAGGACCTCTACCTGCGCGGGGTCCGCCTGGTCCCGTCGTACGCGACCACGGAAGCGGACGTCGCGGAAGTGCACCGCCTCGTGGCGCACGGGGAGCTTTCGATCGCCGACCTCGTGACGCACCGCGTCCCCCTCGAACGGATCGCCGAGGCGTTCCGCCTCGCGGGCCGTCCGGACGAAGCCGTGAAGGTGACCGTCACCGGGGCCGCCTCGGCCTAGCGCGGGCGTGCGTCCTTAGGCCTCGACACCTTCGCCCAGGACCTGGCCGACGAGGCTGTGGCCCGAGCGGACCCTCACCTTCGGCCCGAGCACGCTGTCGCGGACGCTGGCGTCCTTCTCGACGTGGACGTCCTCCATCAGGATCGAGTTCTCGACATGCGCCCCGGCCTCGACGGTCGCGCCCGGTCCCAGGGTGACGTACGGGCCGAACGACGCGCCGCTCGCGCGCGCCCCGGCCATGAGCGCGATGGGCCCTTTCCCGAAGGCGCCGCTCGGAAGTGTCCCCTTCCCCCCTCGTCCGTCGTCGAAGAGGAGCCGTTGGGACCGGAGCAGACGCTCCGGGGTGCCCGCATCGTCGAAGTAGCTGGTGATCCGAAACCCGTAGACCCTTCGGTCGAGCAATCCTGGCACGATCTCGCGCTCGAAGCTCACGGCCCGTCCGCCCGGGACCGCCTCGATCACCTCGCGGTTCCAGACCGCGAACCCGGCGTTGATCCAGCGGGACGGGGCGTCCGCGAGCTCGGGCTTCTCGACGAACCCGCGGACCCGGTCGTCGGCGTCGAGGGCTGCCACCCCGTAGGGTTGGGGGTCCTCGACCTCGAAAAGGCCCATGGTGCCGACCCCGCCGTGGGCGAGGTGCTGTCTCGCCATCTCGACCAGGTCGACCCGCGTGATGACGTCCGAGTTGAGGAGGTAGAACGGGTCGCTCATGCCGTTCCCCGCATTCTTCATTCCCCCTCCGGTCCCGAGCGGCACGGCTTCTGACACCGTTCGCACCGGCATCCGGGGCGGGTGGGCCTGAAGGAACGCGTCGATCACGTCGGCCTTGTAGCCGGTCGCGAGGACGACCTCCTCGATGTCGTTCGGCAGGAGGTCCAGCACATGGAAGAGCATCGGCTTGCCGGCGAGCGGGATGAGCTGCTTCGGGAGGCTGTAGGTGATCGGGCGGAGTCGGGTGCCGAACCCACCGACAAGCATCAGCGCCTTCATCGTCGGGGGGAGGTGAGGGAAGACCCGACTAATCTCCTTCGGGTTCCCTGGCTGGAGCCGGGACGGTCCCCCGGGTTCGGGGGTCGCGAGCGGCGAGCCCGCCCAAGACCCGCCCACCGGGCCCCAGCGACTTAGGTCTTCGAAGCGGAACATCGACAGCGCCCCGCGCCCTCGGCGAAGCCATATCAACCCGCCTCGCCTTCGGGTCCGGCGATGCCGCTCCGGTCGGTCCTGGTGGCGGACGACATGCTCGACGACTCCCAGGCGGCGCTGGACGAGGCGGTGAACCTCGCCAAGCTCTCGCGGGGGAAGCTGACGATCGTGACCGTTGTCTCGGTGGTCTCTCCGTCGTTCGGCGTTCCGGTCCCTATCGGCGACTCGTTCGCCGCGCTCCTCGAGTCCGCCGCGAAGAGGCTCGAGGCCCTGAAGCAACGGCTCCTTTCGGAAGGGGTCGCCGAGATCGAGACCGCGCTGCTCGAAGGGAACCCGGTCGATCGTGTGGTGGAATTCGCCGAAAAGCACCACCCGGACCTCATCGTCGTCGGATCGCGCGGCCTCTCCGCGACCGGCCGGTTCCTCCTCGGCAGCGTCTCCGACGGGATCCTGCACCACGTCCACTGCTCGGTGCTCGTGGTGAGGTCCCACGCGACGCCGAAGCCTCCGGGCTAGGCCCGGAGACCGCCGCCGCTTGGGTCGGCGGGCCGGACCTCGCTCGTCCTCGTTCAGCGGCGTCTCGACCGACGCTTCCGAGCTTGTGCCGCGTGCCACGCGACGAGCTTCCGGGCGTTCGCCTCCTCGAGGCCGACCAAGCGCTCGAGCTCAACGACCGGCCGACGGTGCTGGTCCACGCGAAGGTTCAGCCACTGGTCGCCCCAAGCGGGTTCGAACCACGGCCGCCGGTGGACCACGATCATCGCAGCGGACTCCATTCCGCGACGGTCACCTCCTTCGGCGGCACCGGCCCGCAGCGCGGCGAGCATCCGTCGAGCGAGCGAGCCGCGGGTCGATTCGAACGCGGCCGCCATCGCCGGAACGACCTCGTCCGAGGCGAGGAGGTTGCCCTGGCAAGAGAACCCCTCGCCGAGGATATGGCTCGCGCTCGCGAGACATTTCTTGCCCGTCCAAGCGGCCGCCCGACCACGGCGGTCGACCACTCCGAGCTGCCGGTGCTCGCGCTTCGGGTCCGCGCGGGTCAGCCGAGTGACGACCTCCGAGGCCGTCAGGCCCTTCCTCAGGAAGGCGAGCCCGTCAGGACCATACCGGTAGTTCGACATCGCCTGGGTCGCGATGGCTCCGACCCGCCATTCGGCCCACGGCACGACCGCTCCCACCGCGAGCGGTTTGGTGGAAACGGCCGCTCCCCAGTAGACTTGCTCCGGGTCACACGCGACGATCGAGAACGTTCCCCACGAGCGTTGACCGTACACGAGCTGGGCAGGTCGGGGCTGCTCATGTAGCGAGCGGTAGGGGTTGGGGCTCCCTCAGTCCTGGAACGACGCTCCGCAGCCCGGACACGCGGTCGACCCCGGGAGGCTCGGTGGGCGCGGGGGGTCAGCCTTCGAGGTAGCGACGCAGTGGCTCCCAGTAGTACTGCTTCCAGCCCTCGCGGATGTCGGCGTAGTCCCCCGCGGGGATGCCGAACTGCTCGAACGTGATGCGCGTGCCTCCCCGAACTTTGGAGAAGACGAACTGGGCGATCGAGTAGTGGCCCTTCGGCCACCCTTCGGATCGCCAGGCGAGCACGAGACGGCGCCCACGCTCGGCGGCGACCACGATGCCCGTGAGCGAGCGACCGTACAACGCGAAGGCACTGCCGACCCGGGTGGAGATCTTCGCCGCTTCCCCGGTGAACCGGGCGTGCTCGACCGGGTCGGCCAGCGCACCGAAGACATCGTTTGGGGTCGCCTTCACCGTCAGCGTCTGTCGCAGGTTCTTCACGGCCATCGGTCCACATCCGGTCGGGCCGTCCTCGGTCCGCGCGAAGCCCTTGCGGGCGCGTCGGATCGGGCGGGACCCGTGCTGTGGGGGGTAGCCGGGACCCTTCTAAGGTTTCTTGGGGGCGAACCGGGCCATGAAATGGGGCAACCGCTCCGGACGGTAGGTCATCGTGAGCCCCCGGAGGCTCGCCCGTCGCTCGTAGACCCGGGCGACCACATCGCCGACGAACGCGAGATGGCTCGCCGAGTACACGCGACGGGGAATGGCGAGCCGGACGAGCTCGAGCGGTCGCTGCTTCTGCGACCCCTCGGGGAACATGATGGCTCCCACCTCGACAGTACGGACCCCGCCTTCGCGGTACAGCTCCACCGCGAGGGCCTGACCGGGGAGGTCGTCGTCGCCGAGATGCGGGAGGAAGCGGTCGACGTCGAGGTAGATAGCGTGGCCGCCGACCGGGTGGAGGAACGGTACGCCGTGCCGGTCAAGGAGGGCACCGAGGTATCGGACCTGGCCGATCCGGTGCTCGAGGTACTCGAGGTCCATCCCCTCCTCGAGCCCGACCGTCATCGCCTCGAGGTCCCGTCGGGCGAGCCCGCCGTACGTCGGGAACCCCTCGAAAAGGATCAGCGCCTCCTTCAGGCGCTCGGCGAGCGCCGCGTCGCGGACCGCGACGAAGCCCCCGATGTTCACGAGGCCGTCCTTCTTCGCGCTCATCGTCGCGCCGTCGGCGAGGTCGAAGAACGCGCGGCCGATCTCGGCGATCGACCGCGACCCCATTCCCGGCTCGCGCTCCCGAACGAAGTAGGAGTTCTCCGCCCACCGACACATGTCGAGGTAGACCGGGACGCCGTGGGCATGCGCCACGCGGGCCACCTCGGTGAAGTTCGCGAGCGACACCGGCTGTCCGCCCCCGGTGTTGTTCGTGATCGTCACCATCACGAGCGGTATCCGCTCCTTCCCTTCGAGCGTCAGGAGCCGGTCGAGCGCGGCGGTGTCGACGTTCCCTTTGAAGGGGAAGTCGCTCACCGCGTCGTACGCTTCGGCCACGGCCAGGTTGACCGGTGTCCCTCCCGCGTGCACGACGTGCGCCTGGGTCGTGTCGAAGTGCATGTTGTTCGGAACGATCTGGCCGGGGTGGCACAAGGTCGAGAAGAGCAGGTGTTCCGCGGCGCGTCCCTGGTGGGCGGGGACGATGTGAGGGAACCCGGTGATCTCGTGGACCTTCGCCTCGAAGTGGGCGAAGTTCCGGCTTCCCGCGTAGGTCTCGTCGCCCACCATCATCGCGGCCCACTGCCGGTCGCTCATCGCGCCGGTCCCCGAGTCCGTCAGTAGGTCGATGCGGACCTCGTCCGACCGGAGGTTGAAGAGATTGAACCCGGCGCGCTCGAGGGCGGCCTCGCGCTGACGTCGGGTCGGGTTGGGCAGCCGCTCGACGACCTTCGTCTTGAACGGCTCGAACGGCAACGCCACGTCCGGAGCGGGCATGCGGAGTTGGACCGGACCCACCTATTTGAGGCCGGGTGGACCGTTACGCGTGGAGCGTCACGGTCCCTCCCGGGCCGAAGGCGGTCCCGGAACACACACGGCGCGGGGATCGAAACCGGACGAGACCCTTAAGAGTCGGTGTCGATGGGGGCGTGAGGCTTCATGGGCGCACCACCGGGATATCAAATGCCGTCAATGATGGCGGTCGAGCCGCCCGAGGTACTGTCGATCAAGACGATGCTCCACATCGCGAAGATCCTCGCGATCATCCTCGGGGTCCTCGTGCTGCTCGGCGGCATCGCGTACGCCGCCACGATCGCCTTCCTGTCGACCAACTGCTCGGCCTATGGCAACTACTGCGGGAGCGCGGTGGCCGGCGCCCTCATCGGCGCCATCTACCTCGTGATCGCGGGCGTGGTCGCGATCATCGTCTACATGCAGATGAACTCGATCGAGACGAAGGTCAACGAGCACCAGTACGAGGCGGCGAAGTCGCAAACCCTCGTCTGGATGATCATCGGGTTCATCTTCGGCATCATCCTCGGCATCATCCTGTTGATCGCGTGGCTCAAGTTCGACCCGCTGATCAACTGGCAGCGGAGCCAGGGCGGTGCCCCACCACCCGGCTACGCGCAGTTCGCCCCTCCGCTGTACGCGCCCCCCGCCGCGGCGCCCGCCCCGGGGTACGTCGCCCCTCCCCCGGCAGCGCCCACCCCCGCTCCTCCGGCGCCCCCACCCGTCGCGCCCGCGGCGCCGTTTTGCGTGAAGTGCGGTAAGCCGACCACGTACATCGCCCAGTACGGTCGGTACTACTGCTACGCGGACAACCTCTACGCGTAGAGCGGTCCCCGCCCGGGGACGGGTCAGCGTCGGGCCCGACTAGGGACGCCGGCGCGGGGCGCGCCGTTCACTCTCTCGCGAGTTCCTTTCGGAGCTCATGGAAGAACGGAGTCCTGGCGTACCGTTCCCACCAGGGTTCGTGTCCGCACCGCTCGAGGACGACGACCCGCGGGTCCACGCCCGCCCGACGCAGGGGCTCGACCACGCCCTGAAGCGGATGAGGGTCTGCCGTGCCGTGCAGGACGACCACCGGGGCTTGGACCCGGCGAAGCGCCCGGACCAGGGCTCCCGACTGGCGCATCGCGTCCGCCTCCGCCCAGACGGCCCGGAAGGCGGAAGGGTCGGTCTCGGCCTCCGCCGGCGGGTGGGGCACGAGCTCGTACGAGTCCGCGACCTCGGCCAGCTCTCCCAGGCGCCGCAGCGCGGAGGGAGAGGCCCGTGACACTGAGTCTGCGAGCCGTTGTTGGATCTCTTCGAACTCGCGCCACTGGCTGCGGGTGAGCCGCTCGCGTCGGTGGCGACGGGTCTCGGCCGCGTACCTCGCCTGGAACGGGCCGGATCCGACTAGGACGACACGGCGGACCTTCTCCGGGTACTCGCCGGCGACCAGCAGCACGAGCCAGGCGCCCCAGGAATGGCCGACCAGGGTCACCGGCGGCGAAGCCCACGTATCGACCTGGGCCGCGAGCTCCTTCACCTGGCCCGCGATCGTGCGCGCGGTCTGCCACGGCTCGAGGACGCCCATGGTCGAGGCGAGCTCCCGCGCCACAGGGGCCATCGTTCCGGGAGCTCCCGGGCCGCCATGGACGACCACGGTTCGGAACGGGGGCGTTCCGTAGTGGCGCGGAGCGCCTCGGCTCGACGTCATGCCGGGGTCACGGGAGTCGGAGCGCCGTGAAGCGCCGGCGCCCACCCGAGCCCCCGGAGACGCTTGTCCACCTCTTCGAAGGCGTGCAGGTGGTGGCCGCAGAACTCGACCTCAAGGACCGCGGCGCCATCCCGATGGTTCCCGCGTTCCATCCCCCGGACGGCGCACCGGAACTCCGCCGGCAGCGCGCAGGTCACGTCGATGTCGGAAACCTCGTAGTGGGAGAAGTATCCGGCCGGGATCGCGTGGCGGAATGCCGCTCGGACATCGCAGAGGCCCATGGTGGGCTCCCTTCCCTCGCGAATACAAGGCTCCTGCGCTCGACATCCCGGGGGTCCCGGTCGCCCCGGGTTCGCCGCCGGTGCCCCGCCTGCGGGTGAGGAACGCAGCCCGGGAAGGCATCGACCCAGGGTTTGCAGAAGATACCGGTGGGAGGTCTCGAGGGAAATGGTTCACCCGCCGCCCCCTCAGGGGCGGCGGGTGGAGGCGCTTTCGCGCCTAAGCGGTCGCTGTCGGCTCAGGGGCCGGGTCGGCTTCGTGCTCGGCCTTCCTCGGAGTGCCGAACGACCGCAGGAGACGGCCCAGACGGACCCGGAGGCGCCCCTTGGGGCGGGACGCTCCCGAGACCACCGAGGCTACCCAACGGCAGTCCTCGCGGGGGAATTCGCGCGCGGCGAACTCCCTAACGCTCGCACTCCGGGGAAGGGAGCGCGCAGCAAAGCCGTCTCCAACGATCTGACCTGCCAGCATTCTCTCCCTCCTCGGACATTGCCTCACCGTATCGACTTCGGTGGGCTACATAAGGGCGCCGTCAAATGGGAAGGGGGTAGACACCTTCCGGTAACCTGGGAACCCGGTATTGACCTTACCCGGCTGGATGTGTCGGACGCTTGTCTGACGACTGACCTCTTGAGCGGGTCCCTTCCCCTCTCCCTGAACCGCAGTAACACTCCGTCCGTGCCTCATCCTTAAGAGACGACCGCGGAATCGGGAAGTCACGAGCGGCGACCTTCGGGAATACGAATCCGGCCTGCGGCAAGTGCTGCGCCGCATCGAGAGCCGCACGGCCTTCGCCGAGGCGATGGCCCAGCGGGTCCGAGGGGAGAGCATGACCCTCGACTCGAAATCCCTCAGCACCGCCGCATCCCCTCCCTTGCGAGGCGTCGTGTTCCGCGCCTGGTCCGGGACGCGGTGGGTCGAAACGGCGGTCTCCGGGCTGGACGAACGCGCCCTGGTGGGCGCGGGGGAGAGCCTCGAGTCCCAGTTGGCCGCCGGTCGGTCGGGATCGCCTCCGCCCGGACCATCGGCGACGACGGTCGGCTCGTTCGACACGGCTCCGAGGCGTCCGATGCGGGACCTGGGGACCGAAGGTGCTCTCGCGTGGGTCCGGGAGGTGTTCCGTTGGCTCACCGACGTCCCGACGATCAAGTTCGCTCGGGTCTCCCTCAACTGGGCGGACGAGGAACGGTACTACCTCAACACGGCGGGAGCGAACTGCTTCCAGCGCTTGAACCGCGTGCACGCCGGCGTCGTTCCAGTGGCGATCGAGAACGGTAGGTCGGAGTTCGACGCGTACAGCATCGGCCGCCTGGGAGGCCAGGAGGCCCTCGATGACATCTCCGAGGCCACGGCGCGTCGGGTCTCCGAGGGGGCTCGTTCGCTCTTGACCGCCAAAGCCCCCCCGAGCGGCCTGATGAACGTCCTGCTTGACCCCGGGACCACCGGGACGTTCGCCCACGAGTCGTTCGGCCACGGAACCGAGGCCGACCAGTTCGTCCGGAACCGGTCGTACCTCCAGCCGCTCCTCGGCCAGACGGTCGGGCCGGAGTTCCTGACCATCGTGGACGACGGGTCGATCCCGGGCGGGTGGGGTTCCATTTACTTCGACGACGAGGGTCACCGGAGCCAGCGGACGCCGCTCGTCGACCGCGGGCGGTTCGTCGGGGCGCTCCACGACCGAGGGACGGCGTTCGCGCTGGGAGCCACCCCGACCGGTAACACCCGGCGCGCGGATTTCCTCGGACAGGCGTTCGTGCGCATGACCAACACCTCGGTCGAACCCGGAGATTGGAGCTTCGACGAGCTGGTGAGCGAGGCGCGGGACGGGGTCCTCCTCGAGCGCTGGGTGAGCGGTATGGAAGACCCTCTCGGCGGTCGGATGCAGCTCAAGGTCCTCAAGGGTCACCGGATCGAGAACGGGAAGGTTACCGACCTCGTCTCGGCCATGGCGCTGTCGGGGAGCGTGCTCCAGTTCCTTCGGGACATCCGGGGTATCGCGAGCGCCGAACATCGGTACATCGACGCGGGCTTCTGCGGCAAGGGATACGGGGACATGCTCCCCGTCGGCGACGGCGGAACGTACCTGCTCTCGCGGGCCTTGGTGGGGCCGTCATGAGCGCTCCCTCCGACCTCGCGGTTCGGGTCGCCGACCGGCTTGGCGGGCTCGCGGGCCCCTGGGATGTCTTCGCCGAGCGTTCGCGCCGATTCGAGATCCACCTGAACGGCCTAACGGTCGAGCTCACGCGGGGCCCTATCGTGCTGGAAGGGTACGGGCTGCGCCTCCTTCGGGCCATCGACGGCCAGACCGGGATCGGCTACCAGGCGTCCACCGACCCTTCGGACGAGGGGGTCCGCGCGGCCGTTGAGGATGCCGAGAAGTTCGCTCGGTTCAACCAGTTCCCGGCCCAGCACCCCGAGCTGCCGAGCGGACGACCACCGGTCGGTACGGGAGTTACGATCGTCGACCCGGCTCTGTGGTCCAACCCTTCCGGCTCGCTCGAAGGATTCGCCGCCGCCCTCTTGGCCGCCTTCGAGGGACGGAACGGCGTCGTACCGAGCTTCAGCTCGGTCAAAGCCACGCTCGTGGAGACCTCGATCGCCAACTCCGCCGGCCTCGCCCACGCGTACCCGCATACGGTGGTCGAGACGGAGGTCGCGGTGAAGGCGTTCGGAGGGCCCGAGGGGCGGCCGCCCGGCGAGTACTGGTTCACCAACATCGGGCGTCGTCTCGACTCCCGCCCCCTCCCTGCGCTCGCGGCTGACTGGTCCCGGTTCGCGGAGGATGCCCGGCACGCCGGGTCGACCCCGAACGGAGAGGTACCGGTCGTCCTCCCCCCCGAGGTGCTCGCGGGGATCGTTCCGAACGTACTGCGCTTCCAGTTCGGCGCCGCGGCCCGTCTGAGAGGCCTCGGGGTCGAATCGGCGTCATCGGTCGGGATCGAGGGCCTCGACATCGTGGATGACGGGTTGCTCGACTGGGGGATCGGGTCGTCCCCGGTCGACGACGAGGGAACCCCCCAGCGGAGGCGCGGGCTGATCTCGAACGGAAAGGTATCGGAGCTCCTGTTCGACGTCCTCCACGCCGACGCGCTCGGCGCCAAGTCCACGGGGAGTGGCGCTCGAACGAGCGGGATCGACCCGAGCGCTAGCGTCTCGAGGAAGTTCACGCGGCGTCCCATGCCCGACGCGAGCACGATCGTGATCCCGGCGGGGGACGGCGGGACCGACGCGGAGGTCATCGAGCAGGTCGACGACGGGATCTGGGTGCAACAGATCGGCTGGGCCGAGCCGGACGGGCTCTCCGGACGGTTCGGGGGGGAGATCCGGATCGGGTACCGCATCCGACACGGAAAGCTGGCCGAGCCGGTGCGGGGCGGTACCGTCGGTGGCGTCGTCGTCGCTCGGGAAGGGGCTCCGTCGTTGCTGCGCGACCTCTTGGTCGTCGGGTCGAGGCCCGAGCTCGTCGGGAGCCTCTCGAGCCCGACCCTGTTGATCCGTTCCCTGCCCGTCTCCGGAGACGGCCCCCCGGCCGCTACGGCCACGCCGTAACCCGCGGGAGGATTCCTCCCGCGCTCTCCCTCCGACAGAAGGGACCTCTCCTCAGCCTCGGACCGCGGGCTGGACCTCCCGCCAGACTATTTGCCGACCGAGGCCGTTCTCGCGGGTGTGACCTCCCTTACCTCGGACTCCCTTCGGGGGCTTCGCGGACGGGCGACGCGGCGCCCGGAAGCCCGATGGATCGCTTTGGGGGTCGTGGCGTTGGTGTTCCTCATCGCCATCCCGGTTGTCTCCTTGGGAGGTCCACCGAAAGACCGGAATACAGGAGCTGGCCCGGCTGAGTCGGGCCTGGTGCAGGGAGCTTTGGCCACCGCCTGCGACCGGGTCGTGTCATGCCCCGCGAGCCTCGGGATCTCCCGTGAGGTGGGAGCGGCGGGCACGGCCAGCTACGATCTGAACCATACCATGGCCTGGTCGGAGGTCGCCGCACCTCCGGTCGGTTTCGGGGCAGGTAGCGGCATGGTCGCCAACTCCTCCTCGGGGGTGGCGGTCGGGTTCGGCGGGGTGAGCTCGGGCGCCCTCGTCAACTCGACCTTCGCCTACACGGAGGCGACCAACCAATGGTCGCGCATCCCCACCTCCGTGGCGCCGACCCCGCGAAGCGACTTCGCCTTCGCCCTCGACCCGACGACCGGCACCGCGGTCCTCTTCGGGGGGCTGACGAATCTCACGACGCTGAACGTGTCGAACCAGACTTGGGTCTTCGGCGTCGGCTCGGCCCATTGGACCCTCGTGACGCCCGGACCGGCGCCTGCGCCCCGTGAAGCGGCCGCCTTTGCCATCGATCCCGCTCTCGGAATCGGCTTCCTGTACGGTGGATGGAACCGAAACTACTCCACGACCGGATCGCTCACGTACTCCGACCTCTGGGAGCTCAATCTCTCGTCGAACGCATGGTCCCAGCTGAACGTCCCGGGACCCAGGCCGCCACCGCTCGAGGGGGCGGCGATGGTGTGGGACCCCCAGACCTCCATGATCGAGATGATGGGGGGCTGTTACCCCTGCAGTTCCGCCGTCTGGCAGTTCAACCCCGCCAAGCTTCGATGGACCGAGATGGCGACACCTGCTATCGCCCCGGCCGCTCGCGCGGCCGAAAGCTGGGCCTATGACCCGACGGTCGACGCCGACCTCCTCTTCGGCGGCACGAATGGCGTGGTCACCTTCAACGACACCTACCTGTTCTATCCGCTCAACGACACCTGGGCCGCCCAGACGCTTCCCGCCGGTCCGTCGGCCCGGTCGAACGCTGCGTCGGCGTTCCTGGACGTCCTGAAGAACGAAACCTGGCTCCTGGCCGGGGGCCAATCGGGTGCAGCATCCTACAGGGACCTGTGGCGATTGTCCGCGACCTCGAACGTGTCCCTGCGGGTCGTGAACGCCTCCGACCCGTCCTCGCCGCTGGCCGGTGCGGAGGTGAACTTGAGCGGCCGGAGGGCGGGGTCGACCAGCTCCGCGGGCTATCTCAACCTCACCCAGGTCGATGTCGTGGGGCCGGCTCTCCAGGTCACCGACGACCCCTGGTTCTATCCGACGAACGAGACGTTGTGGTTGGCACCGGGCCGACCGGCGAGCTGGACGGTCGCCCTATCGCCGGAACCGTTGGGGAACGTCCACCTGTTCGTCAACTCCACCTCGGGCGGTCCGCTGTCAGGCGCGTTCGCCAATCTCACCGTAGATTCCGTTCGCATCAACTCCCTCCCGGTCGTCACCAACGCCTCCGGGAACGCGACCTTCGCCGGAGTCCCTCCCGGTCGGGTGAACGTCACGACCCAAGCCTCGCAGTGGCGGCCGGCATACGTCACGGGCGTGCTCCCGCCGGACGGGGTGCTGAACACGACCGTGGAGATGTTCTACGATCCGGTGGTGTTCGTCACCATGCTGGGTCGCCTGGGAGGGGGGAGCAGCCTCCTTCCCCTGGCCTTCGTGCCGGTGTACCTCAACGGAAGCCTGCTCGGCTTCACCGCATCGGACGGGACCCTGGCCGGTACGACCACCGCTTTCGGCCTCGTTCCTCTGACCGGGACGGCACCGGGGTTCTTCTCCTCGACCGAGTACCTATCCATTCCGTTCACTGGCTCGGCCGTCGCCACCCTGGTCCTCCAGTCGCTGCCGCTCGGCGTCCTCGCCGTGATGGTCCTGCGCGCGAGCGACAGTCTCCCCATCGCGGGTGCCACCGTCACGGCCACGACCACGATCGGCCTCGCGTTCGGTTCGTACGCCCAGACCAACCTTACCGACGACCTGGGCACGGCCGCGCTTTCGCTCCCCGAGGGACAGTATCTCGTGACCGCCTCCGCATCGGGGTACATCCCCTCCTCCGGAGTGATCACGAACGTGTCGTCGGGTCCGAACGTTCCCCTCACGATCCGGCTCAAGATCATCCCCCCGGCCAACCTCTCGCTCCTGGTGCGCGACCGGAGCACCGGCGCGCCGATCCCGGTGGCGAACGTCACCATCGTGAGCCTCATCGCGGGCCACGCGAATGAGTGGGGCTACTACAACGATACGGACATCCCGCCGGGGATCTACGTCCTCGAGGTCTCCGCGCCGCGGTACCTGGAGAACGCGACGACGCTGGACCTGGTCTCCGCCGAGAACCTGTCGATGACCGTCAACCTGACGCTCTTGCCCCTCGTCCTCGTGGTCAGTACGGGCTGGGGATTCAACCTGTTCCCCGGCGGGCTCGGGGAGCTTTGGCCGTTCCTGCTGGTCCCGTTCCTCCTCGTCCTGGGGAGCTTTGTCTTCGCCTCCGTGCTCCGCGGAGAACGAGACGGGGAGGGGTCGGCCCCGGTCGCGGGCGCGGTCGACTCGGATGGCGAGAAAGGAGACGCCGTCGCCGGCCGCCCCGCCGAACCCTCGTCGGGGGCCGCACCCCCTGATCGCTCCCCAGGACCGGGGTTCGGCGCCGGCTAGGCCGCGAGACCACCGAGCTTCGAGAGGCGGCGGGAGAGCACGAGGGCGACCGCCACGACCGCGCCGACGGTGCCCAGCACCAGGGCGAGCAGCGCGTACGACGGCGCGATCACGGCGAGAGCGATGAACCCCGTGACGAGGAGCGCCGTCACGAGGAACGCCCCGAACCCCGGCGTCGCCATCGCTTCGGGAGCGTGCGGGAGCGTTCGGGTCGCGAGCGCATCGCGCTGGCCGGGGCGCAACCCCAGCTCCTCGGAAACGCGCTGGCTCGGGGCCGGGACGGGGTGGCGCCGTAGCCAGCTCCATGGGAGCGGCTCGTCGAGCGCGGTCCGGGGGGAAGCCCACGGGAGCACGACCCCGGCAAGGCCGAGGCCTGCGAGCCCGGCGAAGGCCACGTCGAGCGTGGTCTCGAGCGGCATCGAGGCCGGGGTGACGCCGATGAGGACATCGGCGACCCCTCGGACCTGGTTCACGAGGACCTGGTCGAGCGCTTGCAGGAACTGCGCACCGGCCGAGCCCCCCGTAGGCGTCGCTCCGAGCGTCGCGAGACCGAGGACGCCGATGAGCAGGGCCAGCTCGAGCGCGAGCACCCGGGCGCCGGGCGAGACGCTGTCTCGCCAGGCGTACTCGAGCCAGAGGAACGGCCCCCCGATCGCGATGCCGCATGCGAGGTCGAGGGCGTCTCCGGTCGCGAACGAGCCGTAGGCGAGCGGTATCATGCTGGCCACCACGAAGCACAGGCGGCCCCCCCAGACCCAGGTCGGACGCCGCACGAGACCGAACCCGGTCGCCGAACCAAAACCGAGGGCGAGCAGGAACCCGAGAGGGAAGAGGAGACCCCCCGCCCAGAAGTGCTCGAGCGTGAGCAGGCCGGCGTAGAGCGGGGCCGGGTAGACGAGCAGGGCCGCCCACCAGCGGTCGTTCACGCCGGGCCACCTCCCGATGTGATCCGGGCCAGGAGCTCCGCGGCGACCTCCCGGACGCGAGGCGCGGGATAGCGGATCACGACGGCCCCGGCGCCGCGGAGCCGGGTCACGCCGAGCTCCACCTGATGCTCCACGGGGGCTAGCGCGAACCCCATCGTCTGGGTCGCGAGACGGTCCGCCCCCGGCGGGAACAGCGTGGCCACGTCCGGGCAGAGCGCGACCAGTCGATGGCCCCGAGTCCTCAGCTCCGCGATGGTACCCTCCACCGGTCCGTCCACGGTGAGGAGGGTGGAGAACAGGACGATGGTCGTCGGGGCGGAGAGATGCTCCTCGGCGGCGGCGAGGGCGCCGGGGAGGTCGAACCGGACGGGGGCGAGCATCACGCGGCCGAACGCCTGGGTCAACCGCTCGGCCCCGTTCGGCCCCCGCTGCGGAGGGACGAACTCGACCGGCTGGTCTGCGTACGTGAGGAGCGCGACGCGGTCCGACCTCCCGATCGCCTGGCCGGCGATGACGGTCGCGCCGTCCACGGCCTGTTCGAGACCCTCGGAACCGGGGATGCCGAGCCGCATGCCCCAGCCCGTGTCGATGAGCAGGAGGAGCTCGGGGTGGGCCTCCTCTTCGTGCTCGCGGACGTAGACCTTCTCGAGGCCCGACCGCCGCCAGGCGATCTTGCGGGCATCGTCCGAGGGTTGGTACTCCCGTAGCGACCGGAACTCCGCCCCCGGCCCGACGCGACGGCGGTACGCCTCGCTAGGCCCTCCCAGTCCCGGGGGGATCGCCTCCGCCTGCTCGACCGAGAGGGCCGGCGTGACCAGCACGTCCCAGCGGTTCTCGAGCTTCGTCATGCGGAATGCGAAGCCGAGCGGGTCGTGCGCGACCACGAGCGTCGGTCCCACCCGGAACCGGCCGCGCTGGCGCGGCCGGTACACGTAGGCGAGGCGCACGGGAGCGGAGCCGGACCACCAGGTGAGCAGGCGTGGGCTCCCGAGGACGATCTCGAACGCCTCGGGCTGGGGGTCGAAGACCTCGAGGTAGGCCGAACCCGGCCCGACCCGCTCTAGGTCGAGGGCCATCGAGCCGACGCCGTCGATCCGTACCTCGGAACTGTTCTCGAACCGTTGCCAGCGGAACCAGGAAGGCCCGAACCCTCGCGTCGCCCGGTCAAAGGCGAGCAGCTCGGTGGCCGTGAGGGCGAGGACGGCGAGAGGGACGATCAACAGGAGGAGGTTCAGCGTGACCAGCCCGATGAGCAGGGCGCTCAGGCCTCCGACGAGGGCGGACCAGCCGAGGGGGCTCAGCACGATCCGGGAGCTCGCCATGGGGTCCGGTCAGCGCGGCACCGGGACCTTCGCTAGGTTGTCCGCGAGGATGGTCCGAATCACCGCGAGGCTGCCGCGGGGGTCCCCTGGGAGGAAGCGTGCTCCCCGGAACTCCGGCCGGACGATGACCCGATGGTTCAGGATCGGGAAGAGCAGCTCCTGGACGTCGTCCGGGATCACGTAAGCACGCCCGGAGAGGAACGCGGCGGCGCGCGCCGCGCGCATGAACTGCACGGCGGCCCGGGGGGAGCCGCCGGCCTCGAGGCGGGCGTCCGAGCGCGTCGCCCCGACGAGTTCGACCACGTACCGGACGACCTCCTCCTCGACGTTCACCGATCGGATCGACTGTCGGAGGCGGTCGATCTCGCCGGCGGAGAGGACCTCGGAGCCCGCCGGGACGTCGCCGGGGTCGAGCTGCGAGCGCACGATCGTCGCCTCGTCCACCGGGCTCGGGTAGTCCATGATCCAGCGGAAGAGGAACCGGTCGAGCTCGGCCTCGGGCATCGGGTAGGTGCCCTCCTGCTCGAGCGGGTTCTCCGTGGCGATCACGAGGAACGGCCGCGGCAACGGGTAGGTGCGCCGGTCGACCGTCACCTGCTGTTCCTGCATCGCCTCGAGAAGCGCGGACTGGACCTTGGGCGGGGCCCGGTTGATCTCGTCCGCCAGGATCACCTGCGCGAACACCGGTCCCGGGCGGTAGACGAACGAGCGGTCCTTGGGGTTCATCACGAGGCCCCCGATGATGTCGGACGGCAGCATGTCGGGAGTGAACTGGATCCGCTGGAACGAGAGGCCGAGCGACCGGGCGAACGTCCTCGCGAGGTACGTCTTGGCAATCCCGGGAACCCCCTCCACCAGCACGTGACCTTCCACGGCGAGGGCGATCGTCAGCGCCCGAACGACCTCGTCCGCGCCGATCACGGTCTGCCCGACCGCGCCTTGCAACCGACCGAGGAGCTCGTGCGCGTCGCTCGCGGAAAGCGACGCAACGGCGCCGGTCGGTAGGGGGTCGGGGGTCGGAACGTCCTCGGCCAGGGCGGGCCCGTTCGCGCTCGGGTCATCCGGGGGCCGGGTCGGCTCGCTCACGAGGACCTCTCCAGGAGGGGCCACAGGGACTCTACCTCGGAAAGCTCCTTCTCGAACCGCTGCCGCGCCCTGACGCGCCACACCGGCCGCCTCCAGCGGGACCAGAGGTCCGTGCGAAACGGGTCCTCGACCCGATAGGCGAGCGAGTAGGTCGCCTCCAGCGCTCGCACCTCCCGGCAGGCCCGGTCGACCACGGGGTCCCTCTTCGCCCGGCGGAGGAGGGGCGGTCGCCGGACCTGGCGTAGGGAAAGGTGGTGACCTCGCGTCAGCTCGAGCAGCAGGCGGTCCCGCACGGTCAGGATACCCCCGGTCCACCGCCCCTTCCGCAGGTCCTGGTCCAGCCACGCCATCGGGTCGATCTGCCAACCGTGACGAACGGCGTACCCGCGGAACCGCGGCGGAATCGCGGGACGACTCCACAGCATCCATGCGAACGCGCAGCCGATCGCGATGAGCAGCGGGACGGCGAGCACGAGCGGCCCGGTAAGGTCGGCCGTCACAACTTCTCCACCTTGACCAGGGAGCGGAACAGTCGATCGTACGCGGACCGCCTTTCGTCGGCCCACCCGGTCCCGCCCGCTTGGTACTGGGGATCGTGGATCCGAGCGAGAACGGTCTCCGTGTACAATCTCTCGAGCAGGCTCCGGACGGCATCTCGGTCGCCGTCCGCGAGTCTTCCGAACTTCACCGGCTCATACTGCCGGTAGAGCGCGGGGAGCAGGTCGCTGAGCCGGCCCATGTCCGGACGCAGGAACTGCTTCAGGAACTGCCGATCGGAGCAGGAGGGGGGCACGGCCAGGCCGTAGGCCCGGACGATGCCGTCGAAGGCTGTGCGGTACGCGTGCAGGACGGCCCGGGCATACTCGCCCCGCTCCAAGAGGTCGCGGTCCTCCCGGAAGAACGGACTGGATTCCGGGTTCGGTTCGCCCGGGGGCCGGTGGGTCCCGTCCGCGGTGGCCGACGCGCTGGACCTTTCCCCGGGACGCGGGGGGCTCGCGGGGACCTTCCCACCGGATTCGGACGTACGGATGCCCGCGAGGCTGAGAAAGGCGCCCGAGATATCTCCTTCCGACCCTCCTTCGATGAGACGGTGGCTCCTGCCTCCCCCCGTCGAAGGGTCGACCGATAGGGACGAACGGGCGGACGAGGAATCGGGGAGGTTCCTCTAGGGGAGTATCCTGGAAACCGTCCCCGTGTACTGGCCGACACCGATGACCACGAAGACGAGTCCCTGCCCCGTGGGGTCGTTCGTTCCCATGTCGATGACGATGTAATCGAAGTAGGTGAGTGGGGTCGAGGACGTAGTGCCGGACGAATAGGTCCACGTCGCCGAACCCATCGACATCAGCCCGCCGGACACGACGAATTGGGCAAGGACCACCCCCGAGGCGTTGAATACCGTGAACCCAAGTCCGTCGGTCTCGTGGGCCACGTCTCCGGCGGCCGTCAACACTTCGAACGCTACATCCTGGAAGGTGACCGTTGAGGCTACCACCATGAGCGTATACCCTGCATGGCCCGCGGCGCATCCGTTCGTGGCGAAGGTGCTCGGGGACGGACACGCAGCTTCGACGGCACCGCCGACGGCAAACGCCGAGCCGATAGGGATCGATTGCCCGCGAGGCACGCCTCCGGTTCCGAGCTGGGGAATGAGTACTCCGAGGACGGCCCCGACGAGGAGCAGGGTGATGACCACAACGACCACGACTAGGACAGGGTCGCTGACGTGACTCGCGGCGGGTCTTGCGCCTCGTCCCGCGGGTGGGGTCCTCGGCGACGAAGCCGCTCCCGGAACGAGCGGCGGTGCCGAAGCCTGCGCAAACCCGCAGCTCGGGCAGAAGGCTCCCCCCGGGACTTGGGGCCAACCGCACTGCGGGCAGAAGAGCGGTTCCATCGTTCGAACCCGGCCTGCCGTGGGCTCAGAGAGTGCTGGGATAACATGAACCGTTCGTAAGCGAGCGCGTGTGGAGGGCGTGGTCGCGGACCGACCCCGGAGCGGCTCGGCGGGGGCGTCCGGGCGAGTCGCGGACGGTTTCACTCAAGCCAAGGGAGGGAATCGAACCCCCAGGAAACGGATCTGCAGTCCGTCGCATTAACCATTCTGCCACCTTGGCGCAGCGGAGGGCAGGGGACCGCGCCTTAAAACCGACGAGGGGGGAAACCGGTCCGGGCTAGATCGGTCGGAAACCCCGACGCAGCCGGAGGAGGACCGTTCGCCACTCGTAGCGCAGCCGACCCGGGAGTGTAAGCGATTGCCCCCCCGCGGTCGACGTGCGCTCGCGGATCGAGCGGAGGACGGCGTCGACCCCGGTCGTTCCATCCGCGAATTCCGTGTACGCCCGGCCCAGGTCGAAGAGCGCGTGGACATCGCTTCCCCCGGTGACTCCCAGACCCCGGCGGGTCGCCACCTCGGCGGCCTTGCGGTTCGCCCCAGGCGAATTGTGACCGTTCACGGTCTCGATTGCGTCGACCGGGACGCTCTCCGCAGCGGCGCGCCCGACCCCATGCGCGTGCCGGAAGGGATGGGAAAGCACGGATGCTCCGCCGTGGTCGCGGACCCAGGCGACCGTCTCGGACACCGGCCTTCCGCGAGGCGGCGCCTCAGAGACGCCGTACACCAGGAGATGCCCTTCGAGGGTGGAGACCTCGACCCCCGGCACGAGGATGAGGCCGGGGAACTTCGCCTGCAAGGCGGCGAGCTCGCCATGACCGGCCACGGTGTTGTGATCCGTCAGGGCGAATCCGTTCAACCCGACGGAGGCGAGCCCAGAGACGATCGATTCTAGGGAGAGTTCGGAGTCGGGGGAGTGTCGGGAGTGAACGTGGAGGTCGAGGCGGATGCGGCCCATCAGCGGACCTTGGCGCCGACGGCCACCGGCTCGGACGGGTGGGGGCCGCGCCCGGGTCCGAAGGCGAGCAGCTCAGCTCGGCCACCCTCTCCCCGGGCGCGTCGCACGATGACCCACGCGCCGGTGGGCCAGGAACCCGAGGCCTCGACCTCGGCCCCTCCTACGTCCACCCGGACGCGTCCTTCGGACGAAGCTCCGGTCACCTTTCCGACCGTGAGCGAGGTGGCGCCGAACTCTTCGAACGAGATCGTTCGGTCGGACGGGCCCCGGTTCTCGAGGAACGTCCCCAGTGGCGTTCCATCGGGAGGGGCGAGGAGAATGGCGCGTTCACCGGCTTCGGCGGCGAGTACCATCCCCTGCGACGTGATGCGACGGATCGTCCGTTGAGCGAGGTTGGTCAGCAGCACGACCGGACGGTCCTTGAGCGCCTCCACAGGGTAGGACGAGCGCAAGCCGGCGACCAGCGTCCGGGGGGCCTTCGCGCCGACGTCCACCTCGAGCACGTAGAGCTTGTCGGCGGAGGGGTGCACCGCGACGCTTCGTATGATCCCGGCGCAGACCGCGAGCGGAGGCCACTCACCTTCCGCGGTCGGAGGGGTCTTCGGGGCCGAAGCGGGCTCGGCCTCGGGCCGAGGGAAGAGCGGACGGATCTCTCCGAGAGCCTGCGCGACCGGGACCGGAGTGAGCGCCACCTCCCATTCCCCGGGTCCGGGCGGACCGCCGTACCCGAGCATCCGGAAGACCTCCGCGCTCGAGAACGGCAATACGGGGGAGAGCCATGTCGCGAGGGCCTTCAGCCGCCAGAGGGTCTCGTAGAGCGCGCGGTCTCGCTCCGCCTCCGGCGCCTGCCAGGGGCGGGCCTCGTGGAACTTGCGGTTCGCCTCGCGGACCTCCTCGAGCGCGAGGTCGAGGGCCTCCTTCAGGTGGACCTTCTCGTACTCCTCGGTGATCTTCGCGTGGGCGCTCTTCAGGCGCTCCCCGATTCCGGCGGTCGCGGTCCCCGAACTCCACCCCTCCGGCGGCGCTGGGACCTTGCCGGCGCAGCGGTCCCGGGCGAGGACGAGCGTCCGCTGGACGAGGTTCCCGTACTGGTTCGCGAGGATCTCCTCGCGCAGCTGATGGAACTCGTCCCAGTCGAGCTCGGTGTCGTGGTTCTGGGGAGCGAGGAGGGCGGCGTAGAACCGGATGACGTCCGGTGGGTAGTGGGCTAGGAGGGAGGGGATGAACGCATCAGCCTCTCCGGTCCGCGTCTTCGAGACCTTCTTTCCCTCGATGAG
>Ga0209039_10000766_pt1 | contig 30886 bp, 24 predicted proteins | sample BogFormECP12_OM1_FD_188238 | JGI IMG/M metagenome (GOLD analysis project Ga0209039, IMG submission 188238) | Bog forest soil microbial communities from Calvert Island, British Columbia, Canada - ECP12_OM1 (SPAdes) (version 2) | ecosystem: Environmental > Aquatic > Freshwater > Wetlands > Bog ... | reverse complement strand
CCGATGCGATTCTCAGCAGCATTGGCAGGTTTGCTTCCCGCACGCTCGCCGCACATGCCGCAGCAAATATGCAAGAAATCACTGACTCAGGAGACTAGCCGACTCCACTTGCTTTTCCCCGTTCAGCACTGGCAGCCATTTCTCTCGCACGCCCGCAAATTCGGTCCAATTCTTCTTGGAGACGGGATCCGAGGGCGGCAAGCCTAGCCGCTCGAAATTCTTGAATTGTCCCTTCTGCATGATACGGAAATCCAGATGCGGCCCGGTGGCCAGGCCGGTCATGCCCACCAAACCGATGGTCTTGCCGATTTCCACGTGTTCCCCGGCGCGCACGAACATCCGGGACAAATGCAGGTACATCGTTTCGTAGCCGTTGGAATGGGCGATATGCACCATGTTGCCGTCGCCACCCTTGCGCCCCGCGAAAACCACCCGGCCGCTTCCGATGGTCTGCACGGGCGTGCCGATCGGTGCGCCGTAATCGGTGCCCAGATGCGGGCGATAAGTTTTCAGGATCGGATGGAATCGCGACTGGCTGAAATGGGATGTCACCGGCGCACCAAATTTCAGCGGCGATTTCAGGAAAGCCTTCTGAAGGCTTTTGCCGTCCGCCGTGTAGTAGGCCGGGCGTCCCTCCGGGTCGTGAAAGAGCAGCGCCTGATATTTCCTGCCACCGTTAACATATTCCGCGGCGAAAATTTGGCCGTATCCCGCGGTTTCGCCGTTGGTGTATTTGCGCTTCTCCATCACCACGCGAAACGTGTCGCCCTTGCGCGGATCGGTGTAGAAATCCAGGTCGTAACCAAAAATCTGCGCCAGCCGCATGGCCACTTCGGCGCTTTCGCCTGCTTCTTCGACGGCGTTGAACAACGAATCTTCCAGTTTGCCGCTTACCACCGCCACTTCCGCGCGCACCGGAATCTCGCGCACTTCGGCGGCAAAGCCCGGCGTCTGCGGCACGATGCGCAGCACGCGCTCCGCGTCAATCTTGTAGTTGATTTCGCGCAGGCTTCCTTCCACCGAGCGTCCCACGGTGATCGTATTCCCGGCCCGCACTTGGCGCAGGTTGAAAGCACGTTGCGCCGCCGCGGTGGCGTCCGCCGCGTCCGCCGTGGATAATCCGAACTGCTGCAACATTCCCGCGAAATTTTCCCCGCTGGGCATTTTCTTTGCGGTGGGTAGGACCCATTCCGCGCGCAACCGCGCCCCCTCGGCTTTCGCCAGTTCCACCTGGTGCTGCGTTTCTCTCGCGGCGCTCAGGTTTTTGCGAATGGCGTATCCGTCCACCGCACACCCGGCCGCAATAAGTACTGCAATCCCCATCAAGAATCGTCGGCTCACTGCACCCCCAAAATACTTCCCTCGATTGCACGGCGCGCAACGGAAAGAAAGCCGCGCCGCACACGAACTTACGAGAATACTGCACGCCTACCTTTTGTCCCAAACCGCGGCGCACGTCAATGCAATCGCGCGCGGGGTGCGCTCAATTGGCCAAGGGTCTTTCCACGAGATTGCTCGCGCCGAGTGCGCAAATTCGCGCAGTGGAATCCTCCGCATTTGTTTTAAGTCCTTTATATTCAACCTGCGCAATCCCGCAATCGTGGTACCCGGCGTGCCATCAATACTTTTGGGAGAGTCTCATGATCGCGTTGGAAGTTCATCCCGAAATTCACGCTCGCGAACTGCGCGAGCGCCCGGCTTTTTCCACCTGCTACGAATGCCATCGGAGTTTCCGAGCGAAGTGCGAAGACCAATTGAGCCTGCAGTTGTGCGATTCCTGCTTCGACGCCGTGCGCCAGCATCGCGAACCCGTCCTCAGTGTTCACGTGAAGCCACGGCCCTGCCGCGCACTTTCCCTGTAGCAACACCCATCCTGCGGGCGTTGTCCACGACTCACTCTAGTTTTCTTTCGGGCTGATTATCTGCCGGTGGAATTGGCTGGCCTGGAAGTTGCCTTGGAGCCATCCGCAAAATAATTCTCTTCGCGCAGTCTGCGGTAAATGTGACCTGCCACTTGGGCCGCCGTGGGACCCTTCACGCGCCGTGTATTCCCGCGGAGCAACACCGCAAGGGCAATCTTCGGGTGCGTTTCATCGGCATAGCTGACGAACCAGCCGATGCGCGATGGCGTGGTGTGGTCGTCGCAGGTTCCCGTTTTGCCAAGCGGCGTTTCCTGGCCACCCGCGTCATAGCTGAGGCGTCCTGTGCCGTACAACACCGCCGCGAGCATGCCTTCACGCACTTCCGGAAGAACGTTGGAAATATTCAGGTCCCGCTTCACGCGCGGCGCGAAATTGTCCATCTCTTCCTGCGAGTGTGGATACTGCAAATAGTAGAGCGTGCCGCCATTGGCAAACGCGGCGGCCAGCGCTGCGAGTTGCAACGGGGTGATTTGGATGCCTTCCCCGAAACTCGACATGCGCGCCACTCCGCCAAAGGCCGGAGGCTGCATGGGAAACGATCCCGGATGTTCGTCGGGCAGATTGTATCCGGCAAGTTCACCCAAGCCGAGCAGGCGTCCGTACTTGGAAACCGTGTCAAAGCCCATGCGGCGGCCCAACTCCTCAAAGAACGTGTTATTGGAGTGCGCCAAGGCTTCCGTCAAATTCATGTATTTGCGGCGGCCCACCTTCAGCATGGTGTCGCTGGTGATGACATTTTCTTCCAGCGCCGCGACGGCAATCGTGGGCTTGATCGTCGAGCAGGGAATGTACCCGTCACCGAAGGCAATCTTCTGATTCACAATCGTCAGGATGCGCCCGGTATTCGGATCGACAGCGACAACGGAACCGTTGTAGCGGCCCAGGCCTTCCACAACGGCCTGCCGCACCACGGGATCATCAAACGTGGGATCATCGTCGCGCACGGAATCGGCATAAGTGGGCACGCCACGATAGCGCGCGGCGGCATGGCGCGCGTGCGAACTCGATTTCGATTTTGCATTCGCGGAATTATTAACGATGGGCTTGCCGGATGGCTCCGCGGCAGGCAGTGGCACGGCGAGTGTCACGCCCAAGCACGCCACAATCACAATTTTCCCGATTTCCCGGATCATTCGGCCCTTTATCCCTGGTCAGTCTCAGTAGTTCTAGGAGGCGTGCAGCTAAATCTACTCTAGCTGCAAGTCCCGGTCAACGTTTGTCCCCAATGAAGCAAACACGGCACCAAAGTTTTCGATGCCTGATAATAAACCGTTTAACTCTGGACACTGTCCGCTTCATGTCTGCAAGCTGAACAGGACTCGCAGACTGAGACGTAGTGTACGCATGCGGGGGACGTCCTGACAATGGTTAACTAGGTCCAGTACGCAGCTATGTGCTTTGTTTTGAACGCCTGACCGACTGGACAGCAGCAGACTGCCCAAGTGTCCATGGACAAGAGCGTTTGCCGTGCGCGCAAAGAGGCATGGCCAGACATGTCGCAATTTGCGACGCACGGCAAGAATAGAATTCGGCGGGAGAACTCGCCCTCCTCCCGCCCAATTCGTTCTGCCCGAAAAAAATCTAACTTAACGCGCTGGCCGTGCCTTGGCATCTCCGGCGGCCGCAGCAGCAGCCTTCATCGGAGCTTTGTCCGTGGGAACAGTTGCGCTGCCATTGGCGCCCGGCGTTGCCCCGGCCGTCTGCCCGGGCATGGGAATTCCCATGTTCTTGCGCAAAGCGTTTTCCAGTTTGTCGCGGATGTCTTTGTTCTCCTTCAGGAAAATCCGAGCGTTTTCGCGGCCCTGGCCCATTCTCTCGCCGCCATAGCTCAGCCACGTGCCGGACTTTTCGATCAAGCCCTTGTCCACGCCAAGATCGATCAAGTCTCCTTCGCGCGAAATGCCTTCGCCGTACAGAATGTCGAACTCCGCTTCACGGAACGGCGCGGCCACTTTGTTCTTCACGACCTTGCCACGCGTCCGCGAACCCACCACGCGGTCGCCTTCCTTGATGGCCTGGATGCGGCGAATGTCCACGCGCATGGAAGCGTAAAACTTCAGCGCGCGCCCGCCGGTCGTCGTTTCCGGATTCCCGAACATCACGCCAATCTTTTCGCGGATCTGGTTGATGAAGATCAGGCAGGTTTTCGATTTGGAGACAATCGCGGTCAGCTTGCGCAGCGCCTGCGACATCAGCCGCGCCTGCAGGCCCATCTGCGGGTCGCCCATGTCGCCTTCGAGTTCCGCCTTGGGTACCAACGCTGCCACCGAGTCCACCACAACCACGTCCACGCCGCCCGAACGGATCAGCGTTTCCGCGATTTCCAGCGCCTGCTCGCCGTTATCCGGCTGCGACACCAGCAGATTGTCCACATCCACGCCCAGCTTGCGCGCATAGCTCGGATCGAGTGCGTGCTCCGCATCGATGAACGCGGCCTGCCCGCCCAATTTCTGCGCTTCCGCGATGATATGCAGCGTTAGCGTCGTCTTGCCGCCCGATTCCGGCCCGTACACCTCGATCACACGTCCCCGTGGGAATCCGCCCACGCCCAGCGCCGCGTCCAACGACAAACAGCCCGATGGAATCACGTTCACCGGTACCAGCACATCTTTACTGCCCAGCCGCATGATCGAACCCTTGCCGTGCGTTTTCTCGATCTGCGAGATGGCCGCTTCTAATAGTTTTGCCCGTTCATCTGTCATTTCTCACCTCGGTGGAGGAAATTGGGAAACTCGCGAATAGGATTTTGGGAGGCATTCTAAAGCGGACGCCGGGAACTGCGCCGCAACTTCTCCAGGTACATTACGTTAGCGCCACATTACCACTTCGTATCTGGGAATGCTACCCCTACTTCCCTTTCGCCCTTTGCAAGCCCTGACCCGCAAAGGATTGCCGTTCAACGGTTGCAGCCATGCTCCAGGTCGTGATCCACCAGACTCGCCAATGCTCGCTGCTCCCGGCGGTCCCACTCGGCCTGCTCTTCCCGGGAAATCGAGCGCAAACGTGTCAGGTATTGCCCGCGCGTGCGCACCTCGAGCAGCTCAAATTCGAGCCTCTCATGCTCTACACAGCATAGAACATCGCAGCGCGCCTGGGTCATGGGCCACCTGTTGAAAACGTCTAGGCCCACCATACCCAAAAGGCGAACAAAAAGCAAATAGTATTTTCGCCTGGCGTTCGCCATCAACAGCACCTTCGCCTTTTGCCATGTCACCATTCGGGGGCGTATGGACAAGACCCATTCACCAACTTCAAGCGGATTGTCACGCTTGTCTGGTTCGGTATACGTGGGATTTCTGAGTAAGCGCATTGGGTCTTGAAACTAGCCGAAACTGCTGCCGAGGGGCCATAAGGATAATGTGCTGTGCGCATCTTTAGTCGCACGTTCGCTCGATCCATGAGCGAAGCTCGGATTGTTCTGGCGGGAAACGAAGCGTGTCCTTGGGCGTCCGTAACCTTGGTCTCAACCCATTGTTCCCGCCTGCCGGAGAAGACGGCAGTTTGGTTTGTCTCGGCGCCAGCCACCGATAATCCGCTTGAGTCCACAACTTGGACCCGCCATTCTGGGATCTCCGTCGACGTATACGGAACGAAACTGCACCCAAAGAAGAGCAAAGCGGTGGTCCCAGCGACAATCAGAGACGAGGCTAGGCTGGGTGTTCGCATTTCTCCGCTCCAGTCATTCAGTGTTCGTACTTGTAGAATCCTTTTCCAGATTTGCGCCCTAGCCATCCCGCCGCCACATACTTCTTCAGCAGCGGGCAGGCGCGATATTTCGGATCGCCCAGGCCTTCCAGGAGCACATTCAAAATATCCACGCACACATCCAGGCCAATGAAATCGGCAAGTTCTAGCGGCCCCATGGGATGATTCATGCCCAACTTCATCACCGCATCCACCGCTTCCGGCGTGGCCACGCCTTCCATTACCGCGTAGGCCGCTTCATTGATCAGCGGCATCAGTACGCGGTTGGAAACAAATCCGGGCGCGTCGTTCACGGCCACGGGCGTCTTGCCGAGTTTCCTGGCCAGCTCCATGGTGGTGGCAAACGCCGCGTCGCTGGTCTGCAGCGCGCGGATCACTTCCACCAGCGCCATCACCGGCACGGGATTCATGAAGTGCATGCCCACAAAGCGATCCGGCCGCGTAGTCATCGCCGCCAGCGCGGTCACCGAAATCGAAGAAGTGTTGCTAGCCAGGATCACCTCGGGGCGAAGCACCTTGTCGGCTTCCATCAGCACCGCCCGCTTGATCTCGAGTTTTTCCGGCACCGCCTCCACCAGAAAATCCGCCGCCGCGATGGCCGCAAAATCCGTGACCGGCTTCAACCGCGCCAGCACCACAACCTTCTCCGCTTCGCCAAGCTTCCCTTTCTTCACTTCGCGGTCCAGGTTCTTGCCGATCGTCTCCATGCCGCGCTGCAAAAAGCGTTCTTCCACGTCGCGCAAAATCACGTTGTAGCCCGCGCGGGCAAACACGTGCGCAATGCCGTTCCCCATCGTCCCCGCGCCCAGCACCGCCACCGTTATGATGGAATCGATCGTCACGAATCACCCCCCCCCCCGCATTTTTCGAAGCGAGCCCCGTCGAGAAACCCAAGCATGCCTGCCAGCCAAAGCAAGGTCAAGCGTGCCTCTCCGCGCCCGTCCCGTGGCTGTCCTTCTTGGAGGAGAGCGCCGCAAGCCACGCCGCAAGCGTCGCGAACTTTTCGTCCTGCGTCCACGGTGAGCCAAACGGACGCCCCAGTTCCGTGATTCGCCGCAAGAGCCTGGGCCGCGGCGCGCGCAAAGCCTTCGCCGCCTGCTCCAAGAGCTCGCGCTCTCGAATGGAAATTATTTCAATCCCGCAGAGTTCGCTCGCCTGCAATAGACATTCGCGGAAAAGTTCTCCGTCGGCCGTATGAATCAACGCATGCGAAGCAAGAATCTTCTCAAGTTCAGGCAGTGGCCTTCCCGAAGCCAGCAAAAGAGCCCCGCGGCTCAATGTGTAGCCGCGCCCCTCCAAATCCGCTTGCAGCCCGTGAATCGCCCGGCACGCAAGCTCTCTCCCCTTCTCTCGCACACCTGAAATAAACTCGCGCGCCTCCGGCAACCCCATTCTCTCACCCGTGTGATACGGCTGACGGAATCGGTACGTGAACGTCTCCACCAACTGCAACCGTTCGCGGTGCAACACTACTGGCGCACCCTTCTCCACACACACCGCCACCACCGCACTCCATCCCGAGTGCACACGAAATCCCACCGTTACGTTTTTCATGAAAGCCTCCGCGGCAGAGGAAAGGGAGGAGGCTAAGAATGTACGCGGCCACCGGCAAAGTCAAGCAAATCTCTCCGCGCTCACCCCGGCGATTGGCCGTCGACAACTTCGCGGACGATTTCCCGCGCATGGCCTTCATCTTTGGGAAGAACATACAGGGCAGCCCGACTCCCTTCCCGGTCGGCGCGGCAGCAAATGCTATTCTCATGCAAAGCGGCGACAAGAAAATCGCTCGGCTCGCCCGTCTCTGTCTCCCAGACTTTGGCGGTGGCATCTTCTTCGAACCACCCCGCTTCATCGCCCGCTGTCGGAGGACCCGGTATGTCTTCGCTTTCTACTGGCGCCAGCGTCGGCAGCTTGCGCATTGGATCTGACCGGTCTTCCAGAAGTTTCTGCAGTTCCTGCGTGCCCACCTCTTCGATGTCCACGGTTCCGTAGGCTTCCTTGACCGCCGCTTCGGCCTTCTCAAAACGCGAGAAGGGCACGCCAATCTCATACGCGGGAAAGTTGCTCAAGTTGAACAGATGATCGCGCCGGAACACGGTGTTGTGCGCAATGCCGGCATCATCCAGAACACCGCACAACTCCGCGTGCAGCCGGGAATCGTCGCCCTTCCAAAACGAGCAGAACGGGTCTTCATTGGGATCACCGGGGTCTGCCAGTGGACGCTCCGGCCCCTGCGCGTAGTGCGGCTCCCACACCAAATCGAGATCGCAATCCGCGCAACGCGTGAATCCCGGCCGATACTCCGCTTTGCATTGAGGACAAATCATCTTGTTCGCCTTCCCCTCTCGCGTGTCACCCAAACTATCTCACAAAGAGTCCTCGGGAGGGCGCGGCTTCAGCAATTGAGATAAGACACCGTCCGGTCATTTCGAACGGAGTCTGCGAAGTGAGAGACGGTTTTCCATCGCACGTTTCTTGTGCGATGAAATCTCTCTCCTCGGCCCGTCAACCGAAGAGGAAGGGCAAATACCCGCTCACCATCTGCAAACTGACGCGCAATGGGCGGGAGGCTTTCGAGGTCTATTCGGTGAAGATGCGCTTCGTCACCGGCCAGCCCTCCAAGTCATAAAGAATTGTCATTCCGAGGGCGGGGTTTGCCCGAGGAACCTGCTTTTTCCTTACGGTCGAGGTAAAGCAGGTTCCTCGCTTCGCTCGGAATGACATGTTTTGAGGTTTTGCAAATAATTGCAAACAAAGGGGTTTTCTACTTGGTTCTTTGCAACTATTCCCGCAAAACTGCTGCGTCTTTTTCACCCTCTCCCCCGTATTCAAGGTAGTATGAGCGCACAAGCATTCACCCTGATGGCTGCAAAATCCCCGCTGCTCTTCGCGGGTCTCATGACTGACGATAAGCAAACCATTGCTCTCGGCCTGCGCCGCCGCGATCCCGACCTGCTCGACCAGCTCATCGAGCAGTACCAGCAGCGCCTCTATCGCTATCTTCTTTTCCTTACCGGTAATCCCGCGCTGGCCGAAGACTTCTTCCAGGAAACCTGGGTCCGCATCCTCGAGCGCGGCGACCAGTACAACGCCAAAGCCAAATTCGAGTCCTGGCTCTTCGCCATCGCGCGCAACCTGGTGATTGACGCCTCGCGCCGCAAGAAATTCTCGAGCCTCGAGGCTCTGGCCGATCCGGAAACGCAGCAACCGTTCGAGCCGCCCGACCTTCACGCCACATCCGCGCTGCAAATGCTCCTCACGCGCGAAAACCAGCAAGCCGTGCAAGTTTCGCTGCTCAAGATTCCGGTTTACTACCGCGAAGTCCTGCTGCTGCGTTTTCACGAAGAGCTGGGCCTGGAAGAAATCGCCGCCGTCCTCGCCGCTCCTATTTCCACCGTGAAGTCCCGGCTGTACCGCGGCCTGGCCGCGCTGAAATCCGCTCTCTCGGAAGGTGCCGCATGAACGAAACTCTTCACCAGCGTGCCCAAAGACTCCTGGCGGAATCTCTTGTGGAAGGCATCGCCGCGCCCGATCAATCCTGGCTGGCGCAACATCTGCGCGAGTGCGCCGATTGTGCGCGCGACGCTTCTGCCACACAGGATGCTCTGCAGGCCCTTCGTAGCGTGCCAGTTTCCGTGCCGCGCGATCTGGTGGCCCGCACGCAGATGCGCGTTCGCCTGCGCGCCCAGGAAGCCGGTGAATCTTCGCGCACCAACTTTCTCCTCTGGATCATCACGGCCGCAAGCTGGCTGCTTGGAGTTTTCAGCGCGCCGCTGATCTGGCGCGGCTTCGCGTGGTTCGGCGGCGAATTCGGTGTGCCGCGTCTGGCCCTCGAAATGGGGTTCGTGCTGTGGTGGGGCATTCCGGCGCTGTTGGCCGTGGGCGCGGTGCTGTACCAGCGCGCCGTGGCACAGAATTTCGCGGGATCGCGTTTGCAACGCGCGGTGAAGTCTCCGCGCTGAGTTTGTGATTGGCTTGTAGTGAATGGTTTTTGGTGGTCTGGAAAACGAGGCAACTATGTCTGACATGTGGAATGAACGTATGCGGCTCATCCGTTTCCGCCGGAAGCGCGAGCACACCACTTTTCGCGAGGTGCTCGGCTTGATTCCACGCTGGCTCGTGTGGACCTGCGTGGTGCTCTACGTCTTAGCACTGGTCATCGCGATTCCCGTCAATCTGCGTCTGGGCGGAGACATGTTTCCGCCGGAACTTCACGATCAGCCACTGGTGGCATCGCTAGCCCTTGGCGGGTTGGTGACGCTGGCAGCGATCATCCTTTCCGCCACGTTCTTCATGTTCGGTTTCGTCTACCGCGACGCAAAACGCCGCGGCATGAATGCCGGTCTGTGGACCCTCTTGGTTCTCATTCTTTCCCCGGCGTACGGCATCATCGGCTTGATCATCTACCTGCTGGTACGCGAGCCGCTGCCCTACACTTGCCCGCAATGCGCCGCAACCGTTTCCGCCCGTTTCAATTTCTGCCCCAACTGCAAGTGCAACTTGCACCCGGCATGCCCGCACTGCCAGCGCGAAGTCTCCGATTCGGACAAGTTCTGCCCCTACTGCGCCGCAGCTCTGACCCATTCGCCGGCGTCCACTTCGCCGCCTGCGCCGGACGATTCCCTAAGCTGAGATTATCTTGCGAACCGGGGAAGGCGTGAAGCTCACGCCTTCTCCTCGTGATACTCCATCTCTGTGTTCACGGCCCAAATGTTGGCCTTGTCCGTTCGCCCCGCGGCGATGTTGTCCACCGCAACCATGGCCGTCAGCATCGAGTGATCCTGATTGTTGTACTTGTGCATGCCATTGCGCCCTATCAGGAAGAGGTTCTCGTAGCCGTCCAAAAATTCCCGGACTTCCCCGAATCGCTCGTACGCTCCGAAATACGCCGGATACGCCTTGGGCACCCGCTCGACGTGCCAATCCACCACTTCGCGCGCATCAATGATCCCAATTTTCTCCAGCTCCGCCATCGCCAGCCGCGCCATCTCTTCATCCGGGAGCTTCCACAGTTGCTCTGACTCATAGCAGAAATATTCCACGCCGATCCACACCTTCGTTGCGTCCTTCACCAGGTAAGGGCTCCAGTTATTGAAGATCAGCAGGCGTCCCGCGCGAACCTCGGGATCCTGCAGGTAGATCCACGTGTCGGCAACGAGCCCGCCGGTGGCGTTCGCGCGATCCTTGATGCGCAAGGAATTCAGCAGCAAACCCACGGCGATGAAATCGCGATATTGCAGGCCCGCGGCCACTTGCCGCACGTTTTCAGGAGCGGGACAATCGAACAAGCCCACGAGTTCTTTCACCGGCATCGTCGAGAAGACGAAGTCGCACGCAATGCGCTCTTCCCTTCCCGCGTCGTCAACCACTTGTACGGCCCGCACGCGCGAGGCAATCGTTTCCAGGCGCAGAGGTTGCGTGCCGCGCAGAATCTCCCCGCCCAGCGCTTCCACCTTGCGCGCAACTTCCTGCCACATTTGCCCAGGGCCGTATTTCGGGTACAGGAACTGCTCGATGAGTGAAGTTTCCGTCTGCTTCTGACTGATGTCCCGCGCGCCCCGGCCGAAATCCTGTTTCCAGAAGTGCACAATGCTCCCGCGCATCGAGAGGGTTTTGATGCGCTGCTCGCCCCACGCCGCGCTGATCTTCTGGCACGGCACTCCCCAAACCTTTTCCGTGTACGACTTGAAGAAAGTGAGGTACAGCTCCTTCCCAAATCGCCGGGTGAAAAAGTCCTCCAGGTTCTTGACGGGCTGCGATGAGAAAAGAGCCGCACGCGCGTAGCTCAATAGGATGCGCAGAGTTCGCGTCAAGCCAAGCTTGGAGAGCGTGTCGCGGCTTATCTGCACGGGGTAAGCGAAGAATTTCCCCAGAAAATAGATGCGGCTTTGCCTCCGCCGCAGCAGCATCACTGCTTCGGGATTTGGCGCGATCCCCGCGGCACCTTCGGCAGCCACAGCAGCCTTCTGCTGCACGACAATCTCGGCGCCGCCAAGCGCCCCGATTCGCCGCGTCTTTTGCTGGTAGGTGATCGTGGCTACGGGAGCCGCGCCCGGCTCTAGCGGCAAGTGCATCAACCACCAGTTCATCACGCGATCCGACTTTGAAAAAAAACGATGCCCGCCGATGTCCATCAGGTTCCCGCGGTGCTCGACCGTCCGCGACAGTCCGCCCACCTCGGCGTTTTTCTCCACCACAATCGGTCGCACGTCCGTGCGCGTCAGCAGCTCGTACGCCGCCGTAAGCCCCGCCGGCCCCGCCCCAATAATCACCGCCGTCCTTTTTCTCTGTGCGCCCATTCCCCGCCAATTCCGCGCAGCCGTGTCCGCAACAAACCATCGCCCCCAAATTGTACTAGGGAATAGGAAGCGACAGCTCGGCCAAGGGTCCCTGGGAGAGAGGAATGGCGCAGCTCATGTGCTCATGTCAAAATGGCCACGGGCATAGGGAGCCGCAAATGAAGCAAATGCGAGCAAGCACGTTTAAGGCGCACTGCCTGAAGGTCATGAATCAGGTGCGGGCAACCGGAGAGGCTATGGTGATCACGAAACGCGGGGTTCCACTAGTCAAGGTGATTCCCGTGGAGCCGCAGGAGCCTGACCTCTTCGGCTTCATGGCGGGTGAATTCGTCATCGCCGGGGACATCGAGTCTTCCCCGCTTCCCCTAAAGCAACGGAAGGTAGTGCAAAAGTGATTCTCTCGGATACTCGGGAATTGAGCTGTGAGGGATTCGGGGGCGAAGAGAACTCCGCCCCCGGTGTGAATCTGCGCGATTAGCTGGCAGCGCCCGCAGAGCTTTGCTGCATCTCGTCCGCGCTCGGGCCATAAAGACCTGGAACAGGAATGCCAAGCTGGCGATAGTACATCGTCAATTGGCCGCGATGATGGATGATATGGTTGAAGACCATGCCGCGAAGACAAGCCACCCGAGGCAGAGTAAAGATCGTTTTCCCGCCAGCTAACAGTGACCACCCCTTCATCATGTCCGCGTCGCTGGCCTTGGCAATCGCCGCGCGAGCTTCTGCCACACCTTTATCGAACTCCGCAAGAACCTGCTGGCGGTTCTCCAGTTTTGGCGGCTGGTAGCCGGGTCCGCCAACGGGAGCGTAGTCGAACTGCTCGGTGTTCAGAGTCATCGTGGCCCAGCCGGGCAATGTGGCGAGGTGTAGGCCGTACCAGCCGACCGTGCCGCACTTTTCGTGGAGCTTCCAGTTCCAGCGATCGTCGGGTAAACGCTCCAGCGTCTTGCGAGTGTTGGCCATTTCCTGATCGAATTCGGGAAGCATAGCTTGTCCAATGGTCATTGCGATCTCCTTTGCGGAATATGGATACGAGGCCGGGCGATCATAGGCGAATAAAAAGCGAATGTCAAGCCTCTTTTGTGCTACACTCGCTTCTCCCTTCTCCCGCACCCTTTCCCCAGCACTCTTAGTTGCCGGGATGGCGAGGGAGGTTACCTCAATTCCCCGCGCCGCCCAAGACCATGCAGCCAAGGGTTGACACGCCGCCGCGGAAGGACAAAATGTCCCTATGCCACATCAATTCTTGACGTCCTACCTGCAGGATTCCATCGAACTCTTTCGCAACTACAAGAAACTCGCGGAGCGCGCGATGGAGCAATGTCCCGACGAAGGACTCTTCTCCACGCTAGATGGCGAATCCAACTCCATCGCCATCGTCGTCAAACATCTGGTGGGCAACATGCGCTCGCGCTGGACCGATTTCCTGACGAACGATGGCGAAAAGCCGGATCGCCATCGCGACACGGAATTCGAGGAGCAGGCCAAGTCGCGCCAGGAGCTTCTGGCTTCGTGGGAACGCGGCTGGAAATATGTATTCGACGCGCTGGGCGGCTTGAGCGACGCCGATCTAAGCCGCACCGTTACCATTCGCACCGAGCCGCACTCCGTGATGCAAGCCATCAACCGTCAGGTGGCGCACTACTCGTATCACGTCGGTCAGATCACCTATTTGGCGAAGCACTTCGCCGCACAATCCGGCAAGTGGACCGCGCTCACGGTCCCGCGCAAACAATCCGCCCAGTTCAACGCCAAAGTCGCCTCCGGCCAGGCCTCCCAGCGATGACCAAAACTTTGTTCGAGATGGGCAAGCCGGAAGGTGGCGAGCTGAAGCTGAACGACGCCCAGCGCCGCGCCATCACTCATGGCGAAGGACCGCTGCTGGTGATCGCGGGCGCGGGCACCGGAAAAACGCGCGTCATCACGGAGCGCATCCGGCACCTGCTCGAATCGGACGCTTCCCTGCTCGGCGAAAACATTCTTGGGTTGACGTTCACCAAGAAAGCCGCGGGCGAAATGAAGGCGCGCGTGGTGAAGGCCGTCGGCGAGCGCGGCAAAGATGTGGTGCTGGCGACGTTTCATTCCTTTTGCGAGACGCTGCTGAAAGAAGTGGACCCCAACTGCCTGCCGCTCGAAAAAGTGGACCACTGGATCCTGCTGCGGCGGAATCTGGCGCGCCTAAAACTCGAAAAGTACCGCCGCCTGGCGGAGCCTGGGCAATTCCTCAGCGATTTCATCACTTTTTTTTCGCGTTGCCAGGACGAACTAGTCTCCAGCGAGGAATATCAAGCCTACGCCGATCAGCTCGCGGCGGAACTCCAAGCGGAAAAGAGCACGCTCGACGATGACACTTTCAAGGAGCGCGCCGAACAAGTCGCACTCCAACAGGAAATCGCCCGCGCCTACCGCGCCAGCGAGGAAATCCTGAAAGAAAAGCGCGCGGTAGCGCTGAACGGCCTGATCACCGAAGCCGTCGCGCTGCTCAAAAAGGACGCGAAGCGCCGCCGCCAGCTTCAGGAACGTTTCACGCACATCCTCGTGGATGAATTTCAAGACACCAACATCGCGCAACTCGAATTGCTGCATCTCCTGAGCGCGGAGCCCCGCAACATCGTCGTCGTTGGCGACAACGATCAAGCCATCTATCGCTTCCGTGGCGCCTCTTTCGGCAGCTTCAAGCTTTTTCTCCAGCGATTCACCGGCTGGAAGGAAGGCCAGGACTCCACGCCCTATCGCGTGGCGCTCATGGATAACTATCGTTCGACGCCGAACATCCTGCGCGTAGCCACGCAGGTGATCGGCCAAAATGAAGTCAGCCCCGAATTCCCCAAGAAAGTTTTGCAGCCAAACAATGCCGAGGGCGAGAAAATTCGCATCGTGGAGATGGAGACGCCCGAGGACGAGGCCACATGGGTGGCGGATGAGCTCGAACGCCTGCACAATGCGGGCCGCCGCTGGAAAGAGTTTGCCGTGCTCTACCGGCAGCACGCGCATCGCGACAACCTGGTGGAAGAGTTATCGCGGCGCAAAATTCCCTTCGTTATCAGCAAGCTTTCCATTCTGGAGCACCCGCTGGTGCGCGACGTCCTCGCCTATCTGCACCTGATCGCGCTGCCCTACGACGACATCGCCTGCGCCCGCGTTCTCTCCGCTCCGGCCTGGCATATGACCCCGCAAGATCTGGTGCGCCTGGCGGAACGCGCGACCAGGAAACGCGGCACGGCGCTTTACGATGTGCTGCAAGCGCCGCAATCGGAGCTGCCCTTTGACGCATCGCACACGGCCCTGCCGACACTCCTGGAGTTTCTGGGCGCGCAACGCAAAACGATACGGCGGCGGACGGCGCGCGAAATCCTTGGCGACCTCATCGAATGGCTGGAAGTGCCGCAGCGCGCCTCCACGCAAGACCGCAAGTACGTCAACCAGCTCGGCCAATTCATAAAGGACTGGGAACCGAAAAGCGAAACGAGGGGCTTGCCGGAATTTCTGGAATACCTGGACTATTTCCAGCAAGCCGGCGGCACGCTCAGCCTTGAAGACGACGCGCCCGGCGATGCCGTGCAACTCATGACCGTGCATGGCGCCAAGGGCCTGGAATTTCCTCATGTTTTCGTGCTGCGCGTGAATTCCGGCGCCTTTCCGCCGCGCAACCGCTCGCCGCTTTTCGAATTCCCCGATCGCCTGATGAAGGAGGAATTGCCGGAGGGCGATTTCCACATCCAGGAAGAGCGCCGTCTTTTCTATGTAGCCCTGACGCGCGCGAAAGAACGGCTGACCATCACCACGCTCACCGAGAAGAAGGGGAAGGTGCCCGTCTTCGTCGAAGACATCGTGATGGAACCCGCCATCAAGCGCCGCGACATTTTGCAACTCGCCCCAAGAAAGAAGGGCAAGCCGGCAGCCGCCGCGAATCAACAAACGGAAGCGCAAGCGGGCGAATTGTTCGGGACAAAAGAAGGGCCGCCCAAGATCTTTTCGCGCATCGCGAACTGGGCGGAGGAATTCCATCCGCCAACGCCGGAGCCGCTGAAGCTCAGCAGCTCCGCGGTGGAAAACTACCGCAAATGCCCACAACAATATGCTTTCAGCTATCTCTGGTCGTTGAAGGAGGGGCCGCGCGCCACGCTGAGTTTCGGCAGCGTGATGCATACAACCATCAAGCGCTTCCTGGAGCAACTGAAGAAGGGCGCGAAGCTCCCCTTCGAAGAAGTGCAGCGCATCTACGAAACGGAATGGAGCAGCGCCGGTTATGAAGACGAATACCAGGAAGCCGAATACAAGAAAGACGGCCTGGAGCAGCTAAAAACTTTTTGTGAAGCGATGCTGCAAGCCCCGCCGCATATCCTGGAGCAGGAAAAGGGCTTCGAGCTGCCGTTGGCTAATGATGTGATTCTGACCGGGCGCATGGATCAGGTGAACAACCTGGGGCGCAAAGACGTGGAGATCGTGGATTACAAAACGGGCAAACCCAAAAAAGAGGCGGACGCGCGAAAGGACTTGCAGCTCAGCATCTATGCGCTGGCGGCAAAAGAGATTTTCGAGTGGAATCCCGTGCGCCTGGCCTTCCACTACCTGCAAAACAACCAGATCCAGGTGACCACCCGCGACGCCAAACAGCTTGACGAAGCCGAGAAGATCGTCCAGGACACGGCGGGCAACATCCGCGCCGGCGAATTCCCCGCCAAGGTGGTCTTCGCCTGCCGCACCTGCGCCTACAAACCGATCTGCCCAGCCCATGAAGAGTCCCTCACGGGCTCCGGAGGGTAACCCGCTTTCCGCTTCCAGTTTACGTCTGCAACGATTGCGCGGGCACCGTCCAATCTGTATCACAATTCCGAAAGTTGCCTGGTGATAATGGAAATCAGCGATTGATTTCCCGCACTCTCAGTGTTAGCTTGTCGAGTAAAGTTCTTTAAGAGATACCTATGAAATCTACCCTTCTTTCTTTCCTCTTGTTGTGTCCAAGTCTGTCCGCTTACGCGCAAAATGCCTGCCCTCCCTTGCAAGCGCCCGCTCCTGACCCGCAAATCCTGATTACGCCACGGCAGGAGATGGAATTGGGAGGGATTCTGCGCCAGCAATTGGAAAGTGAATTCCAGGTAATCGATGACGATCGCCTGACGGGCTATTTGACAAAGGTCGGAAATTCGGTAGCTGCACAGCTTCCAGACGTCGGGTTGCATTACACGTTTTTGGTGTACGACCAGCCGGAAATTCAGGCATTTGGCATGCCCGGGGGGCGGATCTATGTCTCGCGGAAGATGGCCGCGTTTCTGCGCAGTGAAGATGAACTAGCGGGACTCCTGGGCCATGAGATGGGACACATGGTGGCCCGCCAACAGGCTGCGGAACTCTCGCGAATCTTCCGCGAAGTTCTGGGCTTGAAGAGCCTGCCTGAAGACGAAGACCTCTTCGCGCTCTACAATCAGGTGATCGAAACTATGCGGCTGAAGAAAAGACGTGCCGGCCCTTCGGGTGAGGAAGGCCACGGGCAGATGGTAGCCGATCAATTGGGGATGCAAGCCACCGCGCGTGCCGGGTATGCCATGCAAGAGTTTCCGGGTTTTCTGGACCGGCTGATGCAAACCAAAGGAAAGACCGGCAGCTGGCTTTCGGATCTGTTCGGTTCCACCAAGCCCGACTCGAAGCGACTCCGAGTGGCTCTGAAAGATCTGACTGCTGTGCCGAAGGATTGCCTGGCAAAACGAGTCTCGACGGGAGCCGATGAGTTCGCCCGGTGGCAAGCAGCGATGCTGCATTATCGCGGCACCGGCCACGCCGAAAGTCTGAAGGGAGTGGCGGAGCGCAAAGTTCTGAAAGATCCGCTCCGCGGAGACATCACGCAATTTCAATACAGCAAAGATGGAACCTATCTTCTGGCGCAAGACGAGGGCGGCATCTACGTGCTGACGCGCGATCCCTTGAAGTTTCTTTTCCGTATCGATGCGCCCGAAGCGGAAGAAGCGCAGTTCACACCGGACGGGCAGAATGTCGCATTTTTCGACACCGCGCTGCGCGTGGAAACGTGGAGCATCGAAAAACAGGAACAAACCGCAATTGCCGACGTACCCACGGTCAGGCGCTGCCGGCAGACTGCGTTGTCTCCGGATGCCAAATTCCTGGCGTGCTTCCAGCAGGACACGACTCTGACGGTGTTTAACGTCGCTACCGGGGAAACAGTTTTTCAAAAGGAGAAATTCTACGACTACGATTCTGACTGGAGCGGGTACGGCAGGTTGATGAAATTCCTGTTCCTCCTCATGCATCATGACGTCGTGACTCTGCGATATTCGCCGGACGCGCATTACTTTGCTGCCGGGTCCGAAACAGGGGAAGCGTTCGCCGTGGATCTGACTACGGCGCAAAAGGTGAGCCTTTCTTCCTCCCTGAAAAATTTGATGACCTATTCCTTCACCTTCCTGGGGCCCGACAAGATTCTCGGCGAGGACACCTCCAATCCAAAGAAATCCGCGATTGTGGAATTCCCTTCCGGGAAAACTCTGGATCACGTGGAATTAGGCGGTGCGCATCTCAACGCCGCGAGTAATCCACGGTACGTGCTCCTCAGGCCCCTTGGCGACAATCCGGTCGCGGTTCTCGATCTGGAATCAAAACCCGAGGCGGGACATCGAAAGGTCAGCTTTACCAACAGAAACTCGGCAATCGATGTGTGGGGCAAGGAATTTGTCTCCGAGCGTTTGAATGGCGAGATCGGAGTCTACGAACTACCCGCAGTGACACGCAGCAAAGTGCTCCAACTTCCACTGGGCAAGTTGGGCGGGTTGCAGACCGCGGTGGCCTCGCCGGACCTGCGGTGGTTGGCCATGTCCACCGGTACACGCGGCGGCGTGTGGGACGTGGAGAAGAACGAACGGCCAGTCAACGCGCGCGGATTTTCGCACGTTTCTTATACGAATACTCCGGCGTTCTTTTTGGATTTCCCGGAGTTTGAAAAAGCAAGCCGGCAGATCGTCATCGTCAGCCCGGTAACGCAGCAGTCGCGCGCGCGAGACATCACCAAGGAAGAGGACCTCCGTTTTTTTGGGGACACCTGCCTGCGCGTCAAACACAATGACAACAATCAGCATTCGAGCTGGAATGTGGTAGTGGACGCGCTGGACTTGGCCAGCCTGAATCCCCTGTGGTCACGCAGCTTCCCGAAGCAAGGTCCCTCCATGGAGGGCTCGCCAGAGACAGGCCAGTTGTTGATGGGTTGGAAGGCGCGAGCGGAAGGGTTGAAGGACGAACTCGCCCGTGACCCGAAATTGCAGGCGCACTGGCCCAAGGACAAACCAGAGGAGGGAGATTTCTTCTGGGAGGTGTTGAATGTGCGTGACGGGACCACGCTAGGGAGTGTCTATATTCGCACTGGCAAGTATTCGTTCTTCCCGGAATACTGGAACGCAGCCGGCGACTCCCTGGTCATTGCGGACAACCAGCACCGCGTGTTGCTCTATTCCATTGCCTCGGGGGAACAACGCGCGAAGTGGTTTGGAGACCGTCCCAAGCTATCGAGGCACGGCGGCCAGCTGTGCCTGGCAAACGGGCGCGCTCATCTGCTCGTCTATGACGTCAAAACATTGAAGCAAACTAATGAATACTTCTTCGCGGATCCGGTAATGCTGAAGCTTTTTTCGGAGGATGGCAAGCGATTGCTCGTAATGACGAGTGATCAGACGCTCTTCGTGCTGGACCTTGCGAGTGCAGATGTAACCTCCACACTCGCAAGCCAGTAGAGGGTGTGACAAGCGGGCGTGTTGGGACACAACCGGACAAAGCAAAGCGCCCCGACCAGGCCAGGGCGCTTCGTTAACCTAAACTGAACAGACCCCGATTATTTCCCCTTCTTCGCCGGCTTCTTCTCCATCTTCTTCCCTTTTTTCATGGTCGTCGTTCTCCTTCACTCGTTCGTTACCCGGTCTTGAAGCGGGTGCGGAGAGCCTGCTGCACCCCATTCTCACCCTCGCCATCCGTATACGGAGGCGTGCGCCGGGTGTCAAGAGGAAACCGATGAAAGAGGAGCGGCGGCGGTTATTTGGGGGCTTCGGTAGCGAACGTTCCGCCGTAATAGCCTTTGCGCGTAAGGATGGTCATGCCCTCGCGGCGAACACGCACTTCCAAGGTATGGTAGTCAACCTTGCGCTCGCCTCTGGGCGCAAAAGCCAGGGTGTACTGGTTGCGAGCCTGCTCGCTGATGCGGGAATAGAACTCCTCGAACGTGCCGCTCTTCGTCCCAAAGTAGACGTCACCGCCCGTATCGTGCGCGTATTCCACCAGGCGGCTGAATTTCCGCTCAAAATAGGCGCTGCCGACGGCCACGCTGTAAACCGAGATCCCCTGTCGGAGAAGTTCCGCGCGGGTTTCGTCATAATTGTGCGTATTGAACTTGGGGCCATTCTGCCCGTCGGAAATCAGCAGGATGACCTTGCGGCGGTCGCGCGAGGGACGATCCTGAAGCAACTCGGCTGCGGCGTACACGGCGTCGTCCAGCGCCTTGGTGGGCTGGCCCTTAATGGCGATTAGCGAGGGGTCGTTCATCGGGGCGCCCGGGGCCGGGGCGCCGTTGATCGTAGGGCCTTCAAAGGGACCACCGGCAGGCCCGACGGAAGCTTGCGCCTTAGAGGAAACGTCCTTGCGCTGCAATTCGGTAATGAGCTTGTCCTGATCGCGGGTGAAGCCGTGACCTTCATGAAAATACTGGTCAAACGTGCAAATAAAGGCTTCGTCGCTGGCGCTCAAGCCGCCCACAATGGCGCGCAGGCTGGGCTCAACCTGGTCGGCGTCCTTGCGTTTCAGGTCGTTGTCAATCAGCACCACCAAAGAGATGGGAAACACTTCGGCAGAAAAAAAAGTGATGCGCTGCTCGACATCATCCTCAAAAATGCGAAATTCGTCCTTCCGCAGGTCGGCCACCAGATTGCCCTTGCGGTCCTTGACTGTCACAGGGACTACCACTAGCGTGGGATTCAGGACAATCGTGGTTGGAGTCTGACTGTTGGGCGCGGCCTTCGGGGCCTGCGCTGCAGCCGGGGGCTTGCCCGGTGTATTGGCCGCAGGCTCCTGCGCAAGAACGAGGGGCGTCAACAGCAATAAGGATACGGCAAGGGCGAGTTTCCGCGTTTTTCGTGGACAATTCATGGTCATCAGGCCAAACTTTCCTGAGCGAATCCGGAGATTAGCGTCCTATATCTATTATACGACGCATCCCCGGAGCAGGCTGGTTGCATCGAACTCTGGTATTGATGCTTCAAAGCGGGCTTTGGATGCGGTGCCAGAACTGGGACGCGCGGTTAGGCCAGACGTAAACACCAACTAAGGATACCGGGAAATCTTGAAAATCGAGAAAGAGAATATGCCATTGTGCAAGAAAACCTGGATGCAAGGTTTGGCGCTTTGCGCGGCGCTGGCCATAGCCATGCCGGCGCTGCCGCAAGCACAGACGCAGAACCAGGGCCAGACGCCGCCGGTAATTAAGTCCGAAGTCACCCTGGTCAACCTGTTCGCCACCGTGCGCGACAAGAACAAGCGCGTTATCACGGACCTGAAGCAGGACGACTTCAAGGTCCTCGAGGACGGCCACGAGGAGAAGATTGCCTTTTTCTCCAAAGAGATGAACCTACCCATCACGCTGGGCCTGCTGCTGGATACCTCCGGAAGCGAGCAGCGCAATTTGCCCTCCATCCAGGACGCCGGAAGCCGTTTCATCCACCGCGTTCTGCGCAAGGGCGATGAGGCCATGGTCATGTCCTTCGACTCCGACGTGGACTTGCTCTCCGATCTTACCGATGACCGCAGCCAACTGGACCGCGCCATCAACAAAGCTCGCATCAACATGCCGGGCGGCGGCATGATCGCCGGTAACCCAGGGCCCATCGGCGGGCAGCAGATCACCGGCACCGCGCTTTATGACGCGATCTACCTGGCGTGTGGAGAAAAACTGAACGGCGAAGCGGGGCGCAAAGCGCTCGTCATCGTGACCGACGCGCAAGACGAAGGCAGCAAGGTGAAGCTGGAAGAAGCCGTCGAGGCAGCCCAGCGTACCGACACGGTAATTCACATCTTGTTGGTCGTGGACCCGCGATATGGCGGAAACACCAGCGTGGGCCACAAGCTGGCGGAGGATACCGGGGGCCGCATGATCTACGTGCGCTCCGAAAAAAACATTGAAGAGGCATTTGACCAGATTTCGGAAGAGCTGCGCAGCCAGTACACCCTGGGCTACTACCCCACAAATAACACCAAGGACGGGAAATTCCGCAAGATTAAGGTGGAGATGAGCAACAGCGAATTAAAGGTGCTGGCGCGCAAAGGCTATTACGCCCCCAAAAGCTGACGCGGCATTACTTGCACTCCCGGCAATTGAAAAGATTCATTCCGCATGCGCTCCTGCTAAAGTTAAGATGAATGATCAGCGGAAGCGCATTGACCGCCGTGTGTGCCTTGGTTAGTGCCTTTCCAACTATCCGGGCCAAATGACGGTCGAAGCATCTGACACGAACACGGAGAGAGTATTCTCGAAGGGATTTGCTGGAACGAGTTGGAACGGCACTAGTATCGCAAGGCGACGCAACACGACTCCGGATCAGCCTCGATGATCAACGAAACCATCGGACACTATCGCATCCTGCGACAGTTGGGAAGCGGCGGCATGGGTGTGGTGTATGAAGCCGAAGACACCCGGCTCGGCCGGCGCGTGGCCCTGAAATTCCTTCCGGACACCGGCAAGCCCGATCCCGCAACCATGGAGCGATTTCTGCGTGAAGCTCGCTCCGCCTCCGCCCTCAACCATCCCGGCATTTGCACCATCTATGCGATCGAGGAGCACGACGGACGGACCTACATCGCCATGGAATTGCTGGAAGGGGAATCGCTGGACCATGCCCTCTCTCGCGGGCCGCTGCCGATCGCCAGGACCGTCGAGATCGGCATCCAGGTTGCCGAAGCGCTCGATGCCGCGCACAAAAAGGGCATCGTTCATCGCGACATCAAGCCGGCCAACATTTTTTTGACCGAACGTGGCGCTGCGAAGCTCCTCGACTTCGGCCTCGCCAAATTGATGGAGCCGGAAGGCTCGATGGAGGGCGAGACCGTCGGCCCGTCCAAAGATGCCTTCTTGACTAGCCCCGGAACTACCGTGGGCACCATCGCTTATATGTCGCCCGAGCAGGCTCGCGGCGAAGTTCTGGATGCGCGCAGCGATCTCTTTTCTTTGGGTTCCGTGCTCTATCAGATGGTGACCCGCACGCTTCCGTTTCCCGGCGCGACCACCGCCGTCATCTTCGGAAATATCCTGCACAGCGCTCCCGTTTCCCCCATCACTCTGAACAGCGCCGTTCCTCAGGAACTCGAACGCATCATCAACAAGCTGCTCGAAAAGGACCGCGACCTCCGCTGCCAGGTGGCCGCCGAAGTGCGCGCCGACCTCAAGCGCCTGCAACGTGAGATGGATCCCAGCCGCGTGAGTTCCGATTCATCTGTGTCCGCAAGCCGGGCCTCGGCCAGCGCGGCGCAAGCGTCAGGGACTGGCTCTGGTCTCACGGCACAATCGGGAGCGATGGCGCGCACGGGAAGCGGCACGGTACTCGCCCAGGCGGCGCAGAAAAATAAAATCGGCGCGGGAGTCATCTTGGTGGGGCTGCTCGCGGTGGTTGCCGCCGCGGGCTACGGCCTATACACGCTGCTGCACAAGGATCACCTGGCACTGGTTGAGCAAAAGCCAGTGCTCGCTCCCTTTGAAAAATTCACCATCGAAAACGTCTCCAATAACGGTCATATCACGCAAGCGGCCATTTCCGCGGACGGCAAGTATCTGCTGCAGGCGCTCGAGGAAGGCGGCTCGCAGTCTCTGTGGTTGCGGCATATCCCGACCGCAACCATGAAGCAAGTAGTGGAGCCCGCGCGTACGCGCTATCAGGGACTCTGCTTTTCGCCCGACGGCAACTACATCTATTTTCTGCGCCGCGATGAAGCGGACGAAGAGGAATCGCAGTTGTACAGCGCCAGCGTGCTGGGCGGAACGCCGCGGGTGATCATCAAGGACGTGGATAGCCCGATTTCGTTTTCGCCCGACGGCCAGCATTTCGTGTTTCTGCGCGAGCTCCACGATTCGCCTGCTTGGGATTTGTGGCTGGCGAAGAGCGACGGCACTATCGAGAAACCCATCTTCAAAGGCCGCAATTTGCAAAGCGATAGCTTTGTACCGGCGTGGTCGCCCGACGGAAAAACCATCGTGATTCCAATTGCGCAACCCACCCAGGACGCTATTGGCGGCTTCCTGGCGTTCGACGTCGCCACCGGCCAGGATCACATCTTCGGGGCGTCACCCGACCGCATCTATTACGGCCCCGCCTGGATGCCAGACGGTAGCGCGCTCATCGCCACCGCTTCGCAGCTTGACGCGGGACACATGCAAGCGCAAATCGGCTACGTCAGCTATCCCGACGGCCAGTATCGCCCCTTGACCGCCGACACCAACGACTACCGCAATCCGAGCATCGCCAAAGACGGTAAGACCATCGTCGCCATCCAGGGAAGAGTTCGTTTTTCCTTGGGCATCGCCCCGGCCAGCGATCCCGACGAATTGCATCCAATTCCCCTGGCTACGCAGTTGCTCCCCTGGCGCTGGGATTGGATGCCGGATGGCCGTTTGATTCTGCCGCAGGCTGGGAGCTTGAAGGCCGTTGCGCCCAACGGCGATGAAACCACGCTGTTTTCCGATCTGAAACACATTCCCGATCAGGCCGCCGTTTGCGGCGATGGGCAATACATCGTGTATCGCCAACTGGGCAGCAACGGTGGAACCTCCGCCAATTTGTGGCACATGGATTTGAACGGCACAAATCAGAAGCAACTCACCTTCGGCAGAAATGAACAGCAGCCCGCATGCGCGAAAACCGGAAAGTGGGTCTATTACGTGGACAACAATGACAACCGCTACGTGAAGCGCATACCCGTGGATGGAGGTTCGCCGGAAGGCGTGGTGAAGCACGCGGTCGGAGTTTTCGGCCTTTCGCCCGGTGGCAATGAAATCGTCTCCCTCGAACTACGTGAACTCGATCACAAACTGATGTTGCGCATCGACAATGTGGAAACGCACCAGATGACCTACAGCGATATCGATCAACGCGCCTTGCCCAATGAGCTGGCTTACGCGCCGGATGGCAAAGGGATTGTCTACGTCGTGCGGGAGAAAGGCGTGGACAATTTGTGGCTGCAGCCGCTCGACGGCACGATGCACCGCCAGCTTACGCATTTCAAGAAAGACCGGACGTTCCGCTTCGTCTTCTCTGGTGATGGCTCGAAAATCGCCATCGAATCCGGCGAACAGGAATCCGACGCGGTCCTGTTGCACGACACTCGGCCCTAATTTCGAACTTTCGCACCTCGCCCGCGCGAATGAGCCTCATTTCATTCGAAGAAGCGCGCGCCAACTCCCTGATTCCGCAAGCCATTCCCGATTTGCAACAAAATCCCTCATATTCGAATACTGTTTGGTTATATTTATTTTTGAATACTGTCCGCGCGCCGACAATTCTGCACCGACATGTAGCGCAGGGAGAGTCCGCGAGCCCTGCGGCTCTTATCTCGGGTTCTTCTTGTCTTTGTAGCGGCCGCTCGCCGCGGCGAGCGGGCGCCTTTGCTCTTCCGCAACGCGAAGGAAACTCTACTTCACCGACCCCGCCGGTTTGGCCGCGTCCGCGGCGGTCCGGGCGTAGTACCCTCGCCGCGCTCGCACTTGGTAGCCCTTGTGCTCCGGCGTTTCCACGCGGATCTTGTGATAGCGGCCATCGAAGGCGTGACTCGTGGGGTTGTAGGCGACGGAATATTGATTGCGCAACTCTTCGCCAATGTCCTGGAACGACTGATCAAGATCGTCCACGTGATAAGGAAAGAAGGCGCGGCCTCCGGTATCCTCCGCGAGGCTCTTCAGGACCTGGTCGCCATCGGTCAGGTGGTATTTGCGGTTGCCGGATTGCGCTTTGTTCGGATCATCCAGCGTGACCCACTGCGTGCTGGTGCTGATGGAATAAATCACCACGCTGGTGCGTTGCGCCATCTCAATGGCTTCGGTGCGTGTATGCGTGGACAGGTTGTCTTCGCCATCGCTGATCAGAATCATGACGCGGCGCACCACGTCGGGCTGGTCGCCCGGCGGCCTCGGCGGATGGCTTAACTGTTTTTCGCAAGCTTCGTAAACGGCGTCGTACACGGCGGTGCCGCCCCCGGATCGCGTGCGAAGAATCTGGTCGCGGAGCGCTCCGGTATCGTTCGTGAAATTCTGGATGATTTGCGGCTCGTCGTCGAAGGTCATCAGGAAGGCTTCGTCCTTCCTGGGCCGCAGTACGCTGAACAGGAAGTTGTTGGCGGCGTCCTGCTCGAATTTCAGGCGATCGCGAATGCTGTTGGAGGTGTCCATGAGCATGCCGATGCGCAGCGGAAGATCGCTCTGCCTGCTGAAGAAGCGGATGTCCTGAGGAATGTTGTCATCGAAGATCTTGAAATCTTCCTTTTCCAGCGTGGGCACAAGCTTGTTGCGGCGGTCCAGCACGGTGAAGAGCACGTCAACAAGATTAACGGGGATGCGGAAGGTTGTCCCGCTTTGCTGCGGCTTCTCCTGGCCCTGCGCGGCCGTGGGCGGTGGAGTAGCGGGAGTGGAAGGGTTCTGCTGTTGCGCAAACACAAGCGCGCCGCCGAGCAGCAGGGCAACCAAGAGTAGTCCAGCGGATAAGTGTCGCATGCGCATTGATTATAGGAAGCCTTTCAGCACAGCGTCAATTCGTTGCGGTGGTTCACCCGCAGCGGCGGCCAACCTCTCCAAGTATGCTACCAATTCCGGAGGCAGTGGCGCGGTCAGGTGAATCGGCTGGCCCGTGCGAGGCTGCGCAAAAGTGATTTTTGCGGCGTGCAGAAAATTGCGGCCGAGGACAGGCAGTGTGGTGCGGCCAATATGCAACTGCCCCGCGGCGCCGTAGAGCGTATCTCCCACCACGGGGTGGCGCAGCGCGGAAAAGTGCACGCGTATCTGGTGCGTGCGCCCGGTGTGCAGCTGCACTTCGACGAGCGTCGTGGAATCGATGCGCGCAAGCACTTGCCAGTCCGTGCGAGCCTCGCGCGCGTTATGCAGCAGCCCGGCACGTTTCGCGGTCATGCGCGTCCGGCGATTCGGGTCGCGCGCAATAGCCAACTCGATCCGGCCGCGTTCCTCTTTCAGGGCACCCTGCACCAGCGCGACATAAATTTTCTGGATGGAGCGCAGGCGAAATGCTTCCGCCAGCCTGGCATGAGCAAAATCATTTTTCGCCACCAGCAGAATGCCGGAGGTTTCCTTGTCCAGGCGATGCACGATGCCAGGCCGCAGCGGATCGCCGGACTGTGAGAGCGATTGCCCGCGGCCAAGCAGCGCGTTGACCACCGTGCCGTGCGAGTTCCCTGCCCCGGCGTGCACCGTCATACCCGCGGCTTTGTTGATGGCGATGACGTCCTCATCCTCGTACAGCGTGTCCAGCGGAATCGCTTCGGCTTCCGCGCGCAACGCCGGGCGCGGTTCGGGAACAACTTCGATGGCGTCGCCCGCATGCACCTTGTGCGCATCCTTGGCGCTTTTCCCGTTCAGCAGGACAAGCCCACCGGTGATGAGTTCCTGCACGCGCGTGCGGGAAAGCTGCGGGCAATGGTTCGCCACCACGCGATCCAGCCGCAGCCCGGCGTCGTCAGCCTCCACGGCAATCTTTAGATGCTCAGGTTCGCTCACAAAGAGAGTCTATCGCAGGATGCTGCCAGAACACTCGTCCGGGCGTGCCTTGCCGAGTTGCTGTCTGCGAGAGCTACAGCGAAGCCGTCGTCGAAATCGAAGCAGGCAGAGGTAAAGGACGTGAAGGAAATAGAGGAGGTAAAGGAAAACAACCGCACGATCATGCTGTTCTCTCCTTTATTTCCTTTGCTTCCTTTACATCCTCTACCTCCGCTCTATGGACGCACGAGCACGTTGCCTACCGAAGAGTATTTCCAGGATGATTAGGAACGCGCCAACCGTGATCGCGGAATCGGCGACGTTGAACGCCGGCCAGGGGTGGAAAATGCGCAACGGAATGAACCGCAACCACACTTCCACGAAATCGGTGACCGCGCCGTGGAGAATGCGGTCGGTGACGTTGCCGGTGGCGCCCGCCAGCAGCAGCGCGAGCCCCGCCGCTTGCAGCGCGCCGCCACTGCGGCTGGCCACCAGTAACCACGCGATGAAAGCAATGATGATCAGGGAAACCGCAATCAACACCACGCGAACCGTGAACGCCGGGTACCCCGCCAAAAAGCTGAAAGCGATGCCGGGATTCCGCGAAGAGACCAGGTTCACAACATTCGCGATGACCGCATGTGGAAAGTAATTCTCAGGCCGCGATTCGATCCACGCTTTACTGGCGCGGTCCAGAAAAACCACGCCCAGTGTCAGCCACAGCCAGCGAATTCGACGCGGAATGATCATGCGGCCACGCCGTCGCAGAGATTACAGGTAAAGGAAGTAATTGAGGTAAATGAAGCAAAGGAAGTAAATGAGGTTGATGATGCAAAGGAAACCGCCGCATGAGCGTGCAGTTCCTTTCCTTTACCTCCTTTATTTCCTATATCTCCTTTACCTCTTTTCATTGGCCTGCCTCAATTTCCGCGATGGCTTCGCTGCAGCGTTCGCAGATGGTGGGATACCGCGTGTTCTCTCCCACGCGCGTGGAAAAATTCCAGCACCGTTCGCATTTTTTCCCGTCCGCGCGCTGCACGGTCACTTCCAGGCCCGGCACGGCTTCGGAACGAAACTCCCCGGTTCCCGCACTGATGAAATCCACCTGGGAAACAATAAAGAGGCCAGGCAGAACCGGCAAATAATGTTTGAGCTTGGCCTTGAGTTCAAGATCAGCATTCAGAAGCACTTTCGCCTCGAGCCCCGAGTTGATTAATTTTTTCTCGTTGCGCGCGGTTTCCAGAGCCTTCAACACTTCGCCGCGAACTTTGCCAAGCAGTTCCCACGTGTTGGCCTTGTCAGCGGGCATGCCGCTCTGCAGATCGGCTTCCTGGGGAAAGAGCGCGACGTGGACGCTCTCCGGTTCGCCCGCCGCCTTCGGCAAATACTTCCAAAGCTCCTCCGCCGTGAAAACGAGGATGGGCGCGGCCAGGCGCACCAGCGCGCTGGTGACTTTCCACACCGCCGTTTGCGCGGAACGGCGAGATCTATTCTGAGGGGCTTTGGTATACAAGCGATCTTTCAATACGTCGAAGTAGAAGGAGCTCAAATCCACGACGCAATAGTCATGTATGGCGTGATACACGCGATGAAATTCGTACGCGGCGTACCATTCGCGGCAGCGCTTGACGAGTTCGGCGGTGCGCTCCAGCATCCAGCGATCTATCTCCTCGAGCTGCTCGTTGGCCAGCGCATCCCGCGAAGGATTGAAATCGCTCAAATTGCCGAGGGCGAAGCGGAACGTGTTGCGAATCTTGCGATACGCTTCGCTGAGCTGCGTCATCACACGCTCGCTCATCTTCACGTCGGCCTGATATTCCTGCGAAGCGACCCACAAGCGCAGCAGGTCCGCGCCCCACTTGTCGCAAATCTCGCTGGGGAGCACGATGTTGCCCAGCGACTTCGACATGGGCCGGCCCTGTTCGTCCAACGTCCATCCATGTGTGACCACACAGCGATACGGCGCCTTGTCCCGGATGCCGACCGCAATCAGTAGCGAACTGTGGAACCACCCGCGATACTGGTCCGGGCCTTCCAGATAAACATCGGCGGGCCACTCGTCGCCATGCAGCACGGCCAGGTGCGACGATCCGGAGTCGAACCACACATCCAGAATGTCGTTTTCCTTGCGCCATTTGGCAGCGCCGCAGGAGCACTTCGTTCCCGGCGGCAGGAGTTCTTGGGGAGAGTGCGTATACCAGGCGTCGGCGCCTTCCTTCTCGAACCATTTCACGACATTGCGCAGCGCCACGAAATCGTCGAGCTGCTTCCCGCAGGCATCGCAGAAAAATACGATGATCGGAACGCCCCAGAAACGCTGGCGAGAGACGCACCAGTCCGGCCGGTTTTCAATCATCTCGTAGATGCGATCCTCGCCCCAGCCGGGAATCCACTTCACGTTGTGTATTTCCTGCAGCGCCTCCTGGCGCAAGGATTTCCGCGCTCCGTGCGCCACCTGATCCAGCTTGACGAACCATTGCTCCGTGGCGCGGAAGATCACCGGATTGTGGCAACGCCAGCAGTGCGGATAGGAATGTTTGTAGTCCCTCACCGAAAGCAACGCGCCTCGGTCGTCGAGAAGTTTTTCGATTATGGGATTTGCCGCGAACACATCCTTGCCTTTGTATTCAGCAAGGCCCTCGAGGTAGACGCCATTGTCATCGAGAGGCGCATAAGTCTCCAAGGCGTATTTCTGGCCGGTGAGGAAATCGTCGGCGCCATGTCCGGGCGCGGTATGGACAATCCCAGTCCCCTGGTCTAGTTCAACGTAATCCGCCAGCACCGCCGGCACGATTCTGTCGAGAAATGGATGCTGGAAACGCAGTCCGGCTTCCTCGACGAGATACTGGCCGGAGTACGTCTTGAGTGTTATTCCGGGATTCTTACGGCCTATTGTCTCCCAAACGCTGTGTCGAAGCTGATGCGCAAGGATTTCTACCTCACCGTCGGTCTCGACAGCCGCATATTCATAAACCTGATTAAATGCCAGCGCCATACTAGCGGGAATCGTCCAGGGCGTCGTTGTCCAGATGATGGCATAAACATTCTTGCCCTTAAGCTCAGGGGGAATCTTGTCCGCATTCGCGCCATCCTGCACAAGTTTGTATCGCACGAAGATCGAGCGGCTGGTATGGTCTTCGTATTCCACTTCCGCTTCCGCAAGCGCCGTATTGTCGTAGATGCACCAATAGACCGGCTTGCGCCCGCGGTAGACATAACCCTTTTCCATG
>Ga0209039_10000765_pt1 | contig 30901 bp, 27 predicted proteins | sample BogFormECP12_OM1_FD_188238 | JGI IMG/M metagenome (GOLD analysis project Ga0209039, IMG submission 188238) | Bog forest soil microbial communities from Calvert Island, British Columbia, Canada - ECP12_OM1 (SPAdes) (version 2) | ecosystem: Environmental > Aquatic > Freshwater > Wetlands > Bog ... | reverse complement strand
CGGCCCCGTGCGGAAAACAGGACTTCCTGGGCGCGCGCTCATGCCGAGGGCAACGTGCTGTCGCGGGTGTCCTAGTCGACTCGCAGGCCAGGGCAGTGCAGCGGTCCGCTGTTGATCGGCTGCCTCCCGCCCGGCAGAGTGTATCGCGATCGGCTCCTCGCCCGCGCCGACGAGGTCATCGAGTGACCCCTTTAAGGGTCGATTCCTGCGGCTCGATCAGGGTCCCGCGAATGGCCGGAATCGGCGCAACCAAGGCATTTCGGTGAGCCATACCGAACGGCAGAGTTCCACCCGAGAACGAACCCGCTCTCGCGGGAGGAGGCGTGCGTCACGGTCCATGCGTTTTCGGCGGGGGTGAGCGGTAAGACGTGACGATCGGGGCATCCAATCCCGAGCATCGAAGGTCCAGCAACCTTCGGCTTGAGAGAGGACGCCTCAATGACTTCCCATTCTTCCGACCGGCCGGTCAGCGCGCTGCGGGCGCGCATGATCGAGGACATGTGCGTGCGCGGCTTCACCGAGAAGACGCGCAACGACTACGTGCGCAACGTACGCTCGTTCGCGGCCTTCATCCGCCGGTCTCCCGACACGGCGACGGCGGAGGATCTGCGCCGCTTCCAACTGCACCAGACGCAGAGCGGCATGCAGCCGCCGAGCATCAACAGTGCGGTCGCGGCTCTGCGTTTCTTCTTCACCGTGACGCTCGACCGGCCGGATCTCTCCCGGCGGCTCACGGTGGTGCGCGAACCGCGCCGGCTACCGGCCGTGCTGAGCGTCGAGGAAGTCACGCTGCTGCTGCAGGCGGCACCGGGGCCGAAGTACAAGGCGGCGCTGGCTACGGCTTACGGCGCCGGGCTGCGTGTCTCCGAAGTCGTCGCGCTCAAGGTCGGCGACATCGACTCCCAGCGCATGCTGCTGCGGGTCGATCAGGGCAAGGGCCGCAAGGACCGCAACGCCATGCTGTCGCCGCAGCTGCTCGAGCTGCTGCGCGACTGGTGGCGGGACGGCCGGCGCCTGGGCGTTCTGCTGCCGCGGGGCTGGCTGTTTCCGGGCCGCAACCCGATCGAGCCGCTCTCGACCCGCCAGCTCAACCGCGCGGTCCATGCCGCCGCTGAGGCCGCCGGGATCAAGAAGCGAGTGTCGCCGCATACGCTGCGGCACAGCTTCGCCACCCACTTGCTGGAACAGGATACCGACATCCGCGTCATCCAGGTGCTGCTCGGTCACGCCAAGCTCGACACCACGGCGCTTTACACCCGCGTCGCCACCACCACGATCCATAGTGTGACCAGCCCGCTCGACCGGCTCGCGCCGCTGCCCCTGGGGAGGCCGAGACCCGGAGCGTAGCCCGGCGGCGGTGCGCCGCCCGAGGCTGGAGGTCGCAGACATCTTCCATCGCCATGGGGCCGCCTGGCGCAAGGCCAATGCCGGGCATATCAGCCTCGGCCAGCTCAAGGTGATGTCGGCCATCGAAAGTTGCCGCTCGGCTGCCCTGGGCGGTCATGTCGAGCGCTGCGAGGATTGCGGCCACAGCCGGATTGCCTACAACTCCTGCCGCAACCGCCATTGCCCCAAGTGCCAGGGCGCGGCGGCTCGGGACTGGCTTGCCGCCCGCGAAGCCGATCTGCTGCCGGTCGGCTACTTCCACCTGGTCTTCACACTGCCGGCCGAGATCGCGCCAATCGCCTACCAGAACAAGCCGGTGGTCTACGACCTGCTATTCCGCACGGCGGCCGAGACGCTGCTCACGATCGCTGCCGATCCCCGGCACCTGGGCGCCCGCATTGGCGCCACCGCCGTGCTCCACAGCTGGGGCTCGGCAATGACCCACCATCCACACCTGCATATGATCGTGCCGGGCGGTGGAATATCGCTCGATGGTACGCACTGGGTGCACTGCCGACCCGGCTTCCTGTTGCCGGTGCGCGTGCTGTCCCGCCTGTTCCGGCGGCTCTTCCTGACGCGGCTCGCCGACGCCCATGCGGCGGGCCGGCTGGCATTCTTTGGCGAGCTCGACGGCCTGCGCAGCCGGGCGGCCTTTGCCGCCTATCTCGCGCCGCTGAGGAAGAAGAAGTGGTTCGTCTACGGCAAGCCCCCTTTTGCGGGACCCGAGGCGGTGCTCGCCTATCTCGCTCGCTACACCCACCGCGTCGCCATCTCGAACAGCCGACTGATTGGCCTCGATGACCGTGGCGTCACCTTCCGCTTCAAGGACTACCGCCGAAACGGACGGGCGCGGCACTGCACGATGACGCTGGCGCCCGACGAATTCATCAGGCGATTCCTGCGCCACGTCCTGCCGAGGGGGTTCCATCGCATCCGCCACTACGGATTGCTCGCCAGTGCCACCTGCAAAGCGACCATCGCTCGCGCCAGAGAGCTGATCGCCGCGCCAGTAGCGGAGATGGATCCGTCAACCGAGCACGACAACGCCGACATGGCCACCGGTGCCGGCGTAGACCATCGCCCGCCATGCCCCTGTTGCGGCGGTCGCATGATCATTGTCGAGAGCTTCGGGCGCGGCGGCCAACCGCGCGCTCCGCCGTCGTCCCAGGCCGCGGTCAGAACCGCGACACCATGACGTCCGCCACCGCCCCACCACACCTCCCGGCTGCCGCAGCGCCTCGCTTCCGGCATCGCATCACTGTCGCCCCGCCGGCTCCAAAGGCACGTGCTACACCGTCGATCACGCCAAAATTGCTCCGTCGACCGCCGCCGCAGCGACAAACTCGCTACCGCGATCGACGGTCAGCCGCCGACTGCGCGAGCCAGCGCATCCCCTACCCAAGCCGCCGCCCCATCAAATCCCCATAGACGGCAACCGCCCGCCCGGCAACCCGCGGGTTCCTTCCTGGGAGGCTTTCGGACGCCGACCCTCAGAGCGCGCGCGGATAGTCACGACGGGCCGGCATCCGAAACCCTTCACCATTGCGGACCTCGGCCGCTCTTGCGAGCTCGTCAGCGCGGTCGGCGCTTTGCTCGACGACGCGAAACGGGATAAGCCGCGAGGCGCGCCAGCGCGCGGCGGCCGTCGGCATCGCAACCAGGCTCGGCACAGCTTCCAGCGACCGGCATCACCGCCTATCTCAAGAACGGCGGGACGCTCGAAAAAGCCGCGGCGAAAACCATGACTCGAGGCGCACGACGCAGCTCTATGACCGCCGGCGCGATGAGGTCAGCCTAGACGAGGTCGAGCGGATCGTGATTTGAAGTTCGCCTTTACGGCGAAAACCCTGCCCGGCGGCTAGGTGCCAGTGCGAGATCGGCAATGACTACCAACCGCGCGACGCCGCGCATCACCATTTGCGGCATCCTGGAACTCGGCGAGCACTCCGCCGCTGGGGTCACCCATGTGCTGTCGATCCTGGGCCCGAACGGTCACGACCCGCCCGAGCTCGCCGAATTTGCGCCGCACCGGCGGCTCGTCCTGCGCTTTCATGACGTGATCGAACCGCTCCCCGACCAGATCGCCCCGACCCGCGCCGATGTCGAGCGCCTCCTGGTCTTTGGCCGCGAGGTCGGCGAGACGCCCGACGCCCATCTTCTCGTGCACTGCCGCGCCGGGGTGTCGCGCTCGACCGCAGCGGCGACGCTGATCATGATGCAGGCTAATCCCGAGTTGCCGGCGAGCGCTGCGCTTGAGGCGGTCGCGGCGCTGCGGCCGCGCGCTTGGCCCAACCTGCTGATGCTCGAATTCGGCGACGCAGTCTTGGGCCGCAACGGCGAGATCGTCGCCGCCGTCGGTGCGATCTACCGGCGCGTCCTGGCGCGCGATCCCGAGTTCGGTGAGCAGATGATCGACGCCGGCCGCCGCCGCGAGGTCAGCGTCGCGCTTCGCGAGGACCGGGGCTAGCTAAAGCTGGCGTTGCCGTCAGGGAACTCGCGGCGGCACTCCCCGAGCGACCCGAGTAAAGGGCCGGAACGGCACCTCCGAACGCGATAAACCCGATTATCACGTGGGGGATCAGGCGCCCGGTGCTTGTGGCGGTCTCGGCCCACGGCCGCTATTATCGTAGGGTACACCCCACTATGATGCCCACTCCAATAGTGGGCATTATTTTTGGTTGACCTGAAGCCGACCCTGCATCTTAATCCCGGAGCAGGATACCGGGAGATCGTCCGATGAGCGAGGCGTTGCTCCGCGACATCGCCGAATACTGTCGCGGCGCCGGCATTGCGGAATCGACGTTCGGGCGTCTCGCCGTGAACGACGGTAAGCTCGTCGGCCGGCTGCGTCTCGGCGGCCGCGTCACGACCGATACCGTCGAACGCGTGCGCGCCTTCATCGCCCGCGAGCCGCACCCCGCTGTCAACGGCATGCCGATCAACCTGCCGGTGTCTCTGGCGCCGCCCACGGCGGAGGCTGCCCACAATTTCCGCTTTTATGACAACCGCCAGAAATACCTGCTGTTTGTCACAACCTGCAGCGAGAAGCAGGTGATCGCCCAGCGCGTTGGCCTGGAGCTGGCCAACATCCATCCGCGCCCGCCGGCGTTGCGCGTGTTCGACGCCGGCATGGGCGACGGCACGGTGCTGGCGCGGACGATGCGCGCGATGCACACCCGCTTCCCGACCATGCCGTTCTACATCGTCGGCAAGGAGTTGAGCGTCGAGGACGTGCGGCTGGTGCTCGAAAAGATGCCCGATCGGTTGTTCGAGCATCCCGCGATGGTGCTGGTCATCACCAACATGTTGTACTCCGAGGCGCCGTGGCTAAAGCCCAACTCGGTGACCTCGGCCACCAGCCTCGTCTGGCACGAACTCTCGCTGACCGGCAACACGGCGCACGAATTCGAGGCGCAGATCACCGACCTGCAGCCCTTTCTCGCCGAGCATTGGCGCGCCCGGGTCGGCGGCAATACCGGCAACCCGATCTATGAAAAGCCGGTCGTGCTGGTGATCTATCGCGACGACCATAAGTTCCTGTTGGACCAGGTGCGCCCGCGCCGCGGCTTCACCAATGCCGAATACGATCTGATAATCGCCTCGCAGCCCTATCGCGCCCGCGCCCCGATCGAGTTCAAGGCGAAGAGGGTCGTCGCTCCGCTGGCGCGCAGCTTGGCACCCGGCGGGCGGTTGATCGCGATCCACTCCTACGGCCACGACCCGGGGCTGGAGGTCATCCAGAAGGTCTGGCCCGGCGAGAACCCGTTCACCACCGACCGCCACGCCTTATTGCGCACGACCAAGGCGGAGCTCGGCAGCGCCGGGCGCGAGCTCAATTTCGGCGCCTATGCCGACGGGCGCGCGCTGTTTCGCTACGACATGCATACCTTGCCCAGCGAAATCAGCGAGACGATCGGCACCTCGACCCTGTTCGCAGCCTGGAACGCCGCCGTCTATGTCGCGCAAGTCGAGGACCAGCGCCTCTCGGAGGCGATCAGCAGCGGCGCCTACCTCGAGGCGACCAAGGAGGTGCTGCGCGTCCATGGCGGGCTGTGGTTCTGGGACGAGTCCTACGTCATTTCGCGCAAGCGGGGTTTGGGCTGATGAACGCCGCGATCAAAGAACCGCGTGCGGCGCCCGATCTCGCGCGGCATCGGGCGACCGAGCTGGTTGCCGCGTGCTCGATCGAAATCTCGCCGCGCGACGACTTCGCCGGAGAAAGGCTGCGCGAGCTTCTCGATCCCGGCAGGACCGTGTTCGTCAATTACCCGGGAAGTGTCACCCATCACGACGTCGTCGCCGCCTGTGCCCGGCTGCGGCGTGCCGATTTCGACCCGGTGCCGCATATCGCGGTGCGCCGGCTCGCGAGCTTTACGCAGGCCAGCGACTTCGTGCAGCGTGCCGTGGCCGAGGCGGGCGTGCGAGGCGCCTTGATCATCGGTGGCGACCCTGACCATCCGGTCGGTCCGTTCCCCGACGCCTACGACCTCCTGGCGTCCGGCCTCCTCGAGCGCCACGGCGTGCGCGAGGTCGCCTTTGCCGGCTATCCCGAGGGCCACCCGAGGATCGCCTCGCGCACCCTCGACGAGGCGTTGCGGGCCAAGGTGGCGTTGGCGCGGCGGCAGGGCCTGGATGTGTCGCTGGTGACGCAGTTCGGCTTCGACGCTGCGCCGATCCTGCGCTGGATCGCCGCCCTGCGAGCCCAGGGCATCGTCTGCCCGGTCCTGGTCGGCATCGCCGGGCCCGCCACCGTCGCGACATTGGCGAAGTTCGCGGTACGTTGCGGCATCGGCGCGTCGTTGCGCGCGCTCGCCCGCGGGCACACCGCCTTCGCGCGGATCCTCGCCGAAGCCGGGCCGGACACCTTGATCGGCGCGCTGGTGGCGGAGGAGGATTCCTGCCGGCCGATCGACGGCCTGCACGTCTTCACTTTTGGCGGCATCCGCCGCACCGCCGAGTGGATTCACGCGGCCGGCGTAAACGGAGCCGTCTGAATCTGTCCGAGGCGGAGCGCGACGACCCTTCGCCATTTCCGTGTCAAGATCGACGCGTATCTTATCCGGCAGGATGACCGCGGCTGAGCCTCGTCGAGCCGCGTCAGAGAACCAATTCCCGGTTATTTCCCGGTTACGTCTTTTGGTTCCCGGTTTTCAACAAACGAATTCCCGGTTTGTCGAAACCGGCAATGGGTTCGTAAGTATCTGATATGAAAGGTGTTGTCGACAATGGCGCAATCGATTTAGCGGGTAAATGGATTTTTTTACCCGGTTTTTCCCGTGAGAACCGGGAAAGTCGGTATCAAGGGCTTTGGTACCGGCATCGGGGCAATCGGGTCATTTGTCGAGCCAGACGTCCTCCATGCGCCAGCCGTTGTAGATGCTGTTGACCATGATCGTCAGGCCCTTGACATAGGGCTGCCAGCAGGTCGCGGCCCGGTAATAGAAGATGATCGGGCGGGCGCCATCCTGCTGCAGCCGCCGGTCGATCTCCCACACTAGCCGCTGGCGCTTCTCGCGATCGGGCTCCATCGATTGCTGGTCGATCAATTTGTCGATCTCCGGGTTGCAGTAGCGCGTGACGTTGAGATCCGCCCCACACACATAGTTCGTGTAGAAGATCGGGTCGGGATCATCGATGGCGCCGGCGCCGAGGTTGAGGCCGACGACGTAATCCTTGCGCAATAGCTTGGGCAACCAGACGGCGGTGTCGACGGGGTCGAGCTCGCCATTGATGCCTATCGTCTTCAACTGGTCGATCAGGATGATCGCCGGGTCGCGAGAGATCGGGATGTTGCGGGCCGATACCTTGACCGCGAGCGGATGGTCGGTCCCGAAGCCGAGCTTCTCCATGATCCCGCGCGCCTCGGCTCGCCGCTTTTGGATGTCAGGATCGTAGCCCGGCAAGTCTTTCAGCAGCTCCGGCGGCAAGCCCCAGAGCCCGGCGGGCGGCGGTAGCAGGGCACCGCCGATATCGCCTTGTCCTTCGTCCAGGATGTCGATGAAGGCGTTGCGGTCGAGGCTTAACGCCATCGCCCGGCGGATCTCCGGGTTGTCGAAGGGCGGGATCTCGCGGTTGACGATCAGGTGTCGCTGGGCGTTGAGCGGCGCCACCTCGCAGACCGCTCGCGGCGCCTGGGCCTTCAGGTCCTTGAGCAACGGAATCGCGACATCATAGGGCCAGGTCATGTCGAACTTGCCGGCAGCAAAGCCGAGGATCGCCGTCGACCGGTTCCCGACGATCGTCCATTCGATGGCGTCGAGGTAGGGCCGGTCCTTCTTCCAGTAATCGGGATTGCGGCTGACCCTGATGGTTTCGTTGGGTTTGAACACGACGAATTTGAACGGGCCGGTGCCGATCGGATGCGCCCGCATGTCGCGCGGCGGGACGTGGCAGGGATAGACGGGCGCCAGCCCGGACGCGAGCAGGGCGAGCAACGCCGGCTGCGGCCGCTTCAGCTGAAACGTGACCGCAAAATCGCCGTTTGTGGTCACCGCTTCGACGTTTTGGTACCAGGCTTTGCGGGGATTGATCCGGAGCTTCTCGCTCGACTTGCCGGTCAAGAGGTCCCAGGTGCACTTGACGTCATCGGCGGTGAACGGTCTGCCGTCGTGCCACTTGACGCCTTGGCGAAGGCTAAAGCTGAGCTCTTTCCCGTCTTCACTCCACGACCAGCCGGTCGCGAGCTCCGGGACGATCGCTTGCAGGCTGTTCTGCGGCACCTGCTGGTCGTAGAGCAGGAGGTTGTTGAACACCCCCATCATCGGCATCGAGGTCGACAATGTCGCTTCCTCGAGGATCGACATGCTCGCCGGGCTGTCGCGGTGGTAGATTTTCAGAGTGCCGCCCGGCTTCTGCGCCAACGCGGAATTGGCGGCACCAAGGTCCGACAGCAGCAAACCGGCTAGCATGATCGCGCGAATCGTCATTTGCACCGTCCGCCCTCGCATAGCCGGTTGCCGCAGCTCCGAAGGTTACCATGTTGGGTCGACGATGATCGCGGAACTCGAGGCAAAGCGCACGCGGCTCGCCGCCGTCGGGCGCGAGCTGGCCGAGCTCGGCGCGCGGCACGACCTGGCCATGTCGGCTTTCAAATTCGACGAGGCGCGCGAGCTGCAGCAACGGATCGCGGTGCTCGAACGGGAACGGGCCGAACTCGTTGACGCACTGCCCGCGCCCGCTCCGCCGCCTCCCGCGGCACCCGCGCCGGCCATGGTCCGACATCGGCGCGTGGCGCGCCGCCGCCGGCCGCTCCGCCGTTAAATCATTCCTCAGCGCCAGAGCTGGCGGCTGGCGAGTGCTGCACCTTGTGCCAAAGCTTCGAGCTTGGCCCAGGCGATGTCGGTATGCACGCGGCCGCCGAGCCCGCAATCTGTCGAGGCGATGACCCGCTCGCGGCCGACCAAATTGGCAAAACGCAGAATGCGATCGGCGACGAGCTCGGGGTGCTCGACGACGTTGGTCGCATGACTGACGACCCCCGGCAGGATCAGCTTGCCGTCCGGCGGTTTGACGTCCTGCCAGACCTTCCACTCGTGCTCGTGGCGGACATTGCCCGCCTCGAACGAATAGGCGTGCGCGTTGATCGCCAACATGACCTCGACGATGTCGCGCATCGGTATGTCAGTCGTGTGCGGGCCGTGCCAGCTGCCCCAGCACAGATGGAAGCGGATGCGTTCCTGCGGCAGTCCCCGGATCGCGTGATTGAGCGCCTCGACCCGGACCATCGTGAACTTCTTGTAGTCCTCGATGGAAGGCTCGGGATTGATCAGATCCCAATTTTCGGCGATTGCCGGATCGTCGAATTGCAGGACGAGGCCCGCATCGAGGATCGCCTTGTACTCCTCGCGCATCGCTTCGGCGCAGGCGTAGATGAACTCCTCGTCGGTCTTGTAGTAGGCGTTGCCGATCCGCGAGCAGCTGGCGGGCCCGACCGAGGTCATGAAGCCCTCCTCGACCCCTGCGGCGGCGAGCGCCGCCTTGAAGTTGGCGATGTCGGCCTTGATCGCGTCGTGCCCGATATAGGTCAGTGGCCCGACGCAGGTCGGTGCCGCCGGCCGGGGCCCGATCGAGGTCCCGGAATCCGGGTCGGCATAGGCTACGGCGAACCGCGCCCGGTCGCGGCGATCGGCGAAATTCGTCAATACGACCTCGCCCGGGCGAGAGCGGCGCGACGTCACGTCGTATTGGCTGGGCCCACCGAACTCGAGCCCGCCCAGACGCTGGAAGGAGTAGCTGCGCCACGCACCGTAATTGACGCGCTGCCCCATCGACTTGCCGAATTCGCCGTCACCGGGGATGTCGATGCCGACTTCTTTTTGATGGCGCGCAACGTCGCCCACCGCCGCGCGCAGCTTCTGCTGGAATTCGTGCTCGTCGGTCACCCCGCCAGCCTCGCGGGCGCGGTTCGCCGCGATTAGATCGTCGGGGCGCGGCAGGCTGCCGGCATGGCTGGTGAGGATGCGATCCGAGCTGGTTCTCATGATCCGCCTCCCCAGAGCCGGCGGCTGGCCAAGGCCGCACCTTGCGCCAGCGCTTCGAGCTTGGCCCAGGCGATGTCGGGATGGACGCGACCGCCGAGCCCGCAATCGGTCGAGGCGATGACCCGCTCGCGGCCGACGAGATTTGCGAAGCGCAGAATGCGCTCCGCGACGAGGTCGGGGTGCTCGACGACGTTGGTCGCGTGACTAACGACGCCGGGCAGGATGATCTTGCCGTCGGGTAATTTGGCGTCCTGCCACACCTTCCATTCGTGCTCGTGGCGAACATTACCGGCCTCGAACGAATAGGCGCCGGCATTGACCGCCAACATGACATCGACAATGTCGCGCATCGGAATGTCCGTCGTGTGCGGCCCGTGCCAGCTGCCCCAGCACAGGTGAAAGCGGATGCGCTCCTGTGGCAGGCCGCGCACCGCGTGGTTTAGCGCTTCGACCCGAACCATCGTGAATTTCTTGTAGTCTTCGACACTGGGCTCGGGATCGATCATGTCCCAGCCGGTCGCGGTCGCCGGATCGTCGAGCTGCAGGACGAGCCCGGCATCGAGGATGGCCTTGTACTCCTCGCGCATCGCCTCGGCGCAGACGTAAAGGAACTCCTCGTCGCTCTTGTAGTACGTGTTGGGAATTCGGTAGGCGCTGCCCGGGGCGACCGCGGTCATGAACCCCTCTTCGACCCCGTGTGCTTGCAGCGCCGCCTTGAAGTTGACGATGTCAGCCTTGATCGCCTCGTGACCGGTATAGGTCAGCGGGCCGGTGCAGATCGGGCCGGTGGTGGGCCGCGGCCCCATGAAAACGCCTGAGACAGGATCCGCGTAGGCCGCGGCGAACCGCACCCGGTCCCGCCGGCTGGCGGCATTGGTCAACACGATCTCACCGGGATGGGCGCGCCGCGGCGTCATATGGTCGAGGCTCGGCCCGCCGAGCTCGAGCCCACCAAGGCGCTGAAACGCATAATTCCACCAGGCGCCGTAATTGACCCGGCTCCCTACCGACTTGCCGAACTCGCCGTCGCCCGGGATGTCGATGCCGAGCGCCTGCTGATGACGCACGACGTCGCCTACCGCCGTGCGCAACGTCTGCTGAAATGCATGCTCGTCGGTCGTCTCGCCGGCTTCGCGGGCGCGGTTCGCCTCGATCAGGGCATCCGGCCGAGGCAGGCTCCCGGCATGGCTTGTCAGGATGTGGTCGGAGCTCGCCCTCATGACCGCGCCCCCCAGAGCTGCCGGCTCGCCAGTGCCGCACCCTGCGCCAGCGCCTCGAGCTTGGCCCAGGCGATGTCGGGATGCACGCGCCCGCCGAGCCCGCAATCGGTCGAGGCGATGACCCGCTCCCTTCCGACCAGATTGGCGAAGCGCAGAATGCGTTCGGCGACGAGCTCGGGGTGCTCGACGACGTTGGTCGCGTGGCTGACGACGCCGGGCAGGATCAGCTTGCCGTCGGGCAATTTGACGTCTTGCCAGACCTTCCACTCGTGCTCGTGGCGGACATTGCCGGCCTCGAACGAGTAGGCCTGCGCGTTGATCGTCAGCATGACCTCGACGATGTCGCGCATCGCGATGTCGGTCGTGTGGGGCCCGTGCCAGCTGCCCCAGCACAAATGAAAGCGGATGCGGTCCTGCGGCAGGCCACGGATCGCGTAATTGAGCGCCTCGACCCGGACCCTCGTGAATTTCTTGTACTCTTCGACGTTGGGCTCGGGGTTGATCTGGTCCCAATTCTCGGCGATCGCCGGATCGTCGAGCTGCAGGACGAGCCCGGCCTCGAGGATTGCCTTGTACTCCTCTCGCATCGCGTCGGCGCAGGCGTAGAGGAGCTCCTCTTCGGTCTTGTAGTGCATGTTGCCGATGCGCGAGGCGCTCGCCGGCGCGATCGCGGTCATGAACCCCTCCTCGACACCGGCGGCGGCTAGTGCTGCCTTGAAACGGCCGATGTCGGCGGCGATCGCCTCCTGCCCGATATAGGTCAAGGGTGCCACGCAGATCGGGTGATTGGCGGGCCGCGGCCCGGTGGTAATTCCGGAATCCGGATCGGCATAGGCGGCGGCAAAGCGCATGCGGTCGCGCCGGTCAGCAAAGCTCGTCAATACCACTTCGCCGGGACGGGACCGCCGCGCCGGCAGCTCATAAAGGCCGAGTCCTCCCATATTGAGCCCGCCCAGCCGCAGGAACGAATAACGCCACCACGCGCCGTAATTGATCCGGTGCCCCGTCGACTTGCCGTATTCGCCGTCGCCCGTGATGTCGATGCCGAGATCACGCTGGCGGCGCACCACCTCCGCAACCGCCGCGGTCAGCTTTTGCGTCAGCGCGCGGTCATCGTTCGCTCCCCATGTCGCGATCAACTCGTCCGGTCGCGGCAGACTCCCGGCATGGCTGGTCAGGATGTGGTCGGTGCTGGCCTTCATGGTCCCTCCCCGTCGGTTTTGGCGGGCCTCGCACGTTCGAGACTATCGAGCCCAAACTACGAAGCGGTCGCGTGGACAGGCTCGATGGCGAATTGATCGGCGCCGTTCTGCCCCATCATGCGGGCGATAAGCGACTCGGGCACATTGGCGTCGCGCAACCGGGCTATCGCATCCCAGGCGCTCGTCGCATCATGGTGCGGGTAGCGCGAGCCCCAGACGATTTTCGCGGCAAAATCCTGCGGCAATTTCTGGATCAGCCGTTCCTCGGCATCAAAGCCGAGCATGACGTTGCCGTGTTCCCACATCTCTTCGGGCTCGGTGCTGACCGGATAGTGATGCAACAGCGGGATCACGCGGGTCGAGGCTTCCATCTTTTCGAGGACTTCCTGCATCCAGGAGGCCTTGCCGTGGGCGACGACGACCTTCATCGCCGGATAGCGTTCCATGACCGTGAACCCGATCAGGGTCGAGGCGACGAACATGTGGTTGTCGAGCCAGGGGGCGAGGATCGGGGCCAGCGGATGGCCGAGCGGTGTCGCGCGGGTGAAGGTCGTGTTGCTCGCGGCCGCACCCCCGGCAAAGGGCCCGCCGCCTCCACCGGGCACCGCCGGCTGCGCCAGCCGATCCTTGATCTTCTCGAAGAACGGGCCGTGCGAGGTCCATTCGGGGTTCCACAGGCCCGGTGTGGCATGCACCGCCGCGGTGATCCCCAGCCGCTCCAGCTCGGCCCATAGCGGGTCGTAGTAGGGATGGTTCAGATAGCGGTCTTCGATGAACATCGGCCGGATGAAGACGGCTCGAAACGACGGCATGCGCGCTACCCGCTGCAATTCCTCTAGCGCGAAGTCCATGTTCTGCACCGGCAATATCGCGGCCGCGAACAGCCGCGTTGGCGCCGTATTGCAGAAATCGGCGATCCAGTCGTTGTAGGCGCGGGCCAGCGCATAAGCCACGTCCGGATCGCGCACCAGGAAGAACCCTTCGGCGAACCAGGTCGGATATAAGAGTGACTGGTCTACGCCCATCGCACCCATGTCGGCGAGGCGAGCCTGCGGGTCCGAGGCGCCTTCGGTCATCGGATGACGTACGTGCGGGTCAAGCTCACCGATCGCATCCCAACTCATGCCAGGCCGCCACAGCGCATGGCGGGGGAGGTTGGGGTTGCTCCGGTCGCGGAAGATCTCGCCGTTGACCTTCAAATACGCGGCAGTCCGGCCCTCCTGGCGCCACAGCGCGTGCTTGCCGAGCGTGCGGTATTACGGGTCCAAGTATTTCTGCCATAGCGCAGGCGGTTCGACGACATGGCTGTCGGCGTCGAATACCGGCATCTTCGTATTTGCCATCCGCATTTCCCACTATAATTTTTCTGGAGCCGATCCATCCTTTTTCTCTCGTGTCGATCTTTGTTTGTTGTATTCGTCACCGCTCTCCCAAAATCTCCGCTCGTTAATTGCTAACACTGCCCCCTTGTAATCCGGGAATATGGTTGCACCGTCGATTCCCTGAAAGCTCAGCAAACGCAGCAATCCCGGCGCTTCCTCAATTGGCAAACATATTTTCTCAAGTAAGACGAGATCGGGGTTCTCGTTGTCACCGTCATTCCAATCCTGCTCTATCAACTCGTCCCAAGAACGCAGATCCACAGGAGCGAGCGGATCAATTGAGCGCTGGCGATCTAGAAGAAATAGGCCTTTCTGCGCTCTCAAGTTCTGATTCGTAGCATTGGGCGTGAAAGCAGGGATAATTCGGGGGGCGCCACGAATGGCGCCTAAGATTGCGCGTGCCTCGAAAACCGTCGTACAGATGCACCATACGCATAAGTGGGTAGCGCCATTTCTCAGCTGCAAATACGGTTTAAAGAGCCACATGGCCGCTTCGGAAGCCGCGAAGTATGCGGCAGTGAAAGCACTTCTAGTCCAATCCAGAAGACGTGTAGGGAGCCCATGGTGCTGAGCCAATGCGACTACCGGGAGCAGTTCGTCAGGTGGCCAGTTCGCGTCGCCAGTTTGAAGCCTTTGAACGAAGGATGCATTGCTGGTGGACCAGCGGACAGAGATTTCCTTTAAATATCGACGCATCATAAAGACGTTATCTGGCAGGAAGAGCCCCGATCTATCCGCCAGATTTATGAATTCCAGGATGAGTCGAGCCTCATCCGCAATCTGTGCAATATTATTGTCGCGAGGGCCGACAGACCATTCGCTAAACGTAAGCATTGCACGACTCCGCAGAGAGCTCGGTAATAAGGGCCAATTTGAGTCGGCGTGCCCTCGAAAATACCAAGACTCTGGCAAATAACCGTTGCCGAAGCGTTTTCCATTGGGTGATATTTCTTCGATGAATGAATCTGCAGAGTTTATGAAATGCGATTTGATATGGCGGATCCGCACTAAGGTACTCCCGTTCCGTATGACACACCGGCCTCTTTTCCTGTGTTATTGCCGCATTATGGCGGCCTCAGGCCGCAATGAGACGCGGATTTCGTCCTCGGTCGGCCACCAATCGGGGCGTTCAATCTCGGTGACGCGGTCGCGGATGATTTTCGCCGGGGCCTGCACCTTGTAGAGGCGGCGGGCATTGCCGCCGAGGAACTTGGCCTGGTCTTCGACCGGTAGACCGTATTTCTGCATCGTCTCGATCGCCCGCCAGGCGTCGTCGCCGTCGTGGTGATAGACGTCGGACGACCACGCCAGTATGTCGCTATAGAACTCGGGTAGGCGCGCCGGCGGCGCCTCGTCGCCCTCGAAGCCGGTCATGCAGTGCAGGGCGAAGGTCTCGCTCGGCAGGCGCGTCAGCGGCGGCAGCTGGCGCTCGTTGCGATAGAGCCGGTAGGCCTTGTCGCATTCGTCGATTAGGAAGCTGAGCCAGGTCGAGGAGGCCTCGAACACGGCGGCGTTGATCTTCGGGTGCCGGTCGAAGAAGCCGGACATCAGTACCATCGTCACCCACAGCGCCGCCTCGGCCTGGAAATTCTGCACATTGGTCAGGAAGCTGTGTGGAAGGCCGGCGGTCGCCACGGTTTTGCGGATCAATTCGGCGCCGGAGTATTGCTCGCTGTAGCCCGAGGGCTTCAGGCTGCCGAAGGCCGGGAACGGGTGCATGCCATAGACCATGCCGGTCTCTTCGAGTGCGTCCCAGACCGACTCGTATTTGGGCTGCAGCGGATAATTGCCAAACGCGTCCATCGGGCGGACGAGTGCCACCCGGCAGCCCAGTGCTGCGACCCGCCGCACCTCCGCGACCGCGTAATCGGGGTGCTGCATCGGGATCAGCGCGGCGAAGAACAGCCGCTCCGGGTCGGCCAAGGTGTACTCGTAGGCCCATTCGTTGTAGGCGCGGCAGAAGGCCTTTGCTCCGAGCGCGTTCTCCAGCCAGGGATAGATGTCGATCTCGGTCGGGATAATCATGACCTGATCGATGCCCTGGATGTCCATGTCTTTGAGACGAGGCTTCGGCTCATAGGAGCCGGCGTGGTCGAGATAGGCCACCTGCTCCTGGGTAAGCGCGGTCTTCGGGTCGAGGTTGCGCACGTTGAGGGCGCGCTGGATGTCGTGCTTGACCCCGGGGCCGGCATTGGTGATGACCCGCATCGTGCCCGGGATGCCGCCTTTCCGCGGAGAGCCGAGCCCGACCCCGGCGCGGCCGTTGACGATCACCAGGCGGCTTTCGGCGTCCCACCAAATCGTCTGCTTCAATGCGTCGAGCTCGTTGCGGGTCAGGAAATCCTTCGCGCGTTCCCAGATCAGCGGCGGCTCGGTGACATGGGCGTCGCAATCGAAGGTCGCGAAATTCTTGCTCATCGACGTGAATCGTTGAACCGGCATACTGTGCCTCCTCCTATAGCGGCGGTACCGCGAGCGATGTCATCGCGAGCCCACGGGTCCGGCCTGCGGCCGGCCCGAGGATAAACTCAGCGAAGCAATCTCGGTGGGATGGAACTCGGCCCATCGAGCTTGCCGCGTCGCTTTGCTCCTCGCAATGACAGCGCCAGTCTAATCTTCGAGCCAGCCGGGCGGCGCGGTCACGCAACCATGCCGGGCGAGAATAGCGTCGACCTCCGCCATGTCGGCGGCTGAGATGGTCCAACCGAGGGCGCCCAGGTTTTCCGTCACCTCGGCAGGCTCGCGAAAGCCGACCAGTGCCGTGCCGACCACCGGATTGCTCAAGGTCCAGCGTAGTGCGAATTGCGGCAAGGTCTTGTCGTATTTCGCCGCGAGGCTCTTGAGGTCCTCGACGGCCTGCAGGTTGCGCGGAAAATCCTCGGGGCCGAACAAGCTGCGGAACAGGTTGATATTGCCGAGCATGCCGCCGCGCGAGCGCCAGTCGCTCTCCTCGAACTGCATGCCGGCGTGAAACGCGCCGCTCAGCATGCCATAGGCGAGCGACCCGTAGGCCATGACCCCGATCTCTTGCGCCGCGCAATAGGGGAAAATCTCGGCCTGCATGCGCCGGTCGAACATGTTCCAGCCATATTGCACGACATCGATATGGCGCAGCTGCATGCAGGCCTCGATCTGCGCCAGCCGGAAGTTCGACACGCCGATATAGCGCGCCTTGCCCTGCCGCACGACGTCGTCGAGAGCGCGCATCGTCTCGTCGAATGGCGTCGAGGGGTCCGGCCAATGCACGAGATAGACCTCGACATGATCGGTCCGCAGCCGCTGCAGGCTCTTCTCGATCGCCGCCATGACGCGCCCCCGGCTGCTGTCGCGCCGGCCCGGCATTTCGTCGTAGCCCACCCCGAATTTGGTGACGATGGAGACATCCCGACGGCGGTCACCGAGCGCGCGCGCCAAGGCCTCCTCGGAGACTCCCATGCCGTAGGCTTCAGCGGTGTCGAAGCAATTGATGCCGTTGTCGATCGCCGACTGGACGGCGCGCCCGAACTGGCTCTCGTCGATCCGGCCGTAGGTGCCGCCAATCTCCCAGCAGCCGAACCCGATCGCCGAGACCTCGAGGTCGGTCTTGCCGAATTGCCGGTATTCCACGCGTTTCCTCGCCCGTTCATCCGGTCACGCTGCCGCTTCGCACGGCATCCGTGACCACCTTGCGTGCAATCTCCCGCAGGAGCCGCCTGTCCTCATCAGGGGTCGCGGCCGGGGGAATTCCCGGCACGACCCGGTCGTGGGAGAAGGTCGGGATCGTCTTACCGTTGGGTAGGCTGTTGCGGCCGTTGTATCTGGGGCCGGTGCCGTCCTGTGCCGCCCGAATGCCTTGCCGGATCAGGTTGCGCATCATGATGACGCCGCGGTCGGTCGAGGCGAGATGCTCGAGCCCGTGGCGGGAAATGCCGCCATGAATGCTGATCTGCGCGTCGTAGTCGCCGGGGACGCGCTGGCGCGCCTCATAGGACCGGTTGCCGTCCTGGCCGAAACCGCCATCACGGCGTAATTCGTGGCCCTCGGGCGCGCGGCGGAAGCCGATCTGCATCGTGTGGGTGTCGTCGAGCGGCACCGCCCAGGTCGTCGCCGCCGGCCGATTAATCGTCGTCCGCAGCGCCATCGGATCCGCGTTGGGCGGGAATTGATGGATGTTCGGTAGGATGAAGTCGGCAACGCGCACCCAGACCCGGTCGCCTTGCCGACGCGTGTCGATATAGACCATGCCGACCGGCGTCTCCATCCAGTCCCATTCGCCGAGCGCTCCAAGGTCGTCGGTGAACCCCTGGCTGCCGGGCAGCGTGTGGAGAAAGGCGAGATGCGCCGGGTCCATGCTGTTGTCCTTAACCTGGAGCCAGTTGCACGGCCAGACCGTGCCTTGGCGCGCCGCGAGCTGGTAGCCGGGCAAGTCGTAGGTGTCGAGGATCGGGAAATCAGGCTGAGCGTCGGGCGGTCCCATATAGGCGAAGACGAGCCCCTGGTATTCGTGGATCGGATACGCGCCGTGAAAGAGGCGATCCTTCAAGGTGCTGTCTGCCGGCTCGCCCGGCGTCTCGAGGATCGTGCCGTCGATGTCGAAGAGCCAGCCGTGATAGCAGCAGCGGATCCCCTTATCGCTGATGAGACCAAATTCGAGCGAGGTCCCGCGATGCGGGCAGTGCAATTCGAGAAGGCCCACGGCACCGCTCTTGTCGCGGAACGCGACGAGATCCTCGCCCAGAATCCGCAAGCGCCGCGGCAGGTCGCCGAGATCCTCGGAGAGAACGACCGGCTGCCAGAAGCGTCTGAGGTATTCGCCGCAGGGTGTGCCCGGCCCCACTCGGCTCAATTCTTCATCCTCGGCCGACCGCTCGCGGTGGTGGTAGGCGCTGAAGGCGGTGCTCAGAAATGGCGCTCGCGTTGCCATTGCCATCGCGTCTCTCCTTTGCGGGCGATTAGAATCCTTGGGCAAGAAACCGGTGGGCGACCGAGGCGTGCATCGCGATGCCGACCGCCATGCAATCCTCGTTCAAGATCATGCGGTTGGAGTGGCAGGGGGCGACATGCTCATGCCCGTCCTCGCACTCCGGCATCACTCCCAGCATCATCATGCAGCCGGGAATACGCTGCAGGACATAGGAGAAATCTTCGGCGCCCATCAGCGGCGCCGGCCGATCGACGTAGTTGTCAGCGCCGAGAAGCTCGGTCGCGACGCCGCGCGCGAAATCGACGAAGCCGTCGTCGTTGACGGTGACCGGATAGCCCCGCCTGATCGCGACATTGGCCTCGCACAGATGCGCCGCGGCAACATTCGCGGCGACCCGATGGATCCCTTGATGGGCCCTCTCTCGCGCCGCCTCGGAGGTCGATCGCAAGGTTCCCACCATCTCGACCGACTCGGGGATCACATTGCTGGCAGTGCCGGCTGTAACCTTGGTGCATGTCAACACCACTGGATCGGCAACGTCGATCCGTCGGGTGACGAGTGCTTGGAACGCCAACCCGATCTCGAACGCGACCGGGATCGGGTCGATGGCGTCGTGCGGCATCGAGGCGTGACCGCCGCGGCCCTTTATCGTGATGGTCCAGGTATCGACCGAGGCCAGCATCGGGCCCGGCTTGCCGACGATCGCGCCAGCCTTTGCGGTGGGCCAGATGTGCAATGCGAAGGCGGCGTCAGGCTTGGGATCCGCGTCGAGCAGCCCATCCTGGATCATCAACCGGGCACCCCCATATCCCTCCTCGCCGGGCTGGAACATGAACTTGACGGTGCCGGCGAGCTCGTCCCTGTGCCGGTGCAGCAGGTGCACCGCCTGCACCAGCATTGCCGTGTGGGAGTCGTGGCCGCAGGCATGCATGCGGCCGGGAAATTCACTCGCGTAGTCGAGCCCGGTATCCTCCGGCATCGGCAATGCGTCCATGTCGCCCCGTAGCAGGATCGTGCGGCCGGGCTTGGCGCCGTTCAATGTCACGATCAGACCGGAGGTCGAAGGCCCGCGGGCGATGCCGACATCGAGGCCATGTAGCCCGTCGAGCACCGCCGCGGTGGTCAGCGGCAGGTCGAGGCCGAGCTCGGGCTTCTGATGAATTCGTCGGCGCAATGCCACGGCGGCAGGCAACAGCCCGCGCGCCTCGTCGAGAAACCGGTGCAATTCCGACATGCTCGCCATCCTCCCTGTCGTCGCCGGCAACTATGGACCAACCGCTGGAGCCGTGCCAGCCTCGTCGGTTGCCCCCGTCGCTCGCCTACAATGTTCGCACCACCCGCCAGCTCTTGATGTTCGTCCACTCGCCGTCGGGAGCGACGATGACCGGATGGTCGAGAACAAATTCGCTTGCTTCGACGCGCCGCGCGCATTCTTCGGCGATGCTCTTCAGGCTGCTCTCGTCTGAGGACCAGCTCGGCTGACGGTGGGTTTCGTCTACCGCGTAGAGGAGGCTGATGTGCGGTGGCGGCGGCTCGACCGCACCGGTGATCCGCCGCAAGTCGTCGCGAAAGTTCCGCAGGTCGAGAGTGTCCTCGACCTCGATCACGACGGCCATCATCGGCGCCGTCGTCGAGAACGAGATGCGTTTCTTCCTAACGCGGAGGGGCAGTGCCCTGCTGCGCGGGACATATTCCGCCGCGGCGTCCCAAGAAGCCTCCGATTGCGGGCTGCAGACCGTCAGATGGGGCTGAAACGGCACCGTCCCGTGCGCACCCGCCAACCGCTCGATCAGCGCCCGCAGCGAGGCTTCCTGTTCATTGCTCAACCGCAGCCAGATCGACGCGGGCATCACACCACTCCTCGTCAAGATGAGGCAAGATCGACGGGTGCTGTTGGACCGCCGAAACGGCCCCTGTTATCGTGTGGCGGGGTTCGAATATCGAGAGCAGGCGAATGACGGAGCCGAGCCGAAGCGTCGTGGTCTTCGATGTCGGCGGTGTACTGATCGATTGGGACCCTCGGCATCTTTACCGTAAGCTTTTTTCGGGCGACGAGACGGCGATGGAACATTTTCTGGCAAATGTCTGCACCCATGAATGGAACCGGAGCCAGGACGCCGGGCGCAGCTTTGCCGAGGGCGCCCGTCTGCTCAAGCGCGAGCATCCACAGCACGCCGAACTGATCGATGCCTACGGTGCCCGCTTTGACGAAATGATGGCTGGGCCGATCACTGGCGCGGTCGACATCCTCGCCGAGCTGCGCGAGCGCAACACGCCACTCTACCTGCTCAGCAATTTTTCGGCCGAGACCTTTCCGCCGGCCTTCGAACGGTTCGATTTCCTACGCTGGTTCCGCGGCATGGTGATTTCGGGCGAGGTCGGGGTTATTAAACCCGACCCACGCATTTACGAGATCATGCTGGCGCGCTTCGCGATCGATCCGCACAGCGCGGTTTACATCGACGATGTCGCGGCCAATATCGAGGGCGCCCAGCCGTTCGGCATCCACGGCATCCAGTTTGCGACGCCGGGCGCGTTGCGAGAGGAACTGGTCCGCCTGGCGCTGCTCTGAAATCATGGACACATCAGCGACGTCGCTCCGAGTGCACGAGGCTCGCGTGTGCTACGGTACGCATTGCGTGCTCGATGGCGTCTCATTGAGTGCCGAGGGCGGCGAGTTCATCGCACTTCTCGGCTCGTCGGGCTGCGGCAAGACCACGTTGCTGAGAGCGATTTGCGGCTTTGTCACGGTGGCGAGCGGGGCGATATCTGTTGGTGCCCGCGACATCACTCGCCTGCCGCCCGACAAACGCAACATTGCGATGGTATTCCAGTCCTACGCGCTGTGGCCGCACATGACGGTGGCTCAGAACATGGCATACGGCTTGAAGCTGCGTCGTGCGATCCGCACCGAGATCGCCGCGCGGATTGCCGACCTCTTGACCATGCTGCGCCTGGAGGGACTGGGCGAGCGCAAGGTGACCGCACTATCCGGCGGGCAGCGCCAGCGCGTGGCGCTCGGCCGAGCGCTCGCGATCAACCCGCAGATCCTGCTGCTCGACGAGCCGCTCTCCAACCTCGACGCGCGCATTCGCGAGGAAGTCCGGCACGAGATCAAGACATTACAGCAGGATCTCGGCATCACCACGGTACACGTCACGCATGACCGCCAGGAGGCGATGGTGATGGCCGACCGCATCGCGATCCTCGATGCCGGGCATGTCGCGCAGATCGGCACCCCGGAGGAGATCTACAATCGGCCTATCTCGCCTTTCGTCGCCGGCTTCATGGGCGCCACCAATGTCGTGCCGCTGACGGTGAGCCGCGCCGAAGGGCAGATCGTCATCGCGGAAGGTCCGTTCAATTGTGGCGTCGCCATCGAGCAGTCGGGCCTCGTCACCGACGGCATTGGGCAGATGTCCCCTGCCACCGCGGCAGTGGCTCACTTCCGCGGCGAGCAGGCGCGGCTCTGCCCGCCCGACCAACCGCTCGACGGCTGCCTGGTGCTGCGCGGACGGATCACCCAAGCCTCTTATCCCGGAGGCTTTTACCGCTATGCGGTCGGCGTCGGGCCTCACCAATATCTGGTGGACGACCAGCGTCGGCTGGGCATCGGCGACGCGATCAGCATCGCCTTGCCGGCGTCGGCGCTGCATCTCTATCCGGCTCAACGCACCCAGTAAATTCGCGGGAGGCAGTCATGCAACGAATCAGCATCGTATTTGCCGCGCTGGCGGTGCTCGCTCTGAGCCTGCCGGCGACGGCACAGCAAACAGTGACCTTGAACGTCGTCACTGCCGGCGACCAGAACATGGTCGATTACGTCAAGGACTATCTGGGACCGATGTTCGAGAAGGAGCACCCAGGTGTCACCGTCAGGGCGGTCGGCACTGGACCGGGCGATGCCGGCTCGCAAAAGATCTACGAGAAGCTCGAAGCCGAAAAAGGCAACGCCGCCTGGGACATCGATGTCGCGGTCATCCACCAGAAGGCAGCCGGCGAGATGGTCGGCAAAGGGCTGCTCGCCCGCTACGTACCGGAGATCCCGACCGGCAAGCTCGCCACCTCCGAAGCGGCCAGGAACGCGCTCGGCGCTGACGTCGGCGGCTACGTGATGCCGATGTTCAACAGCCAAACGGCCATTGCATACAATACGGCAATGGTAAGCGACCCGCCAAAAACATACGCCGAGCTCGAGAAATGGGTCCAGGCAAACCCGAAGAGGTTCGGCTACAACGGCATCAAGGGCGGCATGTCCGGGGTGGCTTTCATCGTCGGCTGGATCTATGCGCACTCGCCCGACCCCGACCGCCTGATCAAGGGCCCCTATGATCCCGACACCAAGAAGAGCTGGGAGCCGATCCTCGCCGAGCTGGCGGCCTTCAACAAGAATGTGGTGTTGACGCCGGGCAATGCCGGGACGCTCGACATGCTCAATCGCGGCGAGATCGCAATGGGCCCGGTATGGGTCGACATGTTCTACGACTGGCAGCACGACGGCAAGATCCCGCCCGAAGTCAAGCTGAAGCTGATCGGGCCGGGCATGCCCGGCCAGCCGATGTATTACGTCGTCCCGGCCAAGGCGGCGAATGCCAAGGTCGCCGAGGAGTTCATCGCGCTGGCAACGAGCCCCAAGGTTCAAGCCGACGGGATCGTCAAGCGCTTCAACTGGTACCCGGGCATCGACGCGGCGGCGGTCAAGCCGCAGCTGGACGAGGCGAGCTGGAGCAAGCTCTTCGTCGACGTGTCACCCGAGGACCTCGCCGCCAAGGGCAAACCGTTCCCGATCGCGCCCTATTTCAACGACATCCTGGAGAGCTACGAGCGCAAGGTCCAGTAATCAGCACTTCAGCCCAAAGGACGCCGGGGATGCATCGAGCCGCACGTCGAGATTGCTTCGCTTCGCTCGCAATGACACCTCGAATGCCTGTCATTGCGAGGAGCGGAGCGACGAAGCAATCTCGGTGGCTGGGGGTCGGCCACTAAGTGTCAGGTTAGCACCATGCGGCTAGTAGACGGCTTCTGATCCTCTGCGTACTCGGCGCACCCTTGGTGACCTCTGCGCTAAAGTGTTTTGGTCATGAACGATAGAAGGCCCGCCCTTCTGCTGCTCGTGGCGCCGGCATTGGTGACGGTGCTGGCGCTTTTCGTTTATCCGCTCGGTATGTCGCTCGTATCGGCCTTCACCACCAAGGATGGAGAGCCGAGCCTCGACAATTTCGTCAAGGCATTCGAACTCTACGGCACGGACATCGTCTTCACCTTCGTCATCGTCGCTGTTTCGACCGTGCTGATCGGCCTGTTGGCGGCGGCGATTGGCGGCTATCTGGTGCTCGGCGCCCACCCCGCGGCGGTGGCGGTCCTGAGGGCCCTTTATCGCTGGCCGCTCTTCATCCCGTTCATCGTTGCCGCGCAATGCATGCGCACGTTCCTCGCCAAGAACGGCATCATGAACAACACGCTCGACACACTCGGGCTTGTCGATGTCGCCAATCTGTCGGGGCTGCTCGACTGGCGCGGCATCATCGTCACCTTTGTGTGGAAGCAGACGCCGTTTGTGGCCCTGCTGGTTTCGGGCGCCATGGCGGCGCTCGACCGTGCGACCACCGAAGCGGCCGCCAACCTCGGTGCCAGTGGATTGCGCATCCTAATCGAAATTATCCTGCCGCAGGTCGCCGGCGTGATGCTGGTCGGGCTGATATTGGCGTTCGTCACGATGCTGTCGGTGTTGTCGGTGCCGATCATGATCAGCGGCGGCTCGCCGACGATGATCACAGTCGACATGGCGTTCCGCGTCAATTCCTACAGCGACTATGGTGTCGCCAATGCCCTCGGCTTTGTTTCTTACGCGATTGCCGGGCTGGCAGCCTGGGTTTATCTGCGCCGTAGTGTGGCCGGCGGTGGCGCTCTATGAGAGCGGCCTTCGGCTGGGTGCTGCGCGGCAGCTTGCTCGGCGGCCTGGCCTTCATGATTTTCGGGCCGCTCGCCAATCTCGTTCTGTGGGCGGTGGCGATCCGGTGGTATTTCCCCCACAAGCTGCCACTGACTTGGGGCTTCAAATACTGGGGCGAGGTGTTCAAGCCGACGAGCGACACTGTCGCCGCACTCGGCACCAGCGTGCTGATCGCCTCCATTACTGTCATCGTCTGTCTCCTCCTCGCCGTCCCGGCGGGGTATGCGCTGGGCCGCGGGCGCCTGCCGGGTCGCCCGATGATTCTGCTGATCCTGCTGCTGCCGCAGGCGTTTCCGAACCTTGCGGTCTACTTCAACATCGCCCGTTTGTTTTACATCGTCGGGCTCAACGGGACGATTGCCGGCGTCGTGCTCGTGCATGCGGTCCACGGGCTGGTCATTGCCGTCTGGATCGCTGCAGCGGCTTTCGCGGCGATCGATCCGGAGCTGGAGCTGGCTGCGCGCAACATCGGCGCCTCGGCCCTGCGCACTGCGCTGACCGTGACCCTGCCATTGGCAATGCCGGGATTGATGGCAAGTGCCATCTTTGTCTTTCTCGAATCGCTCGACGAGTTCACCGGCACCTATTTCGTCGGGGTGCCCGACGTGACCACCCTGCCACTCGCCATGTTCACGGCGAGCCTCGGCGGAAATTATCAGATCGCGGCGATCACCGCGCTGGTGCTGCTCGTCCCCTCGGTCGGCTTTTTGCTAGTAATCGAGCGCTTTCTCAAAGCCGAAATGCTGGCCAAGGTGGGCTGATCGCAAGGCGCAGATCTCGTCGTCTGCTCGCCAGACGAGGCGCGCCCGCGGCTAAAGCGGATCGAGTGGCTCGGCTTCGACGAGGTGCTCGTCCTTTTCCCGCCAGCGCGCTCGAGGAGATCGAACGGGTGCGCTACTTTCTCTAGAGACTAGAGCCGGAGACTAGAGCCCGGAAAGCATCTGCTCTTTGAAGCGGCGCATCTCGGCGATCGGGGCCCTGCGTCAAGGCGTTCGAAATCGATATCGAGGGCGGGGACGACGAGAGCGCGCAGCATCCTCAAATTGGCGACGATGTCGGCTGTGCTGCCGGGAGACAGCCACCGCTAGCCGTCGGAAGCCTTCTCCGGGGGCCCGGGAGTGAGACCCTCGTGTCGCAGCCTACTGATTGATTTAGGTCAACGCGGCGTTGCAGATGGTCGCTTATTCTTCGCGCGTTAGCACGGGGGTGCTCCGATGCGCGCTATGGATGTGATGACAACCGGAGTGTTTACCGTCGACCCAAACACGTCGGTGCAGGCGGTGGCGAAGCTCCTTTCCGAGCGGGGAATCAGCGGGGTTCCCGTTGTCGATGCCGCCGATCGGTTGGTCGGCATCGTGAGCGAGGGTGACCTGTTGCACCGTGTCGAGACCGAGACCGAACGCCGGCCCGAGCGTTTGACTGGGCGGCGGCACTCGTGGTGGCTCGATACGATCGCGTCGGACCAGGAGCTCGCCCGCGACTACGCCAAGTCGCACGGCCGCACGGCAAAGGACGTCATGACACGCGAGGTTATCTCGGTTACCGATACGACCGAACTCGCCGATGTCGCAATGCTGCTCGAGACAAAAAGAATCAAGCGCGTGCCGGTCCTCCGCGATGGCAAGCTCGTCGGCATCGTGAGCAGGGCAAACCTCGTGCGGGCCTTGGCGGTGACGAAGAGCGACCCGGTAATCGACGCCGACAGCGACGACCGAACCATCCGCCACAAGCTGATTGCCGAGCTGATGGGACAAGAGTGGTTCAAGGCTCTAGAGTGGTTCAAGATCTGGGCAGCGGACATAATTGTCAGGGGCGGGGTCGTGCATTTCTGGCTCTCCGACAGCCAGTCCGAAGAGGAAAGACGGGCGTTGCGCGTCGCCGCCGAGAACATCACAGGGGTTCGGCGCGTCGAAGAGCACATCGTCCCGGCCAGTTACCTCACAGCGTCGCCAGATAGGCGGTAACCTCGCTGATCTGCTCGGGGGTCAGATCTTTCGAATTTTCGTGCATGATCTCGTTGGCCCGCGCCATTGACGCGAACGCTTCCAACTGACGCGCGAGATAGGCCTGGTGCTGTCCGGCCAGACGCGGAATCGGTCCGTTGCCTTCAGCCTTCTCGCCGTGACAGGCCATGCAGGCGGGCACGCTCTCGGAAGGAATGCCTTCGGTGAAGATATTCTTGCCCGCGGCTGTTTCCGGCGAAGCGCTGGGTTGGCCGGCAACCGGGGTTTGGGAAGCATAGTAGGCGGCGATGCCATCGATGGTGGGATCGCTCAATCGCGCGGCCATGCCCCACATATAGGTCTGCGCGTGCGGGTCGGCGCGAGTCTTGTCGCGAAAGGCCTGGAGCTGCGCGACGATGTAATCCTTCTGCTGGCCGGCGAGGCGCGGGAAGGTCGGGGAAATGCTGCGGCCGTCCGGACCGTGACACGAGGAGCAGACGTGCACCGTGCCGGCCACCATCGAGTCCGCGCTGCCGCTTTCGGTGCCCGTACCGCTGCACGCTGCGACGGTGAGCGCCACAAACGCAAACGCGGCCGGGATGACGGCGGCACGCCGCCGCGCCTCGTTGTCAGCCATTTGTCTCTCCATGCCGTCGCGTCTCTCGCCACACGTCAGAAGGCAATCCAGGCATAGGCGAAGATGGTGTTGTTGTCCCCGGCGTTGCGACCGGCACCGTCATAATTTGAGACGGCGCCGTTGAATTTGTTGTAATGCACGTATTGCAGCCCGAACTTCACATTGAGCCACGGCCAGAAGTCCGGGCCGCCGTAATTGAATGGAATGTAGTTGACCTCGAGGGACCAACCGCTCGAGTTGGGGCTGTTGACGGCCGAAATGGGGCCGTAGAGCAGCGGGTCGCCGCTGCCGTCGACATGAAAAGAGCCCACGGTCAAGCCAATCGTCTGATTGTAATAATAGGTGCCTTTGACACGCCAAGTACGCAGATTATTGTGCGAGTTGGTGGAAAGGCCGAGCGCTTGGCTCGCGCCCAAATTCTGGTTCTCGGTGATGAAGCGGGCCTGCGCCGAGAAGCTGTCGCGCGCGCCGAGGAACTGATACTGCGTATCGACGCCGACATCCGTCAGGTGATCGGTGCCGCTGCCGGTCATCCTCTCGGGTATCAGGTTGGTCGCCAGCCCGAAGGTGCCGAATTCCCAGGTGTTCCGTCCCCACGCCGGTTCTATGGCGAGCCGCCAAGAGGGTGCGATCCCCTGAAAGGCACTGGTCCCCGCTGGTTCTATACCGAGCGTGGTGTTCGTCCTCGGTGACAATGTGCCGTATCCGCCGGCCTCGGCATAGACCAGCCGGTTCCAGTATATATAGGGGTTGAGGCCGACAACCTGCTGCGCGAAAGTCCCTTCGATCAACGTCATAGCGCCCGGTGCCGGCGCCAGCTCGGAAGCGAGATAGGGGTAGCCGAAGGCCGGCGTCGAGTTCCAGACATCGTTCACCGTCGGGTTGTTGTTGGCGCTCACACCGAACACCGACTCGTGACCGAACAGCTCGGACGGCAGGGCGTAGCGGAGATCGATGTTGTCCCAATGGATCCTATTGGGCACATTGTCGTAAGTTACTTGCGCGAAGGTGCCGAGGCCGTCGAAGAGCTTGCCGCCATAGAAGAGGCTTCCCGTGAAAGCGAAGTCGTTGTTGTATCCAAAACCCGGCACGAGCCCACCGTCCACACCCTTCCGGACGTTGGTGAAGGTCGGGATCGCCATGGCGGCGATCGGCGGGAGGTTCGAACTGCCGCCGGTCCAAGTCGGGAGGTTCGAAGGGCCGCCGGTCCAAGTGTAGCCGTTGAGCTTGAACTGGCGGCCGTAGGGCGTCAGCTCGGGAAACCCGTTGTGACAGGCGGCGCATTCCTGCCCGGTCTGTCGGGCATAGCTCGGTAACGCCTGCACCGGCCTCGCGCCCACGATGCACACCGCAGCGACCGCGAGAAGCGACACGGCGGTAAGTACGGCGTACCCTGTGGCGGTGACCCCTCGCCCTGCCTTGGATAGAGACTCCCCCGACATATCCCGTCTCCGATGCGCTCGGAACGATCTTTTAGTGGAGACAGTAGAACCCAACATTGATTTGAATCAATGACAGGGTCGCGATAGTTTGGGCGTCGGGGTGCCGCCCCGCGTCACATTCGTGCGGCGTGGCGCAGCGCGACGGCAGACGGATGCCTCGCCACTCGGAGAAACGCGTGATGAAGCTGTCGGAAATCTTGAGCGGCGCGGTAGTTCTGTTCCCATTAGCCCTGCCGGCCCACGCCCAGGGCGCGGGTGACGCGCAACGCGGGGCGCAGGTATTCACTCAATGCAAGATCTGCCACAGCCTCGAGGCTGGGAAAAACATGGTGGGCCCGAGCCTGCACGACCTTATCGGGCGCAAGGCCGGCAGCGTGCCCGGCTATGCCTACTCGCCGGCGATGAAGAACGCCAATGTCACCTGGAGCGACGACACGCTCAGCAAATACTTGTCCGATCCCAAGGCGTTCATTCCGGGCGACAAAATGCCGTTCGCCGGCATCAAGGACCCGAGCAAGCTCGGGGACCTGTTGGCTTATCTAAACCAAGCGACCCGGTAGCCTCGTTTGGCGTTTGTTTGCGGGGCGGTACGGCTTGCCCCGGCCCTAACTGACAATGTAACCTTCCGATAAATCGCCGCCAGGATTCCGATCCCAACGGAACCATGGACCGGAACGGTGGAGCCCAGACACACGTGTTGATGCTTATAATGGCTCAAATTTACCGTTGAAGTTGATCCAGATCGAGGGCTGCTCGGCCGAAGGCGATATCCTGCAAGCGAGGAGAAACGGGCGTTCCGCCGCTGAACTGACTAGCGTTTGGGCAGCGGCACTTTGGCGTATGTGGATAGGCAACTTTAGGCAAGACGGAGCCCTACGTGATGTGGGCGGGACACCCTATGACCACCTTATACTTCCTGTGAACCCGAATTCGCGCTGAGTGCGCCGGCGCACCAAATCCGCCGGCGCGTCGCGACGGCTGGCATCGAGACCAAGCTCGGGAACCACAATTTCCACGCGACCGGGATCACAGCGTGTCTCAAGAACGGCGGCACGCTCGAAAAGGGTCGCTGCAATGGCGAACCATGCGTCGACGAGCATGACGCACTCTACTATCGCCGGCGTCGTGCTCGTGCGTGCGGTCTATGGGTTGGTGATCGCCGCATAGATCGCCGCGGCGGCCTTCCCGGCAATCGATCCGGAGCTGGAGCTTGCGGCACGCAACATCGGGGTGCCCGACGTGACCACCCATGTTCACGGCGAGCCTCGCCGGAAATTATCAGATCGCGGCGATCACTGCGCTGGTGCTGCTCGTCCCTTCGGTCGGCTTCATGCTGCTGATCGAGCGGTTTCTCAAAGCCGAAATGCTGGCCAAGGTGGGCTGATCAGCACCGAGATCGGTTCGACCCCGCCGCGGGGCTTCAGCGATCGAACCAAGGCCATTCGGCACCGCCTTCATGGGTTACGGCGCCGAGATTGGCCTGCCCGACGAGCTTTGCGTATTTGGCGAGGAGCCCGCTTTTGTGACGGGGCACCGGCGGGCGCCATACGGCACGACGCGCGGCCAGTTCGCTCTCGCTGGCGAGCAGGTCCATGCGGCGATTTGCGATGTCGATGCGAACCCGATCACCGTCGCGGACGAGAGCGAGCGGGCCGCCGATGCTCGCCTCCGGCGATACATGGCCGACGCAGATGCCGCGGGTTGCTCCGGAAAAGCGGCCGTCGGTGACGAGCGCCACCTTTTCGCCCATTTGCTGACCGTAGATGACCGCGGTCACCCCGAGCATCTCGCGCATCCCTGGGCCTCCGACCGGGCCCTCGTTCCGCAGGATCAGCACCTCGCCGGCGTGATAGGCACGGGCCTCGACGGCACGAACACAGTCTTCCTCGCACTCGAATACGCGAGCTGGCCCCTCATGGATCAGCGCCGCGAGCCCGGCCACTTTGATCAGTGCACCGTCGGGACAGAGATTACCTTTGAGCACGGCGAGACCGCCGTCGGGCGCCAGAGGCGCCCCGGTAGGGTGAACGACCGTCCCGTCCGGCGCGGCGGCCGACCCATAGGTCTCGGCGATCGTGGCCCCGGTCACGGTTAAGCAGCTGCCGTTGAGATAACCGCCGTCCAGCAGCGCGCGTAAAATCACGGCGGTGCCGCCGATGTCGTGCACATCCTTGGCCGTGAAACGCCCGCTGGGTCGCAGGTCGGCGATCAGCGGCGTCCGCCGGGATACGGCATCCACATCGTCGATGTCGAACCGGATACCGGCCTCGTGCGCGATCGCTGGTATATGGAGTGCGGCGTTGGTCGATCCGCCGGTCGCGGCGACGACGGCGCAGGCGTTTTCGAGCGCCGC
>Ga0209039_10000764_pt1 | contig 30957 bp, 32 predicted proteins | sample BogFormECP12_OM1_FD_188238 | JGI IMG/M metagenome (GOLD analysis project Ga0209039, IMG submission 188238) | Bog forest soil microbial communities from Calvert Island, British Columbia, Canada - ECP12_OM1 (SPAdes) (version 2) | ecosystem: Environmental > Aquatic > Freshwater > Wetlands > Bog ... | reverse complement strand
TTAATAGGAGACAGGGCTGATTAAAAATGGTCCACTACGATCAATTGACAATTTCATCATTGCACATTATTGTTTATTCTTCAACCGTGTCCCGATAAAACTCTGTGTCTCAGGAAATCCAATAAACCCTGCTCTGTGCTCTCCGAGCCTCAAATTATAAAAAAAATCTGTGTCTCTGTGATACCCGACAGGAGGAGATGGGTATTTGAATAGGAAAAATGAGGAGGATCTCACCCATGGAATATTGGCTAAATTCAAATAATACCCATCCCAAAAGCGCGGAAGAGTCTTTATTTTTTTGTACCAGGACCGGCTATTAAAATAGACTCAGTATAAGGCTTTTATCATTCAGCCCGACTTATTTTTTATAAACTCATCGATGGCTTTTGCGGCCTCTTTCGCCTGCCCCATGGCGCTGATGACCGTAGCGGCACCCGAGACGATGTCCCCGCCGGCGAATACGCCTTCCCTGGAGGTCATGAACGAATAGCCATCCACTTCCAGGACGCCATGTTTTCCGGTCTTCAGCCCCGGCGTGGTCTTCGCTATCATGGGGTTCGGCGACGTCCCGATGGCGATGATCACTGTGTCCACGTCCAGCGTGGTCTCGGAGCCATCCTTGCATACCGGGCTGCGCCTTCCGCTTTCATCGGCTTCGCCCAGTTCCATACAGACGCATTCGATCGCCTTCACCTGGCGCTGCTCGTCCCCGATGATCTTCGTCGGGTTCATCAACAGCTTGAACTCGATGCCCTCTTCCTTAGCGTGTTCCAGCTCTTCCCGGCGGGCGGGCATCTCTTCCTCGCCCCGGCGGTAGATCAGGTAAACGTGCTCCGCGCCGAGGCGCTTTGCGGTCCTGGCCGAATCCATGGCGACGTTGCCGCCGCCCACCACGGCCACGTTCTTGCCTCTCTTGACGGGCGTATCGTATTCGGGGAACCGGAAAGCCCGCATTAAATTTACTCGCGTGAGGAACTCGTTTGCCGAATAGACGCCGTTCAGGTTCTCTCCCGGTATGCGCATGAAAGATGGCAGGCCGGCGCCGCTGCCGATAAAAATGGCGGCGTAGCCCTGCTCGAAAAGGTCATCGACGTCGACGGTCTTCCCGACGATCTGGTTTAGCCTGACCTCGACGCCCAGGCTCTTGACGTAATCGACCTCCCTTTCCACGATGGCCTTGGGGAGCCGGAACTCAGGGATGCCATAGACGAGCACTCCGCCGGGCTTATGCAACGCCTCAAAAATGGTCACGCCGTAGCCCATTCGAGCGAGATCGGCCGCTGCGGTCAGGCCCGCGGGGCCGGAGCCCACTATGGCCACTTTTTTACCGTTAAGCTTGATATCGGCTTTGGAGATCTCCTTCTCGTGGTCCGCCGCAAAGCGCTCCAGCCTGCCGATGGCCAGGGGCTTCCACTTCATGCCCAGGATGCACATCTTTTCGCACTGGGATTCCTGGGGGCAGACGCGGCCGCAGATGGCCGGCAGGTTATTCTTATCCTTGAGCGTTTTTCCGGCCTCGTCGAATTTACCTTCGGCGATCTCCTTTACGAATTTTGGGATGTCGACGCCGACGGGGCAGCCTTCCATGCACATGGGGGTTTCGCATTTCATGCATCGCCTGGCCTCATTCTTAGCCTCCTCTTCGCTATACCCGAGGCTGACCTCGTCGAAGTTCTTCGCCCGGGCGCCCGCTTCCTGCTCCCGCATGGGTATGCGTTTGCGCCTGTCTACTTTGTCGGGGATGAACTTAGGCATAATGGCACCCCCTCTATCTGATGAGTATAAGTTTCCAGCGCCTGCTTCTCTTCCGAAGCATAGGTCTTCAGCCTGGACATGAGCTCGTCGAAGTCGACCTGATGGCCGTCGAACTCGGGGCCGTCGACGCAGGTGAACTTCGTCTTACCGCCGACGGTGACCCGGCAGGAGCCGCACATGCCCGTGCCGTCCACCATGATGGGGTTCAGGCTGACGATGGTCTTTATATGATGTGGCCTGGTGGCTTCGGACGTCACCTTCATCATGATGGCCGAGCCGACGATGATGACGCGGTCGACTTTGACGCCGCCGTTGATCAATTCCATGAGCGGGTGGACCGCGAACCCTTTCCGGCCTTTCGAGCCGTCGTCCGTGACGATGTGAAGCTCGTCGCTTACGGCTCGCAAACGGTCTTCCCAGAATAAGAGCGAGGCGCTCCTGGCGCCGATGATGGATATGACCCGGTTGCCTCGGGCCTTGAGCTCCCGGGCGATGGGGTATATCGGGGCGATCCCCAGGCCGCCGCCGATGCAGACGACGGTGCCGTTATCGATTATTTCGGCGGGATTGCCCAGTGGGCCGGCTATATCCAGGATACAGTCTCCTTCGTTGAGCGCTGCAAGTTTCTTCGTGGTCTTCCCGACAGAGAGGACGACCATAGTGACGGTGCCTTTTTCTTTATTAAGATCGGCTATGGTGAGCGGTATACGCTCCCCTTTCTCGTCGGTCCTGATGACGACGAACTGGCCGGGCTTTGCCTTCCGGGCGACGTCCGGCGCCTCAACCTCATATTGGGTCGTATTATCGGCGATCTCTTTTTTAGCAATGATCTTATACAACGATGTATCCTTCCTTGTGGTCCAATGCTTGTTCGACGAGCATACAGGATTAACTTTGGTTAGTATGAAAATTTTACTTCCATATAATATTGTCCCTTAAAATACTTTCTTTTAAGCGAATCATCCATTTTTGTCATATCATTTTAAGAGCGATGCTATTTAATTATATATAATAATGGCTAGATTATTAAGCTTTCTTAACTACAGATTGAACCGTAGCTAAACTAGTTATTAAATAGAAACCTATCCCATAGTATAGAGACCGATTATGGGGATCATTAAAACTGAAAACCTGACGAAAGTCTATGACAACGTAAAAGCGGTCGACGGCATCGACCTCACGGTGGAGAAGGGCGAGGTCTTCGGGTTCATCGGCCCGAACGGCGCCGGCAAGACGACGGCCATCGGCATGATGGTCGGCCTCATCGAGCCGACGGCAGGAAAATGCTATGTCAAGGACGTGGACGTAACGCATAATCCCCTGGAAGCCAAGCGCATCACCGGCTACCTGCCGGACGGCGTCGGGTTCTACGGCAACCTGACGTCCCGGCAGAACCTGAAATATTTCTCGAGGTTCTACGGGATGAAGGACGCGGACGCCGATGCGCGCATCACGGAGCTGTTGAAGTACGTCGGCCTGGAGACGGTGCAAAAGCCCGTGGGCTCCTATTCCCGGGGCATGAAGCAGCGTCTCGGCCTCGCCCAGGCACTGTTGAACGACCCGGAAGTCATTTTCCTCGATGAGCCGACCAACGGTCTGGACCCTCAGGGCGTCATCCAGTTCCGCAAGATCATAAAGGAGCTTTCGAAGAACGGCAAGACCATCTTTTTCTCATCCCATATCCTGGAGGAGGTGCGGCACGTGTGCAACAACATCGGCATCATCTCAAAGGGCAAGATAGTGGCGCATGGTCCGCCCGATGAAGTCCGTAAAAGAATGAGCAAGGACGAATACGTGACGATCATAGTAAAAACTCAGGGCGATCTTCCGAAACTGACCGATCCTCGCATCATCGATGCGGCATACGATGGCAACTCGGCCGTCCTGAAGGCAAAAGAGGATATCCGGGACAGCATATCCGAGGAGCTATTCCGGAAGGACTTCCGGGTCCGCGAGCTTCGCCTGGAAGAGAAGACGCTCGAGGATATTTTCCTCGAGACATTATATGGGGGGGAATAAATGAGACCCGAATTGATCGTAGCCGGCAAGGAGTTCCGGGACCATCTTGCCAGTAAGCGGTTCTTAGCGATCTTCGTGATCCTGATACTCCTGGCGATCATCAGCATGGCCAACGGGATGGACCAGTATAACAAATCGCTCGAACAATATAAGACGAGCCAGGCCCAGATCCAGCAGCAGCAATGGTATAAGGACCAGATATCCTCCCTGCAGGCGCAGATATCGAACGCCACCGCCAACGGCTTATCCTCGGACCAGATCCAATCGCTCCGGCAGCAGCTGGAGGATATGATCAACCCGTCGATGCCATCGGTGCTCACGGTCTTCAGCGTGTTCAGCGATAGCGGCTCCTTCGGGGGCGGATATTTCACGCTCATACTGATGTTTCTGTCCATCGCGCTCGGCTTCGACCTGATCACCCGGGAAAAGGAGGAGGGCTCGCTCAAGTCGCTCCTATCCCATCCCGTCTACCGGGATGCGGTCATCAACGGGAAGCTGATCGGCGCCATGGCGATCCTGGTCGTCGCAATGGGCTGTACCTTCCTGATAACGATCGCGATCATGTTATTCTTCGGGGTAGTGCCTACGGTCGATGACCTGCTCCGGATCGCGACATTCTTCATCCTGGCGCTACTATTTTGCGGCGTTTTCTTCGCGATCGCCGCATTATTCTCGACGATCGCCAAAACGTCGGCGATGTCCATCCTGTGCGTATTTGGCGTGATCATCGCCCTGGCCATAATCCCGAGTTTCGCCCCGACCATCACTAATCTGGTCGTAGGCGCTCCCCCGGAGGCGCCCGCCGTTCCTCTGGGCGGCGGTGGTATATACTACCCAATGCTCGATTCCAATTCGTCGGGCGGGTCGGGCGATGTCTCGGGTGGGACCATAATGCCCGTCCCCGTTCCTATAGAGCCCCCGACGCCTACGGGGATCGATAAGCAGTGGCAGGACTACTATAACGCTACCCAGGTGTACTACCAGAAACAGCAGACGATCAACGATGCCATAAACACGATATCCCCGATATACGATTTCGGCAATAAGATCTTCAACTCCATAATGTATAAGCAGGGTGGACAGATCACGCCGATCCTCTATGGCTCCATGAAGGCCCCGCCCTATTACGTGCCACGGCAGCCTACGCTTCTGGATTCGCTCTCCTACGTGTGGAATAGCATCCTGGCGCTGCTCGTCGAGATGGCGGTACCCCTGGCCCTCTCATACGTAGTATTCATGAGGTCGGACATCCGGTAGATAAACCCTTGTGCTCTGGCCCCATATTCCTATTTTTTAAGTCGTATAAATAAGTTTATTAACGTTAACGTAGCCTTCTCATACGGCTTCGGAGGAATATCTAGTGGAGAATCAGGCGATCTTGTCGGTACAATCTGCCCTGGCGAATGGGCCGCAAAGCTTTTGCGTCGTACTCAAGAATGACGGTCAGGTAGAGCGTATCTCGGATAAAAAACTCGAGGATTATCTCCAATTCGTCGACGGTGCCAGCGTCGCATGGATCGATTATACGACTACCGACTTTGAAAAGGAGATCGAGGGTATTTCCCAGATACTGGGCTTCACCCAGACGCCCATGCAGAAGCTGCTCTCCGGCTACTATTCGGGCTACGAGGACTCCGATACGGAATTGGGCATCATGCTGCCCGCTGTTCTCGTGACCCAGCTCGATATATCCGTCCGTCCGCTTGTTATTCTTATCCGGGGCAACTTCATGGTCACCATCCATAGCGGAGATGTATATCGTCTCAATAAGTTCTCCCGATATGCCGCTACCTTCCTGAAAAAGATAAAGCAGGACTCCACGACGGACAGGCTAACGCTCATCCTCGAACGCGTAATCGACGAGAACAACGACCGGAATTTCGAGTATTTGAGGGAGATCGAGAAGCACGGCGACGACATCAGCAAGCAGCTGATCGACGAGAACATCAGTAAAAAAGCGCTGGCCACGTCCATTTACAACATGAAGCACATCCTGATCACGTACCTGGACGTGCTCTGGGCGACTAAGGACGTCATCGACTCGCTGCAGTACGGCGATGCCGACCTCATAACGGACGATGAAAAGCTGCTGGGCCGCATCGGCATATTATCCAATAACATCGACCGCCACATCGAGCTCTCGGAGCAGATGTCCAACGTCCTGGCCTCCGGCCTCGAGGTCATGCAGAGCATTTACAACAACCAGCTCCAGACCATGAACAATCGTTTCGCCCTCGTGACGGCATACCTTACGGTTCTGGGCACGGCGGCGCTGGTGCCCAACACCCTGGCCACGATCGCGGGCACGAACGTATTTAATAGCCTGGATTCCCAGCCGTGGTGGTTCCTGCCCATGCTCGTCTCCACGACGGTGATCGCAACGGCGGGCTCGCTCATCTGGGTCATCAGCGTTTGGAAGAAAAAAGAAAAGTAGTAAGGGAAAATTTATCCCCTTTTTTATTTAGATGGCGATTCTTCGGGAACGATATCCAGCGAGAGCCTGGTATAGCGTCGGAGCACCGTTAATTTCGCCTTCTTTTTGATGCGGTCCTCGGTGAGGAGCTTATGCAGGTCATCGATCGTCTTGACCGGACGCTCGTCCATCCCCACGATGACGTCGCCCGGCACCATCCCGGCCTTTTCCGCCGGGCTAAACCGCTCGATCGTGACGGCGAGGACACCCTGGTCTGACGGGAGCTTATTATCTTTTACGACCTCCGACTTAAGGGACACGTTCTGGCCTGATATGCCGATCCAGCTTCGCCTAATTTTGCCATCGTGCATGAGGCTCGCCGCGACGAACTTCGCGATGCTCGACGGTATGGCGAAACAGATTCCCTGGGCCGGCAGGATCACCGCGCTGTTGATGCCGATGACCTCTCCCCGGGACGTGATGAGCGGCCCACCGGAGTTACCCGGATTTAATGCCGCGTCCGTCTGTATGACGTCATCGATGAGCCGGCCGGAGCCAGTCCTGAGGGACCTTCCCAGGCCGCTGACGACGCCCGAGGTCACGGTACAATTGAACCCGTAGGGATTCCCGATGGCGATCACCAGCTGCCCCACACGCAGGGCCTGTGAGTCGCCCAGCGTGGCATGCGCCAGGTCCTGGGCGTCGATCTTAATGACGGCCAGGTCGGTATCCGGATCGTCGCCGATGATGCGGGCCGGGAAATGTCTACCGTCCGACAGCGTTGCTTCGATGCGGGTGGCATCGTGTATGACGTGGCTGTTGGTCAGTATGAAGCCGTCCGGCGTGAAAATGAAGCCCGAGCCTCCGCCCTGCACTTCATCGGGGCCTCGCCAGTAGATGGGCGGGTGATCGATCTTTTTGCTCACGTAGACGTTCACCACGGAAGGGCTGACCCTGTCAACGACGCTGACGACGGCTTTCGAATAGGCATCGAGCAGCTCATCGTCACTTTCCCGGGCCTGGAAGGCATTACCTGAGCGGTTCACGTCACTTTCGATATTAGATATGGGTTTAATTATCGTTTCCATGTTGCGCCTATACCCTGGGTTAATATTAGTATAATAAATACTTATCCCTTGTATTATTAATACATAATTAAGGGAATTTGGTAATTTTTTAAAACATAAAGTATTTATCGCTGGCACTATCCAATTATCATCGAGATGATACTTATATGGTAACGGATTGGGGCTTGACCCTTAGAAAGATCATCGTTTACGGTACATTGTTTATACTCTTCATGATAGTCATCGGCTTTTTAGCGCTGTTGGGCGTCCAGGCATACTTGATCGCCCTGCTGGCCGGCGGCTTCCTGTTCGTACAATATTTCTTCTCCGACAAGCTGGTGCTCTGGTCCACCAAAGCCCGCATCGTCGAGGAAAACGAAGCCCCACGGCTTCATATGATCGTGGAAAAGCTGGCGGCCGAGATGGGCATCCCGAAGCCGAAGGTCGCCATCGTTCAGAACGATATGCCCAACGCGTTCGCGACCGGCAGGAGCCCAAAACATGCGGTAGTGGCCGTCACGACGGGCATCCTGAACCGGCTTAACGACCATGAGATGGAAGGCGTACTGGCGCACGAGCTTTCCCACGTTAAGCACCGGGACATATTCGTGATCACCTTCGCCAGCTTCATCGTTTCGGTGCTGAGCTATATCGTCTTTTTCGCCTTCACCATGTTCATCGGAGGTAGGGATCGTAATAACTTCGGCGCCACCATGGCCGCCTGGGTCGTCTCCATGATATTCTCGAACACCATCGGCCTGATCATAATCAACACCGTCTCCAGGTACAGGGAATATGGGGCGGACAAAGGCTCCGCCTATACTACGCATAACCCGGATTACCTGATCAGCGCCCTGCAGAAGATCTCCAATAAGGACTACAAGTCGAGCGATGCAATGGGCCTGGAATCCGCAAAGGCGTTGTGCATCTCCCCGACAAGAAGCGCCTTATTCGAGCTGTTCTCAACGCATCCGCCCATCGAGAAGCGCATTGCCCAGCTTGAAAAGATAAAATCGGAAATGCGCGGGTATTAAAAAAACCTATTTTTTTACTTTTTCTGTTTTTCCAGCAACGTCAGGGATTTTATCCATTCGCCTTTTGGCTCCCGGCTGGTCCCTATGACGAGCGTTTTCCCGTCGGCCGATTCTTCCAGCCTGCCCCGGGCCTCGATGGTCTCCCCGGCGAGCGCCTGGCCCGCGTACGTATGCGTAAAAGATAGTACCGTGGATATCTCGGGGTGGTCAATTTCATAGATGGCCGGGCTATCAAAGGCGAATGTGGCGTCCATCACTTTTGTGGTGATGGTTTTCATGCCCAGGTCATTGCCGATACAAACCCGGGGGCCGATCTGGTCCCAGGATCGGACGAACAATAAGTCGGTGAGCACGCCGTCCAGCAGGCAGCGGTTGCCCTTCCGCCTCTCATGGAGGTAGAACTCTTCGAAATTGAGCTCGGGCTTTCGCTTTTTATAGATCTTTTCCCAGCCCGCTTCGTCGATGCCGTCGACCTTTCCCGTGGCGATGGCTTTATGTAGGGCATCCCTCGCCCTATACCATTCCTGGCCATAGACGACAAAATCGACGTCCGAGGATTCGGCGCCGAGGCCCACGAGCCTGGAGCCGGTGACGCCCATACTATTAAAGTCAACACCGCTGAGGGCGTCCGTCATCTTTTTCACACGGGGGTCGGAGCCCAGTATTCGCGCAAGGCCGTCATGCGGCTGGTAATGTACCATGATATCCTCCGGCGGCACCACCATGACGCCGTTAATGTATTCGGGCCTTTCTTTTTTAATGAACGTGTAGGCCTCGTCGAAGCCCATTTTTTTATAACGGATCCCATTCCTTTCCCGTTCACCATCCGGGCCGGGGACGTAGCGTAAAAGGCACCGGGCACCTTCGCCGCAATAATAGTCCACAACAGAAAAGATCCAGTGCTCCTTCGTCTCGATGAAATCTCGCAGCCTTACCTTCATCCGCTCACCTATGTTATGATCCTGCAGCCCTCTTGTTCGACGATGACCGTGCTCTCGGCCTGGGCCACAGGCGCCCCGTCGGCCTCGATCATTATTGGGAAACTCTTGACGCACGCTGCTTTTATAAGACCCTCCAGCCCGTTCGTGCCGGGCAGCCAGCGCCCCGCGAACGGAAACGTATGATAGTGCTCCGTTATGTACTCCAGCAGCTCTTTTTCTCCGGGCCCATGCGCGTATATAGCGCCATTTCTGAGGAGCTGGTATATATTTCCTCCGTTTACCCGGTTGATGGCCCCGCTCCCCGCGGTCACGAAGGGCTCAATTGCCAGGACGTCGCCCTCCCGTATCCGCATGTCCGAACCGCTATCGTAATTCGGTATGGTGAGCCCGCCATGAAGCCGGTACCTCAACAGGCTATGGCCCAGCAGGTCCTTGAGCACGTGGAGGCCTTCCACGGAAGCAGCCTGTTCGATCGCCTTACCTATTTCGCCGACGTATACCCCGGGCCTTACCGTGGATATGCCCGAGGTAAGAGCTTTTTCCGCTGTGCATATCAATTTTGCGTGCACATCGGTCTCGATCTCCTGGGTAAAGGCCGCATCTGCGATGTATCCTTCGATGCTCGCCCCGAAGTCGAGCTTGACCAGGTCGCCGCTCTTGAAAACGCGCTCGTCGTCCTTTGCCGGCGTAAAATGAGATGCGATCTCGTTGATAGCGATCGTGCAGGGGAACGCCGGCTGTCCTCCCTCGCTGATGATCAACTCTTCTATGCGCTCTGCTATGTCTATTAGCCTGGCATCTTTCCTGATAAATGTCCTCGAGATACCTTTTACTTTTTTTATGATCATGCCCGCCGCCTCATAATACCGGACAGCATCGGGCTCTAAAACGGAACGCATATGGTAAATATCATCTCGTAGTTTATAAAAATATTCGGTTCTGATTGCCCTATTCCTCGGTAGCGCACCCGCAGCCGTACATGTACCGCCGTACCTCTTCGTATAATACGCCCTTTCGAACGATGCAGTAGTCATGCAGGTCCACGATGGTGGAGGGCGCCGCATATCGGCACCGGCCGCCGTCCAGGACATAGTCGACGGGTATGGTGACTTCTTCGGCGGTCACCGGGTCTTTTTCCCCGTGCAGGTTGGCGCTGGTGGAAATGATGGGGCCGCATCCGCCGATGAGGCTAAGGGCCATCTTGTGGTCCGGGTATCGTATGCCGACGTATTTCGAGCCCGCGGTCAAAAGGTCGGGCAGGGGCTTTTTCTTTTTAAGGATGACGGTCACCGGGCCGGGAAGGAATTTCAGGATAAAGTCCTTACACTCGATCCTGGCTATGCCGTTCAGCATCTCCATGCTCGAGACAGCGATGGACAGCGGCTGTGTAGTCGGGCGATTCTTCATCTGGTATACCCTCTGGATGGCCCTTACGTCCGTTGCCAGGGCCCCGACACCATATACGGTCTCAGTGGGATACGCGATGACGCCGCCGTTCTTGATCATCTCCACGGCGTAGTCGATGTCATTGCCAATGGGCATAATTTATAATGGGGCCTTGAGCGTAAAAATATATTGGGGATATATAACAATACAACAGTAAGCGTTTGAATAGATATGTTTATTATCTAGGATTGAGAAATAATCACTTACTCTTAGGAGTAAGGGGTAAAAATGGAATCTTTTGCTGTCATCAGGGCCGATGACCCAATAAAACTAAACACAGCCATTTCGGACCTCCAGAGGCATGGAGGGCTTACGTTCGCAGTGAGTCCGAGGGAACTGACTCCGGGCATGGCAGACCGCATACTTGTCGACGTGATGAAAGTGCCGCTGAAGAAGCAATGTAAAGCAGCCGCCCTGGTAGCATTGAGCGACGATGCCGGCGTGGCCATCGACGTCCTGGGAAGGATACACCCGCCCGCGCACGTGATCATCATTAGTTCCAGGCACGACATCTATCCGCGGATCAACGACTGCATTAAACGGCTGCCGGAGCTTAAGGACTTCCTGGTGCCGGTCTTACAACGTAAAGCATAGCTCATTAATAAAATAAAATTTAAAATAAAAAAAGGGATCGTGTTCTTATGCGAACACGGTCATGTTCATTTCCGTCAGGTTCTTATTGCGCTCGCCGAGCACTTTTTGCAGGGCAGCCGTGAAGTCCTCGTTAATGACATTATCACGGTTAGCGCGGATGGCGAACATGCCTGCTTCCATGACGATCGCCGATAGGTCTGCGCCGCTCGTATCGTCGGTCATCTGGCCGATCTTCCTGAGGTCGACGTCCTTCGACAGGTTCATCTTGGCGGCATGGATCTTCAGGATCTCGGTCCTCGCTTCCGCGTTCGGCATCGGCACTTTGATGATGCGGTCGAACCTGCCGGGCCTGAGTAATGCCGGGTCGAGGATGTCCGGACGGTTCGTAGCCGCCAGAATACGGACGTTGCCTCTCGGGTCGAAGCCGTCCATCTCGGCCAGCAATTGGACCAGCGTACGCTGGACCTCCCGGTCGCCGGAGGTAATGCTGTCGAGCCGCTTGGCACCGATTGAATCTATTTCGTCGATGAAGATGATGGATGGCGATTTTTCCTTGGCCAGCTCGAAGAGCTCCCGGACCATGCGGGCGCCTTCCCCGATGTACTTCTGCACGAGCTCGGAGCCTATGATCCTGATGAAGGAAGCCTTGGTGCTGTGGGCCACGGCCTTGGCCAGCAGGGTCTTGCCCGTTCCCGGCGGACCATATAATAGTACGCCCTTGGGGGGCTGTATGCCGACCTTTTCGAACAGTTCGGGCTTTAGCAGTGGTAGCTCGACGGTCTCCCGGATCTCGTTGATCTGTTCCTCCAGGCCGCCGATATTGTTGTAGTCGATGTTCGGCGCTTCGAGGACCTCCATGCCGAGCACCATCGGGTCCTTTACGGGCGGCAGTACTTCGATGACCGCCAGGGATTGCTGGTTCAGCGCCACCTTAGCTCCTGCATAAATGTCCTTAGAATTAATGAATTGAGATGAGTTTACCACGAACTTGGGCCCGCTGGACGATTTTATGACCAGCTTATTGTTGGCCATGACGTCAACGACGGTACCAACAAGTAATGGGGGGGTCTTCAGCCTGTCGAGCTCTGCGGTTAGTTTTCGGTTCTCCCGCTCATATTGAACCTTTTTATTCTCGACGGACTTTTTCTCTAGTTCTATCTTCCTGTACTCTTCCTTGAGCCGGACATTACGCTCTTCGAGCTGCCGTACTCTGTCAAGAAGATATTTGGAGAAATCGCTGATAGGTGCGTCTTCCTGAATATCTATACCCGATCCGTCTGCCATATGAATCAATTAAATAGTTAATTTTTCTGGTATATATGCTTAATCTAATCTATTATCGGAAAATTTATCCGTAGGACACGCCTCTAATACATGGATACATATGCAATGTGAAATATGCGGAGCAGAAATTTCCGGAAAACCGCACCACGTTATCATCGATAGGGCGGAAATGGATGTTTGCGACCGCTGTAAAAGCTTCGGTAAGGAAGCGGAACGGCGTGCGCCGGTCACCAGTATTCGCCGCGGGACCCCGACGACGACGGACATGAGCACGGTCCCTGTCAGGAGGATCAGGCGGGATCTCTTTGATAAGATGAAGGACCAGCTGATCGAGGATTATGCGGATGCCATCAAGAATGCCCGTGAGTCCCGGCACTTGACCCAGGAAGAGCTTGCGTCGAAGATGCTGGAGAAGGTAAATATCCTCAGGAAAGTCGAGAGGGGCGAGCTTGTGCCGGAGGAAGAATTGATCAAGAAGCTCGAGAGGGCGCTGGATATTAAGCTGACCGAGGGCGTAGCAGAGCCGGAGTCGCAGAATCGCCGGGGCGAAAGCAGGGCTTTAACGCTGGGCGATCTGATCAAAGTTAGAAAGAATAAGTAAGCACACAAAAACTTACAAAGCTCTCTAAGTTTAAGCTCAAAAAATTTTGTGCCCCTTAGGGCAGCGCTTCGCGGTCTTAGTGCGAAAACGTTCTTCGTGCTCTTAGCCAGCTTTGAGAGCTTAAACTTAGCGGGCTTAATAATTTTTTAGTGTTCTTCCAGTAGCATCTTCCGGGTGTGCCATATCCTTTGAAAAGCTGTAAAATGGCTCCCGATGCCGATGACGATCAATGCCCATCCCAGTATGGTAAAATTAACGCCCCAGAGGCCGAAGGCCGGCACGTAGGCGATGTTGAGACAGGTGGCGAGCATGATGATGATCAAACGGTCGGCCCTTCCCATGATCCCGCCATAGGCACGGCCAATGCCCACGGCCTGGGCCTGGGTCCCGAGATAGCTGGCCAGCAAAACGCCAGTCAGGACGATGATCCCGATAGCCCCGCTGACGTACCCGCCCAGGCAGGCGCCGCCGATGATGAAGACGTCCGCGTAGCGGTCGATGACGTGGTCGAGGAAATCCCCGTACTTCGAGACACTGCCAGTCTTGCGGGCCAGTAAGCCGTCAGCTCCGTCCAGGAACGAGTTCAGAAATACGAGCACCAGCGCGATGATCAGTATAACACTATTGCCCATTGAGAAATAATAGCCGATACCTGCCAGGAATGCGAAGAGCAGCGAGCCCATGCTGAGTGTATTGGCCGAGATACGGTGAGTCTGGAACACGTTGACCATGGGGTCCAGTAAAAATACGACGGCCGACCTGAACGAGTCCATCGTCACAGGAACGCCTCCTCGCTAAAGTCGACGTGGCCTGGCCTATATTTATCCGTGCCTTTGATCACTTCTACGACCGCATCCCGCACCTGCATCGGTGTCATATTGGTCGTATCGATTTCATATACCTTTTTGTCATGGGCCAGGGACTCGACGAGAATAATGTCCAATCCCTCGGCGTCGACGTTTTCTTTTATTTTAGCCTCGCCCCATCCCCGGCCTTTAAGGCGCTCCCGCAGCGTTTTCGGCGACGCCCGGAGCACAATGACGGCATCGACGGGCAGTAAATGTGAAACATGGCCTTCCAGGATAACGTCTCCCTTCAGGCTCCGGGTGAATTCCGACAGCTTATCGATGTCGGCTATCAGGCAGTTTTTTTCTTCGTCCACGCCTTCGTCATAGCCGTTCTTGATGAGATCGTTGACGTGGACGATGATAAAATCGGCGTCGATCATGTCCGCTATGGTGGATTTACCCGTGCCCGGCGTGCCCGTCAGCGCGAGCTTCATGCGCCACCGCGGATCTCATTTAGCGCTTCTAGCAAACGGTCATTCTGCTGAGGAGTCCCCACCGTGATGCGTACAAAAGTATCGCCCATGTCCCGGAACGACGTGCAATCCCTCAGGATAATGCCCTTTTTCATGCATTCCGTGACCACATGTTTTGCCTTTAGGGGTGCGACGTCCATTAGAATAAAATTCGCCTCGGACGGGAATGTCCTAAAGGGTATGTTCTCCCTTAAGAACGCCCTTCCGGCCTTGACGGTCTCCACCGAACAATTATAATGCTCCGTATCCTTTAAAGCGGCGATAGCCGCAGCGATCGATACTTTACTGATGCTGTGTGGCGTGGCAGCTTTCATGTACTGGCCCGGCACCCATTTCGGGACGAATGCGAACCCGATGCGGAGCCCCGCCAGGCCCCAGGCCTTCGACATGGTCCGGCCGACGATGACGTTGTCGTACTTCTTGACCATGTCCAGAGCATTCCCGCTCGAGAAATCAACATAGGCCTCATCGACGAATACCAGGCATTTTACCGATTCGGCGATAGCCTTGATATCTTCCTTAGGAGTGATATTTCCCGTGGGATTGTTGGGCGATGTGATGAATATGAACCTGGTGCGCTTGCTGACTTTATTCTTGATATCCTCGACGTCCAGGCTATAGTCGGGCTTTCGCGCCGAAAATACGGGCCTTGCGCTGCTGAATCCTGTGACGTTCTCGTAATAAGAGAACGTGGGGAGAGGTATGATGGTCTCATCCCCTTTATCCAGGAATACCCGGAGTAATGTTTCCATGACTCCGTCCATACCCGGCCCGGCGACGATATTCTCTAGCGGGAACCCGTAGTGTCCCGATAATTCTTCCCGAAGCTCGATGGCGTCCACGCTCGGGTATAAGTGGACGGTGCCGGCCATATCCTTGATCGCCTGGATAGCCTTCGGACTGGGCCCGAGACAATTCTCGTTGGAGGCCAGCTTGATCACGTCCCGCTCATCGATGCCATAGGAGCGGGCGACCTCTTCTATATTCCTTCCCGCCACATACTCTTTCATTTTTTTTATCGATGGTTTAGGACCTATCAACGAACTCACCACAAAAGCAAATATTCGAGTGTACTTTCAAGTTTAAAGCATTTACTATACCAGATAAGCACGGCGTGGATTCATCTCCTCCGGGCGCGTCCGGTACGCTGAAAATGCTGAATGTCGATTTATACCAGGACTCTAAGTTCTTGTTGGTGGATATTATGGAGAAAGGCAAAGAATCATCCCATGCGGCATGCCAGCACTGCGGTGCGGAGATCAAGATGGATATGGACGAGGAATGCCCCGGTTGTCACCGGGACGTCAAGGACTGCGTCATCGACAAGGACGTTACCAGTTCCATATACCCGATGTAAGCCGTTCGCAAAAACATTAAAATTTTTTAAAAACCAGTCACAGTTAGCTTATTTTTATTTTACGGCCTTTCATATAAAATCAAGCGTTATATTATCAGGCGAATGTGGAAAAAGCTTTATGATAATCAAACGTTATATCTCTGATAAGGTTTCATCGGAGGATCATTCATGCCAGAGGACAACGTGATCTACGTCGGGAACAAGCCCGTGATGAATTACGTGCTTGCTGCGGTCACACAGTTTAACGAGGGGGCCAAAGAAGTCACCATCAAGGCGAGGGGAAGGGCAATATCCAGGGCGGTAGACACCGCCGAAGTCGTCAGGAACCGGTTCCTGCTGGACGTGGCGATCGATAAGATCCAGATCGGCACGGAGGAGCTTAAGAGCGAGAAGGGGGACTCCATAAAAGTCTCTTCCATCGAGATCTTCCTGAAGCGGACAATTTAAAAACCTTGTATTTTATTTCTTCATCGTTTCCAGCGCTTTTTTTAGCTTACGGGCCAGCGAGTCTTTGCCTTCGAACGGCGAGGCGCTTATCTCTTCAATGAGCTCGCCGGGCGTTAGGTCCATATCGCCCAGGGTGGCCAGGAATTCTTTTTCTTCATAGGTCAAGTCGACCCCAAGGGATTTCCAGGTCGCCGCGCTCCCATATCGGCCGGGCCCCAGGCGCACTTCGAGCGAGGGCTTGACGTCGATCCTTAAAAACGTATTATTTTTAAACTTGACCACGATAAGCGTAAACACGCCCGCCCGCCGGAATAGCTCGTCGACGCCTGCCCAGCGGCCGCCAGCCGCCTCATAGGCCTTGACCGAAGATATGACCCCGCGATGGCTATCATAGTATATCTTAAACTCGTCGAGCGTCATTGACGCATCCCTGGCCTTCATGTCATCTCCTTCCCTAAGCTTCGGCGAAGCGCCGCATAGGGGCTCAAACGTTGCCGTCCTTATGCAATGGTAATCTGCGCACGGCTATATTTTATTATTTAGTTTTATATGTGCGAGCGCAAACAACTAACTTTACATTAATATATAATTTAAAGTATAAAATTATGCCATACGCCGATAATTTTTTTATCAAGCGTGTAAAAAACTCTATGATAAGGGTGAGCGGGTTGGTAGGGGATGGATTGGATTGTGCAGTTATAAAAACGGCATTTCACCCGCTCAAGAAGTTAATATGTAATCTTGTATGATAAATACTTTGCTGATTAACACCATCGATATTGTTTTCACATAGTAAAAAGTTTGGTTTTAAGAAATTAAACCCAATTTTGAGCGAATCCTCGACATGCGGATGCTTATGTAGCCTTGGTGCTTGCTTTTTTTACTCATGTGCCTGTTCATTATGCCATCTTAATGTTTTAGCTCGTGGTATAGCTCCCCCACCATTGCCGAGGCATTGCTCATTATGGGATTACCATGGCCGGGAAGCATTACTTCGAAGTCCAGCTCCGAAAGCCGCTTAATAGCGTCTATTGCGTCGTGCATGTTCTCGGTGAACCTCGGATAGGGGGTCGTGAGCTTATGGTCCATGACGCGGATGGTATCGCTGGAAAATACCAGCTTTCTTGCCGGCACGTATAGCCCCAGGTTTCCCGGGCTATGGCCGCTCAGTGCGATCACTTTTAGCCCTCCGAGCACGTCTATCGTATCGTCGTCCTTGAGAATTACGTTGACCTGCACCGGCTTATACCTGTAATATATAAGCGAAACGCCGTAGAACATGCCGAATAGCCCGCCGGGGTTATGGGGCTTCTTTTTACCCGTTATAATATCTGTTTCGCCCTCGCCGGCCAATATCTCTGCATGAGTTTCTTTCTTGAGCTTATAGAGGCAATTCATATGGTCTACATGGGCATGGGTAATGATGATCCGCTTGATGTCCGTGGGCCCGTATCCGAGCTTTTCCAGGTAACCGTATATCTTCTTCTCGTTGCCCCGCAGGCCCGTGTCAATGAGCGTGATGCCATCATCGATAATGATGTATGAGTTACAGCCGATGGAGTCATCGACTGAATGTACGTCCGGGACCAGTTCTACCATAATATTATCAAATAATATTAGTGCGAAACATATTTAAAATATGTTCCGAACGTCGGGATCGTTAAAGTAATGGAAATATATAGTGATTAAACATGGCAGGTCTGGACTACATTGCGTTGCTCTCTTTCTTACTGGCATTGCTCGCGCTGGCCGGGTTTGCGCTGGAGTTCGTATTAATCGGCGCCAGGGACCGTATCTATAACGCCGCGATAGGACTTATCCGGTCAAGGCTTTAATGTTAAGCCCGTTTTAATCTGTTTTTTTGGTTTTTCTCGAATGGTTGGATGAGGTGAGAGCATGAGGGAAAGATAGCTATTCTTTCTTTTCAGGATAAAAGATCCTCTTGAGGGCCCAGATGCAGGCGACTATGATGACCAGCCAGAAAAAGAACCAGTAAGTTATCGGCAATAAGTGTAACATCGAGGCTATCATCAATAAAAACAACAGGCCTATCAGAGCGCTCCAGGGGCTGAACTTAATATCCATCAATAATAATAAGCCCTGTTTTACTAATAAATGCTTTACCTAATATTCCGCAGGTGAGATTCATTTTCGATTTTTTCCTAATCATATGCCCATTTCCTCCTGTCGGGTATCACAGAGGCACAGAGTCTTTTTTTATGATTTGAGGCTCAGAGAACACAGAGCATGGTTTATTTGATTTCCTGAGACACAGAGTTTTATCGGGACACTGGTGAGGAATAAACAATAATGCGCTAAAATAAATTATCAATAATTGTAGTAGTTCATTTTTAATCAGCCCTGTCTCAATGACCTCTGTGCCTCAGGAAAGTAAAAAATGAGCCTCGGTGCCCTCTGTGTCTCAATTATAAAAAAATTCTGTGTCTCTGTGATACCCGACAGGAGGAAATAGGAAAATGGCAAATAAAGATGCCCGCAGGCCAGGACCATCAAGAGATCCATACCCTAAAAATCCACATATTCAAAAATTATCGACTGAATCGGTTTACACATATTAACCGTCGGATTTCCGTTGCTTAGAGCACCTTAAGCTTGTTTCTGTAGCCATATCGCTCGCTTTCGGGTATATGGACCATGGCGATGGAGCGGATCTCCATCATGATGTCGTGCCGGATCTTGTCTTCCATGAACTCGGCGATGTCGACGGACCCTGCCATGTGCATTTCCCGCATGACCCGGGGCATGTACTTCGAAGCGTAATCATAGCAGTCCACGAAGGCCTTTTCCAGGATCAATCGCGCGTTCAATGCGACGTAATTGGACATCCGGGCATCGGTCTCCGTGGCCATTTTTTTCAAGTCGAAGCCCACGAGTTCCAGCTCTGGCCTTAGGATGCCTGCGTCTTTCATCGTCTTTTCAAATTCGGTATAAACACGGAGAGAGATGATCTTTATGAACCTGTCGTAAGATCTCTTATCCACGATGGGAGCCAGGCTCAAATCTACATGTAACGGCTCGATCTGCTCAGCGGCCTTATGCTCAAATAAGGGTGCCTGTTCATTTAAAGGCTTCTTATGGGTTTTTTTCCCTGTCATCTGCACACCGATCCCTTATTATTAAGTAAGCCTTCATGCTTAAGTGCTTTTTTGTGTTCTACGGGCGCTTTTATCTTTTTATAAGAATGCTCCACTTAGATTCTATATTCCGTAAAATATTTACCGGATTTTTTAATACAATTACGAAAAGATATAAGCGATAAAAGAGTAAATCCTATAGATTAAATCGTCTGGCCAAATATATATTCCATGGTTAAAACGATGCCCTGGGGAAGGCTAAAATATGTCTGCGGGTAAGGTGCGGTACAAGGAAGTGGCAGCTACTATCGTCTTTATAGCGATAACGCTATTCTTATTGATGAGTGCAACTGGGTATACTGTAGCACAAGATGTTGTTATTAAAGCCAATTTTACTGCTGATCAAACTTCGGGGCCGTCGCCTCTAACCGTACAATTTACTGATCTATCTCAGGGTACTATTACTGCGTGGGAATGGGATTTTGGGGATAGCACTGCCCACAGCAATGATCAAAACCCCAGCCATATATACGATAATCCTGGGTCTTACTCGGTCACATTAACAGTTTGGGGCAATTACAATGACTCAAGCTCCGTAGATGAGATACAACAAGTTAATTTCATTAATGTTGTAGTAGTAACACCGACTCCGACCGCTACAGCAGTCCCATCGCCTTCGCCTTCACCTTTGCCAACGACCAATCCAGGGACAGGTGGCGGAAGCGCGGGCAGCGGGGGAAGCACTGGCAACGGCGGAAGCAACGAATACGGCATAAATGGTACCGGCCCGGAAACGACGACCCCGACCCCAACAGCCGTCGTTAACACGAGTGCCGGCTACGTATCCGGAAATCCTTCGGTAAGTCTCCCACCCCAGAGTACAACTCCCGGGCCCACAACAGCGGCCTCCGGTAGCCAGGTCACGGGCCGCTCGCCATACTCCATATCCAACCCCACCCTGATAATCCTGGCCGTACTCTCAGCCATCGTCATAGCCGTTCTGCTCATGTTCTTTATCTCGGGTAAGGGACAAGGGGCGCCGAAAAAGAAAGATGATGAATTGACTCCTGATTACCTGTATAAGCTGGTAACGGGCGAAGATGCAACTAAAGCTCAGAAGCCGGAACAGGAAAGGATCCCGATAAACGATTATAAGAAAAAGAAGTAAGGCTAGATCAGCTTCAGGATGCCGATCCTGGGCTCATAGCACCGGCCGCCGTCCATGAGCGAGTTCAACGTTTTTTCCACAGTCTCCTCGTCATAGCCCAGCTTTTGGGAAGCCTCCAGGAGAGCCTCATAGCTGACTCCGTCTCCTCTATCGAGGCGCATGATCAGGTCCTCGATGATGGCCAGCGCCATGCCGTCGCCCGCCGTCTCCTGCGGCGGGGCCGCATCGGTGATGGTGGCGAGGGCGTCCATGACCATGCGCCTGTAAACGTCCATCCTGTCGGGGGCCAGCGGGTAATGGTCCATCGCCCTTGCTATTCCCGCGGAATCGATGGTGAAAGGCCGCATATACCTTTCCAGTTCCGCCCCTTTCAGGCCGCTTTCCAGCGCCCTTTCCATGTTCCTTAAAGATTGTAACGTGAAGAGCGCCGTATGATAGACCCAGCGGTTCCGCACGTATTCATCGACCAGGTTGATCTCCTCCGGCCGGATGGACATGTAGTACGTGTCCTTCTCCGGGTTGAACACGCGGGCTTTTCCCACGACCGCCACGTAGGCGGGCGTTTTCACGGTCGACAGGAAGACGGCCGCGGAAGGCTGGTATTCTCCCGCATACACGGTGAATACTCCGGTGGGATCGGCGATCCGGGCCCTGTGCATCGTCTGGCCCTCCCCGCCGATGTTTTCCACCTCGGTCATCACGCCGACGATGAACACCCGATTACAAATAACGCCGACGGGCGTAACGATAAAATTGGGGGACCTGTCGATGGATTCTCCCTGCTGCAGGTTAGAATCATTGAACTCCCGGGCAAAGACTCTCCGGGCCACTTCCCGATCGCTCATTTCAGGCTCACCATCAGTTCCCTCGCCAGTTTTCCGATATCCTCCATCGGCCTGTGCGCCCGCGTCGCGATCAATATCCGGCCATAGTCCCCGCGGGTCACGTTACCCCGGATGACAAAGGGCATGCCGATCAAGGCGATCTTCAGCCTCTCCTCGATGTTCTCGACTTCTCCGCTTTCGAGCTCCGTTTCGAGTTCTATGCCGAGCAATGCCCTGGTGAGGGTCTTGTCGAAAACACTTATCATGGACCCGGTGCCATCGTCGACGATGGCCTTTATGCGCAGGTCCTTAACACCTTCGGAGCGTCCATGCGCCCGGCACTGGCCCTTTTGCATGACGCGGCTGCAGACCGGGCATCGCTCGATGATGCCCGACCCTGGCCGGATGGAGACCACGTCGCCCTCGACTTCTATGTCATAGGCGCCGTCGCTCTCGGATAGCTCCGAGAGGCTGCATCTCCTGGATGTATACCCCGGTACACCGCCCTCGAACTCTTCCAGCGTCGTTTTTTCGCCGATATTAACGCTCGGCATGCCGTGGAAGCTGTTCACGTATACGTTCTTCGCCAGCACCGCCCTGCCCGAGAACAGCAAAGGGGCCTCGGTCCAGGCCGTGAAATGGAGCTTCGCCGTGGAGTCCTCGAGCATGCCGTTAATGACCGTAACGTTGCCCCGCGTTGTGGTTATATCCCGATACCGGGGCTCGACCACGTTCGCCAGGACGGTGACGCCCGTGTCGCCGTTCCTGAGGTCCTTGAGCAATTTGATGGAAGGATCATTGGCCTTCTTTCCGGCGTCTTCACCGCCCGGATTAAGGCTTTCTTTAGAATGCTTTTTAATGAGACTCCGCCGGGCTTCCTCGACGGGCACCTTATAATCGACAATAAGTAGCGTAAGCTCTCTTTCTAGCGTATCCCTGTCTATACCAAGCGCCCGGTTTAATTCATCGACAATGGGCGCGATTGAATCGTCCATTTGCATCACCGATATTATACTATGTTATTATATATTCAGTAGAAAAAGTTGTTGTTACAAAAGGATAACCTCGATATGGGCCAGATCATCGGATTATGCGCAGGAACTTCAGTATGTAAATAGCGTTGATGATGAAAACGACGACCATGAGGTATAGCATGATCGTGTTGATAACGTCTAGCGATGGCATCTGTATGAGCTGGATTATCGCATACGCGAAGTAAGTTTCGAGGAAGACGCTGAAGAGCATCATAAAATAATAGGCGGAGCCCCCTCGCATGGCGCGCTCGTTGGTCTTACTATACCCTTCGATGAGCTTTTTCTGGTCGGTCGTCAGCTTTAAGCTTTTTATGTATTCGTCCAGCTCCTGCTTGTCCAGCTCGTCCTCTATTTTCGTGGTCCGGAGACCCAGGCGTCGCTGGTTTATCTCGTCGATCTTCCGGTTGATGAGCTCGACCTTTTGGGTCGTGTCCGTATCTACGCGTGTTTCCATCACGGTCACTTAAATATGCCCTACTAAGTAGATAAATACCTTTTCGCTTGGGTAAAAAAGCAAATATATCGTTTAAATAACTTATATTTTATTTATTTGTTTTTATACTGCAAACGAACGGTATTTTACCCATATCATTTGCTTATCCCTATATATTTTTAACTTATTTCCCATGAACTCTATCCTGGTATATACTTTGCATATGGTAGTCGTCTTATCCCATAGTGGCTGATGGCGAATGACAGCAGGACGCCCATGGCCCCGACTATAGCGAACTTGATGAGCGGGTCGATCCCTACCCCGATCAGCATATACTGGAGTAAGACGATGATCGGAATGTGTATTAGATAGACGGTAAATGCATTATTCGCCAGCGCCTTTGCAATAGGGCCCTGTGAATTGAACCGGTCCTTGAAGAGCGCGAGCAAGGCGATACACATGCTCACGCACATGAACGCTTCCCAGATCGTCCCGAGAAGGGACTCCAGCCTTAAGCCCCCTGAGAACTGCGTTGAGTTAGTCACTGCGCCGATGAAAAGTAACGATATTGCCGCTAGAATTGCGACCCTCGACCATAGCTTTGCCGTAGCTTTAGGAATTGCGTCGATCCATCCTTCCTTGTAAGCGATGATACCGGCAGCAAATAGCATAACGTACTGGGTAAGATGGAATGGCTCGAACAAGCCGAGTGGCACCCAATTGTTCTCGGGCGACCAGATACCTACGACGAAAGAGACGAGCCCCATGGCCATGATAAAGGCCAGGATAGTCGCATTACCGGGGAAAGCTTTCTTTACCTTTGACGAGGGCTTTTTAGCCAGCCTATAGGCTACGTATACCGTCGAAAATATCAGCAGCATCGCCAGGAACCACAGATGACCTAAGGAGATGCTCGGCTGGCCGTTCAGTAGATAGCCCATCACGGGGAAGACGCCGAACATGAATACCAGTATCGGCACGCCGAGCTTTACCAATCGGTCCTTCATGAACTTAACGGCGCCCTTTCTCTCTAATGATGACGGCACGAAGTAGGCGGAGATCATGAAGAAAAAGCCCATGAAGAATGATGCGTTTATGGCCATGAAAACGCCGAGGGCGACGTAGTCTATGATATTATAGGGGTCGGAAGCTACCCACCAGCCGCCACCCGGGCCGTAGGGCTGGGCTGCATGATGAAGCACGACGAGTACCGTAAGAAGCACTTTGATGTTATCTAAAAAATATATCCGGGATGTAGGGGCCGCCTTCAATGCGGATTTGACTTCCGCACCCAGACTATTAACCTCTGCTTCCACTGGCAAACCCATCAAGATCACACGCGAGAAAAGCGTTATTTTATAAAACTTTTCTCTTCCAAGGCTTTGCATCAAGCGTCTAACATATGCCAGGAGTCATTTTAGAAAGGATGTAAGCGTAGTTTCTGTAAACTTCGAGGGGATAAGATCTGCCTTTATGATACTACTAACAAAGCTATTTATGCAATAATTACACGGTGAATACGTCTTTCTCGTGGTTATCGGCATTTTCGTTCGGCAGTGGTCTATTTTTATTCTCGGGCGTTTCTTCACCTCGACCTTAGGCGTGCAAAAGGACCAGAAGGTAGTGGATCAAGGCCCATATCGATTCATTCGCCACCCGGCATATTTAGGATTGTTAATGGCCATGTTCGGAATGTTCATAGCATTACGATCATTGGGCGCTATCCTCGTAATATTAGTACTATACAGCTTAGCTATCGGATATCGTATGCAATTCGAGGAAAAGCTCCTGGTCTCGGAACTGGTTGTTCAGCCCCCTATTATTACAGCCATTTCAAAAAGGGTCTAGCCCGAAAAATCTATTAAGTTTCTTGCGCCATTTATTATCATGCAGCCCGTAAAACAGGGAAAAATAAGGCCAATGGCAGTGCTATATGACGTGCGCAGGTCGGTTTCAAAGATTCTTGACAAACCTTTTACGGAGCACATAGACCACCAGGTCTTCAAGCCGGACCAAAAGATATTGGCCCTCTGGGCCGCAGACTGCGCTGAGCACGTCCTTCCCTATTTTGAAGATAAATGCCCCGACGATGACAGGCCCCGAAAGGCCATCGACGCATGTCGTGATTGGGCAAGGACGGGCGTGTTTAGTATGGCAGTCATACGCGGTGCTTCGCTCTCGGCCCATGCCGCCGCCCGCGATGCGAAAGGGAACGACGCGGCCTGCTTTGCCGCACACGCCGCAGGCCAGGCCGTCGCAACGGCCCACGTCCCCACCCATGCCCTGGGCAGCTCCTTATATGGCATCAGAGCCGTCGCCGCACATTCTGGAAATCCGAATGATGGCCTCATTAAGGAACGCGATTGGCAATTAGAACGTTTGCGTGAATATGCCAAACATACTTAAAACGGCCCCGTCAAGTTGGTCCTGTCGGATTTTTGCGTCGCCCTTTGAGCACGTTCCATATGGTATATGCCAGCAGCCCGATCCCGACGGCGAAAAGTGAAAGATAAAAGAACATTAGAACGATGAAATCGAACGGCGTAACAAAGCTCAACGCCGTCGCCAGTATGAAGAACACGGCTAGCAATATTACCAACTCTTTCATCCCGAATAAGCTCTTTTCGGGAAGTAATTCCGTTTTTGCGGTCTTATCCGCCCCATTCAGGTACAACAGGATCCCGATGATCACATAGATGACCAGCGTCAACAGTATGGTGAGCGGCGGGCCGGTCCTTTCGGGAAGTATGAAGAAGAAAGCAAATAAATATAGTGCGGCCAGGTAAGCGATCAGAATGGTCATGCCTATTTTTCCCAACTTTAATGACTCGATCGAGAACTGTCCCGGATACCGTTTTATGGCTACCCGGTAGAGGACTGCGATGAGCGCGATGCTGCCTATGATCGTGACGTCGACCGCTACAAAGTTCCCATGGGCATTCGCCGATAAAAATAGTGCGCCTAAGAACGCTATCAACAGGGCAAGTGCCCAGTTACGCCCGGTTTTCGTCAGTATCGACAGGTGCCCGGGTAGTATGCGTTTTTCCCCGGACATGATCTCGAAAGTCAGCACAGGGATAATAAAGGACATGATCGGGTGCCAGAATAAGACGATCAGCGGGAATTCCGGGAACGCGAACCCGAGGATGTGGCCCCACCCGGGCGTCGAGCCCGCATAGCCTGCCCAGGTCACTTTGGTGATCCACGACTCGTATAGCCCGAAGAACACGCCCCATAAATAGAGCGAAGTAAGCGACGTCCGCTTAAAGATGAAGGCCAGGTTGATGAAAAATACCAGGTGGGCCAGGTACAGCCAGAACGTAACCATCCACGCCCAGCTAGTCAAGAACCACAGTATGGACGAGCCGGAGAATACTTCGGCAAAGAACATCGACAGGGCACCGGCAAGCAAAATGTAGATAATTTTCGCGCCTAAAGATACCGATCCCGATACTTGCGCCTGCTCAGCCATACTCTTATAAACGCCGTTGACAAATAAAAAGTTTTCAGGGGGTAGAGCGCCCAATGCAAAAAGTTATAATTAGCATACGTCGATATCTTGTGGAAAGTGAATCGCCGTGGAACTCTCCTACTCGCACAAGATCCAGTCGGACAGCGACGTCCGGTCCATCCAATCGCTGGAGGACAACGGCTTTAGCTGCTGCGAGCTCTTCTTTTCAGAGCGCGAGCCCATCGACGATCAGACCATTCGCCTCATAAACGAGGTGTCGAGCACCACCAGCCTGAAGCTCACCGGGCATTTGCCTTTCAAGAACGTCAACATCGCCAGCGTTTACCAGTACGTCCGGGACAGCAGTGTGGAGCTTCTCATGGACATGGTGGACAGCCTTTCGGACTACATAGAGCTGGTCACCCTGCACACGGGCTATTCTTCGCCTTCGGTCACCGGCGGCATCGACAAGGCCATCGAAAATAACGTGCTCAGCCTGGCGAAGATCTGCGAGCGCGCCGGGCAATATGACATCATGGTGGGCGTCGAGAACGCCATGAACGATAAGTACCTCGTCGGCCGGAACTTCGGCGAGATGGAGCGCGTCATCAAGGGCGTCAACCGGGGCAACATCGGCATGACCTTCGACATCGGCCACGCTAATCTCACGGGCAACATCAACGATTACCTGGATAAAAAGGAGTATATCGTGGAGGTCCACGCCCATGACAATTTCGGCTATACCGACGAGCACCTGGGCCTCGGCTACGGCAAGATCAACTGGGGTTTCGTCTACGAGCGGGTAAAAGATATCGACTGTCCGTTCGTACTTGAGCAAAAAACCCTCGCGGAAGGCCTGGAAAGCCTGAAGTACTGGCAAAGCCTCTCGTCCGAGTCCAGCGCCTATTACCGGCTCAACAAGCTCCTCGGGGATATCCGCTCGGAGAAAAGCGCCCGGCACTTATTGCACATCAACAACGAGATGATACGCCTGTGCGAGAGCGTGCTCTCATTCGGCGGCACGGGCAGCAACGTTAACCACATCGTCTCGTCGTGCAGGGAAGCGATGGCGTTCAAGGTCTCCGAGTTCGTGCTCGACGAGATGAAGTACTCCATGGGCCCGCCCAGGCATAAGTTCGCCCTCATGGCCGTAGGTAGCTTTGGCCGGGAGGAGATGTCCGTCGAATCGGACCAGGATACCGTCCTTATCCTGGACGATACGGTCGACGAGGCCGGCCGATTATATTTTAAGATGTTCTCGGAAAGCCTGGTCTCCCGCCTTTCATCGGCAGGTTTCCCCAGGTGCAGGGGCAACATGATGGCGAGTAACCCGAAATGGCGGGGCACCGTCGCCGAGCTTCTGGCAAGGTTGGATAATACCTACGAGCGCTCGGTCATCATGGATGCCCGCTTTATTTTCGGGGACCGTCCGCTGTCGAACAGGTTCCTGAAGACGCTGCACCAGGCGCTGCAGGCCGACCCGACCTATGGCACGGAGCTGGCGATATCGGCGATCAAGGCCAGTGTGGGGCTTGAGGGCGACTCTATCAAGCTCGAATATTTCGGCGATTCGGAGGACGCCTTTAACATTAAAAAATACGGGTTCCGTATCTACAGCCAGTCGATTAAAGCGCTTGCCGTCAAGTACCGCATCACCCGCACCAACATAGCCGACCGTCTCTGGAAAATGCACGACCTGGGAGTCATCGACCGGAAATCCATCGACCGGTACATGTTCGCCTACGACCAGCTTTCCCGGGTCATGATGCTCGGCTATGTCCAGAATATCAAGCGCGGGGTGGTCAGCAACGAGTACATTTTCCCCTATTTACTCTCTAAACGTGATCGGGAGGGCCTTAAGGAATCCCTTCGCATCGTTAAAGAAATACAAAGCCTTTGCAGTAATGAGTTCGCCATAGCGAAGACCATGCTGTAAATGAATCTTTCTCCTGCCTCTTCGCCACTTATTTTTTAAGGGATCATAGATTTAAATTTTGGGCCGCCTCTATTTATATTTCCACGACTCCGGGGCCCATTTTCGCATCTTTTTCCCTGCGGACCAGCAATACGTATAATGAAATAAGCAAGGCGCAGAAGAGAAGGCCGACCGCCGTCATGCCGATCCCCCCGTTAAATTCCATTATGGGCGACAATATGATCAAAAACCCTAATACGCCTGCCGCCAGCGCCAGCTGATGCCTTGCCGACCATGCGCCTCCGTTCGCCGACATTTTTAACACGGCATATGCCAGCACGATGACCGATATGATGAAAAGCGCTAGTGTGACCAAAGGATCTATTCCTGTGGCCGGGACCACCCAGGCGATAATGAAGAACGCCGTGCCCCAGATGAAGCCCAAGGCCAGGAACCAGCGTGGTTTCGGGACTTTCGCTTCACGGGCTTTAAACATGGGGTTCGGCAGCCATCTCGCGATCGCCATTAATACGATGACCGCGATGATCGCCGATAAATACAGGGCCGGCGGGACCGGGTATGGCGCCAGTAAGAAGTATCCGAAGATCACGGTGCCGATCAGCAAGGCGCACAAGAGCAAGAACATGCGCTTTCCGACCCAGGGATCCCGGCGCTTTTCCGGATAGGCGAGCGAGACGAGCAGGATCGGTATGGTTATGCTAAAGACCGCGTGGAAAATGATAAGCTCCAAAGTCCAGGCCCAGTTCACGCCGAGCCAGCGGCCATAGCTGCCCAGGATGCCGATGTCCATCCAGGCCGGGTTGAAGAAGCTCTTCACCATAAGACCCTCCTCGACGATGCCGTAGGCGGCGCCCATTACCAGGATGGAAGGCCAGCCTTTGTTCCAGCGGAGGGCCAATTCCCGGATAATGATCGCCCCGCCGCCATAGAGGAATAATAAAAAGATAAGGCTAAAAGGATTAAAAAATTCCAGCGGCGGCGACGATCCCGATAAGAGCTCGCCCACGGCCGGCGATAATACGAATAACGCAAGAGCAGGAGGGATGTATCGCTTCCAGTCCATGTTGAGTACGAGCACTTATAGAATAATCAAGTTATCTATATGATAATTATATATTGGTCCGGGGAGAATTATTATTAATGACGAAAAGCCGTGTCATCATTGTCGGAGCAGGCCCCGCGGGCCTGATGGCCGCGAGACAGCTGGCAGAGTATGCCGACGTTACCATCGTCGAAAAGGGCGGGGACATCGGCCAGCGGACCTGCCAGGTCATGAAAGGCAGGGAATGTATCTATTGTAACGTGTGCAGCGTCACTGCAGGCGTTGGCGGCGCAGGCGGCATGTCCGACGGAAAGCTCAACCTGAGCCCGGTCATCGGCGGCGACCTGCTGGATTTCGTGGGCAGCAAGCGCGCCGACGAGCTTTTCGATATGGTCGATACGTATTTTATTGAGAATGGCGCCCCGCCCGAGGACCCCCACGTGCCTCCGACGCCCCTGGTGACCAGGGCCGCCGCCAACGGTATCGAGTTTATTCCCATCCGGCAGAAGCACATCGGCAGCGACATGCTCCCAAAGGTCATCGGGTCAATGGAAACAGGACTAAAAAATCGCGGCGTTAAATTCATGCTGGATACGACGGTGGAGGGCATCACTGCCGAGGACGATAAAGTGACCGGCGTCATCGTCGACGGCAAGAACATCAAGGCAGATTACGTGCTGCTGGCGCCCGGCCGCTCGGGAAGCACCTGGCTGGGCGAGCAGATGAAGAAGTTCAAAGTGCCCATAAAATACATGCCCATCGATGTGGGCGTCCGTGTCGAAGTCCCCGCTGTTGTCTACGAAGAGGCGGTTAAGACTAACTGGGACCCGAAGTTCCGGATGTATACGCCGACGTATGACGACCTGGTGAGGACTTTCTGCACCTGCCCCTATGGTTTCGTAGTACAGGATACGTATGAGTCCGGGGTGGGCGCGAACGGCCATTCCCAGCGTAATTGCCGCTCGAATAATACGAATTTTGCTTTCCTTACCAAGATCGCGCTGACCGAGCCCCTGGAGAATACCAACGAGTACGGCAGCACGATCGCGGAGCAGGCGAAGACCATCGGCGGCGGTAAGCCGATCCTGCAGCGCCTGGGCGACCTTAAGAAGGGCCGGCGCTCTACCTGGGACCGCTTACGACGGAGCTACGTGGACCCTACGTTGAAAGCCGTTACGCCGGGCGATATATCCATGGCGCTGCCCCACCGGGTTGTCACCGATATCCTCGAAGGCCTCGACATGCTCGACCGTGTGGTACCCGGCGTGGCATCCGACGCAACGCTGTTATATGCCCCGGAGATCAAGTTCGCCGCCGTAAGGCCCGAAACTCGTGACTTCTTCGAGACCGCGGTCATTGATAATTTATTCGTGGCAGGCGACGGGGCGGGCGTCACACGGGGTATCGTGCCCGCAGCGGCCATGGGCATCGTCACGGCACAGGGCATCATAAATAAGATAGAAAAATAACCACGGCGAGCACACGGCGTTTGATTTAACCACAGAGGACACGGAGGACACGGAGGTTTTTTAATCTCAAGGGGCTTCGCCCCTGAGAGACCCCAATTATTATTTTATAGCCGGAAATTTTTAATTGATAACTAAAATTCTAATGGTTATCCCACAAATGATTATTCGTTTGCCTCATCAGAGGCAATGTAGATTTTCAGGGGTCTGCGAGGGGCGACGCCGCGCG
>Ga0209039_10000763_pt1 | contig 30958 bp, 35 predicted proteins | sample BogFormECP12_OM1_FD_188238 | JGI IMG/M metagenome (GOLD analysis project Ga0209039, IMG submission 188238) | Bog forest soil microbial communities from Calvert Island, British Columbia, Canada - ECP12_OM1 (SPAdes) (version 2) | ecosystem: Environmental > Aquatic > Freshwater > Wetlands > Bog ... | reverse complement strand
GGTGGAATCCCGCGGTTTTCCATAGTTACTTATACCGGCCCGAAAGATAGATTCCACCCATGCGGGGACCGACCGGTGGGACCGCCAAGCACTCGGGTGCGAAGCCCTACACGCTGCGCAACCCGGTGCCGCTCCGCACGGAGCAGGACGTGACGACAACTCGTGCCGGGATCCCTACCGATGCCGCATTGTCGTACGCCGCCGGTCCCGTGGACTTCGACTCCCTCGCGAAGGCGATCCGAAGGTCGGTCGGCCACGAGGGGATGCGGCCCGAGGACGCGCGGTCGATCGCCGCCCATGTCCTGAACTTCTTCGGCTTCAACGAGCGCATCATCGACAACGTCCTCGAGCCGGACGACCGCGACACGTTCTACATGCTCGAGGACACGGGGATCCTCGAGACGGAACGGGACGAGACCACCCTCTACGACGGCCGCGAGTGGAGGATCCACTACTGGATGTTCCGTAAGGAACGCATCTTCGAGCTCGCGCGCGAGGAGTCGGCCGCCATGGCCGCGGCCGGCGAGGCCGACGTCGTCTACTCCTCGAACGCCAACCGATCGGGGGCGTTCATGCTCCCGCACGGGGAGACGGGAACGGGCCTGGCCGCCCATGCCGTATATCATGAGCTCGGGGACGAGATCTGGCTCGAGCGCCGGCAGAACCCGGCTCCGGCCCCCCCCACGCCGCCGACCCCTCGCCGACGGGGCCCCGCCTCGGACGAGTAAGGGACCGGACGGCTCCGCCCCGCACCGTTAGCTTAACCCTCGGCACGCCTCGGTCCCGCGGATGCGTCGGTTCCTGATCCTCGCGCACCGCGTCCCGACCAACGGTCAGTTCACGCTCAACGACCTCGCGGGCGGCGCCGGCCGGATGGACGAGGTCGCCCGAGCGGTCTCGACCGCCTTCACCCTTTCGAACGACCTGCGTCGGGACACCGAGCTCACGGTCCTCTTCGTCGCCGACCCGCCGCCCCGGGCCCGCCGCATCGACCTCGTGGGCGGCCGTCTTCGGTTCCTGAACCCGGACGAGCGGTCCACGGCCGCGCTCCTCAAGAACGCCCTGGTCCGCTCGGTCGACTTTCCGCGGCCGTTCGAGTCGTCGCCCGGGCTCACGGTAGCTCCGTCCGACCCGCCGGCCGACCTCAGGGCGTTCCTCACGCACCCGAATCCGGTCTGGCTCTCGGAAGACGGTCGACCGATCGAGGAGTGGTCGTCCCCGGCCGGTCACGTGGCCGCTGTCGTCTCCGACCCGTACGACCCGACCCCCGAGGAGCACGCGCTCCTCGCGTCGACCGGCGTGCCGCGCATCTCGGTCGGCCCCCGCTCCTTGCGGACGAGCCAGGTCATCGACCTGCTCCACCACGAGCTCGACCTTCGGGACGCGGCCCGGCCCACGGGGGTCGCTCCCCCCTCCTGATCAGTGGACAAAGACCGGCCGAAGGACCTCGGGCGGGATGTCGAGCGCTTCGCGGACGGACTTCGTCCGGAGGCCCCCGATCACCGCGGTGAGGTGGACGACCTCCCGAGGTTCGGGGTGCACGCGCGTCCCGAAGACGAGCCGGTCGGGGTGGTTCAGCCGCGCGCTCATCGTGCGGAGCACGCGGTCGAGCGTCCGCAGCGTCATGTTCGAGCCCCCGTCGAGGTGCACGAGCGCGGTCGGGCGATCGGAGAGATGGTAGTCGAGCAGGGAGTCGGTGATCGCCTGCTGGACGAGCCGTTCGGGTTCCGAGACGTGGTACTCGCCGACCAGGAGCGTCGAAAGCCCCGAGTCGCGGAGGTGGTTCTTCAGGCTCGCGAGGTCGACGTTGAGCTGCGAGGGGTTCTCGACCATGTCGACGAGGCTCGAGACCAGCGAGTGGAGGTAGGCGTTCCGGACCTGGAACACCCGGTGGATCGGCAGAGTCTCGAACCGACGGAGCTTCTCGTTGGCGAGCGCGACCAGGAGTCCACCCATCTCCTCGAGCTCCGCGACGGTCGCCTCGACGTTCTCGCGGCGGGTCTGGTTGTTGTCGATCTCGACCTGGAACGGGAGGAACACGACCGGCACGGCGAGAGTCTGCGTCGAGCGCAGCGCGCGGGAGAGGTACGGGAGCAGGGCGCTTCCCGTCCCACCGCCGATGCCCGCGAGCAGGAAGACGATCTCGAGCGGTCGCAGCCGGCGGAGCAGCTCCTCGCGGCCCTCCTCGGCGGCCCGCAGGACGAGCGCCCGGTCGCCGCCGCTCCCGCGGCCGCGCAGCTCCCGATGGCCGAGCAGGATCCGTTCCTCGACCCCGGTCCGTAGAAGGTGCGCCGCGTCGGTGTTCACGGCGATCGCCCGGACCCCGGGGATGCCGAGGGCGATCAGGTCCTGGACGGCCTCGCTCCCCGCACCACCGAGCCCGACGACGCCGATCGACGGCGCCAGGGCGAGCGGCCCCCAGGCGTTGGCGGGGGACGGTACGTCGCTCATCGATCCCCTCGCCGCTCAGGGCGGAGGGGATCCCTCGGCCGCGACCGGTTCCCCTTCCCGACGGTGGGTCCGAACGGTCGGGGCGAGCTGTTCGATTCGGCTGCGGATGTACTCCCGGACCGCCGAGCGAACCGCGTCGTCGACACTCACTGAGTTCCCCTCACGGACGAACTCCTCGAGCCGGCTGTTGTCCTGCCGGGAGAGCTCGACCACGACCTTGCGGATGTTCTGGGGAGGCAGGTTCAGTTCGATGTACTGGTCCAACCCTTCCCGGATCGTGTCGGAGATCGTCGGGGTGCCCTTCGACTGCTGAATCTGCTTCAGCTTCTCGAGGAGCTCCTGCGGGATCCGCACCGTCACCCGCTCCGACGTGTCGACCATGCCCGTCAGACAAGACCCCTATCTTTGTCTGACGAACGACATATCGATGAACTGGTATATGAAACGCGCTGGGCGCGCGAACCTCCCCCATGTGCTGAGGCGGACGGACGAGTCCCGCCGTAGCGGGAGAAGCGGTTCGATGCCTCTCGAAACACCCCGCTCATCGGCCCGGGCGAAGGCGCCGCGCAGTTCGGGTCGGGCTCGTCAGTGGACGCCGACGACCTCGCCGTCGGGAGTCAGGTCGATCTCCTCGGCTGCGGGGCGGGTGGGCAGTCCCGGCATCGTCTCGATCGTACCTAGGTAGACGACCGTGAAGCCGGCCCCCGCCGAACGCGTCAGTCGGTCCGCGGTGACGTTGAAGTCGCGCGGGCGGCCGATCACGTGGGGGTTGTCCGAGAGCGAGAGCGGCGTCTTCGCGATGCAGACCGGTCCATCGACCTCCTTGAGCCGCTTCAGGAGCTCGAGGTCCGCGAGGGCGTCGGGCGTGCGGTTGACGTGCGAGGCGCCGTAGAGGCGCGTCGCGATCTTCTCGACCTGGTCGAACACCGGGGTCCCGGGCGGGTTGAGCGGCTTGCTCTTGCGGCCGAGGCCGGCCGCGGACTCGACGGCCCGTGCGAGGTCGACCATGCCTTTCCCTCCCTCGGAGAACCCGCGGGCCTCGACCACCTCGACGTCCCGCGTCCGACAGAACCGCTGGACGATCCGGGTCTCCTCCGGGGTGTCGCCCGGGAACCGGTTGAGGGCGACGACCGCGGGGACCCCGAAGGTCTGGATGTTGTCGAGATGCTGGGCGAGGTTGTCGAGCCCCCGTTCGAGCGCGGCGGGGTCCGAGACGGTCGACTGCTCGTCCGAGGCTCCACCCTGGTAGCGGAGTCCGCGCTGGGTGGCGACCAGCACGGCCGCGTCGACGCTGCGTCCCAGCGTCGGCGTGACGATATCGATGAACTTCTCCCCGCCGAGCTCCGTCGCGAAGCCGGCCTCCACCACGCAGTAGTCGGCGACGGAGAGTCCGAGCTCGATCGAGAGTCGGCTGCAGGTGCCGTGGGCGAGATTGCCGAACGGGCCGGCGTGGACCAGGGCCGGAGTTCCTTCGGAGGTCTGAACGAGGTTCGGCTCGAGCGCGTCGCGCAGGAGCGCGGCCATCGCCCCCGCACCGGCGAGGTCCGACGCCCGGACGGCGGTGCCGTCCGTGGAGAGGGCGGCGATCACGCGACCGAGGCGGGTCTTGAGGTCGGCGTAGTCGCGAGCGAGCGCCAGAATGACCATCACTTCGGAAGCGGCGGTGATGACGAACGAGCTGTCGTGGGCCACGAACCGTGGGTCGTGACCCTGTCCCACCGTGATGTGGCGGAGCGCGCGGTCTTCCATGTCGAGGGTGCGCGGCCACAGGATCCGGCTCGGGTCGATCTTGAGGGAATTCCCGTGGAAGATGTGGTTCTCGGTGAGGGCCGATAGCAGGTTGTGCGCCGCGGCCACCGAGTGGATGTCGCCCGTGAAGCCGAGGTTGATCTCGGCGGAAGGCTCGACGGTGGCGCGACCGCCGCCGGTCGCCCCTCCCTTGACACCGAAGATCGGTCCGAGCGACGGTTGGCGCAGGCACGGCACGGCCGTGCGGTGCAATCGCGAGAAACCGTCCGCGAGACCAATCGCCGTGACGGTCTTTCCCTCACCGTGCTTGGTCGGCGTCATCCCGGTGACGAGGATCAGTTTGCCGGAGGACTTCTTGGAGGCGCGTTCCCGGACCGCGGAGACCGCCACCTTGCCCGCCCACCGTCCGACGGCATGGATCTCGCTCGACCGAAGACCGAGTGCACCCGCAAGGTCGGTGAGGCTCCGCATGATCGTCTCTCGATTCCCCGGTCCCCGAGCCCGTTCAGGGAATCAACCATTCCTCGTAAGGACGGGCTTTATACAAGGCCTATCGTGAACTCGGCGTGACCCTAGCGCTCGTCCCGTTCCCGGTCGACTTGCCCGCCTCGCTCACGCTCGCCGAGGCGGCGCTGCGGACCCGGCTTGCGCCCGGTGAGAAGCTCGAGGACTTCCTGCCGCAGACTTCCACGGGCATCCGGGCGGGCCGGGTGAACGGTGGATTGTTCCGGACCGACGGAGTGACGCGGGGAATCGTAACGTGGGAACCTTCCGGTCCGCTCGGGGTTGCGCTCCGGCTCTTCTACCTTGACTCACCGTCGGCGGACCCGGAAGATTACCGCCATGCGCTCGACGCGACCGAACGTGTCGCGGGTCCGATCGCCTTTGCGGCCGGACCTCTCGGCGGTCTCTCCGAGGAACAGGAGGGGACGGTCATGCGGGGACAGGGATTCGCGCCGTTCGGCCGCTGGGAGATGGCGTTCCCTTCGACCGCACGCCTACCGTCCGTACCGCTTTTCCCGGGGGTCGAGGTCCGACCGGTGGACCCGTCGGACGAGCCCATGCTCGCCCGGCTCCACGAGCGGGCCTACGAAAACCATCTCGACCGATTCATCGCGATGGAGGACCTCGACCCGGTCCGCGACGCGGACCGCCAGCTTCGCGACTATTTCACCGGCCGCTACGGGGAGCTCTTGTCGCCGGGGTCGTCGGTCGCGACACGGGACGGGCGCGTCGTGGCGGCGGCGATCGCCACCCGCCGTGAGGCCCACGTCCTCATCATCGATGTGATGAGCGAACCGGCCCAGCAGGGGTCCGGCCTCGGCCGGGCGGCCCTCACGGAGGCGGTCCGAGCCCTTCGCGACCGAGGCGAGACGGCGATCGTCCTCAACGTCACCGACGGGAACGAACGGGCGATGCGTCTCTACTCGCATCTCGGGTTCGTGCGCACGATGGGACCCACGAGGGAGTGGTACGATGCCCGTCGCATGCGGGTCGAGTTCCCCGTGCCACCCTCCCGCTAACCGACCTCGGACGAACGGGGGTCGGCCGGGTGGTACCCGAGACGACGCATCGAGCCGAACGACGCCGCGATGAGAAGGCCGAAGACCACGATCGCGCCGCCGGCATCGAGGTACGTCCCCTGGACCCCGACCGAGAGGGTGAGGAGACCGCCCGTGTACTGTCCGGCCGGAATGAGGGCCATGCTCCCGACCTCGTCGGCGGAGAAGACCCGGCCCATCATCTCGTCCGGGACCGTGGCCTGCACCGTGGACAGGAAGACGGTCGTGATCATGCCCGGCATGAGCCCGTAGACGAAGACGATCGGGAGCGCGAGCCAGATCGACCGGACGAGCCCGAGGGCGAGGATGGCGAGGCCCATCGCGAGCGTGAACACGATGATCGCGCGGCCCGCCCGCGCCTCGAACTTCAGGCGGGGCGCGACCACGAACCCGACCGCCACGCCGAGCGTGGAGGTCCCGACGATCGCGCCGTACCAGATCCCCGAGCTCAGGTCGAGCCAGCTCGCCACGTAGAGGGCCAGCTCGACGAGCGCGACCGCCGACAGGAAGTTCGTCACGAGCGCGGCGACCGTGAGCTGGAGGAGCCCCCGCCGTCGCGCGAGGAACGCGTAGCCGGCCACCGCGTCCTTCGCGAGCGAGGGGCGAGCTCCCCGACGAACGACCGAGAGGTCCGTGCGGACGAAGAGGAGCGCCACCTGGGATCCGAAGAACAGGACGAACGCGACCCCGAGGGCGTACGCCGGCGCCACCAGGGAGAGGACGACGCCCACCCCCAGGCTCGCCGCGGCGCTCACTCCCGCGGCCGTGGCGTAGATCGCTCCGTTCGCCGCCGGGAAGTCCGTCGCCGCCACGAGCCGCGGGATGGAGGCATTGAAGGCGGGCCGGAAGAGCGTGGTGGACGCGGCGACCACCGCCCACCCCGGGTAGAGCAGAAGGACCCACAGGGGGAGGTAGAAGCCCGCCGGGCCGGGAAGCGCGACGGCCTGGGCCGGAAGGAAGACGAGGTCGCTCGCGAGACCGGCGGTCGCGAGAAGCGAAACGAGGTTCACCGTCCGCATGACGCTCGCCCGGTCGTAGCGGTCCGCGAGGGCTCCCGAGAAGAACGCGCCCGCGAGCGTCGGGAGGGTGGACGCGAGGCCCAGGAACGCGAGGGCCAGCGCCCCGTACGTCGTACGTTCGCCCGCCGGATAGGCGAACGCAATGGAGTAGAGCAGCACGACCAGCACCGCGGACGGCGCGGCGAACTGCAGCGCTCCCGCCGTCAGGAACGCAGTGAACGAGCGCTGCCGGAAGAGCGCCCCGTACCGGCTCAGAGGATACCTCCTCCCGGGTCCCTCGGACCCTCCCCGTCGACAATAAGCCTGTCGGCGGGCGCGTTCCCCTCGGCGAAACCCGCTTGTACTCCCCCGCGCCCTCGCCCTTTCGGAGTCGACCGTGCGCCTCCTTCACCGCGACGCTTCCACCGGCCTTCACCGGCTGCGGCTCGAGACCCCGAGCGACCTGTGGCGGGTGTCGCGCCTCGTGCGGCCGGGCGACCTCGTCGGCGCGTCCACCACGCGTCGCGACCCCGAGGCCCCGCTCGATGTCGCCGGGGCCGAGCGGACCCGGCGCCGCGTGTTCCTCACGGTCCGCGCCGAGCAGGTCGAGTTCCACGGGTTCTCGAAGCACGTGCGCATCACGGGACCGATCGTGGAGGGGCCGTTCGACATCGGCCGCCACCATACGCTCGACCTGAGCGAGGGTGACGAGGTCGCGGTCACGAAGCCGGCCTGGACCACGGGCGACCGGACGATCCTCGAGGAGGGGCTCGACCGCAAGGGCGACCCCACCATCCTGGTCGCTGCCGTGGACTGGGGCGACTCCTCGCTCGTGCGCCTAAGGGGTCGGTCGATCGAGCCGGTGGTCGACCTGCGGCGCACGATCGCCGGGAAGCGCTACGAGGGGGGCCAGGCCGAGAAGGACCGGAGCGCCTACATCGCCGAGCTCGTGGCCCTTCTCCGCCGCGAGGGAGCGAACGCCACCGCCCTCGTCGTGGCGGGGCCCGGGTTCCTCAAGGAGGAGCTCGCGCACCGGCTCACCGAGGAGGACCCGCCGCTCGCCCACAAGATGCGGGTCTATCCCACGTCCGAGTCGGGACGGGTCGGGGTCGACGAGCTGCTCAAGTCCGGTCGCGCGACCGAGGCGCTCCGGGGGAGCGTGGCCGCCGAGGAGGCCGAAGTGGTCGAGCGGCTCGTCCGTTCGCTCGCCGGAGGGACGCGGGCCGCGATCGGACCCGCCGAGGTCGCGGAAGCGGTGGAGGCCGGGGCGGCCGAGGTCGTCCTGCTCTCGGAGTCGTTGCTGCCCGACCCGGCGGTCGCGCCGACGCTCGACCGGGCCCGCGAGGCGCGGGTCCGCGTGTTCGTGGTCCGGGACGAGGGCGAGGCCGGCCGGAAACTGATCGCCCTCGGAAGGATCGCGGCGCTGTTGCGCTACGACTGGGTGAGCCCGTCGCGACTCACGGGATCGCCTGGATCGACTCGCGCAGGTCCTCGAAGCGGCGCTTGAGGTCCTTGAGCGCGAACCTAAGGGCCTCGCGGGCGGTGAGCGAGCCGTCGGTCTCGAACCGGAGGAAGAAATCCTCCTCGTCGGCGAGGACCTTGACCGACCCGTGTTCGCAGGCTTCTTCGCACGCCTTGCAGAAGATGCACTTCGGTTCGTCCGTGACCGAGAGCTTGCCGCCTGCGAAGTCGAGGATCTTGACGGGGCAGGACGCGGCCGTGCGCTTGAGGCAGGCGTCCGTGCACCCTTCCTTCTTCGCGATCTTGACGTGGGGCCGCGGGAACATCCCGACGCCGTGGGCCACCTGCCACTTCGCGTGCTCGCGCGCCGTCCCGACGACGGCCGTCATGTAGGCGAGCAGCGCCTGACGGGCGCCGAGACGAACGATCGGCACGTCCGGTTCGAGGATCGTGAGCGAGCTGTCACCGAGGGGCACGACGTCCTTCGCGTAGACGGTGCACGGCCCCTTCTTGTCGACGGAGAACATCACTTGGCAGTGGACGCACCCGGCGCCACCGCACTCGCACTCGGACTTCCGCCGGAACTGGGAGAGGTCGGTGGGGATCGGGAGGAGGCCGAGCCGCAGCGCGACCGCCTCGTCAAACATGCTCGTGGACGAGTCGTAGTCCTTGTTGGTCGCCTCGTCCCGGATCGGGCCGAGGTGGAACTCGACCTCCTCGATGGCGAGCTTGGGGACGTCGGTGAGCAGCGTGCGTCGGATCGCGTTCACCTGCGACGCGGTCGCTCCTTCGATCTCGAGGGAGGTCGAACGGGGGGACAGTTCCTCGACCGTGATCGCCATCGCTCACACCCGCCGACCGCGGCGGCCTCCCTTCGGCTTGGTCCCATCGTGGGGGACGGGCGTGACGTCCTCGATCCGTTGGATCCGGACGCCGGCCCGCGCGAGCGCGCGGATGGCGGCCTGCGCACCGGGTCCGGGGGACCGGGAACGGTTCCCGCCGGGGGCGCGCACCCGGACGTGGAGGGTCTCGTACCCCTTTTCCTTGATCACGGCTGCGATCTGGTCGGCCGCCTTCATCGCCGCGTACGGGCTCGACTCGTCCCGCGCGGCCTTGACGACCATGCCGCCGGTCGCCTTCGCAAGGGTCTCGGCGCCGGTGATGTCGGTGACCGTGATGTGGATGTTGTTGTAGCTCGCGAAGATGTGCGCGATCCCGACCTTCGCCATGGCCTACGCCCCCTCCGCGGGTGCGGGCGTGGGCGGCGGGGCCGGGGCTGCCGTGCGGGCCTGCAGGCGTTCCCGCAGCGCGACCCGGACCATGTGGTCCTCGCTCGCAAGCGGGCTCGTGGGACAGTAGGCGATCAACGGCTCCTCGGCCGAGGGAACCAGGTATCCGGGTCGCGTGACCCGGTGATCGCCGATCGACATGTGACCGTGCGTGATCAACTGCCGAGCCCCGTTCGCGGTGGGGGCGAGTCCTCGCTGGAAGACGATCCACTCGAACCGGCGCTGCAGGAGGTCCTCGGTCGTGAGCGCGAGCACGTCATCGATCGTCGGCGTGCCGACGGGCAGGAGGCCGAGTCGGGTCAACCGACCGATCAATTGGTCGGTCTCGCGCCGCGCCTGCGGTACCCCGACGCGAAGCCGTGCCTGAAGGTCCCGGGCCTGACCCCGGAAACCCCGGAGGATCGACTGGGCCTTCCAGAGCTCCCGCTTGTTCTTGAGGCCGTACTTCGTGAGGAGCTTGCGCTCCTCCTCCATCCGGGCCGCCTCCCACGGGTGCTTCGGGGTGTCGTAGGTGCGCCTCAGGAACTTCGGGTCGCCCATGGTGGATCGTCTACTCCTTCTTCGCGGCCGGGGCGGCGGCCGCAGCCACGGCGGGCGCCGCCGCAGGCGCCTCTTCCTTGCCCGCCGCGGCGGCCGCTTCCTTGGCGGCCTTCTTGATCACGCCCGCCGCCATGCCCGTGCGGCCGTTCGAGCGGGTCCGCTGACCGCGGACCTTCTGGCCCCGCTCGTGGCGGACGCCTCGGTAGCTGCGGATCATCTTCATCACGTTGATGTCGTCCCGACGGCGCGTCTCGAGGTCCGGTCCCACGAAGTGCGGGGACTCCCCGACGAACGGCTCGTGCGGGTGGTTGACCATCCAGGGAGGCATCTTGGCGGCGAGCGACCCGAGCGTGGACTCGAGACCCTCCACCGTCGCCTCGGGAAGGTTCCCGATCATCTCGCTCGCGTTGACCTCCGAAAGGCGGCAGGCGACCTCGGCGATCCGGAGTCCCACGCCGCGGACTCCCGTGAGCGCGAACGCGGTGGGCCGGGTGCCATCCAGGTCGGTGTTGGCGATGCGAACGATGTACCGGAAGTTCGGGTTGTCGGGGACGAACTTGGCGGCCTTCCCCGTCTTCGCCTTGCCCTTCGCCTCCTTGGCTTCCTTCGGCTCCTTGCCCTTGCCGGGCTTCTCTTTCCGGGCCGGCTTTTCCGTCCCGGGCTCAGGCCCGGTGGCCGCGGCGGGCGCGGCTGGTTGAGCCGGGGCGTCCTTGGATTCCTTGGGCGCGGCAGTCACTCCCCTACGGGTGGAGCCTCATCGGATGGGGGAAGACCGCCGGCCGGGCGCCGGGTTCACCCCCTCCATCGAGGGCGGGGCCGCCGAGAAACCCCTGCCTCTTAACGGCTTCGGCCAACGAAAGCGCGGCAACCGGCGGCCGGGGGCGCCGGCGGTCAGGGGACGCGGCCGACCCGCACGCGACGCGCTTCGAGCACGCGGTAGCCGGACCCTCGACCGAGGACGGTGACCGTTCCGTCCCAGTGGGTCTCGAGCCATTCCTGGTAGAACCGGATCCCCTGGCTCCCCTTCCCAACGAGGACGAGCCGCCCGTCGGCCGCGAGGTGGGCCGGAGCCCCGGAGAGGATCTGGAGCACGAGTTCGCGGCCGGCGTGGTAGGGGGGGTTGGTGACGATCACGTCGAACGTCTCTCCCTTCACCGGCTCGAACAGGGACCCGACACGAACCTCAGCATTGGGGACGCGGTTCCGCGCGATATTGTCGCGAGCAAGCCGGGCGGCCCGCCGGTTCACGTCCGTGAGCACGGCCTGCCCGAGCGAGGCGGATTTCGCCGCGGCGACGCCGACCGGACCCCAACCGCATCCGAGGTCGAGGACCCGGTCGGTCGGCCGAAGGGTCAGGTTCTCGATGAGGAGCGCGGTTCCCGGGTCGAGGCCGTGCGAAGAGAAGATGCCCGTATCCACGAGGAAGGTGAGCAGCTCGCCCCGGTAGAGGAACCGCCGTTCCTTGCGCTCGGAGCGCACGCGCGGTTGCTCCGCGAAGTACTGGTCTCCGGACGTCACCTCGTCGTCGGTCATGGTCACGTCGCGCGTCGACGGAAGATCGAATCGCGTTTGGACGTCGCGGGTTCCTTGGCGCCGAGCGCCTCGCGCACGAGCTCCTTCTCGCGTCCGGAGAGTGAACGGGGGATCTCGACGTGCACGGTGACGATCTGGTCGCCGCGCGACGAGCCCCGGAACCGCGGGAACCCGTGGCCCCGCAGACGGAACTGGGTCTCGGGCTGGGTTCCCGCGGGGATCCGGAGCGACGCACGGCTGTCGATGGTCGCGACCTCCACCTCGCCGCCCAGGACGGCGGTCGACAACGGGATGGTCGTTTCCGAGTGGAGGTCGGTTCCCTCCCGGCGGAACTGGTCGGACGGTTCGAAGATGACCTGGACGAAGAGGTCGCCGGCCCGTCCGCCCCGGGCCCCGGCCGCCCCGTGCCCGGGCACGCGGAGGACCGACCCCTCATCGACGCCCGCGGGGACGGTAAGCTCGATCCGTTCGACCGTGGTCGCCCGTCCGTTCCCTCCGCACGTCGGGCACCGCTCGAGGATGCGCTGGCCCCGGCCGTGGCATCGTGGACACTCGCCGATGGTGATCAGCTGGGTGTAGCCGCGGTTCTGCACGCGTCGGACCTGGCCCTCGCCGTGACATTCGGGGCAGGTCTCGAGCGCGGTGCCGTCCCGCGCTCCGGTGCCCCGGCAGACCGGGCAGGCTCCGGTGTGCGGAACCTCGACCATGGGGTGGGCTCCCTGGACCGCCGCGACGAGCGGCAAGCGGACGGTGAGTTCGACATCGTTCCCCCGGTACGCTCCCCCGGCGCGACCCATCCCGCCGAACGGGCTCCCGAATCCCCCGAACAGTTGCTGGAACAGGGGCGACGCGCCGAGGAGGTCCTCGAGGTCGCCCATGTGGGTGAAGTTCTGCCAGTTGAACCCGCCGGGCCCGAAGTCGGGCTCAACGCCCGAGAATCCCATCTGGTCGTACCGCTGCCGCTTCTCCGTGTCCGCGAGGACCTCGTACGCCTCGGAGAACTCCTTGAACTTCTCCTCGGCCGCCTTCGGGTTCTCCTTCGCCACGTCGGGATGGTACTGCCGGGCCAAGCGTCGGTACGCCTGCTTGATCTCGTCCTGGCTCGCGGTCTTCGGAACGCCGAGGACCTCGTAGTAATCGCGCTTGGCCATGATGTGCCCGCCCGGAGCGAGGGCGCTACCGCCGTTTCCTAGGTCGCGCGCTATTAGCCTTTTCACCCGACGCTACCGGCCGGGGGCGCCACTCGAAAGCGACCGCCGTGCCCGCGCCCGCTTGGAGGCGGTCCGCAGCTCGCCCTTCCCCGACGGCGACTTCGAGAAGGCCGAAGCTCGAGCCGAGGGTCCCGAGGACCCCACGACCCAGCGATTCGTAGCTGGTCACCCACGGCACCGGTCGGGACCGGGCCCGTCCGCACGTGAATCGAAGGGAGCGTGTACCTGCCGCGACCCACCGGCTCGGCACGTTCGTGATGAGATTCCCGAAGCGGTCGAGGTGCACCACCTCGCCGCGCGCGCCGCTCCGCAGCCGGATCGGCGACGGCAGGTGGAACGGGGTGACCGACACTGCGGGGCCGAGGGCGGAGGGACGTGTTCCTCGGGCCAGGCGAGCGGCCGCCGGGGCGAAGAGGTCGCGACCGTCGAACGTCGTGCCGACCCGTCCGGAAGCTCCCCGCTTCGCCCGGTCGATGCGGTAGGCCGCCCGAAACCCGAGCTCCTCGGCGAGCGGGATCAGCACACCGTTGTCGGGTCCCACGAGCAGTGGACCCGCCGTCGTGACGATCACGATGGGCGCCCGTCGGCCGCCGACGCCCGGGTCCACCACCGCGACGTGGACCGTGGAGGGAGGGAACGACCTCGCCATCTCACGGAAGAGGAACGCGGCCTCCCGGATCCCGTGCGCGGGGAGGTCGTGGGCCAGGTCAACGATCCGGGAAGGGTCGATACCGCCGGCGATCAGGGCCGCTTTCATCTGGGCGGCGTACGCCGAGCCGATGTCGCTCGTGAGCGTGACGAGACGACGGCGGTGCGAGCTCCGCCGTGGCGCCACAGAGGCCCAGGAGCGCGGGACGGGCCGACTACGACTTCATGATCGCGACCAGGAAGATCCCGATCGCGACCAGCGCGCCGATCACGGCGGCGACGATCACGAGGAACGATTGGAAGACCAGGTCGCCCAGCTGGTTCGAGGCCGCGCCGAAGTCACCGATGTGATAGAGATAGGCGACCAGGACACCCACGACGAGGCCGACCACCAGGAGGGCGATCCCAATCGTCCGGCTCTTTCCGCTCCCGAAGTACGCCGTGAAGATCCCCGCGAGGATCAGGAAGAGGGCGAAGACGAGCAAGAGGACGGCCACGAACGCATACCACTTCGTAAAGTCCACCGGCACCGTAGCAGCTATCAGATCGATCATTTTCCACCGTTCAGAACTTGATGCCCGTGAGGGTCTTCGTGTCGATCACGCCGGGGACCGACCGGATCTTGTCGACGACGAGCTGGCCCAGCGCGTTGAAGTCCTCGGCCTCCACCTTGGCGATCAGGTCGTACTCCCCAAACAACGGGTGGAGCTCGACGATTCCCTTCACCCGGAGGAGTTCGGTGTAGACTTCATGCTCCTTGGCCGGTGCCGTGCTGATAAGGACGAAGCCAATCGCCACGCCGGGACTCTCCTTCGAAGGGCGGCGAGATGGTCCCCAGCTAATAAGCGTGTCGAGGAACGAGAGGGCGGGCCTTCTCGGCGAACTCCTTCACCGACCTCCTCCGCCACTCGAATGAGGGCGGCTTAAGTAACCCCCGTTTAGCCGATAGTTTGGAAATGGCTCTTTCCCTACGTACTTGGCCGAGCCGATTCCTCGCTCGACCGTGGCTCCTCGCGTTCATCCCGATCAACGCCGCGGCCTCGGGATTCGGGGTCGTGCTTCCGCTCCTGATCCTGATCACCCTGCACGGGTCGTGGGCCGACGTCGCGGTCGCGGCGACCCTGTACAACAGCGCGGTCATCCTGATGTCCGTCGCCTGGGGGCATCTCTCGGACAAGTACCGGGTCCGGCGCATGTTCCTCGTCATCAACTTCGCCGGGTTCGGGGTCCTCTATGCCGTCCTCGCCGGCGTCCACTCGCTGACCGAGCTGTACGCCGTCTACGCCGTCATCGGGGCGGTGGCCCCCGCGGGAGCGAGCGCCTCCAACCTTCTGATCCTCGAGAAGTTCAGCGACCGCGAACGTCCCACCGCGTTCGCTTCGTACCAGGAAATGAGCATGATCGGGTCGATCGTCGGGGTCCTGATCGGCTACTTCTGGACCCTGGCCTCCGACGCGCTCCTCAATCTCCTGTTCTTGCTCGCGGCGCTCGCCCTCGTGAGCGCGGTCGCGGTCTGGTTCGGGATCAAGGAGGCGCCCCGCAAGCTGGCCAGCGACCACGTCGCCCGTCACCCGGAGAGCCTGCTCTCGCGCCTCCGGGAGATCACCACCTACCGGATCTCGATCCCGTTCTTCCCGACCCGCCCCTCCCTGGGCCGCGGAGCCTGGCGTCGGCTCCGCATGTGGGTCCGCGCCGAGCTCCACCACGAGCTTCCCCTCATCATGATCGCGAGCTTCCTGTTCAACCTCTCCGGTAACCTCTACAACATCTCGTACACGCCGTACCTCTACTCCGCCGGCCTCGCGGCATCGTCGATCTTCCTCGTGAACCTCTCGAACAATTTCGCCCAGACCCTGATCTTTCCGTTCACGGGCGGGCTCTCGACCCGCTCCGGCCCCGACCGACTCGTCCAGCGGGCCACGTACCTGCGGGCCCTCGGCTACCTCGCCACCGCCGGATTCACCTTCGTCGCATTCTCCGAGCCCGGCGCGTTCGAAGCGAACCTGGCCGTCTACGCTGTCCTCGGGGCCGCGATCGCCGTCTACACGACCGCGAGCACGCTCATCCTCTACCGCGGTCTCGTGGGACGCGACGCGGGTGGGCTCATCGGCGTGAACACCGCCCTCGGTGGCGCCGCCGCCGTCGGCGGGGCCGGTCTCTCGGGGATCCTCGCGGTCTTCGGGAGCTTCCGCCTCGTCTTCCTCGTCTCGGGGGGCCTTCTCCTGGTCTCGTTGCCGCTCTGGACCGCGGCCTCCGTGGCGTACACTCGACGACGGTACGGCTCCCCCCGCTCGGGGGACACGCCGCGCGAGGGGACCGTCACGACGACGGTCGACGCCGCCGCACCCGCGAGCGCGCCCTGAGTCGCTCGGAGGTCCGATGTTTCGCCGCGGTCGGCCGGTTCGTGTCGTGCACGCGAACGACCTTCATGAGCGGATAGCGCAGGTCCGGTCGGTGCCGCAGGGTCGCCTCGACCGCGGTCGCGCCGTCGACCAGCTGGACGGAAACCTCCAGCATCTCGGGGATGAGGTAGCGGTAGGCGAACTCGCCCCGACCGAGCGGGCCTCCCCGCTCCGGGCGGATCCGGACGGTGACCCGACGGACGAACGGTTGCAGACCGACGGCCGCCTCGATCGCTCGCGCCAGGGAGCTCGCGGTCCGCACCGAGACGGGGATGCCGATGTACTGGTGGAAGACGCCGCCCAGTTTGATCCCTGCCTCGAAGAGCAGCGTCTCGCGGCTCGAAAGACGCGGTCCGCTCGTGGGTCGTGCGGAGGTCATGTAGACGGGGCTCCTTTCGGTCGCTCCCGGGGAATGGTGAACGGTCCGACCACATAGTAGCTCGCCACCCCGATGAGGAAGGCGACGGACGCGGCGTAGGCGACGTTGTAGAGGAGCGAGCCCGCGGCCAGGTGGAACTGAAGGGGCACGAGCGCCAGCGTGGCCGCGCCGGCGGTCGCCGCCATCGGCCAGCGAAGTGCGCTGCCGCGACGGACCTTCGGGTACGGGACCGGCACGACCATCATCAGCGCGAGGACCGCGACCCCGATGAGGACGCCGACCGGTTGCACGCTCTGGAACGCCGGGGTGTCGTGGAACAGGAGGGCCACGATGAGCGCGAGCGCGCTCTGGGGGGTCGGGATCCCGAGGAAGAACGGCCGCTGGTAGGCGCGGGCCGTGAAGTACGTCAACCGCGCGACCGCGGCGGCGAAGTAGGCGACGGCGAGCCCGATCGCGAGAGGTGCCCACGGTTGCCACGTGGCCGAATCGCTCGTGTGGACCGCGATGAGGAAGGCCGGTGCGAGCCCGAAGGAGACGGCATCGGCCACGGAGTCGGCGATGCGCCCGAACCGACCGGCGGGGACGGCACTGCGACGGGAGAGGACCCCGTCCCATCCGTCGAACCCGATCGCGCAGGCGATGAGGAGCATCGCCCAGAGCTTGTTGCCCGCGAGGACGTAGAGGATCGCACCGACCCCGAGGACGGCGTTCGAGAGGGTGGCGAGGTTCGCGAACACCCGCCAGCGGTCGGTCACGGCGTCTCCCGGGCGATGACGCTCGTCCCGGCGTGGACCCGGTCCCCGACCTTCACGGCCGGGCTCGCACGGTCCGCAGGGAGCAGGACGTCGACGCGCGAGCCGAAGACGATCATGCCGAGGCGCTCGCCCTTTCGTCCGGTCGAGCCGACCCGGACGAAGGAGACCAGGCGACGGGCGAACACCCCGGTCACCTGCACGACCTCGACAGTTCCGAGCGCGGTCGCGAGCCGGTAACGTCGCTGGACGTTCCGGTCCGCGTCCGGAAGGTAGGCCGCGCGGTGGCCCGCGCCGCTCCCCTCGATCGCGGTGACCCGGCCGGCGACAGGGAAGCGGTTCACGTGGACGTTCGTCACGTTCATGAAGACCGAGACCCGCCAGGTCCCGTCCTCCCGCTCCACGGCGCGCACCCGGCCGTCGGCCGCCGAGACCACCCCGTCACCGGCGACGCGCTCGGGGTCCCGGAAGAACGTCGCGAAGAACAGCCAGACGGCGAGGCCCGCGAGCAAGCCGACGGCGAGAGGGACCGAGAGGCCGACCGCGTGGAGGACCGGCAGGACGGCGAAGAACAGGAGGACCGCCGCGGCCGCTCCGAGATAGCGGCCCGCGCCCGGCGCGAACACGCGCGCTAACCAGTGAGGACGATTTCAATATTGACGCCGTCGGGCACCTGGATCCGCATCACCTGGCGGAGGGCGCGCTCGTCCGCGTCGATGTCGATCAAACGCTTGTGGATCCGCATCTCCCAGTGGTCGATGGTGCTGGTGCCGCCGCCGTCCGGGCCCTTGCGCACGGGGACCTTGAGCTTCTTCGTCGGGAGCGGGATCGGGCCGGCGATCGCGACACCCGTCTTCTGGGAGATCTCGCGGATCTGCTTGCAGATCGAGTCGACCTTGCGGGAGTCGGTGCCGCTCAGCGAGATTCGGGCCTTCTGCGGCATCGATAGCCCCTCCCCCTACGCCGCCCGTCCGCCCGCGCGAGGCTTACTCGCGCTTCTTGAGGTCGACGACGACCCCGGCCGCGACCGTCTGGCCCATGTCCCGGACGGCGAACCGACCGAGCTGCGGGAACTCCTTGTACTTCTCGATCACGAGCGGGCGCTTCGGCGTGATCTTCACGACCGCCGCGTCCCCGGTCTTGAGCGTCTGGGGGTTCTCCTCCGCGACCTGCCCGGTCTTCGGGTCGAGGCGCTTCAGGAGCTCCGTGAACTCGCAGGCGACCTGGGCGGTGTGGCAGTGGAACACCGGCGCGTAGCCGACCGTGATGACGCTCGGGTGGTTCAGGACCTGGATGTTGGCCGTAAAGCTCTCGACCACCGTGGGCGGGTTCGAGACCGGTCCGGCGACCTCGCCGCGGTGGATGTCGTTCTTGTCGATCCCGCGGACGTTGAAGCCGATGTTGTCGCCCGGGACGGCTTCCGTGACCGCCTCGTGGTGCATCTCGATCGACTTCACTTCCCCGGACTTCCCGCCGGGGAGGAAGATGATCTTGTCGCCGACCTTGAGCGTCCCCGTCTCCACGCGGCCGACCGGGACGGTCCCGATGCCGGTGATCGTGTAGACGTCCTGGACCGGGAGCCGGAGCGGCTTATTCGTCGGCTTCTCGGGGACCTTGAGGCTGTCGAGCGCCTGGAGGAGCGTCGGCCCCTTGAACCAGGGCATGTTGGCGCTCGCCTTGTTGATGTTGTCGTCCTTGAACGCCGAGATCGGGAGGAAGCTGACCTGCTCCTGGAGCTTGAACCCGATGTTCTTGAGGAGCTTCGTGAGGTCCTCCTTGACCTCCTCGTACTTCTTCTCGGAGTACGCGACCTCTTGCCGGTCCATCTTGTTGATCGCGCAGATCAGCTGGCTCACGCCGAGCGTCCGGGCGAGGAAGATGTGCTCCCGCGTCTGTTCCTGGACCCCCTCGGCGGCGGAGCAGACGAGCACGGCCGCATCGGCCTGGCTCGTCCCCGTGATCATGTTCTTGACGAAGTCGCGGTGGCCGGGCGCGTCGATGATGGTGAAGTAGTACTTCTGGGTGTCAAAGCGCCGGTGCGCGATATCGATCGTGACCCCGCGCTCCCGCTCCTCCTTGAGGTCGTCCATCACCCAGGCAAACTCGAACGTCGCCTTGCCCTTCGCCTCGGCCTCCTGCCGGTACTTGTCGATCTCTTCCTGGCGGATGTAGCCGGTATCGAGGAGAAGGCGGCCGACGGTCGTGGACTTCCCGTGGTCAACGTGCCCGATGAAGACGATGTTGAGGTGGGGCTTCTGCGCCATTTTCTCAAGGCTCCGGGCGCGCCCAGTTGGTCCCCCTATATAGGCGTTGTCTCCGCGCACCACCGAGGGAGAACGCCCGGAGCGTTTCGCGTCGCGCGACGGGTCGTCGCGACGCCCGGCGCAGCCGAACGCGCCGTCGCTCGCGACAACCCGTACCGGTGCCTTACAGGTCCGGCATCAGGAACAGTTCGTTCCCGTCCGGGTCGCGCACCGTGGCGTACCAGCCCCACGGTTCCTTCTTCGGTCCCTCGATGAAATCGACTCCGTTCTTCTGAAGCGCCGTGCAGGCCGCCACGAAGTCGGTCCCGGGGACCCGGAGCGTGATGCCCGAGTTGCCCGGCTCGAGCGCGGCGTTGGCCTCGAACTCGGACATCTGGCAGAGGTGGAGCAGTCCTCCCTTCCCCTTGCGGCCCACTGCGACCCAGTGGTCCATGCTCTCGATCAGGTCGAGACCGAGTCGGGCCGTGTACCATTCGGTCGCTTTCTTGCGGTCGGAGACGATCACCGCGATGCTCGACACGTGGGTCTTCGGCAGCGAGATTCGGCGCGGGCTTGCGGTTTTCCTCGGGCGGGCACTCTTGCTCTTTGTAGGCATGGATCGGCCTCAGGCTGCGGGAGACGACGCACCCGCATCAAGTCCCCGGTGGGGTGGTGAAACGGTGCCGGGGCACGATCGGGCTTGAGGAAAGGACTATATCGAATAAGCGATATCGATATTCCGAGTATGTGGACGTACGCGTGGGGTTCGAAGCATCGGCGCGGCCTCCGGGTCTGGGTGCTCCAGCTGCTCGAGCGGGGCCCGATGAACGGAGCTGAGATCATGGAACAGATGGACCGGATGACGATGGGATGGTGGCGCCCGTCGCCCGGGTCGATCTACCCTCTTCTCGACCAGCTCGCTGAAGAGAAGCTCGTGCGCAAGCGGGACGACGGGCGCTACGAGGTCACGGAATCGGCCCGGCGGGGACCGGAGTGGTCGCGCGAGTGGATGGGGCGCGGCCCGCGGACCCCTCAGGACGCGCTCGCCGAGATCGAAGCGTACATCACCTTCCTGGAGGACGTCGGCCGGGGTGGGAAAGGGGAGCTGGACAGCTTGGGCTCCCGTCTTCGGACGGCGGCCAAGCGACTCGGGGACCTCGCCGACCGATCGGGCGGAGGCAGCCGATGAACGGCCCGATGTTCCCCATGGGACCGGCGCGGGCGGTGCCATTCTTCCGAGGGCTCCGGGCGCGGATCGTAGCCACGCTGGGCTTGCTCGTGGGCGGCCTCTGCTGGGTGGTACTCTACCTCGCGTTCCTCGCAGGTCGGTTCGCCTGGTACCAGAATTTCGCGGTGGTGCTCGTGTCGTTGCTGGTCGTCCCCTTCGTCGTGGTCGCGATCTGGATCTCGTGGGGGATGTCCGTCGGGCGACGTTTCCGGCGGGCCGTCTGGGACGACGAGTTCTTCTGAGCCGTCGGCCCGGACGAAAGGTCACGGGGTCCCCGGAGACCGACGGTGGAAGGTGGGTACCGACCTGGGTGGCGCGACCGGATCCGGCTACGGGCGCGCCGCACCCTCCTCCTGCGCTTGCGTTCGCTCGTCGCGCCGGACGGGACACGACTCTTGGACCTCGGGGGCGGCACCGCCGTCACCACGGTGACGTTCGGGGACGGGGCCCGGGAGCGCGTCGTTCTCGAGCCGAACCTGTCCAAGATCCTGCGCGGGAAGAAGGCGCACGCCCCGGTGACGTTCGTGACGGGGGTCGCCGAGGCGATCCCGTACGAGGACGGTTTCTTCGACCGGGTGGTCTCCCTCATGTCGTTCCATCACTTCGCGGACGGGGCGAAGGCCTGCCGGGAGGCCCTTCGGGTCCTTGCCCCCGGCGGCCGCCTCGTGGTGTACGATTTCGACCGGGGACCGCCCCCCGAGCGGCTCGTCGCGTTCTTCGTGGTGCACTTCCGCCACCGCGCGATGCGCCTCCTCACGACCGCCGAACTCGAACAGGTGGTTCGCGACGCGGGGTTCCGTGAGGTCCGCCGGGAGCCGTTCGGCGGGGGCGCGTTCGTGGTCGGCGTGCGCTGACCCTCAAGCGCCCGGCGAAACGGCTTTAGAGGGTCGCCCGGTCGGCCGGGCGTTCTCGTTGGGGGCGGAGCACGTGCCGGACCCGGTGGCTTCCACGGTGAGTGCGTCGCGGGCCTCGACGGTCCGGCTCATGGTACCTACGGACGCGAACTTCATGGGGAACGTCTTCGGGGGCCACGTCCTCGACGAGATCGACCGGGTGGCGTACATCGCGGCCAGCCGGCACGCCCGCACGAGCTGCGTCACCGCTTCGTTCGACCGCGTTGACTTCCTCTCCCCGATCCACGTCGGCGACGTGGTGGATTTCGATGCGGAGCTTACGTACGTCGGCACCTCCTCCATGGAGGTCTGGGTCCGCGTGCGCGCCGAGCCGAGCCACGGCGGGGACGCCCGCCCGGTCGGAGAGGCGTTCGTGACGATGGTCGCGGTCGATGCCGACGGTCGGCCCGTCCCCGTCGCTCCCCTCGTGCTCGAGAGCGTGGAGGAGCGGGCGCGGTTCGAGGAGGGTCGCCGAAGGATGGAAGAGCGTCGGCGGACTCGGCATTCCCGTCCCCCGTAGGAGAACACGATGCTTTGCGAGATGTGCGGTAAGGAAGTCCCGCTGACGAGCCGGGTCCGCCTCGAAGGCTCGGTCCTCTCCGTGTGCCCGGAGTGCGCCCGATTCGGCACCTTGGTCGACCCGCCCCCCGCGCCTCCCTCGGCCACGCCGACCGCGGGGTCCCGGTTCCGGCCGGGGATGGGGGTCGCCCAGCCGTCCGGACCGCGGCGACGGCTCGAGGAACGGGACCTCTACCAGGAGATCGGGGAGATGGAGCTCGCCGCCGACTGGAACAAGCGCATCCGCATCGCACGGGAAGCGCTCCAGTGGACCCCCGAGGTCCTGGGGAAGAAACTGAACGAGAAGAAGTCGGTCGTCCTCAAGATCGAGTCCGGAAGCTTTCGGCCACCGGATGCCCTCGTTCGGAAGATCGAGCACCTGCTCAAGGTCCGGCTGCGGGCGGAGCCCACGGCCCCGGATCAGACCTGATCCCGGTCGGATCCGGCGCGGGCCGGGGGTTCCTGCTCGTGGTCGGCGGTGCCGCGAGGTCGGCGGCGGGAATGAGGCGAGGCGGTGGTAGGTCCGCCGACGGTCCGGTCGAGACCGACCATCGACCGTGTCTCCACGCGTAGGAACCCATCGACGTCCTCGCCTTCGCGCGCACGACGCAGGTCGTTCGTGTAGCTTCCGAGCATCCGTTCGGACCACGCCACGCAGCCGGCGCCCAGGACCCCGAGGGCCACGACGGCCCCGAGGCCGAAGAACGGCAGCGGGACGAGGAGTGCGAGGCCGGTGAAGCCGAGCGAGACCCCGACGACCGTCCAGAACGCCCGTCTTACGTCGCGGTGAGCACGGCGGTCCCGATGCGTGTAGTCGGCCACGACCTCGTACGCACCCCCACGGCGCCTCTCACTTCGCACGGCGAGGTTTCTCGCGCGGAGGCAAGAGGTACTCGAGGATCGCCTTCTGGGCGTGCAACCGGTTCTCGGCCTGGTCCCAAGCGGCGGACTGGGCCCCGTCGAGGACCGAGTCGGTGATCTCCTGGCCCCGGTGGGCCGGGAGGTCGTGGAGGACGAACGCCGAGGGTTTCGCGAGGGCCACGAGCGCGTCGTTCACTTGGAACCCACGGAACGCGTCCTCGCGCGCGGCCTTCTCGGCTTCCTCTCCCATGGAGACCCAGACGTCGGTGTAGATGGCGTCGGCGTCCCGGACCGCTTCGCGCGGGTCGGTCGTGAACGTCTGGCTCGCGTTCGTCTGGCGGGCCAGCACCTCCGCCGCCCGGACGTACTCGGGCTGCGGACGGTAACCGGACGGGGTCGCGACCGCCATGTCGACCCCCAGCGCCGCGGTCCCGAGGAGCAGCGAGTGGAGGACGTTGTTGCCGTCCCCTACCCAGGCAAGCTTGTGGCCCGGGAACGCGCCGCTCCATCGCTCGCGCATCGTCAGAAGGTCGGCCGTGATCTGGCACGGATGCTCGAGGTCGTCGAGCGCATTGATCACGGGGATGGAGGCCCAGCGGGACAGCTCGACCATGTCGTCGTGCCGGAACGCTCGGTAACAGACCGCATCGACGAACCGGGACAGCACCCGGGCCGTGTCGGCGATCGTCTCTCCGCGGCCGAGCTGGAGGTCCTTCGAGGAGAGGTAGAGCGCGTGCCCGCCGAGGTCGTTCATCGCCACCTCGAAGGAGGTGCGGGTGCGGGTCGAGGGCTTCTCGAAGATCATCGCGAGGTTCCTCCCCGCGAGCGTCGGTTTCAGCTGTCCCCGCGCACGCTCGGCCTTGAGCGCGGCGGCGCGGGCCAGGATGCTGGGAAGGTCGTCCGAGATGTCGGAGATCGAAAGAAGGTGCTTCGGGGCAGGACGCGGCTCCATCGGCCCGAGTACGGAGCGGGCGCGTTAAACAGTTCCGGCACCGGCCGTCCGCGCGCGGCCGTGCGAAGGTTATGAGGTCGACCCGGTTGGCGCGAAGCGAGGGAGATCCTTTGCCAGCGCGCACTAAGAGGAGTTCGACCCGTTCGTCCACCCGACCGGCCCGTTCCCATGCGTCCCCCGCCCGAGGGCGGCGCGTTTACATGGTCACGGGCGGGGTCACGAAGTTCGCGAAAGCCCATCCCGCGATGGACTTCCGGCTGATGGTGAAGAAGGCGTACGACTACGCCCTCAAGGGCATCCCGAACCTGACGGTCGACCGCATCGACGGGACGCGGATCTCGTACTTCTCGGACCACTTCGCGCGGCAGCTGAAGGCTGCGAGCATGGTCCAGGACTACCTCGGCATGAACCCGAAGGGGTCGGTGCGGATCGAGTGGGGCGGGGCGACCGGCGGAGAGTGCTTCCAGGCCGCGTACGAAGCGGTGGCGAGCGGTCGGATGAACGTCTGCCTGGCCGCCGGCTTCGAGACGATGAGCCGGGTCCCGACGTGGAAGGGGAACGAGTTCATCGCTCTCGCCTCCGACACGAACTTCGACTTCCCGCTCGGAGGGTTCTACACGGGCTACTACGCGTTGATGGTCATGCGCCACATCTACGAGTACCTGCGGCTCGGCAAGTTCGCCGACGTCAAGGACGAGCGCGAGGCGCAGCGCCTCGCGATCGCCGAGGGAAGCCGTATCATGAGCCTCGTGTCGGTGAAGAACCACGGCAACGCGCTCCACAACCCGTACGCCCAGTACCCGAAACGGTTGACCGTCGACGACGTGCTTCGCTCGGAGATGATCAGCTACCCGCTCACCCGCGAGCAGATCTGCACGATGAGCGACGGAGCCGCGGTCGCCGTGCTCTGCGACGAGGAGCGGGCGAGGGAGTTCACCGACCGACCGGTCCAGGTGACGGGGGTCGGGTGCGGCACGGACACGATGCGGCTCGCCGACCGTCCGTTCGGCCGTGTCCCGCTGCTCCCGCACGAGAAGGCGAAGGAGTACGAGGACCTGCCGTACCCGGGGGTCCACTCCTTCCGGGCCGGCCGTTCCGCCGGGATCGAGGCGTACCGTATGGCCGGGATCACCCGTCCCAAGCAGGAGCTCGACTTCGTCGAGCTCCACGACGCCTACGCGTCGAGCGAGATCCAAACCTACGAGGACCTCGGCCTGTGCCGGTACGGCGAGGGTTACGGGTTCGTCGAGCAGGGCGACCCGTTCCTGAAGGGCATCGATTATGGCTTTCCCGTGCCGGGCGCGGGGAAGATCCCGGTCAATCCCTCGGGAGGGCTCATCGCCTGCGGCCACCCGGTCGGAGCGACCGGTCTCATGCAGGCGGTCTTCGCGTTCTGGCAGCTCCAGGGGACGATCCCGAAACACTTCGGGGACCCCGCGCTCCAGCTGAAGAACCCGCGCCGCGGGGCGATCCATAGCCATGCCGGCACCGGCTCGGCGGTGACCGTCTCGATCCTCGAGCGGGGGTTCCGATGAGCGCGCGACCAAAGTCCTATACGAAGTTCCGCGAGGTCCAGGCGGAGCTCGAGCTGAGCGGCGCGGCGATCTTCCGGGACGCCGACGGCGTCGAGAGCCTTCTCATCCGCAACCCGTACTCGATCAACTACGTGCACAGCTACGCCGAGGACTCCCCGTTCTTCCTCGGGCTCGCCGAGGGTAAGCTGCGCGGTTCGAAATGCCGCAAGCCGAAGTGCGGGTTCGTCTACGGCACTCCACGCAGTCACTGCATGGTCTGCGGGGCACCGACGGAATGGATCGACCTCCCGACGAGCGGCCGGGTCCACTCGTGGACCACCTGCCACTTCGGAAGCGAGGCGTTCCTGAAGGAGACCCCCTACAACCTCGCGCTGGTCGAGTTCGACGGGGTCGGAAGTCTGCTGCTCGTGCGGCTCCGGGACTGTGTCGAGTCCGACCTGTACGTCGGGATGCCGATCGAGGCACGGTTCGACCCGAACCCGAAGTACTCGGTCACCGATGTCTGGTTCGTGCCGTCACGGTAACGTTCCGTCCCCGACGAGGGGGGAGCGTGCGCCTCGAGCGTGCGCTGTCCGGGCGTGAGCCCGGTCCCAACCGGTTCACCGGCGACGGCGCGCCGGAGGAGGTGCCGCGGGCCGGGCTTGAACCGGCGGCTTCAAGATCTTCAGTCTTGCACTCTCCCAAACTGAGTTACCGCGGCGCCGGTCGCCCCGACCGCACGGGCGGTATAAAGAATCGGAGGGCGGCTCCCCCGCCCACCGAAACGGCCCGGGGCGACGTTCCGGCATTTTCGGCCCGGTCGAACGCGCGCGCTCACGTTCGGAGCGGTCGATTGCCGTCAGTGGCCCCCTGATTTTATCTACGCCTCGCGCCCTGATAATCGGGCCGTGGTTTGTACACTCGTCGTCGCGGAGAAGTTCAACACCGCGCTCCGGATCGCCATCGTGCTCTCCGACGGGCGCATGAAGCGCTCCCGTGTCGAAGGGACGAACGTCTTCCGGTTCGACCGACCGGACGGCCACTACGCCGTGGTCGGCCTGCGTGGTCACATCGTCGAGCTCGACTACCCAAAGGAACTCTCGGAGTGGACCCTTTCGGGCCTTCCGAAGCTGCTCGAGACGCGGCCGCTGAAGCGCGTGACCGAGACGGGCATCGTCGCCGCGCTCCAGTCGATCGTCCGCGAGTTCGACCGCGTCATCATCGCCACCGACTTCGACCGCGAAGGCGAGCTGATCGGGCTCGAATGCCTCGAGCTCCTCCAGCGGGTCCACCCCGGGATCGAGGTGAAGCGCGCCCGGTACAGCGCGCTCACCCGCGACGCGATCGAGACGAGCTTCGCGCATCTCGAGGAGGTCGACCGCGCCCTCGCCGAGGCGGCCGAGTCGCGCCAGGAGATTGACCTCGTCTGGGGGGCGCTGCTCACGCGCTACCTTTCGCTCACCGCCCAGCAGCGCGGCAACAGCTTCCTCTCGGTCGGCCGGGTCCAGACCCCCACGCTCGCGCTTCTCGTCGAGCGCGACCAGGCGATCAAGGAGTTCGTTCCCACCCCGTTCTGGGAGATCGTCGCGACGGGGGAGAAGGGCGGCGAGGAGTTCCGCCTCCACCATCACCACGGCATCTTCGAGAACAAGGTGGACGCGGACCGGGTCTTCCACCTCGTCGCCCACGCGAAGACCGGCGTGGTCCGGGAGTTCACGGAGGAGGAGACCCGACGCCGACCGCCCATCCCGTTCTCCACCACACTCTTCGTGGCCGAGGCGACGCGCCTCGGGCTCGGTGCAGCACGGGCGATGCGGATCGCCGAGGACCTGTACACCCAAGGTTTGATCAGCTACCCACGGACGGACAACACGGTCTATCCTCGAGGCCTCGGGCTGAGGACCCTCGTGGAGAAGTTCCGCGAGGGCCCGTTCGGCGAGGCCGCCGAGTTCGTGCTGAAGCAGCCGAGCTTCCGGCCGACGCGGGGCCGGACCGAGACCACCGACCACCCTCCGATCTATCCGACCGGCGTGGTCGACCCGAAGAAGCTGCGCCCCGACAATGCGGCGGTCTACGAGCTCGTGGTCCGTCGGTTCCTCGCGACCCTCGCCCCCGATGCCCTCGGCATCGGTCGGTCCGCCGGGGTCGAGGTCCACGGGGAGCGTTTCGACGGCAAGGGCCAGTTCCTCACCGACCCCGGCTGGTATCGGATCTATCCGTACTCGCAGCCCGATCAGGTCCCGATGCCGCGCCTCGTCGTCGGCGAGACCGTCGCGATCCCGAGGGTAGAGCTCGTGGAGGACCAGACGCGACCCCCCCGCCGCTACACGCAGGGTTCCCTCATCCAGGAGATGGAACGCCTCGGGCTCGGGACGAAGAGCACGCGGCACGACGTCCTCCAGAAGCTGTTCGACCGCCACTACGTGAACCAGCGGCAGCTCGAGCCGACGTCGACCGGCATCGCGGTCACGGAGGCGCTGAAGGCGCATGCCCCCGTGATCACCCGCCCCGAGATGACCCACCGTCTCGAGGAGGACATGGAGCTCGTTGCGGAGTCGAAGAAACCGAAGGCCGACGTCCTCGAGGAATCGCGCGAGATGCTCCGCGAAGCGTACGCGCTGCTTTCCGCGAACACCGACGGGGTGAAGGAGACCCTGACGGGAGCGCTCGACCGCCAGCACTTCGTCGGGCCGTGCGTGAAGTGCGGCGGCGCCCTTCGGCTCGCCCGCAGCCCCCGCGGCTCGCGCTGGATCCAGTGCGTCAACAACCCGGCCACGTGCACCGTCACGTACGCGCTTCCGTCCGCCGGGTTCATCGAGCCGGCGCCCGAATTCCTCTGCGGGACCTGCAAGGTGCCGCGGGTGAAGATCACCTTCCGCGGCGTACGGCCGGACCTCTACTGCGTCAATCCCGAGTGCCCCGAGCACCACAAGGCGTTCCGGATCGGGGTGTGCCCGAGCTGCGGGAGCCCGCTCCAGATACGCTACTCGTTCGCGGGCAAGCGGTTCGTCGGCTGTTCCGGGTACCCGACCTGTCGGGTCACCTACCCCCTGCCCCAGCGCGGCAAGCTCGAGAAGGACCAGCCCCCGTGTCCGGTCTGCCGAGCCCCCGTGGTGACCGCGATCGAGGCCGGCCGACCGCCGTGGACGCTCTGCATCAACCCCGAGTGCCCGACCCGACAGAAAGGGAAAGGGTCCGAGACGAAGACCGCTCGGAGTTCGGGTGCGAAGGGCACCAAGGCGGCGACCGCGCGGAAGGCCGGAACGACGAAGAGTCGGACGCGGCCGAAGCGTGCCGTTCCCGCCTCGAGCCCACCCGCGGAGAAGTCCGCGGAGGCGACGGCGAGCCCCGGCGATGGGCCCTCGAAGAAGCGGGTGCGAGCCACGAAGCCCCGACGACGTTCCGCTCCCACGGGCGACGCTCCCGCGGGGGCGAAGTCCGTCTCGGACTGATCCGAGCGGCGAAGCGAAACCAGGGACGAAGTGAGCCGACCCTAAGAGCCTCCCTCCCCCGCTCCGGAGGGTCGGCCGTTTCCCGACCTCTCGGCCCGTGTTAAATACGCTCGGCCGGTTCTTCGGTCCGTGGGCAACCTTTCCCGGCTCATCAACCTCGACTACCGGTCGTTCGAGCGTCGGCTCGCCGCGAACCCGCTCGTGATCGTGCCGGTGGGCGCCCTCGAGGCCCACGGCCCGCACCTCCCGCTCGGCTCCGACCAGATCCAGGCGGAGGTCACGGCGTTCGCACTGGCCGATCGCGTGGACGCCCTCGTCGCCCCGACGATTCCCTACGGCTCCACGCCGGGGGCGCGACGCTTCCCCGGCACGATCTCGCTCACCATCGCCCAGCTCGAGACTCACGTCACGGGGGTGCTCATGGAGTTCGCCCGCTGGGGGGTCCGGCGCTTCCTCGTCCTCTCCGGCCACGGCGAGCGGGGCCACATGGCCGCCCTCCGTGAGGCCGCGGACACGACGATGCAGGCGTACCCCGGAACCCGGGCCGTCGTGCTGTGCGACTATGAGTTCGTCTACGAGCTGCGCGGTAAGGAGTCGCCGGCGAGCGACGGCCACGCCGGACTTCTCGAAACCTCCCGGATGATGGCGCTCGCGCCGGAGACCGTGGGCCCGGCGCGCCCGGTCGTCGAGTACCACCACAGTCCGTTCGTCCCCGGAACGCCGAGCGAGAAGGACTGGCCGGACAGCGTCATCGGCGACACCCGGAACGCGTCAGCTGAGCTCGGGGCGCGGGTCCAGGCCCATGTCCTCGACCGCCTGGTGGAGACGGTCCGAGCCCTCCTGCCGCCGTAGGCCGGTACCATGGCCGACCCATCGGATACCATCCGGGTCCGCGGCGCGCGTCAGCACAACCTGAAGAACGTCTCGATCGACCTTCCCCGCGGGAAGTTCATCGTCATCACGGGCGTGAGCGGGTCCGGGAAGTCCTCCCTCGCGTTCGACACGCTCTACGCCGAGGGCCAGCGACGGTACATCGAGAGCCTGTCGTCCTACGCGCGCCAGTTCCTCGGCCAGATGGACAAGCCGGACGTCGACTCGATCGACGGCCTCGCCCCGGCGATCGCGATCGAACAGCGGGCCGGCAGCAAGAACCCGCGCTCGACGGTCGGCACCGTCACCGAGATCCACGATTACCTCCGTCTCCTGTTCGCGCGGATCGGGGTTCCGCACTGTCCGAACGACGGGAACGAGATCACCCCGCAGTCGGTCGACCGCATCGTCGATGCCGTGAGGTCCCAGGCGGGCGGGGAGAAGGTCGACGTGATCGCCCCGGTTCTCCGGGCGAAGAAGGGCGAGCATCGCGACGTGATCGACAAGCTCCGCAAGTCGGGGTATCGGCGATTCGTCATCGACGGGGTCGAAGTGCGGCTGCCCGGGCCGGAGGTCCGCCTCGAGAAGAACAAGAAGCACACGATCGAGGTGGTGGTCGACAGCTTCGAGGTCTCCGCGGCCGAGGAGAGCCGTCTGGCGGAGTCCGTGGAGCTGGCCCGCAGCCTCGGCGACGGGCTCGTGGTGCTGCGACGGCCCCGCGGCGAGCGTCAGGTGTTCTCGAGCCGCCGGGCGTGCCCGGAGTGCGGCTTCTCCATGGACGAGCTCGCGCCCCGGATGTTCTCGTTCAACAACCCGTTCGGGGCGTGCCCCGAATGCCTCGGGATCGGGGCGACGCTCCACGCCGACCCGGAACGGATCGTCCCGAACAAGGAGAAACCGCTCACGAAGGCGATCAACGTCTGGGGACTGACGCCGGTCACCTCCTCGCTCGTTCGATTCGGCGAGATGTTCGACTACGACCCGCGACGCCCGGTGCGCGAGCTGTCCGAGAAGGGCTGGAAGGCGCTCATGTACGGGGCGGAGAAGAGCCTCGGCCGGTCGACCCACCGCCCGGAGGAGTGGTGGGTCAACGGTTGGCTGCGCGAAGGTCTGGTCGCCGCGCTCGAGCGTCGATGGCGGACGACGAAGAGCGAGGGGGCGAAGGAGTACTATCTCGGGTTCCTTTCGTTCATTCCCTGCCGCGCGTGCGGCGGGCGTCGGCTGAAGCCCGAAACCCTCGCGGTCACGGTCCAGGGAAAGTCGATCGCGGACGTCACCGGGATGACGGTCCTCGAGTCGGCCGAGATGTTCCGGTCCCTCGCGCTCTCCGACCGCGACGAGCAGATCGTGGGGCAGGTGGTGAAGGAGATCCGGGCCCGCCTCGGATTCCTCGAGAACGTCGGCCTGACCTA
>Ga0209039_10000762_pt1 | contig 30960 bp, 31 predicted proteins | sample BogFormECP12_OM1_FD_188238 | JGI IMG/M metagenome (GOLD analysis project Ga0209039, IMG submission 188238) | Bog forest soil microbial communities from Calvert Island, British Columbia, Canada - ECP12_OM1 (SPAdes) (version 2) | ecosystem: Environmental > Aquatic > Freshwater > Wetlands > Bog ... | reverse complement strand
ATCTCGTTGTTCGACACCAGCGTCCCGGTCCCGCTGGCGATCAGGGAGATGCTCCCTGTGCGGGCCACGGCGGTCTGCAGCACAGGCTGTGCGGCTGCAGCAGCCTTCGCCTGAGTGTTCTGGTAATAGACATACCCGCCGTAGGCGATGCCAATGACGATCACGACCGGAACGAGCACGCGCACCCATTTCGGCCAGCGGGTGAAGAAGGAGGAGCGAGATTTCATGGTTGCACCTTTCCTAGATTTTGTTTCAACAGGGGTAAGTCTAGCCGATGGGAATAAGTATAAGCTTAAAAACCTGTGTAGAGATTGTGTAGGTTTTTGGGGGAGGGAGTCAGGCGGGCTTTAATCAAACTGCTGAAATTGAACAACCGCCCGGCGAGCGTAAGAGCGGTTGTTCAGGGATGCTGGTTGAAGGGCGAAAGGTCAGGCGGGAACTATTCCAGGAGCAACTCTCTAGGAGGCGATCCAGTTCCTATTTAGCAATCGTGGAGCGCATTCCAGCCTGGCCTTTTCGGCCTCCTGCCGGGACCGGTCTTTGTGCGGTCTTTTTCCGCAGGGCCGCCAGAACCAGCCAGAAGACGGTCAGGAACAGGACTGTCAGACCGGTCCCTTTATAGACTAGCTGCATGGCTGGCAGGACGGAGTCGGTCCCGGCATAAAGCCCGTGCAGGGTTGCACCCAGATACCCGAGAAGGCTGAAGGCATGGATGATCCGGAAGGCACGCGAGCCGATCTGTCGCTTGAGGTAAAAAGTGATCGTGACCAGCAGGGTGACGTAAAAGGCCAGAACGCCGATTCCCACCCACACGGGCCGGTAAGGGGAAAGAAAGGGGATCAGGATTTGTGCAGCCGAATACGGCAAATAACGATCGAGGCTCAAGACGACGATATGGAGAAGCACAAAGCCAATCGAAAGCAATGAAATGAACTGGTGGAAGTCGTAAGTGAACATGCGATCCAGCAGCTGGTCAAGATACTTGCTGGTGACGGCCAGACCCAAGACCATGGAGAACCAGAGCAGCAGGTAGGCGACGATCCCGGCGGCGCGGGTTACATACCACCATAGTTGGACGCTGTCCGCGGCGAACAGCCAGTTCAAGTTCTGGGCCACCGTTGGGCCAGCCGGGGACAAGACCACGACCACTGCCACGAATAAACCTCCGATCACCAGCAGCGTAAACACAATGCCGAGGATCGCTTGGATCAGGGATGGATTTTGTTTAGACTGAGATGGGTTTGATACTGACATCGACATGCTCCATGGCATCTGGATTGGCCCAGATTTTCCGCTCGCGGTCCACTGCCAGGTAGGAGAAGAGAGTCCCCCCTTCGCGCCTGACCTGTTCTGATTCCTGTGGGCCGGCGATGAGCAGGGCTTTGGCGAACACCTCGGCGGTCGCGGCATGAGCGGCGAGGACCGTAACACTGAGCCAGTCGGTGATGGCCGGTTCGCCTTTGCGAGGATCAATGAGGTGGTGGCGTTGTTTTTGGCCTTGTTTCCAGGTGCGCTTGGTCACAGAGGAGGTGACGACTGCACCGGGATTTGCCCGGAGGGTCACCAGGATCGCCTCGCTCTGGAGCGGGTCCTCCAGTGCGACCGGCCAGGCTTCCTCGCCCTCCGGAATCCCGATCAGGAACATATCCCCGCCGGCGTCGACTGCGCAGGCCGGAGAATAACTGGATAGAAGTAAGGCTGCCTGTTCAGCGATCCAGCCTTTGGCAATCCCCCCCAGGTCAAGCGCCATGCCGGCCGGAAGCAGGATCCTCTGATCTTCTTCGTCGAGCTCCATTTCAATCAGGGAAGGCCGTTTGACCACCAGCAGGGATTCGAACAGCGGGGCTGGGGGACCCTCCCGCAGCAGGTCCATGCTCCGGTCATATCCGACCCGGCGCAGGTCCGGCAGGACGGACGGGTCGAACAGGCCGCGCGTCCGGTGGTAGAACTGTTGCGACAGACTGACCACGGTGAATAATTCAGGAGAGGCCTGGAACCATTTGCCTGCGCCTCGATTGAGGGCCGAGAGCTCGCTGGTCTCTAAAAAACGGCTGAAGCGGGCTTCGCTGGACGCTACCAGCTGCCTGGTCTTTTCAAACCCATCCGCCAGACCGTCTGGAGTGCCCTCTGCCGCCAGAAGGATATCCGTGTTCATGGCGCGAAAGTGGAAAGTTTCCATTTCCTATGACCCGCGTGTCCTCATCAGGGGGACTCCAGAGCTTACCAAGGGGTTGGGTTGAGGGTTGGGTGCAATCGAGTTCTGGATGGGGTTATTTGCAAAGCCATTGTTAAAGAATTGGATCGGTGGTAAGGTCGGGAGGGGCGTAATACTTACCACCAGGGCTTGTGCCTGGGTTGGTTGGACGGGTTTGGGGGAATGCGCCAGCATGACCCATCCGCCCAGGAAACTGAGCGTGCTGGCGATTCCGATCCAGATGTGCAGGGCGGTCTTCAATGATTTCATGAGGATTTCCTTTCAATTGCCGGAGCCGGTAACGGTGATCTGGCCCGTGCTGTCGATCTGGATCAGACCGCGGTTTTGCAAGTAGGTGAGCAACTGCTGGACCATTTGTAACTCTTGGGCGGCCTGATTCAATTGGGTATTGTCATTTTGAAGGGCGGTCTGATACTGCTGCTCCCGGGCCTGATACTGGGTGATCTGGCTTTGCAGCTGGGCGATCTGCGCCTGATAGGTGGTGGAAGCGTCGCTGACGACGGACGTGGAACTGGTTGCGGCGGCCTGGGCGGGTGAATTGGCGACCGCGGTCCCGTTGGAATTGGTCAGGGCGTTCGCTCCGACCACGACCATGGTCAGGGCGACGATCCCGGTGATCACGAAAGCAGCAACGAAAGCAAGGATTTGTTTGCGCATTGGTTTTCTCTCCTGCAATATATTGGCGTCAGTATACAGAACGAAGATGAAAGCAAGATGAATTACCGTTTAGTGAAAATCGGCACGTAATGAACGTGATGATCCATTCTGGATGCAAGGATTGATGAAGGAGAAAATGCTATCGATCCACTGGGCGACGATATAAAACCCATGTGAATGCAAGATGAATCAGCGGATGGATTTACCGCGGCATTCATCCTGGGGTCATCTTTGCGTGCTAAAATCGATTATCGAACCTGGGAAACGGAGCCGGTTGTGAGGATTCTCTTGATCGAGGATAATCGCCGTTTGAGTGATTCCCTGCGGATGATCCTGCAGGATGACGGCTATATCGTGGATGTGGCATTCGACGGCCTGGAGGGGGAGGAGCTGGCCACCCTGGCATCCTACGATGTGATCCTGCTCGACATCATGCTACCTGAAAAGGACGGCCTGGCGGTTTGCCGGTCGCTGCGACTCAAACACATCAGCACGCCGGTGCTGATGTTGACTGCCCGCGACTCCCTGCCGGACCGGGTCTCCGGTCTGGACAGCGGTGCCGATGATTATTTGGTCAAGCCCTTTGAAGTGGATGAGCTGCGCGCCCGGATCCGGGCGCTGCTGCGTCGGGAGTCGGCTGATAAATCCGCCCTGCTGCGTGCGGGAGACCTGGTCCTCGATCCTGCGACCCACCGGGTGCAGCGCGGCGAACGGTCGATCGAGTTGACCGCCAAGGAATTCGCCATGTTGGAATATCTGATCCGGCGTCCTGGCCGGATCGTCACGCGCCAGATGGCCGAAGAGCACTTATGGAGTTACGACCACATCGCCGCTTCGAATATCGTGGATGTGTATATACGCCGCCTGCGCCGCAAGATCGATGACCCGAGCCCGGTGAAACTGATCGAAACCGTACGAGGATCCGGTTACCGGCTGCACCCGCCGGAGGAGGAGTGAAGATGTCCAGGCCGACCAACCAAAGGGCGCGGCTCAGCGGGCTGGTGCACAGCATCCGCTTCCGCCTGGTGCTGTGGTTCGTGGCCATCCTTGCCCTGGTGCTGGCCGCCTTCAGCAGCTTTATTTACTTCAGCGAAGGGCGCGACTGGCGGGCGGACAATCTCGGCCGCCTGGGACGCCAGATTACCCTTTTCCAAGGATGGCATGCCCTGGAACCCTCCCAGCTCCCCCAGAACTTTGTCCAGGAGGGTGAACTGCTCGTGCTCCTGGACCCGCAAGGCCATGTGCTGGCGAGCCAGGGAACAGTGTCCAGGCAGGACTCCCTGCGGTTGGCAGGACTGGGGCTACAGGGATATCCACAGCCCAACAATCCACCGGTCGCATTTACTGCCTCGATCGAGGGGGACGCCGCCACCTCCTCGGATGACCAGTTCCTGATTGCTCCCATCTCTGGGGGAAACAGTCCGGCAGGTTATGTCCTGCTCGGCAGCCCGCTCGATCCAGGAGGTCAGCTTCATCGGCTGCTGCTGACCCTGCTGTTTGGCAGCCTGGTCACGCTGGGGGTAGCGCTGACAGGAGGCCTTTGGTTAGCAGACCGGGCCATGCGCCCGGTCCAGATGATCACGCACACGGCGCGGGCGATCAGCGATACGGATTTGAGCCGCCGCTTGAAGATGAACAGCCGGGATGAACTGGGTGAGCTGGCAGACACCTTTGATGCCATGCTGTCCCGCCTGCAAGCCGCCTTTGAGCGGCAGCGTCAGTTCGTGGCGGATGCCAGTCACGAGCTGCGCACCCCGCTGACGATTGTGAACCTGGAGGCCAGCCGGGCGCTGGAAGGCCAGAGGCCTTCGAAGGAATATGTCCGTGCCCTCGGCGTGATCCGTTCTGAAAATGATTATATGAGCCGTCTGGTGAACGACCTGCTGACCCTGGCCCGCATGGACGCCGGACAGACAGTCCTGCAAAAAAAACCGGTGGATCTGAACGAGGTTGCCCGGGAAGCGGTGGAACGACTCATCGGCGTGGCCTCCCGCAGCGGGGTGGTCCTCGAAGTGGGGTCCCTGGCGGAGGCACGCTTGTCCGGTGACCGGCAGGTCTTGTTGCAGATGGTTAGCAATCTGATCGAAAATGGGATCAAGTATTCCTCCACCCCCGATCCTCGTGTCCGGGTGGAGACGGGGAGCCAGGCGGGCAGGAGCTGGCTGCACGTCTCAGACAACGGTCCCGGCATCCCGGCCGAGCATATGCCTCACCTTTTTGACCGGTTTTACCGCATTGACCAGGCCCGCACCCGGAACGATGAGCAGACGCAGAGCCTGTCGGCAGCCACGGGGAGCGGCCTGGGTTTGTCGATCGTGCAGGGGATCGCCCAGGCCCACGGAGGCGAAGTCCACGTCACCAGCGTGGTCGGGCAGGGGACCACCTTTGAGGTGGAATTTCCGTCCCTGGATACGGAAGAAGAGCGACCGGATTGAAGGAGCCTCATGAGGCTGACTGCGCGGGTCAGCATCTAGGGGAGATGCGCACGGAAACCGGATCCCTTGAAGCCTTATTGATGAAAGCGGTCCGTGCCCGGGAACACCTGTTCGATGCCCAGCACGAGGCCGCTTTCCGCTTGTTCAATGGTTTTCTGGAGGGGTGTCCCGACCTGGCGATCGATCTTTACGCGGCGACCCTTCTCCTGCACAACTACGCTGACCCTCCTGAGCATGGCGCCGGGTCCATTCAAACAGCCCGGGTGCTTCTCCCGGCTCTTTTCCCCTGGATCCGGGCCATCGTCTTGAAGAGGCGCCACGCCGCCTCGATGGAAGAACGGAAGGGTGAAATCATCTTCGGCGGGGAACCGGACCGCAAGGTGCGCGAGCACGGAATCTGGTATGCCATCGATTTGTGCATGAACCGGGACGCCAGCCTGTACCTGGACACGCGCCTCCTGCGCCGGTGGGCGGTTCAAAACCTGAAGGGCAGGACGGTCTTGAACTCCTTTGCTTACACCGGAAGCCTGGGGGTAGCCGCGCTGGGGGGCGGTGCATTGCGCGTTCTCCAGCTGGATACCAACCGCCGGTTTCTGAACCTTGCTGAAACCTCCAGCCGCCTGAACGGCTTCGCGGCTTCCAGCCAGGATTTTCAAGTCGGCGATTTTTGGCAGCAGATCGAACGCCTGAAACGCGGGGGTGAACGCTATGACTGTATCTTCATCGACCCGCCCTTTTTTTCGACGACCCGCAGAGGCGTGGTCGACCTCACTAAAAACAGCGCCAGGCTGATCAACAAAGTCCGCCCGCTGATCAACGACGGGGGGCAGCTCGTGGCGATCAACAATGCGCTGTTCATGAGCGGGGAAGCCTACCTGGCGGTGCTAGAGGGACTGTGCGCCGATGGATACATGCAGATCGAGGCACTGATCCCCGTACCGGAGGATTTCACCGGCTATCCCCAGACGTGCCAGGGGAATCCGGTCACCGACCCGGCACCCTTCAATCACGCCACAAAGATCGCCGTGCTGCGAGTACACCGCAAGGGAGGGTGAACTACCCCACCGCTCGAGCGGGGGGCTTCCTCCTTCAACGCGCGTTGCCTGAGATCAGGTCTGCTACGCTCTCCATAAACGTGTACGCTGGGTAGCCGGGCTTCTGAAAAAAAGGCGGGAGGTCCGATGACCTCCCGCAGGTTCACCTGGTCAGTTCACGCAGGCGCTGGACCATCAGGGAGACACCCATGACGGTCAGGCCAACGATGAGCACCCACTTCCAAAAATGGATTAACAAAATCAGTGCGGCGATCATGGCGAGGATCAGGGTCACCTGAGCAATGGTCTGGATCAAGGCGCCGCGCAGGGTTGAATCGGCCACGACGAACAGGATCAGGATGATCGCCAGGCCCGCCCAGAAATAGTGCGGAGCGAAAAAGATCAGCGCGGCGATGGCGATCAACAGCAGGCTCAGGCTGACGGCTGCCCAGGTTTCAGCGGCACGGTCAAAGCGGAACACCGGGCTGGGCCGGTCCGGTGCGACCAGATGATGGATATGAGCCCGCGCGTCCCCTTTCTCGCCTGCCTTCAGCCTCTCGAACTGTTCGGTCAGCCCTTGCAACACGGCGATGTTCTCCACCCGTTCCCGCCGCAACCCTTTAACCACGTCGGCCAGGAGGGCCAGGTTTTTTTCCAGGGCGGCATGTAGCTTGGCCAGGTGCGGATTGCCTTCCATACCTTTCAGCTTGATGCCCAGGGACTGCAGTTCGTCGGCCTTCTCCGGGATGAGCCTCTCCAGCTCCTCCTGCCGGCGGATGATCTCCTTGCAGTCCTTGTCCAGCCTCTGCAACGCCTGAGGCGGTGGAGGAACTTTGTCAAGGCCGGAGAAGCCCAGCGGGTCGTACCAGGTACCACGCGGCGAGCCGTCCCGGTTATACATCGGACCCGCCGGGGCGTTCTCCCCGGAGAGCGGGTCGCGAGCGAAGAGCCCCCACAGCCCCCGGTAGCGGCTCACCCAGTGGGTGGATTCGTCGATCAGAACTGGCGACCAGGCCTGGGATTTTCCTGGCCCGATGGCCAGTCCGTCGCCGCGAGCATAATCGACAAACGGGATGCGGAAGGGATTCCCGGCCTGCTGGCCGAGGTTCTCTGTCCAGAACTTGCTCCAGGCGTGCAAGGCTTCCGACATCCAGCCCGGCACCGGCAGGCTGACCTCGGCCTGGAATTCCCCGCGCCGGTAATAGGAAGAGTGCGACCCAGCCCCGGCGTAAACGACCGGGTGACCGTCCTCAAGATCAACCTCGCCGCGGTCGTCCCAGCGGCGGCGCAGGTCATCCCCCTTGAAGTCGTGGGAAGCATACCCGAGCCATTCCGGGACCAGCCGTCCGGAATCCTCGTACAGGTAGATATTGATCATTTCCCAGTCGGCTTCGTGGTCATTGACCCCGTGGAAGCCGGTACGCCAGCTGTCGTAGCTGGAAAAGAACCAGTATTGGAGCACCGTCCAGCCGTTCTGGCGGGTGACCCGGCCGTAATAAACGTATTTTGGATCTTCCTTGAAGGTTTCGTTGTAGTCGATCTCTGCCGCGGCCGTAGTGGCGGCCGGGACCGTGCCGCGCAGCAGGAGAGAGAGCGAGAACAGACCATCCACGAGGCGGGGCAGGAAGCCGCCTCGTGCCAATCGGCCCATACCGGCGTGGAAATGGTAACCCAGCCTCCGGCGCAGGCGCGCCTGTTCCCCCAGCATCCGGGCGGCCTCGGTCAGGCTGAGCGGCTCGATGTAGCGGAGGTAGCGCACCGTCCCAAAGGGCGCCGGGCGGTCTTCGACCAGCTTTTCCATCGTAAGGTCCCCATGCTTGATTAACAGCTCGTCGCGGCCGTCGGGATTGTGCTCCCACAGGCTGCAATCATGCACGTAGGATTCAACCTCCGTCGGAAAAAACTGCTCGCCTTTGGTGAAGTACACCACCGGCTCGAACTGACGCAGCAGGTCCAGACCGGTGGCATCGGCCGGGGCGGTCGGGCGATCAGAAACCAGGTTGACCATCTTCCCTCCTGATCTTGAAAATCCGCTGGACGTCGGTGATGTTGAGGGCGAAGGCAATGACCACGTCGGAAGCCATTACGAGGTAATTGGGATGGCTGTAGAAGTAATTGACCAGGGAGATGATCAGGGAAATGCCTGTCCAGGCCATCAGAAGCACCCAGGACCAGCGCCGAAGGCGCAGGAAACCGATCAGGACAAAAATGCCGGCGACAGAGAGCAGCAAATAGGTCACGCTGGACAGGAAGGTGCTGCCCAGGGCCGTCACCCTCCAGCCGGTGAGGAGCGGACCGGCGATCCCCTGCATAAAAACCTGCTGGCGGATCAACGGTTCGACGACCTGGTAAAGCCGGACCAGAAAAAGCACGCCGATGGCGACCGCGATCACGGTCACGGCGGCCGGTCTTTTCTTCCGGTAGCTTTTTTTCCTTTTCACCATCCGACACCTCTTCTTGGGTTTCCCCCATTATAGAGCCAAATAGGAATTCTTTTGGAGGAGCGAGGATCGGTGAGGCGGCCCCTCCGCCCGGATCACTTGTGCACTTCCAGGGTCTTGAGCCGGCGCATTTCCGGCCAGATCCGCGCAACCGCCAGGACCACCAGGATCGTGCCGATGCCGCCTCCCACCACGGATATGACCGGCCCGAACAGCCCGGCGGTGACACCTGATTCAAAGCCGCCCAGCTCATTGGAGGCGCCGATGAAGATGTTGTTTACGGCGGAAATGCGTCCGCGCATTTCGTCCGGCGTGCGGGTCAGCACCAGGGTACGCCGGATCACGACGCTGATGTTGTCCAGGCCGCCCAGCAGGATCAGCATGCTGATCGACAGCCAGAAGGTGGTCGACAGGCCAAAGACGATGGTCGCCAGCCCGAAGCCGGTAACGGCCAGGAGCAGGGTCCGTCCGGCTTTTTGGAACGGCGGCAGGTGGGCCTGGAGCAGGGCCATGACCAGTGCCCCGATCGATGGTGCGGCGCGCATGAGGCCGAGGCCTTGCGGCCCGACGCGCAGGATGTCCGTTGCATAGATCGGCAAGAGGGTCACTGCGCCGCCCAGCAGCACCGCGAACATATCCAGGGTGATGGCAGCCAGGATCACCTTCTCGCCGCGCACAAACCGGACTCCTTCCTTCAACGATTCCAGGGTGGCGGCCTTGGAAGAGAGAGCCAGGGGGCGCCCTTTGATCCGGCTGATCAGGACCAGGAAGGTCACCGCCCCCAGGGCATCCAGAACATAAATCAGCGTGATCCGGTTCAGCAGTGCGGCGAGACCTCCGGCGAGGGCCGGTCCCAGGATGGCCGCGATCTGGAAGATGCTGCTGTCCCAGGTTGCCGCGCTGGCAAATAGATCGGGTGGCACCGTTGAAGGGAGCAGGGTCGAAGTGGCAGGTTCGTTGAATGCCCGGGCAATGCCGATCCCCAGCAGGCAGAGGTAGATCAAGGCCAGCGATCCCTGCAGGAAGGAGAGCAGCGCCAGGCCCAACGAGCACACTGCCAGCAGGGACTGGGTGATGGCGACCGTCCGTTTGCGGTCGTATCGGTCCGCCACGTGCCCGCCCGGGAGGGAGAGCAGAAGCACGGGGATCACCTGCACCAGCCCTACCAGCCCCAGGGCAAAGGCATTGTGCGTGCGCAGCCAAAGCTCCCAGGCGATGGCGAATGACACCATCTGACCGCCAAAATTGGTGATGAAGCGGCCGGCCAGCAGGAGGCGCAAGTCCCGGAAGCGGAGGGCTGCATATGGATCGTGGTTGTTACCCGCATTGTTATTCAAGATCCACCGGTTCAGCGAAGATCGGAAACAGGTTCTTGATGAATTCTAAAACTCCCCATTGCCAAAAGCGGGTGGGCTTTAGGGCGGCAATTGGTAAGCCAGGGTGCGCCTCCCCGAAGGCGGCGCATCACAACCGCTGCTTGAGCAAACGGTCGGGGACTTTAAATGGCCTGTCCTTTGAACTGGCTGACGTACAGGCGATGGTAGAAGCCGCGGGCCTCCAGAAGTTGTTGGTGCGTCCCTTGCTCGACGATCTCTCCATGATCGATCACGATCACATGGTCTGCATCGCGAATCGTGCTTAAGCGGTGGGCAATGACGAAGCTGGTCCTGCCTTCCATCAACCGGAGCAGGGCTTTCTGGATGCGGGCTTCCGTGCGGGTGTCCACGGAGCTCGTGGCCTCGTCCAGGATCAGGATGCGCGGGGCGGCCAGGATGGCGCGCGTAATCGAGAGCAGCTGGCGCTGACCCTGGCTGAGATTGCTAGCCCGCTCGGAAAGCAGGGTCTGATAGCCCGCGGGCAGCTGGCGGATGAAGTGATCGGCATCCGCCATTTCCGCGGCCCGGATGCATTCCTCGTCGGTGGCATCCAATCGCCCGAAGCGTATATTATCCATCACCGAACCGGAAAATAAGAAAGTGTCCTGCAGCACCAATCCAAGCTGGCGGCGGAGATCCGCCTTTTTAAACTCGCGAATATCCTTGCCATCGATCGTGATCGCGCCTCCATCGACCTCGTAAAAACGGGTCAAGAGGTTAATGATCGTCGTCTTTCCGGCCCCGGTCGGCCCGACCAGGGCGATGATTTTCCCGGCGCCGGCCTGCAGGGACATGTTCTTGATGATGGGTTTATCCGGGGAATAACCGAATTGAACCTGGGAAAAGTGCACATCGCCGCGGACAACCGAAGGCTGTTCAGTATCAGGGGCATCGTCCACCTCGGACGGGGTGTCGATGATCTCGAAGACCCGCTCCGCGCCGGCCAGGGCGGCCTGGATCGAGTTGTACAGGTTGGCGATCTGCCGCAAGGGGTTGACGAAATTTTGTCCATAGGTGATGAAGGTGGCGATTACACCCACCGTCGCCAGGCCCTGCAGGGCCAAAAAGCCGCCCAGTCCGGCGAGTACGATGATGAAGAAATTCCCGAGCACGGTCGTCAGGGGCATCAGCAGCAGGGCATAGCTGTTGGCATACACGCCGGCCTGGAAGACCTCCTGGTTGTGCTGCTGGAAATCGGTGATCACCGTTGCATTGCGGCGAAAGGCCTTGACCACCTTTTGGCCGCTGATGGATTCCTCCATCACGGCGTTGAGCTCTCCCAGGTGTTTTTGCAGCTCGCGAAAGCCTTTGCGCGTATAGCGGGCGATGAACTGCGTGAACCAGAACATGATGGGGACGACGAACAGGGAGGCCAGCGCCAGCCAGTGGTTGATGACGAACATGGCGATCAGGATGCCCACCATGGTGAGCACACTGGCGATCAAGGAGGTTACATTCTGCGAGACCGCCTGGTTGATGGCATCGATGTCATTGGTCAGGCGGCTCATCAATTCGCCGGGGGGGTTATGATCGAAAAAGGAGATGGACAGGGTTTGCAGGTGACCGAACAGGTCTTTGCGCATCTGCTTCAGGGCGCGCTGGGCAATGCCGGCCATGACCCAGTTCGCGGCTGCCTGGAACAGATTGTACAAGAGATAGATGACCAGCATCCAGAGCGCGACCCGGGCCAATCCAGCCGCTTGCCGGGTCGTGATGAACCGGTCGATGGCCTGTCCCATCAGATACGGACCGATGAGACCCAGGATCGTAAAAATCAGGACAAAGGCGATCACCAGGACCAGCCCGGCCTTAAAGGGATTCAGATAGCGCAGCAGGCCCTTCAATGCCCGGCGGGGATCGCGGGCTTTTTCTATGATGCCAACCGCGGCCGGCCGGCGAGGCTGCATGATCATGCGGACGCTGCTTGTGCCCTGACTCGAAGGCTGGTTGCTCATCGGGGCACGCTCCGAGGAACGCTCGCCTCGGCTTGATCAAGGGCGATTCCGTTCCCCAGTTGGGATTCAAAGATCTCGCGATAAATGGGGCTGGTCCGCAGCAGTTCTTGATGGGTACCTTGAGCGGCAATCCTGCCTTTATCGATGACGATGATCTTGTCCGCCTTCAGGACCGTGCTGATGCGCTGCGCGACCACGAACCTGGTGTGGGCATAACCCTGCTCCTCCACGGCATCCTGGATCCTGGTTTCGGTCTCCACATCGACCGAGCTTGTGCTGTCATCGAGAATCAGGATGCGGGGATGGATCAACAGCGCCCGAGCGATGGCGATGCGCTGTTTCTGCCCGCCTGAAAAATTCGTGCCGCGTGCCTCGACATGGCTGTCGTACCCGCCAGGCAGGCTCATGATGAAGTCGTGCGCCTGAGCAGCTTTGGCAGCGGCGATTACTTCCGCCTCAACGGCTTCGGGACGGCCGTAGCGGATGTTGTCCCGAACCGTTCCGGAAAACAGGATGGTCTCCTGCGGAACGATGCCGACCTGTCCGAGGAGAGAGTCTTGCTGGATCTGCCGGACATCGCTTCCATCGATCAAAACCCCGCCTGAAGAAACGTCATAAAAGCGCGGGATCAGATTGATCAGGGTCGATTTTCCGGCTCCGGTCGCTCCCAGGATGGCGATCGTTTGCCCCGGTTCGGCCGTCAGGCTAATGGCTTCCAGGACCGGCTCCTCCCCGTTCCCGCTGTAGTGAAAATCAACGTTATCAAAGAGCACCCTTCCCGGAGTCCGGGCAGGCAGCGCCGGGGCCTGCGGGACATTCTGGACTTCCGGGATTGTTTTGAAGATCTCATTGACGCGACCCGCCGAGGCCAGGCCGTTTGCCCAGGTGTTGGAGAGCATCGTCATCATGGTGAGCGGGGTCATGGTCGTCAACAGATAATTGGTGAACGCCACGATCTGTCCGACCGATAAACTGCCCCGGATGGATTGCAATCCGCCGGCCCAGATGACAATGACCATGCCGATATTGATGCACATCGTCAGGGCCGGTGACATGGAGGACATGAACTGCATCACCTGGACCGAATGGTCGGTTAAATTCTCGTTGGCGGTTTCAAAGCGCTGGCCCTCATAATCTGCCCGTACAAAAGCCTTGACGAGGCGCACCCCGGCGACATTCTCCTGCAGAACATTGTTGAGCCGGTCCAGCTTTTGCTGCACCGTGAGGAAGAGCGGTTCCATCCGTACGATGAAGAAGATGATAATGCCGGATGTGACCAGGAGCAGCGGCAACATCGTCAAGGCGAGGCTGGGACTGGTGCTGATCATGAGGATCAAGCTGCCGATCATCAGCAGCGGGGCGCGCGTGCCGATTCGCAGAGTTGTCTGCGTCAGGGTCTTGACCGCATTTACGTCGCTGGTCAGGCGTACCATCAACTGACCGGTCTGCTGCCGATCGAGGTCCCCAAACGAATATTCTTGGATCTTTAGGAAAAGCGCCTGGCGCAGATCTCGGGCCATGCTCTCTCCCACCTGCACCGAAAGGATACTGTTGCTGACGGCGATCACGGTGCTCACCAGAGAGATGCTGAGCATCACCAGGGAGGTCTGCAGGACCACAGCCTGGTTGTGTTTGGCGATTCCTTGATCGATGATCCTCTGGATCAACCTGGGAATGGCGAGATCCATGGTGACCAGCGAAGAAAGCAGGATCAACGCCAGCGTGGCGCGTTTCCAATAGGGCTTTACAAAAAGGAGCATTTTGCGGATGGGGCTCATGGTCAGTGGGATGTCGGTTCTTATGGCGGCGGGTTTGCCTGACCTGTTCGTGGAGAATGCATAGAGCCCCTATCATACCTCTTAAAAGTAGGTTGTTGATGGATCGATCCGCCCGGGAGCCGCTCACCGGAGAATATATTCTCAGGGGACCCCAAAATGATATAATCACCGGCAAGGGCCCGGCGACCGTCGGTCAGTCACCCCCGGCTTCCGAGTTGGATCGGCATGGAGGGGATATTCCGCCGGACCAGGCAAAAGCGATGGATTGCGTTGCACTGCCTCCAATCCAATCGTCAGCTGGGTTGAGGCAGCGGAAGGGGAGCACATCCGATGAACATGAGGCTGAAAGCTCTTTTTACGATCATGGCCCTCCTCTCTTTCATGAACGGCGTCTTTTATTTATTGCTGCCCACCTTCAGTTTGTCGATCCTTCAACGGACGACGAGCCCGATCGGCATCATGGATACGCGTCTTTTTGGCGCCTGTGCCATCGGCCTGGGCGCGATCGCCTGGTTCGCCAGGGATTTTAAGGATCCGGGAGCTCAACGCGCCATCATCTTGGGGAACTTGGTCACCCTGGGCTTGATGGTCCTTGTTGATCTGGATGGCGTCCTCACGGGGGCGATCAACTGGATTGGATGGTCGTTTTTCGCCTTGGATCTGTCCCTATCCATGGGCTTTTTGTATTTCATGCTCAAGCGGAAACCGTCCTGAGGAAGGGCGATCCGTTTGCAGAATCGCCCTTCTTCCCCAACCTGACAAATCTGTAAAGTGCCTGTTTCCTGCATTCCCCTGTTCTTGGGGGATACGGGCCTGTCTGCCCCCACATCTAGCGGGGTGGTGGATTTCCCAAACCCGACCTAATAAATCTGTAAATTGCCGTTTCCCGAACCTTCACTATACTGTATCTAGAATTCATTTGAAGATGGAGGAGACCCATGCAGGAATCATACGAACCTATTTATGCGTTGGTGGATGAAATCAAAGGCACGGCCAAGTTCCTGACCAAGCTCATCTTCCCCAAGCCCAGAGTCCTTCTGACGATCGCCATTTTGTGCACCATCGTCCTTGCCGGGGCATTGATCCGCTAAACGCCACCCTCATTCCAGGCACCGGGTCTTTTTTGATCAGGAACCGTTCAACCTTCCTGTCATCGTAATATTTATTTCTACAACCCCCCCCATTTCCCATTCACACCGCAAGAACAGGGAATTCTTTCAGATCGGCCAGAACGACGATGGGCCGGTCTGATTGATTTTCTGCCTTCCCTGGGACCGCTACGAGGCGGTCGAGGCAGGAACGCCATGACGGACGATTTTCTCGCTTTTCAGTGCTGAAAAGCTTCCTGGATTTTAGCGGATTTTCTAACCTCAATTTAACCCAGATGGACGATCTGTTCAGGTTCTTTTCATCTTCTGCCAATAGAATAGGGGTGATAAGACGGAAACGCTGCAGATAACGATAACTCGAAAAGAAAAGACCGGAAGCATATCCCGGACCCCTTTATCGAGGTTGGCCAAGCCGGCCATAAGCTTCAGCGTTAATCATGGCCCAATGAGGAGGCCGATATGATCAAAAACCGATGGCTTTACTTGTTAATCGTGCTGATATTGATCGGGGCTTCGGCGCTGGCCGGGGCGGTGGTCGGCGGGGCAGTGGTCTACCGGGTCGTAAGCCAGGTTCAACCAGCCCGATCCGTCTCCGCGATTCAAACGATTCCGGCCAGCGCCAGCAGCCCGGCCCGGTCCCTCTCCATCACCACCACGCAGATCGAGACCACGATCACCCAGGCGGTTCAAAATGCCGGCCCCGCGGTGGTGACCGTGGTGGGGACCATCCCCGGGCAGATGTCCTTCTTCGGACCGACCGGCAGTCAGACCGTGAGCGGAAGCGGGGTCTTCATTTCGGACCAGGGGTACGTCCTGACCAACAACCATGTCATCGAAGGGACGAGTGACGTGACGATCGTCCTTTCCGATGGGAAGCAGCAGAAGGCAACCCTGGTGGGAACGGACCCATATTCCGACATTGCGGTGCTCAAGACAACGGGTCCGGTGCCCGCCGTGGCGGTCCTGGGAAATTCGGACGTGTTGAAGCCGGGCGAGACGGCGATCGCTATTGGTTCCCCGCTGGGCGATTTCAAGAATACGGTCACCGTGGGCGTGATCAGCGCAACGGGACGGTCGATCGACACAGGACAAGGGTACCAGATCGAAGGGCTGATCCAGACGGACGCGGCCATTAATCAGGGAAACTCGGGCGGCCCGCTGGTGAACCTGGCCGGGGAAGTGGTCGGCATCAACACCCTGATCGTGCGTAACACTGGAACCGGCGCCGTTGCAGAAGGGTTGGGATTTGCCATTCCGATCAATACGGCGCGGGCGGTCGCTGAGCAGATCATCCAGAAGGGCTACTTTTCGCATCCCTATCTGGGGATCAGTTACCAGCCCATCACCCCGGACATCGCCAACGCGTATAACCTGCCGGTGCAGTGGGGCGCCTATGTGACCGGGGTCACCGCCAGCAGCCCCGCCAGCCAGGCGAACCTGCAGCAAGGCGACATCATTACTGGGATCAACAACGTTGCGATCGACGCCAACCATTCCTACATCAATACTTTGTTCCTGTACAAGCCTGGAGACTTGGTGACCCTGGATGTGGAGCGAGGCGGCCGGAACATCCAGGTTCAGGTAACCCTGGGTGAATCGAAGACCGGTTCTTGAGGTGGATATTCAGCCGTCTCTGTCCCAGGACCTCGTGATCGAAACAGAATCTTGGGGCTGTCCGGGATTTTGGGACAGCCCCTTCCGAGCAGGTGAGCCACTCCGCCGCTCAAGCGGGAGCTTCTGTTAGGTTTTGAATTCTCTTCAGCCGTTTTGTAGACGGCAGCAAAAGTGAATCTCTCACCGTTTGGATGAATTGGTCTTTTTGAAATCGATAAAACCTCGCTGAACATCCAGGGAGGTCAGCTGCACGCGAATCCGGTGGCCGACATCCACGCCTTCGAATCCACCGACCAGCTTCCCTTCAACCGGCATCGTCAGCAGGCGGACCCATGTCCCTTTCTCGGAAGCGCCGGTGACGATCGCCTCGAAGCGCTCCCCGATTCTCGATTCGAGCAGAAGCGCAGCCGCGGATTTGCCAACCTGGCGTTCGACCTTGTTGGCCGCATCTTCTGCTGCGGTGCAATGGGCCGCCAGTTGATCCAATTCATCCTTCCGGTACGGCACGGCCTTCCGTGCCATCGCGGCTTTCAATAAGCGGTGGGTCAGCAGGTCGGGATAGCGGCGGTTGGGGGCAGTCGAGTGGGCATAGTCCTTGACCGCCAGACCGAAGTGGCCCGGGACATTCCCTTCAGGTAGCTCCGCCACGTATTCGCCAGCGCCCAGGAGCTTGATCACGGCCAGCGAGAGGTCGGGGAAGCGCAGTGGGTCGTCGGTTTTCTCCTTGATCAGAAATTCCTCCAGCGCCCTTGAATCCGGGTCATGGGGAAGTCCAAATTTGTGCTCCCTGGCAAGTTCGACAATCCGGTCCCATCGTTTGGGCGTGCGCACCACACGGCGAATTGAAGGGAATTTCCTGGCCGAGAGATAACGGGCGGTCACGCCGTTGGCCGCGACCATGAAATCCTCAATGATCTCTTTGGCGCGGTTCCTCTCTTCAATCTCAAGAGCGGAGATTTGATCCCCCTCGAAAACCGGTTTGGCTTCCAGGGTCTCCAGGCTCAGCGCCCCGTGGAGGTGACGGAGTTTCTTCATCCTTTGGGCAGTCTGATCTTGCAGGCGCAAATTCTCGTCCAGCCCCTGCACTGCCGCGATCGCCCCCGGCGGGCTGCCGCTCCCGTCCAGCCAGGCGGCCATACTGTTATAAGCCAGTTTGGCATGATTCGTGACCCGCGCCGGGTAGAGATCCGAATCCTGAACGGATCCATCCGCGGCGATCACCATCTCAACCACGATGGACAGACGTTCCTGGCCGAAATTCAGCGAGGTGAGGTCGGTCGAGAGCCTTTCAGGAAGCATGGGAAAGGTCTCGGCCGCCGTGTACACCGAGGTGGTATTGTGGCGGGCGTGCGCGTCAAGGGCCGTTCCATTTTTTACCAGCGAATCCACATCAGCCACGGCAACCAGGATTTTCACTTTATTTTCCGGCAACGCCTCGGCCACACTCAGCTGATCCAGGTCCAGGGAGTCATCGTTGTCAATGGAAGCCCACACCAGGTCCCGCAGGTCGCGCACCGTCCCACCATCGTTTGCCGCTGCGTGCTCAAGCCGTCCTAGTTCGGCGAGTGCTTCGACAGAAAAATCAGGCAGCAGCCCGCGCTCCAGCATGACTCGATGGGCGATGCTCTTCAAAACGGCACGGTGGGGTGGATGGTTTGAATTCATCATGAACTCATTCTACTACCATAGCCCGTGGTTGTTTTCAGCCACCGAATCGATCTTGAGTATCGAACCAGACCCCATCCTTTGTGAATAGTTGTGGGGGTCTGGTGGCCCCCCGGGCGGGTAGGTCTAATGCCCCTTTTTTCGATTTGACATTTTTGGGCATTCAAGTACAATGACTTCATATTCCTACGGGCGATGTGCGCCGATAGGACGTATCATGACCGGCGAATTTAATTCCCATTATTTCCTGGAAAAGAAAGGCTTGGCGATGGCAGATCCTGATCATAACCCTTCCTCCGGCAAAAAAATGATTGCCATCATTAATAACGGTCCCTACGTGGTCCGTGGGAAGGTGCCTTTGGTAAGGAAAACGCAGGTCGTATCCGAATTGGGCGAGCCGCTCACCTGGAAAAAAGTCAGCGAGGTGGAAATCGAGGCCGAGGAGTATCACCTTTGCCGCTGCGGAAATTCGGGACAAAAGCCATTTTGTGATGGGACCCACCGGAAGACCGGATTCGACGGCACTGAGCGTGCAAAAACCGATGGATCGTCCGATTCCCAGTTCGTTTTTACTGGTGGTACCCGCTTGATGGTGAAGAAAGACCCTGCCATTTGCATGAATTCAGGATATTGTGGACTGAAGGGTGCTGGCCTTTCTCAACTCATTGAGGCCTCCAGTGACACCAAGGTGCGCTCGCTGGCCATCGCCATGATTGAGCGCTGTCCATCGGGAGCGCTCACCTACAAGATTGAGAAAGGGGAAGAGGATATCGAGCCCGATCTCCCCCAGCAGATTGCCGAAACCACGGAAATCACTTCGGACGGACCGATCGCCGGACCGCTATGGGTGACCGGTTCCATCCGGATCGAGAGATCGGATGGGCAGCCCTTTGAGGATCGCAATCGGGTCACCTTGTGCAACTGCGGCCTTTCCTGTATCAAACCTCTCTGCGATGGAACCCACCGGGATATCGCTCAGCGGTTAGCCCGTGCCAAAAAAGCCGACCATTAAATTGCCTCGCCAGAGGTGAAGGCGTGTATCCAGGGGTTGGAGGGATAGAATCCATTCTGAGGCCAGAAGGTGGTCCCCAATTCCCGCCCCTACGCGCATGACAAACGCTGGTGTTCCTGTGCGAATTTGAATCCCCTCCATGTAAAATCGCCCGGCCATCCGGGCGATTTTCATCGTCTCGAGTCGAGGCGGCCCAATTTGTGTTCTAGAACCTTTTACTGCCGGGTCATGTTCTCATCACTTCCTGGGCGACCTGCCCCGGACGAAGGACAGTAACTTCGAGCTGGTTGGCCCGGTTTCCACTTCTGTAAAACCGGCCTCAACCAGAATGGGGAGGTAATCTCGGACGTTTATTTGCGCCATAACCGGGCTGAGGAGATTCTCCACGAGATGATGTAGGATGGGCGATTTAGGCGGCTCGAAGTCTACAACCAGGCATAGTCCATCCGCCTTTAAGACACGCCGCATTTCGGCCAAGCCGCGCTGTTTTAAGTCGCCAGGTAAATGATGCAGGACCAACCGGCTCAGGACCACATCAAAGGTTGCGTCCGGATAGGGAATGGCTTCAACCAGGCCGACTTCGAATTTCGCTGCCGAACCAACCCGCGCGGCCTTTTCCCTTGCGGTTTTGATCATCTCCTGGGACGGATCGATTCCCAGGGCTTCGCCAGTTGGTCCCACCCAATTTTGAGCGGCGATGGTGAGACGGCCCGAGCCGCAGCCTATGTCTAACACCTTATTTCCCGGTTTTACCTGTGCCAGGTTGCAAATACTGGCCTCGCTGGGGCGTAACATTCGATCAAACAGCGCATCATAGGGCAGCGCCCAATGAATGACAACCCCCCTGGTTTCTGGCGCTTGATCTGGCCGGTGAAAGTGTGACATCCTTTCTTCCTTTCTTGAATTAGATCCGCCGCTCAAGTTGACCAATGATGATGGGCGGTTAATAAATGTTCGGAACCAGGTTGATCCTCAACTGGATCCACATGCACGGTGACTTCTTGGATGGAGGGCAAAGCGTGAAATAACTCATGCCGGACCGTCTCGGCGATCAGGTGGCTGTTGCGGGTTGATAAGTGGCCATCGACGGTGATGTGCAACTCACAGTGTTGCCAGTGTCCCAGCCAGCGGAGGTGTGTTTCATGAACGGCCAATACGCCTGGAATCGCTGCTGCTGTCCGATCAACCATTGCGGTTGCTTTGGGATCGGTAGCGTCCATCAGCCGGTACCAAAGATCGCGCGCTGCCTTCCAGGCAGTCAGCAGGATTGCTGTTCCGATAACAAATCCGATCAATGGATCGGCGAATCGGAAACCCAACCTGACCCCGACAACACCTGCCAGTACCCCGAGCGATGTAAAACCATCGACCTGGGAATGCCGGCCATCCGCCACAAGAGCAGCTGAATTGATTTCACGTCCGACGCGCACTCGCAGGATTGCCGCCAGCTCGTTGCCCAAAAAGCCGATGACTGCCGCGACGGCTACCCAAACCAGGTTGCTCACCGGCACGGGGTGGAGGATCTTCTGGATGGACTGGTAAAACACCTCCACGCCACTGAGAAAGATCAAAACAACAATGGCTGCTCCAGCCAGGTCTTCCGCACGGCCATATCCATAGGTGTAACTCTGATTTCGGTTGCGCTTGGCAAGATTGAATGCCAACCATAAAGGGATCGCGGTGAGGGCATCAGAAAAGTTGTGAATCGTATCGGCTAATAAGGCTACACTCCCGCTGCTGATGGCAATACCCACTTGAAAAAGCGCGGTGATGAGCAGGCCGATTAAAGAAAATTTGAGCGCCCAGGTACCCCGCTGGATCACCAGGGCTGGATCGCGCAGCGAAGCATTAAAAATATGCAAATGGTCTCCATGCCCAATCCTTCCCCATCGCCTACCCAAGGGACCGTGAGGTACTTCCTGGTCACCGTTGTGGTGATCCTGAATGGGAGCAAGGCGAACAGGTTCGTGCGAGTGTGAAGGATCGCTCATACGTCTTACGCTCCTTATAAAAATGGAATTTCTTTACAGAATTAACCGGAGGGTGGAATCTACGGCCCGGTCATGTTGCTGCCGGGCGGACCAAGTGGATGCATCGCCTCCATAAGATATTGAAAGGCATTTTGAACGGTAGCCAGTTGTTCGCGGGAGAGGTGCCCGAGGATCTCGCCCATTTGCTGCCGTTGGACCTCCAACCCCTTTTCGATGAGCTTCAGGCTTTTCGGAAGGAGTCTAATTTTCTTTGCCCGCCGGTCACTTTCGTCTTCAACGCGTTCCACGAGACCTTGTTGCACCAGGCGATCCACCAACTGGCTGGCTGCGGCCTTGCCGACATCCATCAACACACCGATATCCGAAATTCGGACTTCCCCTTCGTGATACAGATACATGAGCGTGTAAATCTGTGGCATGGACAGCCCATCCTGCTTCATGGACCCCATGATCCCCCGCAGGGATCGTTGCATGAAGATTTCGAAGTGCTTATGGATGTCCAACTCATTCAAATCTGTAGGGGTCATGAGGTTTTCCAAGTGGTTCGGATGATCTATCTATATAGTACATATATACATACTATACACATATCTAAACTTATTGTCAAGAGGTAAAGAGATTTTTCATCCCCCGAATTTAGTGCCCATTATTTCTGGTTTTAAACCGTCCATCGGCGTCATTCCAATTGTCCAAAGGGAACTATATGGGAATCCTTCGGATACGCCGCGAATGTTTACCATTAGGCTGCCGAGGAAGCGCGGCAGAAGGACCCATGCGGATCCGGAAGTGGTAATCGTGGGCAGCGCAGGCGGAACTATGGTGAAAGAGATGGAGAATCGTAACGCTTAAACCAAACTTCCCAAGTCTATGCCTCTACGGGGTGCTTCGCAAAGACTTTGGAAGTTTTTTTAAAATAAAAAATCTGTTTGCCAGGAAACAAACAGATCCGATCATTTTATTCTATCGGATTAATTATATAATACCAGGAGGAGAATTGCAATAGCGATTAAAGCTAGTTCTTTTCAGAGAATGAACGTTGTAAAATACAGCTCGAATCACCCACTTCCCGAATGGAGAAAATTTAAAATGGTCGAGAAACTAGCTGGGCTTTCCGCAGTTATGCAGCTTTAGAGTTTGTATCCGAAGGATCTCGGCTACCCAGACAACACTTACTAAAGGAGAACTTCGATGCGTGTTCTGCTTTCGACCATCGGATCACGGGGCGATGTCCAGCCGCTAGTGGCGCTGGCGTTGCAGTTGAAGGTGCTTGGTCAGGAGGTCCGCCTGTGCGTGCCGCCCGACTTCCGTGACTGGATCGAGGGCCTGGGGATGCCCGTCACGCCCATCGGACCCGAGTTGCGATCGACCGGGAAAGCCAGCCCATCGGCAGCCCTACCCACGCCCGAGCAGCGGCGTCAGATGATAGAAGGCTCAGTCGCCACACAATTTGAGACGATTGCCGCAGCGGCCCGAGGCTGTGACGTCATCGTGGGGGCAACTGCCCTCCAGATCGCCGCGCCCTCTGTAGCAGAGAGGATGGGCATCCCGTACGTCTTCGCCGCCTACTGCCCAGCGGTTCTGCCATCGCCACACCACTCACCCCCCGTACTGGCCATGCTGGGAGATACGCCGGCGCCTGCAACGCCCGATTACAGCGAGCTCTGGGCCCAGGATGCCCGACGCTGGAACGACACGTGGGGCACCTTGCTCAACTCGCATCGGGTAAAACTCGGCCTGGCCCAGGTCAGTGACGTACGCCGCTATATCTTGACCGGTCGGCCCTGGCTGGCTGCCGACCCGATGTTGGGGCCCTGGCCCGATCCCGCGGACCAGGCCGTGTTCCAGACCGGCGCCTGGATCTTGCCGGATGAGCGTCCGCTCTCCCCCGAGCTGGAGGCGTTCCTCCACGCCGGCGAGCCGCCCGTCTACTTCGGCTTCGGCAGCATCCGCGCCCCGGAGGACCTCAGCCGGGTGATGATCCAGACGGCTCGTGCGCTTGGGCGCCGGGCGATCCTCCTCCGGGGCTGGGCTGATCTGGCCCTCGTAGACAACGATCCCGACTGCCTGGCCATCGGTGAGGTCAACCATCAGGCGCTGTTCAAACGGGTTGCCGCTGTCGTCCATCACGGGGGTGCGGGCACCACCACCGCAGCCGCGCGAGCCGGCGCACCCCAACTCGTCATCCCGCAGCATTACGACCAGCATTACTGGGCCCAACGTGTTCACGACCTCGGCATCGGAACCGCGCACCCATTCGGCACACCGACCGCCGACTCGCTGACGAGCGCTCTCGAACACGTCCTCCGGACCGACGTAACTGCCCGTGCTCAATCCATCGCCACCGCAGTGCGCATCGATGGTACACAAGTTGCTGCCCAGGGCCTGATCACCATCGTCTCACAGAACTGAAGGTTCAAGGGGAGGGGTTGGATGGAATCACGAACGCCCGCCAAGGTTGACCGGTACTCGTGCAGGCATCTCGCGCGTGGCGGGATGAATTTCCCAAGTAAAAAACAAAACGGGTTGTTTTCTTGGTCGTCATTTCCATTCAACCGTGACGGCCTTGCGAACGCCCGTATACAGGAGTGTCCCCAAGAGGGTGTTGTATATCCGGATAATACAAAGTCGAGAGGGGAAAGCTGATCCTTTTCTGCCCCAAACAGGCAGTTTATTATGGTGATTCGGCCCTTGACTTGGAGTCGACTCCAGGGTGTACACTACCCTTCGAGGTGAACCATGAAGATCGCCCAGGGAAGTGAACATTACGGTCTTTCGTCCGATACGCGGCGCTACTTCGAGCGGATCGGGCTGATCCCGCATGTCAACCGGAATGAATACGGCATCCGGGATTACATTGACCTCGATATCCGTCGGGTTGAATTCATCCAGTGAATGCGGAGCGCGGGTCTTTCCCTCGAAGTGCTGATTGAGTATATAGATCGGGTCCAGCGCGGCGACCAGACGAGCGAAGCACGAAAGGAAATCCTGAAAGAACAGCGCGACCTGGTGGAGGAGCGGATCAAAGAAATGCAGAAGTCATTGGACCTGTTGAACCACGAGGCCCAGGTGTATAAAAAAGTGATTTTGACGAAAGAAAAAACAATCGTTCAAACGGAAGATTAAGGAATTCAAAAATGGAAAAACGTCAACTTGGAAAAAGCGGCCTTGAAGTCTCGGCTCTTGGGCTGGGCTGCATGCGCATGAGTTTTGGGGACAAGCCGACTGATAAACAGGAAATGATCGCCTTCCTCCATAAGGCGGTCGAGTGCGGCATCACCTTCTTCGACACCGCCGAGGTGTACGGTCCGTTCACGAACGAGGAACTTGTCGGCGAGGCCCTCGAACCGTTCCGCGGCAAAGTCATCATCGCCACTAAGTTCGGCTGGAAGCACGGAGAAAAAGGGCCGCATCCCAGCGTTGGACCGGACAGCCGTCCGGAGCAGATCAAACGCGTGGCCGAAGCTTCGCTCAAACGCCTGCGCGTCGAGGCGATCGATTTGTTCTACCAACACCGGCCCGATCCGAATGTCCCCATCGAAGAAGTGGCCGGGACGGTGAAGGACCTGATCCAGGCCGGCAAGGTCAAACATTTTGGCCTTTCCGAGTCCAATGCCGACCAAATCCGCCGCGCCGATGCCGTCCAGCCGGTCACCGCCCTGCAGAGCGAATACTCGATCTGGTGGCGGAACATTGAAGATGCCATCCTGCCGACCTGCGAGGAACTCGGCATCGGGTTGGTACCTTACAGCCCGCTGGGGCGCGGCTACCTGACCGGCAAGGTTGACGAGACCACCACCTTCGATAGCACCGATATCCGGGCCCTCAATCCCCGCTTTACCCAGGAAGCCATCAAAGCGAATCGAGTGGTAATCGATCTTCTGGAAAAGATTGGTGCTGAGAAGGGAGCCACCCCTGCCCAGATTGCATTGGCTTGGCTGCTGGCGCAGAAACCCTGGATCGTGCCGATCCCCGGCTCGCGCAAGCTCGAGCGTCTGGATGAGAACATCGGAGCGGTGGATATTAAATTAACCAAGGACGATCTCAAGGAAATCGACAACGCCATAGCGCAGATCAAGGTGGTCGGCGATCGGTATTAGTGGACCTCTCAGTGCCGGTGACCGGAGAGAGGGATAAAGTCCATAAGGAACGGTAAAACATGATGCAAAAACGGAAACTTGGGAACAGTGACTTGGAAGTCTCGGCCATAGGCCTCGGTTGCATGGGCATGAGTTCTGCTTACGGTCCCGCCGCCGACAAGCAAGAGATGATCACCCTTATCCGGGCAGCAGTGGAACGCGGAGTTACATTCTTTGATACGGCAGAGGCCTATGGTCCGTTTGCGAATGAGAAGCTGATAGGCGAAGCTCTCGCGCCGTTTCGTGACCGGGTGATTATCGCCACCAAGTTCGGCTTTGATATAGATCCCAATACGGGCGCGCGTTCAGGTGGTCTGAATAGCCGTCCCGAGCATATTAAACAAGTGGCCGAGGCATCCCTTAAGCGGCTCAGAACAGAGGTGATCGATTTGTTCTACCAACACCGCGTTGACCCGGATGTGCCGATTGAAGATGTGGCAGGAGCAGTAAAGGAGCTGATTCAGCAGGGCAAGGTGAGACACTTCGGCCTTTCTGAAGCAGGAGCCAAAACAATCCGTCGCGCCCAGGCGGTCCATCCGGTTACGGCAGTCCAGAGTGAATATTCACTGTGGACAAGGGATCCTGAAGTGGAGGTATTGCCAACCTTGGAGGAGCTCGGAATCGGCTTTGTTCCTTTTAGCCCGTTGGGCGCGGGATTCCTTACCGGGAAAATCGATTCGAAGACAACATTTCACCACACGGATTTCCGTAACATCTCTCCCCGTTTTTCTCCTGAAGCCAGGATAGCGAATCAAGCCCTCGTAGATTTACTTGGCAGGTTCGCGGAACAAAAGAACGCTACCCCGGCGCAAGTCGCACTCGCATGGCTGCTGGCCCAAAAGTCCTGGATTGTGCCCATTCCGGGCACAACCAAATTGCATCGTTTGGAGGAAAATATCGGGGCAGCGCAGGTCGAACTGACGCCGGACGACCTGCGCGAAATTGAAGAGGCTGCTTCAAAGATCCAAGTGCAAGGGGCTCGCCTTCCTGAAGCGGCGTTGAAACAGACTGGTCGATAAACCGAATTGCCCCAACCACGACCCCGATGGAGATATAACAATGGCTTCCTGGACAAGCAATGAACTCAAAAAAATCGAAACGGCTGATGAACTGGATATTTCGTCCCTCCGGCGTGATGGCACGCTCCGCAACCCGGTAACCATATGGGTCGTCCGTGTTGGCGACGATCTCTATGTGCGTGCAGTAAAAGGCCGCACCGGCCCCTGGTTCCGCGGCGCGCAAACCCGTCATGAAGGCCACATCCGGTCGGGGGGAGTGGGGAAAGATGTCTTGTTTGTGGAGGAGACCGATCCCGAGATGAATGAACGGATTGACGCTGTCTATCGAGATAAGTACCGCCGCTATCCCAAAGAATACGTCGATGCCTGTTTGACCCCTGCGGCGCGCGCCGCGACCATCAAGCTTGTTCCGCGCCTGGCGGATCATTAGTTCAAAGAACGATCCCTCGCCCTTTTCTCTTCATCATCAATATTGATGATGAAGGAATAAACGATTTTCTATACCGAAGGGTCAGTTACCTTGGGCAAGAAAAAGACCATATCGAATATTCCTTCCACATGGTCCATCTGGTGCCCCCAAGGGGATACTTTATATAGGCATAATACAATGTTGAGAGGGGGCCGATAACCTGAACTGTCTAGTGGTGAACGATGCTCGTGATCGGACGCGTGCTCTCGGTAATCGACAGCGACGTATCGACCGCTTATGGGATTGTGAAACAGATTCAGCTCATGCCACTGAACCAGAGTGATAAAATCATAATATGAATAAGACAACCACTTACCTGGCGATACTGATTGGCGGGATATGCGGCTATTTCATCATCAATTCCTTCGTCTTTGGGCATTTCTTTACCAGTTCTAGAACGGTGCGTACCGACGTTTTGCAAGGCTTCCTGATCGGCTGGGGACTGGCGTTTGTCATCGCCCAAATTTACGCCTGGATCAAGGCCACGAAGGTCAACGGCTGGATCACCATGTTCGGATTGGGCGAGCCCGGCAACGGCATGCTGCTGCGCGCCGCGCACGCCCAGTTATTTCCCGGCCCGGTGAATGTACCGCAAGAGGCGATGTATTGGTGGACGAACGCAGATGGCGCGAGCCATACGCTCTCCGGAGTGAACGACTACGTCATGCACTTTTCGGCAGGCGGGCTTCCGCCGAACCATGCATTCTGGTCGCTGACGATGGGTGATGCGAGAAATCACTTTGTGGCGAATCCGATCAATCGGTACAGCGTCAGTGATCGTTCCGGACTCGCGCAAAACCCCGACGGTTCGGTCGACATTTACATTCAGAACGCTGCTCCGGCGGGGCGCGAGTCCAACTGGCTGCCCGCGCCTTCGGGCAAGTTCATCCTCTGGCTGCGCGTGTACATGCCCGGCGAGGCCATCCTCCATGGCGAGTATACGGTGCCGCCGGTTGCCGAAGTGAGGTGATGTATATGAACTACGAGCATTTGCTTATATTCGCTTCGGTCATGGTTGTAGCATGGTTCCTTTTCACCTACTTCTGGCCGCGCATGCTCCTGTACGTGTTCAAGAGGGGGATCCTCGTTAATGGGTTCGGCGACGGCCCCATCCCGGTCAATACGCTCCATACGCAGCCCCCAGCGCTTTTTGCGGATCCTATCCACCTGCCCGCCTCGGCCTCGAAATTGGCAATGACTGGTGTGAACCGCGACACGCTCCCTACGGCCGGCTGGTTGGACCTCAGTAAAGGGCCGCTCGTCCTGCACGTACCTGACATGGCTGGTCGCTACTACAGCGTGCAGTTCACTGATCCGTCGAAAAACACTAATTTTGCCTATGTTGGCACCCGCACCACGGGTACGCAGGCAGGCGACTATCTCATAACGAGGCGGGCTTGGAATGGACAGGTGCCGAGCGGCATGACGCAGATATCCTCGCCGAACAGTGCGGTGCTCGTGCTCGGACGCGTGCTCGTGGAAAGCGACAGCGACCTGTCGACTGCCTATAATCTTTCGAAGCAGATACAATTAACACCACTAAGCGGCTGGCAACCCAGCCAGTAGCACATAAAACCTGACATGCGTTTTATTGTCCAAGTTTTCGGATGGCATACAACACAGCGTACACCCGACAAGCGGGATATAAAAAGGAGCGAATTACGCTAAAGCCAGTTCTCTCGAAAGCTTCATCACGTTCCAACCATCAATAGATAATGCTCACTATTGGGCAGCCAGACCGCAAAATCCGCCATAGTAGGCGGATTTTTCATCCTTGAAATCTCAGGTTTCGACTTCGAAATTACCTGCTTCTGGGAATTTTATTGGAAAAGTAGAAGAGCCCGACCCCGAGATCAACAAGAAGCTCGATGCTGCCTATCGTGCAAAATATCGTCGGAATCCATCGAGCGTCGACCATATTAATAGCCCCGAGGCACACTTGGCGACGATTAAACTCGTGCCGCGCTCGGCTGGTTCTTAATTCGACGATCCCCTCCCAGGCCATTGTCTCTTTCTACCCCAACCGTTACGCTAAGATGCGATTGTGCTATTTACTTCGGTGTTGAGTCGAGCACTCATAGCAACAAAAAGACCACAGGGAACATATGGTTCAAATGGTCTGTATGGTGCCCCAAGGGGCTACACTTCAATGATGTGTTGGCTTTTGAGAGGGTACTGGCTCTCTACCAATAATAATTCTAAGATCTTTTCCGGATTTCTCTGATTTGCCCTTTCAGACTTTGGCTGGGAATTAAACCTTATCTTTTATTCCATTTTCGTCTCACAGGCTCTGACACGAAACAGAGTGACCCTGAGCCTCACATCAGTTGGAGAAGTAGTGCTCTTCGAGGTCCGGGAGAAGTCGCGGGTGTACAGGCCGCCATCCCAAGAGTTCCTGGGTCTGTGTGCTCGACCTTGGGAGGTCTCGCGCCGCCACCATGCCGAGAAAAGGGCCAAAGTGGTCGTCTGCCTCTTCGCGGGGAATGCTGACCACTGGCAGGTTCAGGTGGCGACCGATGAGGCTGGCAATGTCGCGGAATGGCACACCCTCATCGCCGACCCCGTCAAGCCGTGACCCCGCCGGGGCGCTTTCCAGTGCCAGGCGGTACAGGCGCACCGCATCGAGGCGATGGATGGCAGACCAGCGGTTGGACCCGTCGCCGATAAAAGCAGAGACGCCCTTCGCGCGAGCGATGGTGATCAGTCTCGGCATGAAGCCGTGCTTGTCGCCCTCGTCGTGCACAGACAGAGAGAGAGAGACGACCGATGATCGCACTCCAGCCAGTGCGAGCACCGCGTTATCCGATGCCTCCCCGTTGCGGTGAGCGGTGGTCACGAACGGCTTGCCTGTGCCTTCGAGCGCCGTCCCCATCGTCTCGACAGCGCGCAGATCGGTGGTGAGCGCTGCTGCGAAGTCCGAGACGCCGTGCTGAAACGCCAGGTGAATGACGCCATCCACTGCCGCCGCAGCAGCGCGAAGGCTGTCGAGGTCGTCAAGGGTACCGCGACGGCCCTCGGCCCCAGCTTCCAAGAGATCCGCAGCACCCTGGTCTGAGCGGGTAAGACCGACGACCGTATGACCGGCACCGATGAGTTCATGAACGACGGCGGAGCCGATGTAGCCTGTTGCTCCTGTGACGAAAACACGCATAAGAAAGTCCTCCTTCTCGTGGTAAAGTGAAGCGTAGTATGATAAAATGAGGTTGCCTCACATTATTATACGGAGGGACCCTCACTTTGTCAAGGACTAATATTTTTAGGAGAAGGAGGAGCATGAAATGGACGAGCCAACACCAACTAACCGCCCAATGCGAGCTGATGCCCAGCGCAACTACGCCAGCCTGCTGAAGACAGCGCGAGCTGCGGTCTCGGAGCTCGGCTCTGATATTGTCCTGGAGGACATTGCCAGGTCAGCTGGGGTCGCGATCGGAACGTTGTACCGCCACTTCCCCACGCGTCAGGATCTTCTTGAAGCTGTATTCCTGGATGAGACCAATGAATTGAGGGCGCAGGCTGAAGAACTCGCAAGCGCTCCGGTTCCTTTCGACGCCTTAATGAGCTGGCTTCGTCTCCAGATGGACTTCGCCGCTCGAGGGCGGAGTATGGGAGCAGCCATCATGGCTGCCAAGCAGGTTCCGGGGACGAGAATCTATGCTGCGAACAAAGCTATGCGCGAGGCGGGAAATGTTCTGTTGCTCCGCGCCCAGGCCGCAGGACAAATCCGAACGGATGTCCATCTTATCGACGTGATGCGACTCGTCTACGGAATCGCCCTGGTGAGTGAACATGCGTCCGACCCTGATGGGGCCAACCGCATGCTCGATCTCGTCATCGCCGGAATCAGAACAAAGCCGAGTCGGGACTGAAAGATGGTGTGTCACCTCTCGGCTACCAGCGAGGTGCCACCACACTCCGTGGTGGACAATTAAAACCTGCCGTCGGGCAGGTTTTTTTTATGTGCGCCCAGCATGGGCGTTGACTAGAGAGTGGAAGACTCTTGCAGAGGAGATTGCACCAACTGCTAGCGGAAGGCAAGGGCGTCACCGTGAGGTGG
>Ga0209039_10000760_pt1 | contig 31043 bp, 29 predicted proteins | sample BogFormECP12_OM1_FD_188238 | JGI IMG/M metagenome (GOLD analysis project Ga0209039, IMG submission 188238) | Bog forest soil microbial communities from Calvert Island, British Columbia, Canada - ECP12_OM1 (SPAdes) (version 2) | ecosystem: Environmental > Aquatic > Freshwater > Wetlands > Bog ... | reverse complement strand
ATTGCTCAGTCATGTGTGCGTAATTGAGCAGACACGCATTTTCGCCGCTTCTATCATGATGTCTAGGGGAAGAGTAAGAAGAGCTTCCTCTTACCATTAGAAGGTAAACATGGGAAACATAAGGAAACCTAGGAACGAGTCTAACAAAGCAATACTCGCCCGCATCACGAAAGAAATGGCACAGCCCCGCATCGCCAAGTCCGCGAGAAAGGGGACGTGAACCCGAACAGACTCGCAGTGACCGGGTCATAACCGTTAGTCGCCGCAGCTACTTCCTGAAAAGCTCGTGTTGAAAGCGCCTTTCGACCGCTTCACGACTCAGCTTAGTTTCTGTTTTCTTCAACAGGATCGAATAAACGACTTCGTTACCTTCGATCTGAGCAGTAATAAACGTGGCGTCCCTCAGTTCGTCGTGACTGAATTTCACGTTTCTGCCGTCTGCAAGTGTTCTAATCCACTCGTCGTTTTGCATTTTCGTTACCCCGCAAACTTCAAGTGTAGGACACCCCTCCAGATTCTCAGTGAAGGGGGCGGCGCGAGCTGATCAGCATGTTCCCACTCATACCCATTCCCTGCAACCATAATCGCGGCAGGTATATTAGGCGACACCGTGGCCCCGCTCATATGGGTTTAAACCGGGGGTTCCCCTCTGCCTGAGCAATTTTGACCACGTGTTCGTGCACTATTGAACTGACGAGCAAATCACCTTGCCGTATAAAAGACGCATGAGATCATCTCGACGATTCTCACCAATTTAAGAGTTTTCGAAAGAAGAGGGGACAAAACCCATGAAATCGAGCACCAAGGATCAGGTCAATGGCAAGCTTCATGAAATAAAAGGCAAAGTGAAGGAGAAAGCGGGACAGGTCACGAACAATCCCAACCTGGAGGCCGAAGGCCAAAACGAAAAAATCGCAGGTGTCGTCCAAAAGAAAATCGGCCAGATTGAAAAGGTGTTCGAGAAGTGAACGAACTAGTCTTTGCGCAGTGCACGTTGCTTCGCTCGGGGAAACTGTTGGGGGTCAGAGTGCTCGTTTACTGCTAGTCCCGTGACCGCTTGGTCTGGTGCTTTACGGAAGCGTTCGAAATCGACACAAGCACCGCGTGGGCAGAGTACGCTCGCAACCTAATTCAGGCGGTCACGAGACTGGCTACCGCCGCCGGAGGCATTGTGAACAAGACGCTCGGAGTGATCCTGATTGCACTGGGTCTGTTCGGCCTTGCGTGGGGAGGTTTTACCTACACGACCAGGGAAAAGATTGTTGATATCGGACCGATCCACGCCACTCGCGATATAACGCACAATGTGCCGCTACCTCCCATCGCCGGCGCCGTGGCGCTTGTTACCGGCATTGTGCTCCTGGTGGCACGTAGGAAGGAGTAACTTCCGCCCAGCCGGCCGCCAGCTAACGTTCAGAAGAAAGGAAGATCCACAATGTTGATTCTCATTACCATTTGGTTGTTGGCTTTGGGTGTTGGTGGGGCGTACTACGGCCAGAGGCGATGGGGTTACGGTGGCGGCGCTGGCTTGGGGATAGGCACCATCTTACTGATTCTCCTCGCCGTCAACGTGTTGGGCGTTTACCACTGAGGAGCATCTCCACATGAAAAATCACCCGTTTATGCGCTGGCTATTCATGATCGCGATCCTCGCAGCCCTGACCGTGCTGGCCAAGGCGCAATCACTGCTCGATTCCGGGGATTCCTCCGGCCCTGTTGCCATCACCACCCCGGTGCGAGGGGGCCTTGCGTATACGCGTCCGACCGAGACAACGAAGATCCGCAACTACCTCTTCGATGCGTTCGGCCCGTATCCCATCGCCAGCTCCGCAATCACGGCGGGCTTTGGGCAAGCCATGAATTCACCTCGGGAGTGGAGGCAAGGTGCAGAGGGTTATAGTAGGCGATTCACATCCGATTTCACCATAGCAGCCGTAGGCACCACGACGCGTTATGCGTTGTCCGAAGCCTTCAAGGAAGACGCATTATACTACCACTGTGAGTGCAAAGGCCTGTTGCCGCGGCTGGGCCACGCCGTGATTTCGACCTTGACCGCACGCCGCGGTGAAGACGGCCACCGCGTCTTCTCTATCCCGGCGCTCGTGGCGCCGTATGCCGGCGCCATGACGGCCGTTTACGGTTGGTACCCCCGCCGCTACGGTGTCAGGAATGCGCTCCGCATGGGCAATTACAACATGCTGGAATATGTGGGCGCGAACATCTCCCTGGAGTTCCTCTCGAGCGCACCGCACTCCCTGCGCAATCGCCTACATTTAAACAACGGGCACGGAGCGCCCAATCCGGGCTTGGAACCATAATCGAGATGAGTCGTTAGCTCCCACAAGCCCCTTCGGGAAACCGCCGGAAACTCGAAGACAAACTTCCGGAGGAAGAGCACTTGCCCGATCATCAGAGCCCGGGAACTCGGCCTCCAGATTCTTGCCCGGCCGACGGGCTGGCGGCAGAGGGTCGCTTTTTTGGCGTAGGTGTCAGCCGGCCTCACTAAATACATTGGAAGGATATAGAAGTGATCGGGAAGAGTTCCACGATTTCTAAACGCAGCGGTGCGGGGAAGGTCCACGCGACAGGACAGTGGCGGGGGCCTGGACGCTGGTGGCTGATCATAGGAGCGTCGCTCATCGTCATCGCCGCCCTCGTAGTGATCGTGTTGGCCTGCAAATGGCCATACACGCAAGCGGCTGTCACCAAGGCGCTACAGGACCGATTCGCCCGAACCGTCCAGATCGGCAGCTTCCGCAAAACCTTCTTTCCACCGGGGTGTGTGGCGGAAGGGGTCAGTTTCCTGCACCGGAGACGCAAGGACCTGCCACCGCTGATCACGGTCCAGACGCTGATCATTCGAGGAAGCTACAATGGCCTTTTACGGATTCACCCGCGCCTGGATGAGGTCGAGATAAAGGGGTTGCACGTGTTAATACCGCCGCCGGGTCCGAGCGGCCAACCGCCGAGTGTGATGCCGTTGACGACCAGCACCACGGGCGCTTCGATCACGATCGGCGAGATCAAAACGGATGGGGCTCTGTTGGAGTTTATGCCCCGGCAGCCGGGCCAGGAACCCTTCAAGTTGCAGATTCATCAGTTGACATTGGACGAGGTCGGTGAGGGCGGGGTCATCCCCTACCAGGTATCGTTGTTAAATACCGAGCCGCCAGGGGAAATCCGGTCGGAGGGTAGGATCGGCCCCTGGAATGAAGATGACCCGGGCAGTACTCCGGTGACGGGTTCCTATACCTATGAGCACGCGAACCTGGCTATGTTCGAGGGTATCTCCGGTACCCTTTCGTCCCAAGGGAGGTTTAGCGGCACCATCGGCCATATCGATACGAATGGCGAAATCGACGTGCCCGACTTCCGCGTATCCGGAAGCAGCCACAACGTTCACCTGACTTCGAAATTCCAGGCGGTTGTGGACGGAACGAATGGAGACACCGACCTTCAGAACGTGGACACGCACTTTCAGCGAACCACGGTGACTTCGAAGGGTAGCGTAGCCGGGCGTCCCGGCCAACACGGAAAAACAATTCGGCTGGAGATGGCCGTGAAGGAAGGCCGCATTGAGGATTTGTTGTCCCTCTTTACGGAAGAGAAACACCCATCGTTGACCGGCAGTATCAACCTGCACGCGAAAGTACAAGTGCCGCCGGGGCCTCCGGGATTCTTGCGGAAGCTGGATCTTGCCGGTAGTTGCGGCATTGGCAGCGGACGCTTCACGAACCCAGACGTCCAGCAGCCAGTAGATGCATTAACCCAGAGTGCACGCGGCGAGGACAAGAAGCAGCAAGCCGAAGACCCGGAAACAGTGCTCTCGCAGTTTACAGGGCAGGTCTCGGTGAAAAATGGCGTCGCAACTCTGTCTAACGTCTCCTTCAGCGCTCCAAGCACGCGCGCGCAGCTTCAAGGCACCTACAACTTATTGGACCGAAAAGTGGATCTCCATGGAATTTTGTACACCAACGGAAAGTTATCCGACACCACGTCGGGATTCAAAGCCCTGATATTGAAGGCAGTCGGTCCGCTCCTGAAACAGAAGTCCGTTACGGTGGTTCCCTTCGCAATTGCCGGCACATCTTCCAACCCTTCTTTCGCGTTGGATTTCACTGCAAAACGCCGGGAATCCTCGCTCCCCGTGCCCAGCCCGTGAGCCGCTACAATTCATGCGAAACACCACAGCTCCGATCTGTATCTACGGCAATATCACGTTACGCCCGTCTTGACCGCGGAGCGACTCGATTTTAGTCGCTTTCGCAGCATTATCGCCGCGGTTATCACGATGACCACAGCCGCGGCAATCGCTAGCAACCACCCCCAATGTTGCTCTAGATGTCGCAGACCAAAAACGAAGCGGCGACCGTAGTGGGAGGCAATTGCGGCTATGGCGCCGTAACGCACTGCCCGGCCCAAAGCCACGACAATGATGAATGTCCGGAGAGGGTAGTCCAGCACGCCGGCTATGGCGAAAAACGCGCTCGTAGGGAAGGGGAAAGGTACAACGGTAGAAACCACCAGAGCGCCCGTACCCCACCGCTTGAAATACATCAGCAGTCTGGCGACCTTGCGCTGTCCAAACTTGCGGTTGAGATAGTCCAATCCAGCCTTACGTGCTATTCGGAACGTTAAATATGCGCCGATGACCGAGCCTGCCGTGGCGAATCCGGCATAGTAGTACGACGGTTCGCGCTGCCGCGCAGCGAGTATGGCGGTGAGAATGTCCAGGCCGCCAAATGTTGGGATGGGGGAGCTGTCGACGATCGCGAGAAGGAATAGCCCGAGTCCACCTAAGTGCCGCACGAGCGCCGCGATCCCTCGCGGGCGTCGTGCTGCCGGTTTAACAAAGTCCATGAGCGGTGCGAGAAGCCGCACGGTTACACGGCGTATGGAGTTCGGCCCAAACCTGTGCACACGGCTGCGGGCTTCATCGCTAGATAGCCCACTCGTCAACAGGTTGGGAGGAACTGCCGCGGCTGGAAGGGGAGACGAGGGTGAGCGAATGGCCGCCGGTGTCACCACCCGGCCTCGCAATCGAAGCACATCATAACGTCGCGTTTTGCCGGAATTCCCATTTTGGGTAGCGGGATTGCTGACAGTATTCACCCCTCCCCTGCGGACCGCCGGCACATCGCCGGCGGTTACGGAAAACGCCGTCAAGGGTAAATAAGAATCTCGAGGGGACTCCGGGTGTGCGCGTCCGGCTTCCTTAACCGTTCAGGCGCAGGCCACCGAACAGGTATAAGGCTACCAGGACGATCAGGACCACGCCGACAATCCCGATGCCTCCACCCGAACCCCATCTTCGGTATCCGTAATAGCCTCCGCCTCCGCCGAACAGGAGCAGCACAACGACAATGAGTAATATCAATCCCATGGGAGTCTCCTCTCAGTTAGCAAACGCCCTGACCAGAACTACCGCTATCAGGATGGATCCCTTTGGCGCGTTGCTTTTACACCCGACAGAATCCCTAGGCCCAATAGTACGATCGCACCCACGACAACCCAGCGTGCCGGGACGTGCATCAAATGAGCGCCGTATATCAACCCACCAATCACGAGCGCGTATCCCGCAGCGTAAATTCCAAACGACATGGTATCTCCTTCTCGACCAAACAGAGTCGCGAGGCTAAGCGGCCAGCGCGCGTCTCCGGCTTTTACTGCGTGGGCGTGGAGCTGGCCTTTTGATCTTTTACCTGCAGTTCGTTCACTACCTGAAGTACGTTGGGAACGGCTGACGCCACCTGCGCAACCTGTGCGCGCTTGGCTTGAGAACTGACCTCGCCGGTCAACGTTACAACGCCACTCTTAACGTCGTAGGTGACACCCTTGTGGAGCTTGTTCTGGATCAGAGCAGCATCCAAGTTTTTCTCGATACCCCCGTCCAGATCCGAGTTTACGGCCTTGGCATCAGCCTCCGCGCCGGGAGGAACCACGGCAATCTGGTTCGATACAACCTGCCCAGTGGCGATTGACGTTGCAATGGATTCAGCTTGAGCCTTGTCAGCCTCTGTGGCGACGTTTCCGCTCAGGGTCACGACACCCTTGTCGCGGTCCTGGGTCACGGAGACAGCTTTGAGGCCGGCTTGATCAAGCGACTTGCGGATGTTGTCAGCCACATCCGCCGACTTGGTGGATGTTCTTGAGCAGACAATCATGCTCCCCACTATGAGCAGCATCAGGATAATGATGTATTGTCTAGGTATTTTCATGGTTTTCCTTTGATCAGCGTTTTCCCCCCTGGAGAATTCGGGGGCCTATACCCAAGACCGCGATGTTGTGCCCTGGCATGTTTGCGGCCTCCCTGTCGGCGCGGCAGCGTATCTTCAATGAAACGCCCGGCGAGGTCCGCCGCCCGACACATGCGCGAGACACTATTTTTTTATCCCTCCCTTGATTCCCTGTCAGTTCAGAATGGCTCACACGCTTGGTCAGAAATGCTCACCCCATATCATGGAGTGTGTGGTTCGCTTGCGCGACAGGATTCAGAAGGGACTTTCCCCACCGTCCATTCCCCGGCGCTGTCGTGTGCCTGTTATTTGCTCAGGCCTTTGGTCAATTCTGAACAGACAATACATTTGGGAGGGAATATGCTGTCTGAGATCGCATTCGGCAAGTCACGCAACTCATTGAAGAAAGGAACACCCAGCATGCAGATCCGTGTTGGCTATGAATTTATCTACAACTTCCCCCAACCGACACCGATGATATTGACGGTGAGTGTCCATTATTCACGCGCTTCCGACATCATCACACCCGACCATCTGACCACCAACCCGTCAGTGCCGGTCACAGCCTATCGAGATGGCTTCGGCAATTGGTGCAGCCGGATTGTGGCGCCTCCCGGCCGGTTTCGAATAAAGAGTAACGGAGTGGTAAGAGATGCCGGCTTGCTGGACGCCTTGGTTCCTTCCGCTCAGCAGCACGCTGTGAAGGATCTACCGGAAGAAACCCTGGTATTCCTGCTGGGTAGCCGATATTGCGAGACGGATCTGCTGTCGCCGGTGGCCTGGCAACTCTTCGCCCAGGCGCCGCGGGGATGGCCCCTCGTTCAAGCCATCTGTGATTATGTCCACAACCGGATTACCTTCGATTATCAGAAGGCGCGCTCAACCCGGACGGCCTGGGAAGCTTATAACGGGCGGTCAGGAGTTTGCCGCGACTACGCGCACTTGGCCATCGCACTGTGCCGCTGCATGAATCTTCCGGCGCGATATTGCACTGGATACCTGGGCGACATGGGGACGCCGCCGCCCTACGGTGTCCCGGATTTTGCCGCCTGGATCGAAGTCTATGTCGGAGGCGGGTGGTACATCTTCGACCCTCGGAACAACGTGCCGAGGATCGGCCGAGTGCTGATCGCGCGAGGCCGCGACGCCGCGGATGTCGCGATCGTAACTACGTTTGGTCCGAACACGCTGGAGAGCTTCAAGGTTTGGACAGACGAAATTAAGGAAAGCATGACCGTTAGTCCTTTCCTGGACTGCGCGGTCAGGGTTTAGCATGTCACTGCTTACCGTGCGCCATGTCACGATTTATCGTTATTCCGAGCCTGTGGGCCTCGGGCAGCATCGAATGATGTTCCGGCCTCGGGAGAGTCACGACCTCAAACTTCTCAGGACCAGCTTGAGCATCATGCCCAATCCTGCTCGTCTCCGCTGGCTCCATGATGTATTTGATAATTCCATCGCGATCGCTGAATTCGACGGATACACGGCGGAGCTTCGCTTGGAGAGCATCGTGACGCTTCAGCATTTCGAAACTGCCTTGCCAGAGTACCCGCTGGAGGAGTACGCGAATACCTATCCATTCCGTTATTCGGATGAGGATATACCCAACCTCGCGCGGGCGCTGGCCACTCACTATCCCGGCGATAACGTTCGCTATTGGGCAAGTCAGTTTCTGGATCCGTCGGGCGCCACCGGAACCATGAACTTGTTGCGCTCGATGACCCTCGGCATCAAGGAACAGTTCCGCTACGTGCGGCGAAGTGAAAAGGGCGTACAGACCCCCGACGAGACACTGGAGAGCCGCCGCGGCAGTTGCCGGGACTTCGCCGTCCTGATGATGGAAGCGGCACGATCTCTTGGACTGGCCGCTCGCTTCGTCAGTGGGTACATCTTTGTTCCTGGCAACGATACGAAAGTCACGGGTGGCGGAGCAACACACGCGTGGATGCAGACTTACCTTCCGGGAGCGGGTTGGATTGACTTCGATCCGACCAATAGCATCGTCGGCAATCGCAACCTGATTCGCGTGGCCGTCGCCTGGTCCCCGGACCAAGTTCTGCCGTTATGGGGCACCTTCGAGGGTTCTGCCAACTCCTTCCTCGGCATGGAAGTCACTGTGAGCGTGACCGAAGAGAATCCGAAGCGAGATGGCCCGAGGGAATGACGGTCATTCGCAGTCGAGGATGGGGATGACACTGGCCAGGGCTTCTCATTCCGAAACCTGGTGGCACGATGGCGTACGATCAGTGTCACCAAGCAAGGAAGAGAGCGGAGTGCAGGCGACCTGCATACTCTGCTCGAGGGGTGGGGAATAGAAGCGGAATCGTGTGAAAAGCGTGCCGACCCGCGACTCTAGCAGTGGGGCCACGGGCCGGCCTCTGCGCCTTCACAAACTTTTATCCCGATGGCTCGGATTGCTTTTGTTGATATCGAAGTCTCATGCTGACGCGGCCCTTGCGTGGGCCAACGCTGGCTCGCTGGCCAGATCCTCAAAAAGCGTCCGAAAATGAATCATGGCCTGGCGCAACTCCTCGGTAGAGGCATGTCCAAGCCCTTGGCGAACCGCGATTTCGTGGGCTTTACGATAGTTGTCGATCACCAACGGATGGTCCACCGAAACATCTGCCGCCCGCTGTTCAAAGTCAGTTACCGGGTAGCCCCGGGGTCGACATCACATCGCGCAGAAGTTGGTCAGCGTCGGTTACCGCACCCCCGGGACTGTCAACGAATCGTCCCTGGACGCTGCGCCACGACTCTGCGAACCGCGCCCGGTCGCCGGAGGCGAGTAGTTGGATGTGGAGAGACTCGATACGGTCATTGCGCCCTACGAGCCCGGCTTCTCCATGCCGCCGGCTTCCGCCTTTTGCCAAGGCGCGATCATACTCAGCGCCACCAAACTGAGTGCGCAACCTTTTTGTCCGGCGATTCCGGAAAACAAACAACCCGACGATGCCTGCAACCAAAATCACCGTAACTGCAATGATTATGGCTATTTCTATAGTACTTAATGCTGGTATGTTCATGACCTGCCTCCTGTTTTGTGTATCACTCCTCGATCTACTTCTCGGAACCGTCGCAGCCCTATCGGCAGCGGTGCGATGTTTGGGCTAGTTGCCCAGGTGTCCTCTGGGTTGTAAATACCTTAACGGCGGGACACGCCATCTTCAGATGAGGCGGGACAGTAAGGCAGCAAGCTCCACATGCCCCGCGCAGTTCCTCACGCCGTTCTTCTACGAGCCTCCACCGTCTCGCCGGCGTGGGCGCCGATCGCTTCACCCGATACTACAAGTTCAACCCGGCGGTTGATTTGCCTGCCGGCAGCCGTTCAATCCTCTAGAGCTACCCCAGACGCGACAGTTGGCTTTTTCTGCCAGATTCGGCCGTGCGCCCTATCTGGGAGGCGTCGCGCCGGATCTGAGAGGCGCTGTTGCTATACCCTTGGCTTGATTCAGTGTCAGTTCCGAACGGCTCATCGGTTTGGTCAAAGTAGCTCATGCCATATCATGAAGTCGGCGGCTCGCTTATATGGCCGGTTTCATCAGGGAGCATGCCTGCGGTCTACCGTCCGGGAGTCGTGCTGTGCAAGATTGCTCAGGCTATTGGTCGATTGTGAACAGACAACCCACTTTGGGGGGAATATCCTGCAAGAGGTCACTGGGTGTTAGGGGCGAGCCAACACGAACCTGCTGGGATTACACGTTGGCGATCATCCGCTGCTCCCAGCCCAACCTCGGAATAAGAAGGAGAAAATTCATGCCGCAAGCACAACCAGCAAAACTGGAAAAGACTCTGGGGATCGTGCTCTCCGGGAGTTCCTTGAAGGGCGACAAAGTGGTGAACTACAAAGGCGAGGACCTGGGCAAAATCGAAGAGATCATGATCGACTTGGATCGTGGGCGGGTCGCTTATGCCGTCCTGTCGTTCGGCGGTTTCTTTGGTGTGGGTGACAAACTATTTGCCATTCCCTGGCAGGCTTTTAGCGTCGACACGACCAAGAAGCAGCTCGTTCTGAATGCCGACAAGGCGCTTTTGGAAAAAGCGCCGGGGTTTGACAAGAACAACTGGCCTGACATGGCCGACCTTTCTTTGGGGTCCACGTTGTACGGGTACTATGGATACAAGCCCTACTGGGCCTGATGCCGACTGATACTTTCCCCGTCACCACCGGTCAGGTTGAAAGGAACCACTCACATGCGGATCTGGATTCTGATGATGCTGGGCACGATGCTGGCGTTTGGGCAGGCTAAGCCCGCCGACACGATCCAAAGGTGCCAGAGCATTCTGACCGATGCTGTCCATGACCGGAATCCGGACGGTCGAAAGGGCGCGGCGGAGGCCCTGAGCCTGGTGGGGGTGAAAGACAACGCTCTCGAGTCTCTTGCCCCGATGCTCGATGACCACGACGTCCCGGTCCGTATTGCGGTGGTTGTTACCCTGGGTGACTTCAAGGACAACCGGGCACTTCCCCTTTTGAAGAAAGCTTTGCAGGATCCCGTTCCCGAAGTCGACTTCGCCGCGGCCAAGGTGCTTTACCACCTCCACGACCCCGAGGGGGTGCAGTTTCTTCTCGAAGTGGTAAGCAAAGAGTCTAAAGCGTCCTCAAGCTATCTCAGCAAGGAGAAACGGAGCGCCTTGCGCATGTTGCACACTCCTACAAAGCTTTTTATTTACATCGGGCTCGAGGCAGCAGGTTTCGCTCCCGTGCCGGGTCTGGGGTTCGGATTATCATCGGCACAAGGTATCCTGTCGGACCCCGATTCGTCCGCCCGGGCCGCCTCTTTACTGCTTATTGGAAGCTCGCGTGATCCAGCCCTGGCGGATGCGGTGGGATCAGGATTGTCGGACAAAGAATGGTCCGTGCGCGCGGCGGCCGCCCACCTGGTTGCGATGCATCCGTTTCCACAATTCCGCGAGCAGTTGGTCCCCCTGCTGGATGACAATAAGGATGCAGTGCGCGTACGCGCCGCCGCGGCCTACATCAGACTGCACCCCGCAACGAAGATGCTGCCGGCAAGGAAAGGCGCAGGGACTCAATAACCGCGGACTACGGGGTAAAGCTGATGGGTAGGCGTAGTTCATCGAGTTTCTGGAGTGGTTGTAGGTTCTATCCATGTCCTCCACTGCGAGTTCTAACACGGCTCTGATTAATGGGTTTTTCGAATGGTTCGGTGAACTGGGCCTTTTTTCCTGGCAAGTTCTGCGGGCGGCAGTGACCCCGCCCTTTGAATTCCGCGAGCTCGCCCGGCAAATCGACGAGATCGGATCAAAATCGTTTCCTCTCGTGGCCTTGGCGGGCGCGGCCATCGGCGCCATCCTTGCCCTTGAAACCCGTGATAGCCTGGTTCGGTTCGGCGCCAGTTCCCTACTTCCCGCCGCCGTCGTGTATTCGATCATCCACGAGATCGGTCCTGTCGTTACGGGCCTCGTCGTCTGCGGCCGAGTGGGAGCTGGCATCGGCGCGGAATTGGGATCAATGAAGGTCACCGAGCAGATCGATGCTATCGAGGTATCAGCCGTAAATCCTTACAGGCTGCTGGCCGCAACCCGCATTCTGGCTTGTATCCTGGTGCTGCCCCTCCTGACCCTCGCGGCCGATTTCTGTGGGGTGGTCATGGCTTGGGTGGCGGATGCCATGGTCGACCCCATCACCTTCCATCAGTTCATCCACAACGGCTTCAGCGTTTTCGGCTTTAGCGATTTTCTGCCGCCCACCTTTAAGACCGCGGTGTTCGGCCTGATCATCGGGCTGGTGGCGTGCTTTCAGGGAATGCGGACGCGGGGAGGCACCGAGGGCGTGGGGCGTACGGCGACGAACTCCGTGGTCTTATCTTCGCTGTTTGTAATCCTGGCCGACGTTATCATGGTCAAACTGATCGTCATGTTCTTTCCATGAAGGCCGGCGCGGAAAAGTTCGCAACGGGGCGCTGAAAGGGGCCTGAAACCGCATCGTGATAGAAAACCTTGAGAAAACGAATGGCGAACCGCCGGTGGTCCTGCGAGGTCTGCACAAGTCCTTCGGTGAACAGGTGGTCTTGAACGGGATTGACCTGAAGGTCGCCCGCGGTGAAACGCTGGCGGTGCTCGGCCGCAGTGGCACCGGCAAGAGTGTTTTGTTGAAGATCATCATCGGGATCGAGAAGCCAGATGCGGGCTCGGTGAGTATCCACGGGCAGGAAATTACCGGAATCAATCTCGGCAAGCTCAACGCCATCCGGAGGAAGATGGGGTTTTTGTTCCAGCAGGCGGCGCTTTATGACTCGCTCACGGTGGAGGAGAATGTGGCCTTTCCTCTGAAACACAATACCAACATGCCGGGGTCCGAGCGGCAGGATCGAGTTGAGGAATTGCTGAAGAGTGTGGGTATGGAAGGCGATCTTAAGAAGATGCCTTCCGATATTTCCGGCGGCATGCAGAAGCGCGTGGGGCTGGCGCGGGCGCTGGCTCTCGACCCCGACATCCTGCTGCTGGATGAACCCACCGCGGGACTGGATCCTATTACCTCCGGTGAGATTGACGAGCTGATTCTCAAGCTGCAAAAGGAACATGCTATGGCATCCATCGTGGTCACGCACGATTTGCAAAGCGCCAAAACCATCGCCGGCCGGCTGGCGCTGCTCCACGAAGGAAATGTAATACTCGAAGGCACCTTCGCGGACCTGGAGAAGAGCGACGATAAGTTTGTCACGGACTTTATGCGGCGGGACGCTTAGGAGGACATATGTCGAGAGCGGTGCGGTTGGGAGCTTTCATCGTTACCACACTGGCGATTTTGGCAGTGGGAACCTTTATAATCGGTAACAAGCAATATCTGTTTACTTCCACGTACCGGTTGAAGGCGCAGTTCAGCAACGTCGTGGGCTTGGATGTGGGCGCTGCGGTTCGGGTGGGGGGTCTTCACCGCGGAGCCGTGCATAGTATCGACTTGCCTCACCAGCCGGGGGATAAAATCACCGTGGTGATGGACCTCGACAGCAGGACGCACGACATCATCAAGCAAGACTCCGTAGCTTCAATCGAAACCGAAGGCCTGCTGGGCAACGAGTATATGGCGATCACATTTGGAACTGCTGGGGCGGCCAACGTGCGCGACGGTGATACCATCTCGAGCCAACCTCCCATCGCCATGTCAGACCTGATTAAGAAGTCGAGGGATATCCTCGATAGCAGCCAGCAAGCCATCAAAAACGTTACCTTGGCGACCGCGAGCTTAAGCTCGGTCAGCGCCAAGATCGATCAGGGTCAGGGGACCGTCGGAGCGCTGATCAACGATAAGACGGCCTATCTCGAATTTAATCAAACGATGGAAGGAATGCGCGAAACGGTAGCCCATGCGCAGGCGGGGGTCACCGACTTCCAGGAGAACATGGAGGCGCTGAAGCACAATTTCTTCGTGCGAGGGTACTTCAAGAATCGTGGCTATGAAGATTCCGCGGAGCTGGCGAAAGACGAAATCGTAAGCCTGCCCCAGGGTCCACCCCAGAAAACCTTTACCTTCGAGGCTAAACAACTCTTCGGTAAGGTCGACACGGCCAAGCTGAAAAACCAGAAGTCTCTGGACGCCGCCGGCGATTTCCTGACCGATACCGACTTTGGGGTTGCCGTAGTGGCCGTGTATTCCAGCATGGAAGGAGACGCCGGGAAAGACCTGGTCCTGACCCAAGGTCGTGCCCTGGTGGTCCGCGAGTACCTGGTCGAGAATTTCGGTTTCGACGATCGGCGGCTCAAGACACTGGGTATGGGGAAGAAAACGGGCACAAGCCCTGAAACCGGTTGGGGTGCCATCCAGATCCTCGTTTACCCCGCCGGCACAGAAATGCCGCCCGCGAAGCTGGCGCAGAATAGCACTCCACCCAAGACCACCACAGAACTGCCGGTTGCCGAATCGGCCGCTACTGTTCCAAAACCACAGTAGCCCCGAGACGCCCGCGAAAGTATTACGTCCGGGGATGTGGCGCAAACGCTCGGCCTTGGTGCGGGCGGTCAAAACAACAACCCCTCTTGTAGGGACCGCGATGACATGGCTCCCGGTCTCTATAGCTCCGTCCAAGGGGGGACGATCCTCTCCACGCGGCACCCAAGCTCGCCTGCCCGTGGGTAGCTCCATCACAAAAGACAAACGCGCCGTGGTTTGCACCGCAGGATGCGGTCCGTGATCAGTCGCCGAAAATTGAATCACTCGGGCTTTTTACCCTGTAGGAACAGCTCAGTGTCGGCGTTCCCCCACCCTCCATTATCGTTCTCCAATCCACCGCGGCCACGACGGGGGGCACGTTACGAGAATGAGCAATTGTGAACAGACAGGAGTTCTTGGGTTGCTTAAATTCTGTGCTTATGCATCGAGTTCAGCATACTTCGAAGACTTATCGATTTTGGGTGGCGCCGTTGTCCCCACCTACTCCGTCTCTTCTGCAATTCAGGCTGCGGATCAAGGGAGCAAGGCGGTTGTCTTGCGGCCAGGTTAGTTCCGCGCCCTTCAGGGGCCCGGAACGGACGCGCCCGAAATGTTGTACCTAACGGAGTCGCTAACGACAACAGCGCGCGAGGATTCGGAGCGCTAGAAGGAGATTCCGATTGACCGCTGACATGAACGAGCACGCCGTCATCAGCCCTGACCATCAACTCCCGGCCTTTGTTCCCCGACACAAGGGTCTGCACGTCGTCATGTGGATCCTGCTGCTCCTGATCGTGGCGGTTCCGCTCGTGCTGGTCCTACACCATCACGAGGAAGCCAAAAAAGCCGCTGCCGCAAAGCCTGCCGCGCCGGGGGTCACCATTACGAGTGCCACGGCTCAAAAGGGCGACGTCGGCGTCTACCTTGATTCCATCGGCACAGTTACCCCGGTTTACACCGATTCGATTACCAGCCAGGTGAACGGGCTGGTCGATGCCGTGCATTATGTGGAGGGCCAGCGGGTACGTAAAGGCGATCCATTAGTTGACATTGATTCGCGTTCATACCGCGCCAACCTCTTACAATCGGAAGGGGTGCTGGAGCGCGACGAAAATCTGCTCGCCCAAGCACAGATGGACCTGGAACGCTACCGTGCCGCGTGGGCACGCAACGCCATTGCCAAGCAGACCTTGGATGACCAGGAGAAACTTGTCCTCCAGTACGAGGGCACCGTAAAGAACGACCAGGGAACGGTGCAATTTGACCAGATTCAAGTAGACTACTGCCATATCACCGCTCCCATCGCCGGCCGCGTGGGTTTACGGCTGGTGGATCCGGGCAACGTGGTGCAGTCTGGTGGAAGTGTAACCCTCGCCGTCATTACGCAGATCGAGCCCATCACCGTTATTTTCACGATACCGGAAGACAGTCTCGGCCAGGTTGAAGCCCGCCTCAACGCCAAGGCGAAGCTCCCCGTCGATGCCTTTGATCGCACGGCGCAGGTGAAGATTGCCAGCGGGACGCTGTTGACGATTGACAACCAGATTGACACGACGACAGGAACCGTAAAAGGGCGAGCGCTCTTCGCCAACACGAATGATGCCCTCTTTCCGAACCAGTTTGTAAATACGCGCCTGCTGGTGAATACGCTCGAGGGAGTGTCGTTGATTCCGTCATCAGCCATTCAACAGAACGGGCAAGCATCGTTTGTCTATTTGATTCAAAGCAATTTCGCTCACATGGTCAGCATCAAGCTGGGGGTTACCAACGGCGGTGTAACTCAGGTTGACGGCATTAACCCTGGAGACGTTGTGGCCAACAGCAGCTTCGATAAGTTGCAGGACAAAGTTGCGGTGGTCATTTCGAACAGGCCGGTCACGCCCAGCACGAGCGGGAGCAGCGCCCCGTGAATCCATCACGCCCGTTTATCTTGCGACCGGTAGCCACCTCTTTGCTGATGGCTGCCATCCTCCTGGTCGGTATTGTCGGCTATACCCAACTGCCGATCTCCGCCTTGCCGGAAGTCGATTATCCCACCATTCAGGTGCTCACGTTTTATCCCGGGGCCAGCCCCACGGTGATGGCCACGACGGTGACGGCGCCGCTCGAGCGTCAATTCGGTCAACTGCAGGGCTTGAGCCAGATGACCTCCACCAGCTCCGGAGGCACTTCCGTCATCGTGCTGCAGTTTAATCTTTCATTAGCAATTGATGTGGCCGAGGAAGAGGTGCAGGCGGCCATCAACGCGTCGCAGAGTCTGCTGCCCTCCGTCCTGCCCGCGCCGCCGACCTACAGCAAAACGAACCCTGCCGATGCTCCCGTGCTCACCCTGGCCATCACCTCAAATTCCATGCCGCTTTCTCAGGTTGAAGACCTTGTGGACACGCGCCTTGCGCCCAAAATTTCGCAGCTCAACGGGGTCGGTCTGGTCAGCATCAGCGGCGGCCAAAAGCCTGCCGTCCGCATTCAAGCTAACCCGACAGCGATGTCATCTTACGGAATCAACCTGGAGGACCTGCGCGCGGCGCTGACCAATGCCAGCGTCAACGCCGCCAAAGGCAACTTCGACGGGCCGCGGCAGGATTACCAGATTGACGCCAACGATCAACTCGTCACCAGCGGCGACTACGGGAAGGTTGTGGTTGCCTATCGCAACGGGGCGCCGGTGATGCTGACCGACGTGGCGCGCGTCGTAAATGGAGTTGAGAACAATAATCAGGCCGCGTGGATGAATCAGACGCCGGCGGTCATCCTGAATGTGCAACGCCAGCCCGGGGCCAACACCATCAGCGTGGTCAAAAGTATTAAGGCCCTATTGCCGCAGATGGAGGCCAACCTTCCCACGGGCATTCTGGTGTCCACGCTGACCGATCTCACCACCTCTATCGAAGCATCGGTTTCCGACGTTGAGTTCGAATTGATGTTGACGGTGGGACTGGTCGTGCTGGTCATCTTCCTCTTCTTGCGGAGTCTCTATGCCACCATTATCCCCAGCGTGGCGGTGCCGCTGTCACTGGTGGGCACCTTCGGGGCGATGTACGTCCTGGGTTACAGCCTGGATAACTTATCGCTGATGGCGCTGACTATTTCCACCGGTTTCGTTGTGGACGATGCCATCGTGATGATCGAGAACATCGCGCGGTATATCGAAGCGGGCGATCCCCCCATGGAAGCGGCGCTCAAGGGTTCGGAGCAAATTGGCTTCACCATTCTCTCCCTCACCGTGTCCCTCATCGCCGTACTGATTCCGCTGTTATTCATGGGCGACGTGGTGGGGCGTCTGTTCCGTGAGTTCGCCGTGACCCTGGCCGTCACCATCGTCATTTCGGCCGTGGTCTCCCTTACGCTTACACCCATGATGAGCGCGCGCATCCTGCGGCACGAGCCCAAGGAACAGCAGGGGCGCATCTATCGCGCCACGGAGCGCGCTTTCGATGGCATGATCGCGTTCTATGGCCGCACGCTGAAGGTTGTTCTGCGCTTCCAGACGGTGACGCTGCTCGTCGCCGTGGCCACCCTGCTGCTTACGGTTTACCTTTACATCATCATCCCCAAAGGTTTTTTCCCGGTACAGGACACGGGCGTCATCCAGGGCATAACGCAGGCGCCGCCGGCGATCAGTTCACAGGCCATGGCCAAGGAGCAGTTGGCGATTACCAAAACCGTCCTGGAGGACCCGGCGGTGGAAAGCGTCTCCTCGTTTATCGGCGCCGATGGAACGAATGTAACGACCAACAGCGGGAGGATGTCGATCAACTTAAAGCCGCTCGACCAGCGCAAGATCAGCGCGTCAGACATCATCCGCAGGCTCACCACCCGAGTGAACCAGGTTCAGGGAATTCAGTTGTTCATGGAACCGGTGCAGGACATTACCGTGGATGACCGGGTCAGCCGCACGCAATACCAGTACGCACTGGAAGACCCCGATGCCAATGAACTGAATGATTGGACCAATCGTTTTGTCAATCGCTTGAAGAATTTGCCGGACCTGGAAGACGTGGCCACCGATCAACAAATGGGCGGGCTGGCGGTATCCCTGGTGATCGACCGGGTCACCGCTTCACGGCTGGGGATTGCGCCGACGACCATCGATAACACTCTGTACGACGCCTTCGGGCAGCGGCAGATCAGCACGATGTATACGCAAGTCAACCAGTACCACGTGGTTCTGGAGAGTGAGCCGCAGTTTCAGAAAAACTCCAACAAGCTAAACGAGCTTTACATTCAGTCCAATGCGTCTTCGGGCGCCAGCGGTGCGGGAGCTTCCACCTCCTTTGCGTCTTCCGGATCATCCTCGGCGGGATCGAACGGGCTGACGGCTTCCGCCCTTTACACTCCGGCGGCCAATAGCCTCGCTCCTCCTGCGAATGCGCTCTCCGCGAGCACCTCCACGGCGACCTCCAGCAAGGGAGCCGGCTCTGCGGGTGCCACCAATTCCGCCATGAGTAATGCCGTGCCGCTGAGTGCGATTGCGCACTTTGAGAACACCACCGAGGCACTCGCCATTACCCACCAGGGTCAATTCCCGGCGATCACCGTGTCGTTCAATCTCGCGCCGAATGCTTCGCTCGGCAATGCCATCACGGCGGTGACTGACGCCCAGAAGGACATGCACATGCCGCCCAGCCTGCAGGCCGGTTTTCAAGGCACGGCGGCATCCTTCACGAATTCCCTCGCCAATGAGCCGCTGCTCATTCTTGCCGCGCTGGTCACGGTGTACATCGTGCTGGGGGTTTTGTACGAGAGCTTTATCCACCCGGTTACCATTCTGTCCACGTTACCCTCAGCGGCCGTTGGAGCTTTCCTCGCGTTGCTTCTTTTTCACCAGGATTTAAGCGTGGTGGCGATCATCGCTATCGTCCTGCTGATCGGCATCGTGAAAAAGAACGGCATTATGATGGTCGATTTCGCACTGGAAGGCGAGCGGAAGCATGGAAAGAATGCGACAGAGGCAATTTACGAGGCGTGTCTGCTCCGCTTCCGCCCCATTATGATGACCACCATGGCCGCGCTTTTGGCGGGGCTGCCGCTGGCGCTGGGAACGGGTTTCGGTTCCGAATTGCGCCGGCCGCTGGGCATCGCCATGGTGGGCGGGCTGCTGCTCAGCCAGGCACTTACCCTTTACACCACGCCGGTCATCTATATTTTCTTTGACAATCTATCACAGCGCACTAAAACCAAATCAAGCCCGTTAGAAACCGGAGGCGCAGAACTGGCAGGGCCGGCATGAACATCTCCGAAGCCTTCATTCGCCGGCCCGTGGCGACGACGCTGCTGACGGTGGGGATTGCCCTTGCCGGGGCGGCTGCGTTTGAGGTGCTGCCGGTGGCGCCCCTGCCGGAGGTCGACTTTCCGACTATTTCCGTCAGTTCTGGCTTGCCCGGAGCCAGCGCCGAAATTATGGCGAAATCCGTCGCCACTCCCCTGGAGCGGCAGTTCGGCCACATTGCCGGGGTAACGGAGATGACTTCCACCAGCACCCTCGGCAGCACCTCGGTCACCATTCAGTTTGACCTCAGCCGCAATATTGATGGCGCCGCGCGGGACGTTGAGGCTGCCATCAGTGCGTCGCGAACCTATCTGCCCGCCAACCTGCCGGGCAATCCGACTTTTCGCAAAGTCAATCCCGCCGATGCGCCGATCATGATTCTCGGCCTTACGTCCGACAAATACGGTCCCGATAAATTGTACGACGAAGCCTCCACGGTCATCGCGCAGAAGTTGTCGCAGATCCAGGGAGTGGGGCAGGTCAGTGCCGGAGGGGGCGCGCTGCCGTCCGTGCGCGTGGAAGCCAATCCCACACAATTGGCCAGTTATGGACTTACCCTGGCGAATTTGCAATCCGTCCTGAGCCTGCAAAACTCCGACCTGGCCAAGGGCCAAATCTCTGACGGCATGGTGACGGCAGACATCCTTGCCAACGACCAGATCTCGCACGCCGACGACTACAAGCCGCTCGTCGTCGGTTATAAGCACGGCGCAGCGGTCCGCCTGTCCGATGTCGCCCAGGTGACAGACTCCGTACAGAACATCCGCGCAGCCGGCTATTTGAACGGCCAGCGCGCGATTACCATGATGATCTTCCGCCAGCCCGGCGCCAACATCATTGCTACGGTCGACCGGGTTCGCGCGCAACTTCCGGTTATCGAGGCATCCATTCCGCTGGGCATCGATACCACCATCGTGCTCGATCGCACCACCACCATCCGCGCCTCCGTCGGTGACGTCGAGAAGACGCTGCTGATTTCCATCGGCCTCGTAATCCTCGTAGTGTTCGTCTTCCTGCGCAACGGCCGCGCCACGCTTATCCCCGCCGTCGCGGTGCCGGTCTCGCTGATCGGCACGTTTGCAGTGATGTATATGTTCGGATATACCCTTGACAACCTCTCGCTGATGGCCCTGACCATTTCCACAGGATTTGTGGTGGATGACGCCATCGTGGTGATGGAAAACATCACGCGCCATTTGGAGGACGGCCTGAGGCCCTTTGCCGCGGCGCTGAAGGGCGCGCAAGAAATCGGCTTCACCGTCTTCACCATCAGCATTTCGCTGATTGCCGTCTTTATTCCTCTTTTGTTGATGGGTGGAATCGTGGGCCGTCTCTTTCGCGAGTTTGCCGTTACCCTTTCGACGGCCATTCTCGTCTCCATGATCATCTCCCTGACCACCACGCCCATGATGTGCGCCTACCTATTGAAAAACGAGCGCACGGAACAACATGGACGCATCTTCACGGCCAGCGAAAAGCTCTTTGAGAGGGTGCTGGGGTTGTATCGCCGCACGCTGCATTGGGTGCTCGACCATACGGTCCTTACCCTCAGCGTGCTCTTCCTGACCATCGCACTCAACGTGGTGCTGATCGTCAAGATACCCAAAGGCTTTTTCCCGGTGGAGGACACGGGAGCGATCTCCGGTGGAGTGCGAGGGCCGCAGGATTCATCCTTCCCGGCGATGAACAACGCCCTTCAGCAAATCATCGGCGTGATCAAGAAAGACCCTGCCGTCGCCAATGTGACGGGGTTTTGTGGTGGCGGTGGGGCCACCAATACCGGCTCCCTCAACCTTGCGCTCAAGCCGCTGGGGGAGCGCAATGTCAGCGCCGCTCAGATCATCGATCGCCTGCGCCCCCAATTGAACCGGCTGCCGGTGGCTTCGGCCTTCCTCCAGCCCGTGCAGGATCTGCGCATCGGCGGCCGGTCCGGTAATGCCATGTACCAGTACACCATTCAAACCGATACGGTGCAGGATCTTTCCAAGTGGGGACCGATCCTCATGGGTGCGATGAAGCGCCTGCCCGGTATGCAGGACGTGAGCTCCGACCAGCAGAATGGCGGCCTGGATGAGCTGATGAGCTATGATCGTGTCACGGCGGCCAAGCTTGGCCTTACCGTAAAGTCCCTCGACTCGGCGCTCTATGGCGCCTTCGGCCAATCGGAAGTGTCCATCATCTACACGCAGTTGAATCAGTATTATGTGGTGCTGGAAGTTGCCCCCCAGTATTGGCAAAGTCCGGAAGGATTGAAAGACATCTACCTGCTTACCTCCAGCGGCAGAAACATTCCGCTGCTCGCGGTGGCCAGGGGCCAGGCCAACACCACCCCCTTATCTATCAACCATACGGGCTTATTCCCGTCGGTCACCGTCTCCTTTAACCTCGCGCCGGGCGTGTCGTTGAGCGATGCCACTTCGAGCATCACGCAGATGCAAAAGCGGCTCGGCACGCCTTCCTCACTGCAAGGCTTTTTTGCCGGCACGCTGTTGGCGTACCAGCAGTCCCTGAGCACCGAGCCCATGCTGATTTTGACAGCCCTGCTGGCGGTTTACATCGTTCTCGGTATCTTGTATGAAAGCCTGGTGCATCCCTTAACCATCATCTCGAGTTTGCCCTCGGCGAGTGTAGGCGCCATGCTGGCACTGATGCTCTTTAAAGAGGATCTCAACATCGTCTCCATCATTGGCATTGTGCTGCTGATCGGAATCGTAAAAAAGAACGCCATCATGATGATCGATTTCGCTCTTCAGGCAGAGCGCGAGGAGGGAAAGAGCCCAGCCGACGCGATTTTTGAAGCGTGCATGTTGCGCTTCCGTCCTATCCTGATGACAACCATGGCGGCATTATTGGGCGCTCTGCCCTTGGCGCTGGGAACGGGCATGGGGTATGAGCTCCGCCGGCCCCTGGGCATCACCATTGTGGGAGGGCTGATCTTAAGTCAGTTACTCACCCTCTATACAACGCCGGTCGTTTATTTGGCGTTCGACCGGTTGCGGCTACGAATGGGCGGAAAACAGCACGCCATCCTTGGTCATGGGGCGGGACCAACCCCCAGCGCCGCGTTTTAATTGGAACCATTATGGGGTGCATAGGATTATGACTTCCTTTCAACTAAGATCCACAATCTGTCTGGCCGCGATGTCCGGCATCCTGGCAGGGTGCACGGTCGGTCCCAAGTATCACACACCGACCGCGGTCACTCCTGCGGCATACAAGGAACTCACTCCCGCCGACTACAAAAGCACCGAGGGTTGGAAAGTGGCGCAGCCGAATGATGCCGTGCTGCGCGGTAAGTGGTGGGAGATTTTTGGTGACCGTCAGTTAAATGCGCTGGAAGAGAAGGTTAATGTTTCCAACCAAAATATTGCCGCTGCCGCGGCAAACTTCTTTGCGGCACGCGCCCTGGTGAAGGAAGCTCGATCGCAGTATTTTCCCAGAGTCACGACCAACCCAGCCATTACCGTGCAACGGCCGTCGGCCACCATGTCCAGTGGAAAAGGTGGAGGTTCCGGTTCCAGCTCAGGAACAGGTTCCACATCTTCCTCCGTGGGTACATCTACTGACTATACCCTGCCGTTTGATGCCACCTGGCAGCCGGACCTGTTCGGCCGCATCCGCAACACGGTCAGGTCGGCGGCTTACGGAGCGCAGGCGAGCGCCGCGGATCTGGAGAATACCCGCCTCACCGTCCAGGCCGACGTTGCTGTGGATTACTTCCAGCTTCGCGGAGAGGATGCGTCAAAGCAGTTGTTGGATTCCACCGTGGACGATTTTCAACAGTCTCTCGATCTGACGCGGGCTCTGTATGAGACGGGCATCGAATCAGACGAAGCCGTGGCGCAAGCCGAGACTCTACTCGAAGCCACGAAAGCACAGGATGCCGCTCTAGGCATCCAACGCGCGCAGTTTGAACATGCCATCGCTATGCTGACCGGCCAAGCGGCGTCGACGTTTTCAATTCCCATCGAGCCGCTCACTTCAAGCCCTCCGGCGATTCCCATCGGCGTTCCCTCCCAACTTCTCGAGCGGCGCCCCGACATCGCCGCAGCGGAGCGCCTGGTTGCTCAGGCCAACGCCCAGATTGGGATTGCCAGGGCAGCTTACTTTCCCACGGTAACGTTAAGCGCCGCGGCAGGACTTGAAAGCACTACGATCGCAAGTTGGTTCACATGGCCGAGCCGCTTTTTCTCGGTGGGCCCGGCGGCCGCGGAAACCCTTTTTGACGCGGGGTTGCGCCGGGCCACCGTGGAGCAATTCCGGGCTCAGTACGACGAGACTGTGGCCAACTATCGGCAGGCAGTTCTAACGGCCTTCCAACAAGTTGAAGATAACCTCGCATCGCTGCGCATCTTGTCGGTGGAAATTCAACATCAGGACACGGCGGTCAAGTCGGCGGAAAAAAGCCTCGCCATCGCCCAGGATCGCTACAAATTGGGAATCGATCCTTACCTGAATGTGCTTACCGCGCAAACCGCATTGCTCACCAATCAGGAAACGGCGGTCAATCTTCGAATTCAGCAGATGACGGCCAGCGGAGGGTTAATCGAGGCGCTCGGCGGAGGTTGGAACGCCTCCGAGCTCCCATCGCCAGCGCAACTGGTCAGCAAGGTGCCATAAAGCTTAAAATCGAAATCAGGCTTCGCACTCATGGATTCCACCGTTCCGCTGGCGCACAAATCCAACATCACCGTAAGTGCCGCGAAGTTGGTCCCGCCTGATAACTATGTTGGCGACGTTGGCCTCTTGGTCCAGGTAGTGAGAGTTTATCCAAGAGGTTCGGATTGCTTCTGTTCATAGGCAACCGTCTGAGCGATGCGGTGGCCCTCCATCACCCAATCCTCGATATTCCCCTTTTGCCACTCGTCGGCCCACATTACGCTTACTCCCCTTGAATCCGTTGGCGCATGGCATTAGACTCTTGGCTCAATCTGGTCAACACCAGGAGCCGACCCTTGCCCGCGTCCACTGCAACCTTTCACTCGGACCTTGAAAAGCTCATCCGCAAGTTTGAAGCCGACCAGCAGCACTATTCATCCAAAGACTATCTTGAGGCCCAGGCGCGCACCGACTTCCTCACGCCTTTCTTCAAGGCTTTGGGATGGGATGTCGAAAACGAGGCTGGCCTGTTGCATCACGACCGGGAAGTGCTGGTGGAAAAGGGTGACATAGAAACCACCGGCCACCCTGATTACAATTTTCGTATCGCTGGTCAGACCAAATTCTTCGTGGAAGCCAAGGCGCCTTCCGAGCCGTTGGACACTCCCCGCCACATTTTGCAAGCCAAGGGTTACGTCTGGAACACCAAGAGCGTTTACTTTGTCATCCTGACAAACTTCGAGGAATTCCGTTTCTACGACGCCTCCGCCCAGCCTGACCCCAAGCGTCCTGAAGAGGGCCTACTGCTCAGCCTGCGCTACTCGGATTACCCGGCCAATGCGGAAAAGCTCTGGGATTTCTCCCGTGAGCGCGTGGCGGCGGGTTCGCTGGAGGCTTTGCTCCCGAAAATCCGCCGGGCGCCACGCCTGCGAAAACAGGTTGACGACGTCTTCCTGGATGAGATGACGGGCTGGCGGGAAGAACTCGCCAAGAACATTCACAAGAACAATCCCGAACTTACCGCTCGGCAGTTGAACGAAGTGGTGCAGCGGTTGCTCGACCGGATTGTTTTCATCCGCATCGCCGAAGACCGCAAGGTGCTTGAGTACGGCCAGTTACGAAGGGTTTTGGAAGACTGGGAAATTCACGGCGGCAAGTTCCACATTTTCGATTGGCTGAATGACCTTTTCCACAAAGTCAATGAGGACTTCAACGGCGAAATCTTCAAGCCGCACCTTTCCGAGACCATCAAGATCGATTCCGAGCTGCTGGCGCGCATCATCAAACGGCTGTACCCGCCCGAAAGCCCCTACCGGTTTGACGTGATCGGCGTGGAGCTGCTCGGCTCGATTTACGAGCGCTACCTTGGCAACACCATCCGCCTCACGCCTAAGCAAGTAAAAGTGGAAGAAAAGCCGGAAGTGCGCAAGGCGGGCGGAGTCTATTACACGCCGCGCTATATCGTGGATTACATCGTCCGCGAGACCGTGGGCAAGGCCATCGAGGGCAAATCGCCCAAGCAGATTGAGAAGATTCGCATTCTCGACCCGGCCTGCGGTTCCGGTTCGTTCCTGATCGGCGCGTTCCAATACCTGATCGACTACCACATCAAGTGGTACCTGGCCCACCCCGAGCAGGAAGTGCGGCATGCGCACCCGTCGCTCGATTTCATGCGCGAAGTCCACACCGACCCCGATGGCGCCAAGCGCCTCTCCGTCTATCGCAAGGCCAAGATTCTGCGCAATAACCTGTTCGGCGTGGATATCGACCCCCAAGCCGTCGAAATCACCATGATGAGCCTGTACCTCAAGGCGCTGGAAGGGGAGAAATCGCAGTTGCCGCCCAAACAGCACATCCTGCCGGAACTGAAATACAACATCATGTGCGGGAATTCCCTGATCGGCCCGGATATCTATGACCAGGGCATGTTGTTTGCGGAAGATGAACGCGACCGCATCAACGCCTTCGATTGGAATTTCGTTCCCGCTGTAGCGCCGGTGTCCCCACCGGCGACCGGCGATGGGGACATCGCCGCTACAAAGACGGATCGTCGCCCGGAGGGCGATGCGCCATCCGAACGTAGGGGCGGTTCGCGAACCGCCCCTACACAGGGCAGCGTGCCCCCCTCCATCGGCCAGGTCATGCGCTCGGGCGGGTTTGACTGTGTGATTGGGAATCCACCGTACGTTCGGCAGGAATCGATATCGGAGTTCAAAGAATACTTCGAGCAGCATTACAACGCGTTCGATAGCGCGGCTGACCTATACGTCTATTTCATCGAAAAGGGCGTTCGACTTCTTCGGGATGGCGGCTATTACAGCATCATCGTTTCGAGCAGCTTTCTTAGAACGAGTTCAGGAGAAGGCCTCAGAACGTTTCTCAAGCAAAATGCCGCCGTTCTACGAATCCTTGACTTCGGGGGGCTCCCGATTTTTGAAGGTGCCAAGGACACATACGTATGCATTCCCTTGCTGGCGAAGCGACGGCAACCGGAGTCGGTACAGATTTCTAGGGTCAATAGTTTTGAGTTTGGGGACCTTACCACCTATGTCTCAGCTAACAAATACAAGATTCCGCACAGCCGTCTTGCTCCCGAGGCGTGGTCAATCAAGAACGATGCTGAGGCGGCGGTGTTTGAAAGGCTAACGAAGGCTGGGATGCCCCTCGGACAGTACGTGGAGCAGAAATTCTTCCGGGGACTCCTTACTGGATTAAATGAGGCATTTACCGTCAGCGCCGAGCAGCGAGAGAAGATGTTAAGGTGCTCGCCTTCGAGTGGGACTCTCATAAAGCGATTCCTCGGCGGGCAGGACATCCGGCGTTATTGGATCGAGAACCTTGAGAAGTATCTCATTGTGATCCCCTGTGGCTGGACCCATAGCGAGATGGCGAAGGCTGGTAAGAAAGCACGCGGCGCTTCCGAAAAGGAAGGGTGGGCGTGGCTGAGCAACGAGTATCCAGCAGTGGCGGAGCATCTGTTGCCCCATGCGGAAGCTTGCAGAAAACGGCAAGACCAAGGCGACTATTGGTGGGAGCTTAGACCGTGTGATTACTATGAATTCTTCAATGGACCAAAAATCATATTCCCCGACATAAGCAAAGCGCCCCGGTTCTACCTGGACACCGCTGGTTTTTACCTGGCCAATACGGCGTACTGCCTGGGAACAGATGACAAATACCTCCTGGGAGTTCTCAATAGTCGGCTATTTTGGTTCGCAATCAGCAACATCAGCATTCCTTTTGGCGTGCGCGCCGGTGAATATCGCTACCGGCTGATTTATCAATACATGGAAAAGGTCCCCATCCACCCCATCAACTTCTCCGACCCTGCCGACAAAGCCCGGCACGACAAGATGGTGGAACTCGTCGAACGGATGCTGGACTTAAACAAGCAAAAGCATTCCGGCAAGCTCGCCCCCTCGCAAGTTGAACGCGTCGACCGCGAAATTGCCGCCACGGATTCGGAAATTGACAATCTGGTTTACGACATCTACGGAATCACGGACCAGGAGAGAGCGATTATCGAATCGTAACGCGACCGCCGGCCTCAGAAGTTGTGACTTTCCAATGGCCAAGGCTAGTCAGCGGGTGGTTTTGCGCCGTTTGACGTTTGGCGTTGCCTTACGGATTTCCTCGCTATATCGACTTCGCCAGGCAGAACTTGCTTTCCTGCGCTTCTCCAGGCCCTTTGGAGTCTTCATCCAGACTTTATATCTGCACTTGTCGCTGCAGTAGTCGCGGCGCGTGTACACGGCGTATCCCCAACTGCTGCACACCCCACATTTGAAGAAGCGCTCTAAGACACCAGAGAAAGCTAGCCGGTCGATCAGGCCGACCGCTTCTACCCATTCTTCGACACGTCCCTCAATTCCTGGGAACGTTAAGTAAGCGATTAAGCAGGCGCTAAGTACAGTCCGAGCTTCAACGTAGCGCAGTTCGAGTTGATTTGGGTCATCAAGGCGCCCACACGCTTCAGGCGGCACAAGACGATAAGTTGACGTCAGCCGGTCAAGTACAAGCCTGAAGCTGATCCCCGCAGACTTAAGTTTCTGGTGCACCCAGAGGTCGAAAACTTCGATGGCCGCGATGATTGAAAGCTCAGACAACATGTTGTCGAGTTCAAGTTCCCTTTCAATTGCGCCGAGATTCGCCTCAAGAAAGTCGAGGGCGCGCATGTCGAGCAAACCGCTGTCTTCGGACAGATATCCCTTGTCGATGTTTGAGCGAATTCCGCGACGATGTTCTTCAAAGAAGTCTGGGCCATCGTGCCTCTTCATCCATTCATGAAAAGTGATCACCCTATAACGTAGTTCTTCGTCGCACACCAATAGTGGCCAAGCCGCTCTTGAAGGGGCTGAACTACTGATCGGAGGTTGATTCGCATCCGTGGCTCGGGTGCTGGAGGAACGCTGTAACGCCGAATGAATGGTGGCCGAAATTACAAATGAATACCAAGACCGTTCTTTCCGATTGGAATCGCTCGTCGCGAATTCCAAAGTAGCCTGTTGGAGCCACGGACTTTCATGAACCTTAAGAAACTGTGCTACGGCGTTTGTAAGCCAGAGATAGTCAGCAGGCTCGCGAAGACTTCTGGCGATGACCATCATAAGATAACCCGCAGCAGCCTGCATTGACGCTCCGGACCGTTGCCTTCCTCGAGAGCTATTGGGTCCCAAATTGGCCAGCAAACCAGCAGTAGAAGAGTCTGCTACAGCATTTAAGTGCAGGATCAAATCCTTGGCATCCGATTCGTACAGCCGACAGAGGCCAGATCGGGGGTTTTTGTGCTCGTGTTTGCGTGATATACGCAATTCAATCATTTTAGGTGGCGACCAGTATACGGAGATTGGAAAATAGAAGTCAAAGGTTATCGTTGAGATGAAATCGATGGTTCGAAGACATCGTCGAGGAGGGGGTTTAGTGGTTATGGTGGGTGGCCAAAGAATTATTTTTGATTTATTTTCAATGGTTTACAAGGGCAGGGGCCGCGGAAATGCCTAGTTGCGGACAATATATCCGCAAAAAATTGGCCTTCATGCGCATTATCAGGGGCCACCAAATGAACAATTAATGCGGCCTCTGCGATAGGAGCCAAAAATGAATTACCCCGCCAAAGATGAGTTCGGGACCGAGCTGAAGGAAGACTTCCAAGACATAATAGCTGAGGAAACTGCGAGAGGGCGTCGCCAGCCGAAGAAGGCGGTAACGCTAGCCCGTGAGCGCATGATACGAAAAGTGGCAGATATGCTCGCTGACCCGGCCTGCGAGAAGAGGACTTTTCTTGCGGCTATTCGCGAGTACGGGATAAAAGAGGAATCGCCCGAGTTTCTTCAACTCTGCGAGTTGTGGGACGCTCGGCACGGCTAGCAGCAAGCGCCGCGCGCTCGGCGTTCTTTATGCGCTTGTCTTGTTCCTCGGGGGGCAGCGTGGAAAGGTGGCGTGACACGATCTTGGTGAAGCGGTCGGAAAACTCGCTTGCACTTATTCGCTGGCGTTTTTTTGACATCCTTAGTCCTTCTCCCTCGCAACCTTAGTCTACCGGCTATATCTTACCAGACTACCGACAAAGAGCGAAAGACCATCGAAAGCCACACTAGGACCATGGCAAATAGAAGGAGGGTAGCCACGGTCACTGCTTTTCGTGACCCGTGGGCTTTTCTCATGCACAGAAACCAGCTAACAGCTCACAGCCCACAGCTAACAGTTACTCCCGAGCACCGAGGCCGAACGCCGTTCGGCCCTACATCGCCCCCCGCCCCCCCCGCCCTTTCTGCGTTACCCGCTCAGCATCGAAGCCCGCGTAGCGGACGAAAGGTGGTAGCCCATAGCGTAAGCTATGGGTGACGAATTCGCGTAAAATCCGCCAAGCCCCAGCGGGGCGAAAGAACTAGATCCTTACCGCGATTCTACGTCACCACCCCGTTGCGGTCGTCCAAAAAAAATGCCATTGCGCCGTTGCCTTTGGGCGTGATTTCTTTCGCCCCTTGCACGGCACAAATGCCGACCCCTTCGCGGTGCTCGGTGCAGGCTCTGAAGGTCGGCGCTACGATGAGATTGGCCGTGATTTCTTTCGCCCCTTGCGGGGCTCGGGTGGGGTGTGGGGCCGAATCTCCCACGGCTTGCGCCGTGGGCTACGATCTTTCGCCCGCTTTGCGGGCTGGCGGGGTGCACGCAGTGACGAGTTCGAGTAAATTTCCCGCGAGCCCTGAACGAACCCATCCCTGCGGTGGTTTCACATCGTCATGCATGTTCGTCAGACCGAGAACAATGCTATCGCGCCGTTACTCTTGGGTGTGATTTCTTTCGCCCCTTGCGGGGCTCGGATGGGGTGTGGGGCCGATTCTCCCACGGCTTGCGCCGTCTCACCCGGCATGTGGAGATTTGCGAAGAGCAACGCAAGGCCGTCCTGAAGGAGTCCCTGAAGGGCCCGTCGCCCTACGAGCGCGCCGCGGAAATCGCTCCCACCCACCCTAACGCGCGGCTCATGCGGAAAATGCAAGACTTCAACTTTCGGGAGGTCCGGCGGGTCACCAACTTGCTGCTGAAGCTTAAACGCTATGAGCGTCAGAGGGAGGTCCTGGAAAAGGGTGATGAAAAACCCGCGCGCGGCTCTCGCGATATACTGGAAAAAAAAGAGGTTAGCGTTTAGGGTCAAAATGTATCAACGCTTTATCTTATTCAAATAACTAGGAGTTAGCTCGAAAGCCGGGAGTCGGGGCGAAAAAAACGGGCGCGGCTCTCGCGATATGTAAGAAAAAAAATGGGTTAGCGATGAAGTGCAAAAGCCATTCAAAAATCTATATTATTGAAATAAAAACAGTTAGTCGATTCTCGGTGGCCGGGGTCATGAAAAAAAGGGGATGAAAAATGCGCTTAAACTTCGTTAAGTTATTGAAAAGAAATGTAGAAAAAATGCCCGTTTATCGGCTTCTGGCGATGTTGATGAAACCAAACGAGTTAGTGCGCCGGGATAAACCGGCAGGAAGCAAAGGATGAAAAATCCTCACGAGAAAGGTGTAGCGAACCACTCGGCCCCGAGTTTTGCGCT